>Ga0233429_1000523_pt1 | contig 60119 bp, 48 predicted proteins | sample SI_118_April2016_3_FD_179879 | JGI IMG/M metagenome (GOLD analysis project Ga0233429, IMG submission 179879) | Seawater microbial communities from Saanich Inlet, British Columbia, Canada - SI_118_April2016_135_MG | ecosystem: Environmental > Aquatic > Marine > Inlet | place: Canada: British...
GAAGGCATTTAAGGAATTCCCGATAAGGGTGGATGAACTTATTGAATCTGGTGCACTTCCTGAGAGAACCAGGGACGTATTTATTCCTTACCTTAAGAAAGGTCTGGATACTGTCACAAAGGATGCTCTTATGGTTGCCGCAGCGGCAAATCTAGCGATAGCCGTTGAACATATTGTTTTGCAGGCAGTGGAGATTGGCCTTGGTACCTGTTGGATAAGATGGTATGAAGATGAAAAGGTAAAAGAGATTCTTGATATGCCAGAACATATTGAAGTAATGGCTCTTTTACCGGTTGGAATACCTGATGAAGATCCATCTCCCCGGCCGAGGTTAAGTTTGGACAAGATAGTCTTCAGTGAGAAGTACGGGGAAAAATATATTTAAATTATATTTACTGCGTGCAGTTTTTCATTTTGTATTGAACAAAAGTAGTGGAAACCTTCAGGTTTTCACCCACCATGGGATGAACGCTAGCGTTCATCTGCACATTCTTACAGGTTATATATGGAAGCTCTAGAGTTAAAGAACGATAAGACAAAAAACTTTTTCAATGACAGGTATATCTGGCTACTCTTGATAATTTCTCTTTCAGTTAGAATATACTTGAGTTTTTTTACCTATGTAATAAAGAATGATAGTGTGCATTTTATACAAAATGCAAGGTACTTTGCCAGTGGTGACTTTCAGAACGCATTAAGACATGACTACCATCCTATGTATTCTTTAATCATGGCTGTGCTCTACAAAGTTGTTCCAAACATGGAAATGTCTGGCACTATTGTATCTGCCTTTTTTGGTACGCTAACGGTAATCGTATTTTATCTGATTGGTGAAAGTGTTTTTGACCGGAAGATATCATTTGTCTCTGCTATCATATTGGCCTTCCATCCCTATGCTGTCAGATTTTCTGCAGACATAATTTCAGACTCTACTTATTTCTTTTTCTTCATATCAGCACTCGGTTTAGGTTATTTTGCGATAACAAATAGGAAGATCATTTTATTTGCGCTGACAGGGATAAGCTCTGCACTTGCCTACCTTACACGCCCTGAAGGAATAGGAGTTATTATCATAGTCGCCTCTTTTTGTGCCTTGAAGGATTGTTCCAAAATTAAGGCATTATGGAGAGAAAAACTAGTTGCAATACTGATATTGATCGTTTCCTTTTTGCTCTTTTCAATGCCATATCTTGTTTTCATAAAAAAAGAAACAGGCAACTGGCGGCTTACAAAGAAAAAGACGCTGACTCAATTAACGGCTAGTGCCATTTCAACTGGTCAGAATAATGACAGTTTGGTTAGTGAAGACAGTGATAAGAAAGAGGAGGCGCCTGATCTGGTAGAGTCCGTTAAGGTGTTTGCGACTCTAAAAGATGATAGAACAATCGAAGAAGGCAATGATAATAAAATGGAAGTATCTGGTTTGGCTGCGTCTGGAGAAGTGGTAGGTATTATGGAAAATAATAGATTAGCCGAAGAAGACAGTGATAAGAAAAAGAATTATTGGAGAGATAATATTAGACAAATAACTGCCAGAAAGTCAATTTTCAGGATGCATCTGAATAGCATATTGCATGTTATCAAAAAGTACGTTAGCACATTTCACCCATTCTTGTTTATGTTCCTCATAATTGGCGTAGTAAATTGGACAAGAGCAAACAAAAAGAGGTTTTTTGGTATTTATGTAGCCTCAACTATTTTGTTCTATTTGATGATACTGTACAGATTAAACCTGACCTATTCAGCTAATTATCAGTATCCCAGTAGAAGGCATTTAATGCCATTAGTCATTCTGGCTGTTTTCTGTGTTGGATTAGGAGTTTATACGACCGGGGAGTGGATACACAAAAAATTTCATAATTGTAATTTTATTATTGGTTTCAAAGAGTTATTAAAAAGTACATGGAGCATTCAATTAATTATATTGATTATGGTTATTGGTGTTTTGCTGCCAAAGACACTAAAGCCTCAACGTTATGATAAACTCGGAATCAAGGTAGCAGGCCAATGGATTAAAGAACATTCGCATAAACCGTTTCCAGTATTTATGAGTTCCTCCGTAAGAAATGCTTATTATGCAGGAGGGAAGTATTTTCATATTGAAAGTATAAATAGTGCGTTGGTTGAGGCATGCACAAAAAAAGTTGATTATATATTGTTAACAGATAGAGAATTTATGGAAATAGAAAAAGAGGTTTTGCTATATGTGAATACTAAGAAAATAGCGTTGGTATGTAAATATCCATCAAAAACCCCTTTAAATAGACGCAGTGTGTTTTTGTACAAAGTTTTGCACTAGTAGTTATTCTAAATATAAGTACAATATGTAGTATGTTAAACAAAAAAACTCTTGACAAATAAGAGTTTTTTTTTAAAATCAGTGTTCATATGATGAACAATCAGTGTTAGATGGTTTCAGGTACACTGAACTTTGACGAGCAGAGAGAGGCTTTTTATAATATACGTTCATAGTATGAACTAATACATTGAAGGAAGATTTCCTTTTTTAAAATTATTAAAACTATTTTGATTTTAAGATGATTCAGATAAAAGAAAAATCCGGTGATTTAGATATTAGAGAGTTAGAGATTCTAGAAAGATTAGAAAACAATGGCCATCTAACGCAGAGGGATTTGTCTAAAGACGTTGGTATCGCACTGGGGTTGGTGAACCATCTTTTGAAAAAGATGGTTAAAAAGGGTTGGATTAAGATAAAGAATATTGATGCTAAAAAAATTAGATATTTAATTACTCCGGAAGGTGCCAGAGAGAAGTCTTCTTTGTTGTACAGAAGGGTTGAGAGTACGATTCATTTCTATTTAGAGGCTAAAAGGGTAATAAAAGACAAAATCATACATTTGAAAAACGAAGGAATAGAAGATGTTTCAATCTATGGAATAAACCATATATCAGAAGTTTTGTTTATAGTGCTGAAAGAGCTGGGCCTGGAACTGGACTCTGTGGTTGAAGGAGAAAGAGTGGGTGAAGAGTGGTTTGGCTATAGCATTATAGGGATGAAAGAATTTACTGAAAACAAAGACCGTGTTTTGATCTTTGCCTCTTTTGATCAAAGTGAGATAGATTGTTTTTGTAAAGAATATGAAGATGTGAAGGTTGTTACGCTTAGGGAATAAAAATATCGGCATATTGATATAAGTCGTTGTGTGGCTGGATGTTGCGCGTTTTTTTGTGTGTAGCTGAGAGGGAGTTGGTCTGCATACAGGAAATTTATGATAACAGATTTGCTAATGTATATATTCAAGACCCTGTATCTTTACTAAAGGGCTTTCGTGGAAAAAACAGACATAGTTGCAGTTCTTACATAATTCTTTATGAATACTACATGCAAAAATAGAGTGGATTTAAAAGAGTTGCTAAATCCTGAAAAGGCAATATGGCCTTATAGAGAAAGAAAGGGCAAGTCCTCGCTTGCCCCATTTTCGTTGGAATTACATCTTACATCTTTTTGTAATTACAATTGCTATCATTGTTCCTATCAAAATAGAAGATCAAGCCGCTTAGTTGTCAACGAATCAAGCATCAAGGCGCTGGTTGATGATATTATAGATATGGAGATAAACGGTGTATATTGGTCAGGTGGAGGAGAACCAACAACAATTAATGGTTTCCATACATATATAGAGAAAATATCAAACTCAAAAACAGAGCAAGCGCTAATAACCAATGGACTACTGATACATGATCAGTGGATTTCTCTACTGAAGAGCTTTAATTATGTTGCAATCTCATTTCAAGCGTCCAGGAACGACACCTACAAGAAAATTACAGGATACAATTTTCGAGAAAAACTCTATTCTAATATTAGAAAACTTCGGGATATTTTAACGAAAACTACTCTTGGCGCTAGATGTGTAATAAACAAACACAATTATAAAGAGATTGATCTAATTTATAATGATGCAAAGAAACTGGGAATTGATTATTTAATATTCATACCCGCTGTGGATTATGAAAAAAGAGGTGATGTTGAACTAAATACAGAAGAGAGGAATTATCTTAGAGATAAGATCGAGGATATTATGCCGTCTTTGGATGATTCATTTACGAATTTAGGACGAATTATGAATCAGGGTGTATCATATTACAAAAATGACGAAAAGAGTGGATTTCCATGTTATGCTAACGAGATCAGAGCAACCGCATTTATTAATTACGACGGTGGGGTTTGGTTGTGCCAGCCGCATATAGGGAGTTCTAAATATTGCATTGGAAATTTAAACAAACATAGATTCGTTGAAATATGGAATTCTGAAAGACATCGTGAAGTTATAGAGTCGCTTGATGTGGAGCATAAGAGTGGGAATTGCAGAAATTGTAGGTCTATTTCATACAATCGCGTATTGCATAACTATATATTAAATGGCGACGGGACCTCCTTTTATGACCCATTCCTTTGATGCGATACCTACAATTTCAGGCACTGAATAGGAGTATGTAAAAAATTGTATCAATATAGAAGGGTTTTTCTCTGTGGGTAGTTATTTAGCCAGTTTTGAAGAAATGTGTATTTGTTTAGTAGGTGGCTCAAAAAATGCGGTTGCTACAGTTAATGGTACATATTCATGTAAGGTCTTATCGCATGTAGTGTTCAGTATGATGATTAGAGAGTCCCTATTATATGTATATATTTGCAATTCAGGTTGTACTCAGGAGAATCATACTAAGAGACAACAGCTGATATATTGCTCGTATATGTACCAAGCGCAGAAATATAGATAGAATGTATACAAAAATTAGTTGACCCCAGCAATTGTCGGTTGCCTTTTGGAAAAAAGCAAGTATTAGGATTTGCTGTTTCGAAGAAACTGACTAATTATATATAAATAGGCGGAACAGCTAAAGAAATGTATAATGACTGTCATAGCGAAAAGTTGTGTGTGTATTAAGAAATTTTTAGGCGATAAATACTTTCAATACGATAAACAGTGCTAATGGGATTGCATTTCGGCTTTCTACGGTAAAATTTACTGATATATATTTGCGATAGAGAGTGGAACAATATGTGAGATTGGAAAGTACGACGAGCTACTAAAGAGAAACGGCAAATTGCATTATCTTGATTATTTACAAAGTGGTACAAGTGGGTCTCTGCATAAACAATAGGCATTTCTTCGGAATGTGGAAGTTCGTATAATTACAGTATGCAGTCGAGTGGATAAAAATGACAAACTACAAAGAAATTAAACATTGCAGAATATGTGGTAACAATGATTTGTTTCCTATTCTGAATTTAGGGGAACAGGCCTTAACCGGAATTTTTCCAAAAAGTAGAGATCAGAGAGTTGCATCAGCTCCGTTAGAACTGGTTAAATGCCAGGAAAGCGGCAGTGGTGGCGGTTGTGGGTTAGTACAGCTGAAACATTCTTTTGGTTTAAGCGAGATGTATGGTGAAAACTACGGATATCGCTCAGGTCTGAATCGTTCAATGGTAGAGCATTTGCGCAACAAGGTAAAAACAATTTTGAGTAGAATATCAGTTTCTCCGGGAGATCTGGTTATTGATATAGGCAGTAATGACAGTACTCTCTTGCAAGCATATCCTCATGATCTTGTTCTGGTAGGGGTAGACCCCACAGGAAGTAAATTTGGGAAATACTATCCTGATCATGTACAATTGATACCTGATTTTTTTTCGTCGCATTTGGTTGACAAGCACTGTGGAGGGAAAAAAGCAAGGATTATTACATCGATTGCCATGTTCTATGATCTGGAAGTACCACTTGATTTTGTGGAACAAATTTATCACACGTTATCTGATGATGGTGTTTGGGTTTTTGAGCAAAGTTATCTCCTCTCAATGTTGGAATCAAATAGTTATGATACTGTATGTCATGAGCATTTGGAATATTACAGATTAAAACAAATCAAATGGATAATGGATAAAGTAGGATTCAAGATAATAGATGTAGAGTTAAATATGGTGAATGGGGGAAGCTTTTCCGTTACTGTTGCAAAACAGCATTCTCCATATCCAGAAGCGGTATCTATTGTGGATGAACTGCTAAATGAAGAAATTAAGAGAGGATTAGATACAGAGAAACCATATCTAGAATTTAAACAGCGGATTTACCGTCATAGAGAACAATTGCTTCATTTGTTAGAAAAAAGTAAACATGACGGAAAGAAAATATTGGGCTATGGTGCGTCAACCAAAGGAAATGTGGTGCTGCAGTTCTGTAACTTGACAGAAGACCAGATTCCATTTATTGCAGAAGTAAATTCAGACAAGTTTGGTAGTTACACACCTGGAAACTACATACCCATTATCTCTGAAGAGGAGGCCAGGGCTATGAAACCGGATTATTTTATGGTTTTGCCCTGGCATTTTAAAGAAAACATAATCAAAAGGGAAAGAAGGTTTCTGGAAAGTGGAGGAGCGTTATTGTTTTATCTGCCTCAGTTGGAACTAGTTAACTCCTGAGCTCTAAGCCTAATCGAATAAGAGTGTCTGTTTTTTGTGCATGCGGGTAGTAGTAATTTAAATGTAGAAAGTGTTTTCGTTGTCAGTAATAAAAAGACAAACACTTCTTTCATGATACCTTCTGAATTAACCTACCTGGAGATGCTTAGCTCTTTGAGTATCAGTTTCACGCATTCAATAGTTTATATGGGATAATTATAATCACTTTTCGACTACTTGAGTTAACAATGATAATAATATGAGTGGCAATATATTGGTTTTCATTCCAACATATAATGAGCGGGAAAATGTAGAAAAGATTTGTGCAGATATTCTTAGGCTGGGCCTGGGTTTAGATGTTTTGTTTCTAGATGACAATTCGCCTGATGGAACCGGAGTCGTTTTAGACCGGATATCGGAGAACCATTCCAATGTACATGTTATCCATCGTACCGGCAAATTAGGCATAGGAAGCGCCCATACAGATGGAATTAACTGGGCGTATGATCAGGGCTATACAAACTTAATTACCATGGATTGCGATTTTACCCATCAACCGGAAGCATTGCCTGAGTTTATCAGTAATGCAGCGGTTTATGATATAGTCGTTGGTTCACGGTTTATGCTCAGGAATAGCTTATACGAATGGAATTTATATCGTAAGGTAATGACATTTATTGGGCACTTTCTGACAAAAAAATGTTTGAAAATGACATATGATGCAACAGGTGCTTTCCGTCTTTATCGACTGGACAAGATTCCGCGTAGGGTTTTTCATGTTATTAATTCCAAAACTTATTCTTTTTTCTTTGAAAGCTTGTATATCTTAAATTTCAATGGTTATTCAATTGGAGAAATTCCTATTGAACTGCCAGCACGCACTTGCGGACACTCGAAGATGTCGACTAAGGAAATATTCAAAAGCGTTTTTCATTTACTGTGTATTTACCTAGTAACCATAATTGATGTGGATAGATTTTGTGCAGATGATAAAAATACTTCCGGAAATTTATTGATTCATCTGGAAAATAACCATGAATGGGATGAATATTGGAAAAACAAAAAACGAAATACTCTTCTGGTTTATGATCTTATTGCGGCGTTTTATAGAAAATTTATTATTAAGAGAATATTAGATTACTTCATACGAAAACAATTTACGAAAGACGCTAAATTGTTGCATGCGGGATGTGGGAGTGGTCAGGTTGACGTTGATTTGCATAGTTATGTTTCAATTACTGCTATCGATATTTCAAGGGAGGCCCTCTCCTTTTATAAGAAAGTTAATAAGGGTGTGTGTGAATTACTCCATGGAAGTATTTTTGAAATACCGATAGAGAATGAATCATTTGACGGAGTATATAATCTCGGTGTTTTAGAACATTTTTCCGGCGAAGATATTCATAACATCTTGATTGAATTTCATCGTGTTCTAAAACCTGAAGGGAAGATTGTCATCTTCTGGCCACCAAGATATGGACTAAGTGTAGCGGCTCTAAGGATCGCTCATTATATTCTGAATAATTTGTTTAAGAGGAGTGTCAGTCTGCATCCGGACGAACCTTCTTTGCTTAAATCCAGAAATCAGGCAGAATACTTTCTTAAGGGTTCTGGATTTGAACTTATCGAATACTATTTTGGAATAAAAGACTTGTTTACTCAAGTAGTTATTGTGGGGCAGAAGGTGTAGTTGGGGTTTTGAAATCAAAAATATTTCATAGCCGTACCAAAAATTAATAAGATTTTCAAATAAGCAAATTATTAAATTTTTCTCATTCCCAATGTGTGCTAAAAGAATAATCTGATAGTGCCTTCTGTAACTCTGTGAATTTATTTGACTATCAAAGCAGCTGAACATGCCTAATAGTTTCTATATTTCCTCCATTCAAGATCTGTCATAGTTTCTCTAGTGTACTTCCTGTATGAAAAATGCAAACCAAATTCCAATAATTCGTTATGCCCGAGAAAGGTATATTAGTATGTTTCATTTTTAAAGGGGAGATGGTTCGTGGGAGGATATATGGCAAAGTGTAAATGAAGGGCTGATTCTTAAATGGAAAAAGGATTATGGGATAACCCATGTAATTAGAGAAAAAGAGATGCATTTGAGTTCTCCAATATTGTATTAGAATTCATTTTATGTAGTTTATAAAGTTAGATAATCTAAAGTAATGAAGGCATATGTGAAATTGCCTTATGCTGCAACAAGTTTTGTAATAAAATAATTTCTTAGTAGGGATACACGTTCTGGATGAAATATTTAGTCATAATACCAACATATAACGAAAGAGAAAATATTGAACGGTTGGTTCCACAAACGCTGAGTATAAGTGAAGAGATTCATATCTTGATTGTAGATGATAATTCTCCAGATGGGACTGGTGAGTTAGCTGACCGCTTAACGGCAAAAGATGGAAGAGTGAATGTTATACACAGAGAAAAGAAATTGGGAATGGGCAAGGCATATATTGAGGGTTTTAAGTATGCTATAAAAGCAGGATATGATTATATCATACAGATGGATGCTGATTTTTCACATGATCCAAAATGCATTCCGGTTTTTATGGAAAAAATCAAGGAGTATGATTTGGTTATAGGTTCCAGGTATTGCGGTGGAATAAGGATAATTAATTGGTCATTTTTCAGGCTTACCTTGAGCCTTTTTGCATGCAAGTATGTAAAGTTTTTTACAGGACTGCCATTTCATGATTGCCTTGGTGGTTTTAAATGTTATCGGAGAGACGTCTTGGAAAGTGTCAGCCCTGATAAAATAGTTTCTGACGGATATGTCTTTCAGATGGAAATACTGTATAAGGCGTATAAGAGAGGATACAGGATTTGTGAGATTCCCATCGTATTTGCTGATAGGGGGTTTGGGGAATCAAAGATGTCAAGAGGCGTTATATTTGAGGCATTATATAAGGTTCCATTAATAAGATTCAGGTATTTGTTTTCAAATTCTTCTGATAGATAAGAGAACTTTTCAGATGGTTGATAAAATGTCAAACAGGAAAAAGGTTGTGATCATTGGTGGGGGGGTCTCCGGTCTTTCATGTGGTCTGCGTCTTTCCGACTACGCAGATGTAGTCATATTGGAGTCGAAAGACCAGGCTGGTGGTTTGGCGGCATCGGTTAAGGTAGGCAACAAATGGATTCCCATTACGTATCATCATGTCATGAGCGTGGATCATGTAACTCAGAGATTTCTTAAAGAGTTTGACCTTTATGATGATGTATATTGGAAGAATATCCAGATTGCCTATTATTTCCATGAAAAGTGCTATTTGATGTCGAGTCCAAAACATTTACTTCAGTTCAGGGCACTTTCACTTACAGAGAGAGTGCGGATGGGAATCCTCGGGGTTGAATGTGTACTTAGGAAAAACTGGAAGGAACTAAATGATAAACCGGCGGATATATGGATTCAAAGCAGGGTGGGAAAACGTGTCAAAGATCTGATATTTGAGCGTCTTTCAGAGATGAAGTTTGGCATGCCTCTGAAGTATGTAAGTGCGGGCTGGCTGGGGAGCAGACTTGGTGAGAGTGCCAGAAATAGAGAAGACTTTGGATATCCCAGATCGGGGATAAAACATTTTCTGGATCTTATAGTGGAGAAATTTGCCAGCAAAGGTAGGCTTATCTTAAATGCCACTGTTAAGGAAATAAAGCCTTATTCGGTAGAAACAGATGATGGTAAAGAGTTTAGATATGACTATTTAGTGAGCACTATACCTCCTCCGTTATTATTGGGAATACAAAAACTGGCAGATAATTTAGATGAAGAGATGCACGCAATAAAATATGTGCCAATGGTATGCTCAGTATTCGGTTCAAATACTCTTATTACTCCACATTATTGGAATGTATACATGGAACCTAAACTTTCTTTTGGAGGGATATTCCACCATACTTCGTTGTACCCAGAGGGAGGGGTAGATGGAGAATATGTCTATTATACATTTACATATCTCCATGATGAAAATGATCCAATGTGGTTGAAGGATGAAGAAGAGTGTAAATATATACATGTTAATGACATTAAGACGCTTAATCCCTCATTCAAAGAAGAATGGTGGCATACCTTTAAGATTAAGTATTCTATGCCGCTTTTCAGTGTAGGATACCAATGCCCTCCTGTCAGGTCCGGGATAATTCCTAATCTTTTTTATGCGGGAGTGTACAGGAAGTTTCCACAGACAAGGACCATGCATACGGCCCTTGAGTCGGGAGAAGAGACCGCCAGCGAGATACTGGGGTTAATAAATAATCAGGCATAAATGCAGGGCATCATACCTCCAATGCATTTTGAGCATGAAGTAAATAATGGGAAGTAAGACAAAAGTTTCTCTCGTTTTCCCCCGGTTTGAGTATAAGTCAGGCGATCCACCGTTAGGAATTACATACATAGCCTCTTATCTTAGAGCAAACACCGAGGTAGAGGTAAACATACTGGATGCAACCTTCCATCAGTCACATGAACAGATTCGTTCATCAATAGAACTGGAAAAACCGGATATTGTAGGTGTTTTCACTGATACGATTATGCTTAGCGATGCAATTAAGGTGGCAGAGTACGCCAGGGACAATGATGCATTTGTTGTGATGGGAGGACCTCATGCCACGGTACTCCCTGAGACTGTCATTGATCATGTTGATGCTGTAGTTGTTGGAGAGGGAGAGTACACGTTTACTGAGATTGTAAAAAGATTCGGATCAGATAGCCTTGAATCTATCGAAGGTGCCTGGTTCAAGAGAAACGGAAATATTCGTAAAAATACTGGGAGGATAGGTGCCAATGGGACTCTCGACGCATACCCATTTCCTGCATTTGATCTACTGGATATGGACAAATACACTGAGTCCTGGAGCTACCTTGACAGTGTGGATACGGGTCTTAAGGGTACTACTATGATTACGTCACGTGGATGCCCCTTCAAATGTACATACTGTCAACCCACCCTAGATAATATCTTCGGGAAGGAGCTCCTTCACAGAAGCCCCGGGAATGTGGTCGATGAAATGAGGGTACTGAAGGAAACATACAATATCGATGGGATATTCTTTCATGACGACACATTAACGGTAGATAAGAAATGGCTGGCAGAGTTCTGTCATACACTGGAGAATGAAAGGTTGGGTTTACTGTGGGGATGTAATAGCCGTATTAATACCGTAAACGGTGAAACAATGAAGATGATGCACCGTGCGGGGTTGCGCAATATTCACTTCGGCATTGAGAGCGGATCGCAGAGAGTTCTTGGCGATGTGTATAAGAAGGCAATCAGGTTGGAAGATATAAGTGGTGTGATCCATGAGGCAAGGAAAGCGGGGGTTCACACGCTGGGTTTCTTTATGCTTGGTGCCCCTTCAGAGACGATAGAGGAGATAGAATCAACCATTAGGCTGTCGAGATCACTGGCACTGGATGAAGCGACTTTTTCTATTACCACACCCCTGATTGGTACGTATTTGTATGAGATGGTAAAGGGTGATAATAAGTATACTCTCAGTGAGGATTACGCTGATTTTAACTACTATAGGAAGAGGGCATTTGAAGGCGATGGGCTTTCACACAGAAAACTGAGATATTATCAGAAAAAGGCATTACTCCTGTTTTATATCGATCCAAAAAGATGGAGATATGTGTTAATACATCTTATCTCCATGAAAGGGTTTATTAAACTTTTCAACAAACTTAGGAGATTTATCTGATATGCATCTGGCCTTTATAAATTCACTACTGGGTGGAGATTTCAGTGCGCTTGATATAGCTATAACGTCTCTTGCCACCTATGTCAATGAGAGGACAAGGCATTCGGCTAGTATCATTGATCTGACCTTTCACCGCAGGCACTGGAAAAAGACCTTGCGTGAAGGTATAGAAAAAAACCAGCCGGACATAATTGCCATATCATGTAACACCATGTATATGCAATATGTGAAGACAATAATGCAGGAGGTCAAGGCACAGTATAAACTTCCAGTGATTCTCGGTGGTCACCACGCCTCTATTTATCCGGAAGAAACATTTGAGATTGACGGATGTGAGGTACTTTGTGTTGGAGATGGAGAAGCACCATTAGCCGAATATCTGGATCGCCGTTCAGAAGGAAAGGATGCAAGTGGAATAAATGGTATTTGGACAAAAGATAATGGCACAGTAATAAAGAATCGGGAAGGGTGGTTTGAGCGCGATATCGACAATTTGCCGATCCCTGACTGGGATCTGTGGGTGGACCTTGATAAATATTTGTATCACCTTGGGATGCTCTACATGATCGGAAGCCGTGGGTGCCCATACCGGTGTACATACTGTGATGCCCATGGTATTGCAAAGGCTGTTGAAGGCAAGTATTTCCGTATGCGTGATCCTGTGAAGTATGCGCAGGAGATAGCGTATCAATGGAGGAAGTATAAGGACAGGAACCTGCGGCTTGCACAGTTGTTTGATCCGGTTTTCACGATGAAGGAAGACTGGATAGAGGCATTCTGTGATGAATACCGGGCGCAGGGTATAGAGAAAGAGTTCAGGTACAGTGTTTTCTCACGGCTTGATCACCTGAGTGAAAACAAAATCAGGATGCTTGCGGAATCAGGTTGTGCAATCCTGCGTGTCGGGGTTGAGGCCGGTGACCCATTTATCAGGAACGAGATATACAAAAAGAAGGTCTCTGACGAACGGATACGAGAGATGTTTAAATTGGCGCATAGCTTCGGTATCTGCTTCACGGCATTTTACATCCTCGGTGGCCCGTGTGAGACACCACGTACCCTTCAGAAGACGATAGATCTTGCATACGAACTCGATGGGGAACGGTCCGCCTTCTTTATCTACAAGCCATTTACCAAAGAGGGGATAAAACAGATCATGGAGTATGGGGGATGGATAGATGAAGAGAAATGGGCAAAGGCTGATAATATTACGTTTGATGCGGTTGTCCATACGAAGGAGCTTACGCCAGATCAGGTGGAACGGTATCAGAAGAAGGCATATTTCTGGACCTTCGGCAGAAGACTGTTAAGAATGATTATGAGACAAAAAAGTCTGTATTTCACTAGACTGTTTATATACATGTTCAAGGGGTTAAGAGACGGGCTCAGTTTCTCTTATTTGATTACATATTATCATATATATGGCTATGACAATGTGGATAAATAAGTAAAATTAAGATGGCTCTACCAACAGGTCACTCTGCTTTAGGGATATGTTTATACTTTGTATTTAATAGAAAAGAAGATAATTATATCAGAAAGTGGAAGGAGATTGGTTTTTTTATCTTCTGCGCCAGTGTCCCTGATATGGATTATATTTCTTATTTTGTGTTTAGAACCAAAGAATCTTATTTATATCACCACGGGATAACTCATACACTTGGTTTTGCAATATTGTATGGTGTGATTGTGGCTGCATTGTATAAAAGATTCTTTAGAGAGAAGTTTATAAAAAGTTTTATAATATTCTTTACATTAGTTTATTCTCATGTACTTCTTGATTTCTTCTCTACCGACGATGTTACACCAATAGGTGTTATGCTCTTTTATCCATTCAGTAGTACATATCTAATTTCACCATTTGCGATATTTGGTAATTTCCTCGATAAGGCAATATATATACCGCTGGGTGGAGAGATGCTAAGTTTAAAACAGTTAATATATTTATTGTTAGAAGTCGGATATGAGTTGTCAATATTTATAACTATAGGGTTATTGATATGGTATTTGCGTTTACGGAGAGCGTTACCCATCTCAATAACAAAAATCTTTTGGCAGGCAGATAAAGATTTTGAATAATCCGTATATTATTCGTAATAGATTCGGTTCTTATTCTTATGCGATTTATGAGGAAGTTATGGCTTAAGGAATTTTAACTGTTTGATAGAAAAATATAACAGTGGTTACAACTATGCTTGAACAAGAAATTTATCCCCTTCCAGTGGTAAACCCAGAACTACCTGCTCCGCAGATGGGATCTTTTTTCTCAATATTCCAAGTTATGGTAGGTAGTGATTTATGAAGTCAAATGAAAGGTCTACAAAGTTAATGTTTTCCCCGTCGATCAAAAATAATATCATTCCGATTGCGGTTATTGTGATTGTGGTATTAGTGCGATATTACGAACTGTTTCTTGGGGCTGACATCTTTATTTATTGGGATCAATATGTAAATTCTGACTGGTCTCATGGTAGCCATTTGGGAAACGGTTGGAGAGCAGAAAAGGGGTTTGGTACATCTTTCTTTTTTGGTGATCCCGGAGCTACTCACCCTTGGTCTCTGATGTCCATATGGGAAGGTTTTGCGGCTTCAAGAACATTTGCTTATCATACTGCCGTTATTGTCCTTGGTATTATTTCTTCGATTGCCGTCTATTTCTTTCTTAAACGTGTTGTTCCTGGACTGGGAAAAGCTGCTTGCCTGCTTTCCCCCCTTATTATTTTATCTCCCAGCCAGAGTGGAGAAATATTTAATCGACTTCCTATTTCAGCTGCAGTTGGCGTTTCCCTATTGTTGGTTCTTTTATATGATTTCTACAAAAAGCCAAGCCTTTTACACTATTTTTATGCAATTCTTCTATTCTGGTATGTAATCTTTCTGGGTACGATTCGGAATATTGGCATTCTTGTAAGTATTGGATCTGTTTTTACTATATTTTATTGTGTTTATTATAAATGTTCATGGAAGAATATATTTTCAAAATATATGTTGATTTTTCTTGTTGGAGGAGTTGGGACAATCCTCCTTGGATTTTGGGAAATGTATTCAACGTTAGTCGAAACCTTTTCAGTAGAATACTTGCGGGAAAAAGTGTGCTTGCTGAACTGGGGGATTGTTCCAAATATTAAAGGACTTGGTCAGTGTTTACTAAGTTTTTTCCAGTTTTATAGCCTACCACTTAATGTACATTTTCTGGGGCTTGGATGGCGGCCTTTATACTATACGTGGAATGTGACCGCAATTTTTCCGCTTGTTTTCATCTTCTTTCTATTCTACCGTTCTACTAACTTCTGGGAGTACTCTTTAAAATGGCTTTTAGCTGTTTTTTATATAACTCAAGCCTTGGTGACGTTGTTCCCTGTACTTGGGAGTATACTTTCTTTTGTTTCTATCAAAAGTCAGAGCCTGATTAGTTTCTATGGCCTCAGTTGGGCCTGGTTTATTCTTCCATTGCAAATAGGGTTAATTGGGGTTTTTCTGGTAAAAGTTAAGAATAATGATTATAAAATTAAGAATATCTGGGGGAAAAGAATTCAAGTTGGCACAGCATATTTGCTCTGTACCTTTTATGTCGGCTTAATGATTTTCAGTCTTTTTTCGCTCTTTATACCTCAAGTTATACCTTCGATGGTATCATTTGTTTTGGAGCGATTTTCTCCTGAACAGATAGGCCGGTATCCAAAGGATTTTTTTATATTTGGAGCTGTGAGTAACATCCAGGCATTGCAAAATTCCATGCATTGGCATTCTTTGGTATTCTATCTTCTAACAGCCGCTTTTATGTTCAGTTTTATTCGGAATAACCGATACTCCTCCTTTGTAAGAGATCGGATAATACTTGTTGCGGGCCTGCTCCTCCTTACCGGGATTTTTTCTTCCTGGACACTCTTCCCTCTAAATAATAAACCATCAGTATGGGAAGAAATTGCCCACGATTTGCCGGAGTTTAGACCAACAGATCGTTTTTATTATGTGAAGGATTCGGAACGGTTAAGTCAGCTACCATTGACTCCAAAGAACATTGAGAAGATAAAGCGACGTTTAGAGACTGATTATGGAGGAGCATCGAAGTTAGAGCTTCGGTATGCTTATCAAGAGTCTCCCGGTCTCAAATTTCACGGGTGGAAACCATTTACTCAAAAGGATCAGGGAGAGTTTATTTACCACATATTTAATGGTGATGGTTTAGAAAGAGTGCAAAGTTTACGGGATTTGGCTCCTGGTCCAATGGTCTCTTCAGAACTCCTGGATATGGGAGCTGTTAATTATTATTATTTTAAGAGGGAGCCTTCCAACGTTCCTGAGCATTTGTCCCTTCATGCTAAAACTAAGCTGGTTACTATTTACAAAAACCTTAATGCCTGGCCTTATTTTTATCTGGCGGAAAAGCTGGAAATCAGGGAGGAAGGGAAGCCTCTAAAGAATGTGCAACGCGGAACGGCCTATTTATCAGAGAATGATTTTTTTGATTTGTATGAGAATACGGGGAATTCAAGTGTGCAGTTGAAAGAATTTTCTTATGGCCGGATGGTTTTTGATTTTCAAGGTGACAAGCAAGAATTTCTTGTGGTGGCGGATGCCTGGCATCCTTTCTGGAAAGCAACAAACGGAGACCAGGACTTTTCAGTTATTAAGACAAATGAAATTTTTAAAGGGGTAAAGTTGCCACCCGGAGATTACACTTTTACCTTACTTTTTGATACTTCTCCTTATTTTTTAGGAATCTATGTCTCCATAACGGCATGGATTCTATTTTTAACTGCTTTCTTTTTAGTGTTGAAGTATAGGTTGCATATCTCTTGTTTTTCAAAAACGAGGGTTTATCATAACCTTCAGAGACTCATAAGTGAATAAGTAATTTCTCAACTTCTAGTTTCATTTCTTCTTATAGGCAAAGAAGAACAAAGAAATCTTGAAAGAAATAATATGATAGCGCCCTCTATAACTCTGCGAATTTATTTAAACACTAAAGCAGTTAAATATACCTAAATGATTATTATGTTTTTCCCATTCAAAACCTGTCATATTTTTTCTGGTGTGCTTCCTGTATGAAAAACGAAAACCAAATCCCAGTAATACGTTACGGTCAAAGAAGGATCAGTAGTTTGTTTCATTTTTTACGGGAATTAAATTTTAAAAACTACGTTGAATCGACTTCTATGCTTTATTTTTCAATCGCTATCATGTTTGTATTGGTGTTCATTGGGAACTTTGGGAATATCAATATTGAATCTATGGATCTACACTTCGTTAGGGGAATACTTCACCCTGAGCATCCTTTGGGCGAGGTGGTGTATAATCCGCATCTTCATTACAATTATATCGTTGCGTTTATCGCTAAGATTGTGGGTTGCGAGGCAGACTCACCCGGTCTGGCGAGAATATTCTGGTTTTTTGAGCAGGCGTTCACGCTTATTATGTTAGTGAAAATAAGTAACTTCCTTTTTAAGGGTGATAAGCTCACGCTTGTCCTGATGGTATTTATGTATCTAATGCTGAAAAGCGGGGAGACTGACCAGAAGACCATGTTGAGGCCTCTACATTTTCTCGCTATATATTATTTCTTGAAGGAGAAATGGATGCTGGCAGCAATCTTTTCAGCATCTATTTTTTACCTGCATATAGGCGTTGCAATATGGTGGTCTGTGCCATCCTGCTTTGTTCTTTGTATTATGTACCTGCTGAAAAGAAAACGGATTGGACTCAAAGAAATCGTGTTCTATTCCTGTACGATAATTTTTCTGTCTTCGCCCATTCTTTATTTTTATATTGCAGAAACGGCTGTTCAAGACACCACCTCAGGTGATTTTGCCGTAAGGTATTTTTACTGGGTGAACAATTCGGTGCTATTACTTTTTACAAGTGAGCATGCGAAATTGGTTAGAAGCTTGATAACGGTTGCGGTTTTTGCAGTGGGGTACAACAGGTGGAAACAATCGGGCGGAGGGAATGATTACATCGTACCCCTTGCATTCGGGGTTTTGGTACTCTATGTTCTGGATTTTGTTCTGGCAGATCTTATGCATAACGGAACGGCAATTAGACTGCAGCTTCTAAGAAGTATTTTGAACGTTCAGTTTTTTGCTTCTTTGTTATTCGCATTTCTAATTGCCAGGCAGGTACGCAATGGCAATTACATTTTCTTTATATTATCTTTGATACTGTTTATACCTAATCCATTCTGGCTAATTTATTCCTTTCTTGACAGGTTTAGTGTTATTTATGGGTTCTATTCTATTGTGGTAGTATATGTAATATTAGAGCAGCCGATTGGTATTGTAACAGGGAAGATCATAGAGCCTTTCTATGATAAGATGAGCACATTACAATTCACAAAGTATGTTGGCGGTCTGAACCGTTTCTTTAGACAACCCGTAGTTCTTGCCGGTTTTATCATTATATTCATGGCTTTTCAACAAGTACTGGATTCATTACCGATTAAGTCATATGTAAAATCGATTACTGGTGTTCAACGACACACTGTTCTTCATCAAGGTATGAGCAAAGGTGAAAGCTTATGCAAGGATATTGCAGCCTTCACAAATAAGAAGATTTCAGGTGATGACGTGATTCTAGTGGTTCCTTTCCACGAGCCGGATTTTGAATATTATTCACACCAGAGAATTTTTATTACTTCAAGTACGCCATATCCTGGCGGTAAGTTCAGTAAGCCTACATTCATTTCAAATTTTCAGCATATCTTTGAGGATGACCTTGAATATTCAATTGAAAAATTAAGGACAAGTGGGTCGTGGGAGGATATCTGGCAAAGTGTCGATAAAGAGTTGATACTTAAATGGAAAATGGATTATGGGGTAACCCACGTAATTAGAGAAAAGGATAAGCCGCTGGGTTTTCCAAAATTGTATCAGAATTCATTTTATACTGTTTATGAAATCAAATAAACATTTTGTGCTGAGAAAAGAATATAAATCGTATTTATGATGGACATGCCTTTTAAAATACTTTTAATTAACCCAGATATCAATAAGAGCCACAGTAGGATTTCAAGTTTTTTTCCTTCAGGCTTAGCTTACCTTGCGTCATCTCTCGAACAGAATAGTTTTGATGTAAGAATAATTGATTTCCAAAATTCACCCGGAATCAAGCTTCATGATGAGATCAAATCTTATAATCCTGGAATTGTGGGAATAGGCTGTCTTTTTTCACACTACTTGCCTAATGCGAAGGAAATAGCAAGGCAAATTAAAAAGCTAAACCCAAATATAGTTATTGCTCTGGGGGGATTGCATCCAACAATATTTTATAATGAAATTATTGGCCAAATTAATGAAATAGATTACATCATTTTGGGAGAAGGTGAGATAAGTTTTTCTAGACTATGCGATAAAATAAGAAACAGGGCAGATAATTTTGAGGATATAGACGGCTTGGCATACCGATACAATGGAGGAATAAGAGTTAATCCCAAAACAGAATTCATAGATGACTTGGACACTCTTCCTTTCCCGTTATTTGACAAGATCGATATGGAAAAATATTTTTATCATCTCAGATATAACAAAAATAATCGAGGGATGTCACTTGTAACTAGCAGGAGCTGCCCCAATCGTTGTACATTTTGCAGTATGTTTCATTCTCATGGCTCAAAATGGAGACAGAGAACCCCAGAGAATGTTCTTGATGAAATTGGTTTTTTATATAAAAAGTATAATATCCGAAATTTTCAGTTTATGGATGACAATATGAGTTTTGATAAAGATAGAACTATAAGCCTATTTAAGGGTATTATACAAAGTGGAATGAAAATCACTTTTTTTTTCCCAAATGGTATTGCCATTAAGACTCTTGATAGAGAAGTTCTTGAAATAATGAAGGAAGCAGGGTGCCTGGAAATCCGCCTGCCCATTGAATCAGGCAGTGAATTTTTAAGAAATAAAGTTATGAAGAAAAGACTTTCTAATGAAAAAATATTTGAAGTTGTTGAAATATGCAATGAATTTGAAATCCCAACTATAGGATATTATATTCTTGGTATGCCGGGAGAAAATCACGAAACCATGCAAGAAAATATCAATTTTGTAAAACAATTACGCGGGAGAAGGTTCGTTGATTTCTTAGGAATTAATTTTGCAATGCCTTATCCCGGGACAGCATTGTTTAAACAATGCATTGAAGAGGAACTCATAGATGATAGCGATATAGAGAAATTAATGGATGGTTCCCTCACTATTTTTGACCAACCCATCATTAAGCTGAAAACGCTTACGGAGATTGAACTCATAAACTACCGTAAGGAATTATTGAGAATTTTATTCCGCCAGAATGTTTTTAAAATTATAACAAGATATGCTAAACCTACTAGAAATAACTATCAAATTTTCAGAGCGATTTTCCATCGCTTTGTAGTTGGCTATTAGCAAAAGGTTTTTATAGATAAATGGAATTATGCTTCTGAATGTATCCATTACTCTAAAAAGCAATCTAATGATACGGAGGATCCTTAAATGAGCGATAATTCAAATTGGTTAATTACAGGTGGTGCAGGATTTCTGGGGCTTCATATTTGTAATAATTTGGCGAAGAAAAAACAGAAGGTTATATCATATGACATTGCAAAGATGCCTGAATGTGAAAAACCGGAGGGCTTAATTGAGATAGTTGCTGATATAAGGGACAAGCAAATCCTTAAGAAAGCCTTAAGAAACGTGGACTATGTTGTACATAGCGCAGCAGCTTTAGCTTTGGCTAAACCTGAAGTAATTGATTCTATCAATGCAGAAGGGACAAAAACTGTTCTTGACGCCTGTATAGAGGCAGGAGTTAAGCGTTTTGTTTATATAAGTTCAACAGCAGTTTACGGAATGCCTAAATATCATCCGATTCTTGAGGATACCGCTCTTGATCCCATGGGACATTATGGCATTGCCAAAGCGAAAGCTGAAAAATTCATTCAGGAGGCAACAGGGATAGAATGGATAATTATTCGGCCTAAGAGCTTTATTGGGACCGGTAGATTAGGCATATTTCAATTACTTTTTGACTGGATAGAGTCTGGGAGGAAAATTCCTGTTTTCGGAAACGGAGACAACAAATTTCAGCTCTTATCTGTAGAAGACCTAACTGAGGCAATTTATATTTCTACACTCAAGGCACCTTCAAATGAAGTTTATAATCTAGGGGCAAAAATTTTTGGTACAGTTAATAGCGATGTTGGTGCAATGTTGAAAGCTGCTAATACCGGAAGCAGATTGGTTCACTTTCCTTCAAAACCAATAAAATATATTTTAAGAGTCCTTGAACTACTTCATCTTTCACCCCTTTATCGTTGGGTATATGACACTGCTGATCAAGAGTCATTTCTCAGTATAGAAAAAGCGGAGAAGGATTTTGGTTTTTCTCCTAAGGACAGTAACCAAGATGCTCTAATTAAAACATATAAGTGGTATCTGGAAGAAGGGAAGGAGATGGCAAAGCAGTATGGCACTGGTCATCGTGTGGCTTGGAAACAGGGTGCTCTTGGAGTTGTAAAACATCTGTTCTGAAATGGATAGTAAACCCCTCACGACTCTTTCAATTGCGGCACCTGCCTATAATGAAGCTGAATGCATTTCAGAAGTTGTTGAGCTATGGTATGGGTACCTTAAAAAAGATCAATCTCTCTCTGCTTTTGAAATAGTTATTTGTAATGATGGAAGTGCCGATGATACCGCAAAGATTTTAATAAGGCTTTCTTCCAGGTATCCAGAAGTCAGAGTGGTTGAACATAAAAGGAATAAAGGTGCGGCTGCAGCCCTTACAACTGCCATCCACAATACTGCGTACGACTGGGTATTATTGCTAGATACCGATGGACAATTCCCTATCGGAAATCTAGCATATTTTCGAAAAGCTATGGAAGGTTCTGCTAGCCTCTCTTATATCGGGTGTAGAAGCCAGAAGCAGGATACTTTATTTGCCCGTTTTGGTTCATGGTCAAGCAGTTTTGTCTGTAATCTTTTTCTTAGAACTCGATACCGTGATTTCAATTCTGCCTGTAAACTGGTGGATGGAAAGCTCCTTAGATGGTTGCACCTTGAGTCCAAAGGATTGAACTATTCCACAGATATTACTGCAAAACTTGTGGAAGCTGGATTTGCTCCCACCGAGGTAAATATTTGCCATGAAAAACGGGTAGGTGGGAAAAGTAGTCGTGCTGTAATACGGGATGCCTTTCAGCGGTTTATGTTTGTTAGTTACATAATTTTTCGACAGTTGTTGTTTTTATTCAACGTTCTTCAAAGACCCTCGGATTTGGAGGACAGGCCATATGCTTAGAGTTTCTCTCTTTTGTGGAGGCCGGGGCTGTGCATCTATTATCCGAGAACTCATACAAGTTCCAGATGTGGAACTCAATCTTCTTGTAAATGCTTACGATAATGGAGAATCCACTGGGGCGTTAAGAAGATTCATTCCAGGTTATCTTGGGCCTTCTGATTTCCGTAAAAACTTATCATATTTGTTGGAACTGTATTCTCCTGAACAGTATATGCTTTCAGAGTTAATAAACTATAGATTGCCAGCGGATTTTCATGGGCGTGCTGTAAATAATTTTGTTACATATATTCAGGATTCTGCTGGTGAGGAAAATATTTCTCTTGAGCTACTGGATCAATTGAATGCTGTTGAGGGTGAATTAAGAAAAAAGATCTATATGTACCTTAAATGTTTTTTTACTTATTACCGGAAAAAAGAGGACAAGGATTTCGATTTTAGAAATTGTTCACTTGGAAATCTTATTTTGGCAGGAGCATTTATAAAAAACAATAACGATTTTGAAATGGCCACCCGGGAACTCATGGCTTCTTTTCGGTCTAAAACAAATGCTAATTTGATTAATATTTCTAATGGTGAAAATCGGTTTTTGATGGCTTTAAAAGAAGATGGTGAATTTCTTGAAGATGAAGCGAAAATTGTGGGAAAACAAAGTAGTTGTAAATATTCTGAAATCTATTTGATCGCTGACCAGTTTACAAAAGAAGACATAGACGACATCAATAAACTGGAATTTAGAGAGAGAAAGAGGTTTTTAGAGAGTAAGGATAAGGAAGTAAGTTTATCAGAAACGGCGAAAAATGCTATTGAAAATAGCGACATAATAATATATGGGCCGGGAACCCAGTTTTCTTCTCTCTATCCCAGCTACAAAACCAAGGAAATAGGACAGGTTATTGCACATAGTAAAGCAAAAATAAAGGTTTTCATTGTGAATATTTATAAAGATAACGATATTGCTTCCTATACAGCAGAAGATCTTGTTGATACCGCATTGTATTATCTTGGAGATAAAGAAAATGATAATATAATAACACACGTACTTTATAATAAGGAAAGTAACTTTTGTAAAGAGGGTGTGAAGCTCAGAGAAAATTTTGCAAATGGTGACAACAAATATAAAAACATAGATATTTTATTGGGCGATTATGAGCATCCAAATTATCCAGGCCTCCACAGTGGGACTAAGACTACTAATGCATTGTTGGATTTATATGAATGCAAAGAAAAGGTTACCGAGAATGAGATTGATATCTATATGGATTTAAATGAACGTTCTGTGGCTGTAAATGTGATGATTGAGGAATTTCTGGAGATTGATTGGTGCAAACATTTTAAAACTGTAAGATTATATATCAATAATGTAAAGCTTCCCACATTAATGCTTCCCAGCTCTATTGAAATTCATGCAACAAAGAATAAGGGTTTCTTTTCAGAGGTTGATGTTTTTTGTGATTGGTTCTGGAGCAAGAAGTCCAAATATCTGGTTACGGTAACTGGTGATGGAGAATATAAGTTGAATGACATTATACATAGCATTAATATACTCAACAACACCACGTTTGGTGCTGTTTATGGCTCCAGAAATCAAAGCAGGCAGCAGTTTATCAATTCATTAAATGCCGCTTATGGTGAATCACGGTTCTTGTTTTACTTGAGTAGGTTTGGTGCATTTTTATTAGGAGTTCTCTGCGCGTTACGATTTAAAATTGTTTTCTCCGACCCGTTATCTGGTTTCAGAGTATACAGTGGAAGAATTCTAAGAAAAAATTTGAATATGCTTAATCCAAAGATAAAATTAAGAACATCTGTGGCATTAACGCATTATATAGTAAAGGATAAGATAGAAATAGCTGAAATTCCGGTTCGATACAGGACTTTCAAAGGTTTTACTAATGTCAAGTGGCGTTTCTTCCGAGGAATCAGAAACTTAATAGGAGTCTTCTGTTGAGATGATTAGACTGGTTAGTAAAGATGGAACTATGCTTATTATAATGAAACAATAAGTAAACTTCATCTATCCTATTTATTGAATTCCACCTTGGACTTCTCACTGACTTTGGAACATATCCCATTAGATTATTACAAAAATTAGCAAATCTAAATTATCGTTTCTTGCTCTATAGAGAAAATGAGCGATTTTATGAGTGTTGAATTGAGCAGCACCTGATAGAGAGTGAAGTACCGCATTGGTTGTATATGCTACTGGTACCTAAATTTATTGAAGTTTAATACAATTAACAAGAGTGGTTATGAATAGGAAAAGAGTATGTGCCTTGATTCCTGCTGCGGGGAGAGGAAGTAGATTAAAACAGGAAATGCCTAAAATATTGGTTCCCATTGTTAAAGAAAAGAGAGTCTGGCATATTCTTTATGAGAAATTATTCCCAATTGTAGATCAAATACACGTCGTTCTTTCTCCCATAGGTATTTCTCTGTTTAAACAACAGATGGAGAAAGATCACCTTATGGCTGGCGTTTCAACCAGTATTCAGACAAGTCCCATTGGGATGGGGGATGCAATCTTTGGGGCATATGATTTCTGGAAGGACTATGAGAGCGTATTTATAATATGGGGGGATCAGGTATTTGTTTCAACTGAAACAATACAGGAGACTATAACTAATCATTTTTCCTCAAATGAGAAGGGCTTAACTATACCAATTAGCTTCGTTGATAGACCATATGTTCAGTATCTCTTCAACGATGATCTTTCCACACTGAAGGAAGTAAAACAATCAAGAGAAGGTGACACCATGGGTGAGAATGGTTTTACAGATGTTGGGGTTTTCTGCTTATCGACTATTAATTTGACAGATCTCTGGCATGCTTATCTAGAGAATGTACCCAGAGGTTTAAAAACTGGTGAGGTAAACTTCCTCCCATTCCTGTCTTATTTGTCAACTGAGGTTTGCTGGAACGTTAAAACAGTATTTGTGAAAGACCCGATTGAATCACGCGGGATAAATACGCCACAAGATATGGATTTCTTCAGAAAGAAGTTTGAATCATTGTCTTTGCAGGAAAAATTTAAATGAAAGAAATAATGGTTGTTACCGGTGGCGCTGGTTTCATTGGAAGTCACATGAGTGAAAAACTTATTGAGTTGGGGTATAGAGTCAGGGTAATTGATAATCTTTCTCAGGGCAATCGGGAATGGGTACATAAAGAAGCAGAGTTTTTCGAAGGTGATATTCTAGACAGAAATCTTTTAAAGAAAGTTTTTAATGGCGCATCAGGTATTTTCCATTTTGCAGCAATGAGTAAAGTTGCACCTTCTATAGATAAAGCTGAATTTTGCACTGAGCAGAATATTATCGGCACATTGAATATTCTTGTTACAGCTAAAGATACTAACGTCAAAAAGGTCGTTTATAGTTCTTCCTCCAGCTATTATGGAAATAGTATCATTCCTCACCATGAGGGTATGTTGCCAAACCCTTTGAACCCTTATGCTCTTTCAAAATATGTTGGTGAGCAATATTGTGAACTTTGGACAAAGCTTTATGGCTTGCCGACAATTAGCCTGCGATATTTCAATGTGTATGGACTTCGACAACCGAAAGAAGGCCCATATGCACTGGTATTAGGTATCTTTCTAAAGCAAAACAAAGAAGGACATCCACTTACTATTCATGGAGATGGTTCTCAAAGACGTGATTTTATTCATGTTCGTGATGTTGTTGAAGCAAATATTTCAGCCTACAATAGTTCTGCGTCGGGAATGGTTCTTAATGTTGGGAGTGGAACGAATTTATCCGTGAATGAATTAGCCGATCTTATTTCAGAAAAGAAAGTATATGAAGCAAGGCGCCAGGGAGATGCGGATGAAACTCTTGCAGATATATCGAAAATTCAGAGAGTCCTTGGTTGGATGCCAAAAGTATCATTTGAGGAAGGTCTTAAAGACCTGATGTAGAGATTTTACTATTTCTATGTTTTAAGAGGTTACTGATGGAAGTGAGCATGGTATGAGAGTTAGTCTTATATATATCCAAACAGTTGAAGGAAATAATGTTAATCCTCCACTTGGATTGATGTATGTTGCAGCTGCCGCTGAAAGGGCTGGCCACGTTGTACAGTTTATGGATTTAGATCCAACTGTGATTGATGCCATCAAAAGAGTACGGGCCTTTGCCCCGGATTTGGTAGGACTTAGTTTTCTGACAACAGAGTTTGATAAGGCACAGAATCTATCCTATGAATTAAAGAAAACTTTTCCTGGCTTAATTCTATGTTGTGGAGGTGTACATACAACCTTAGATACAGAGAATGTCTTACGCTCTTTTGATGTAGATTTTTGTATAGTAGGTGAAGGGGAAAATACTTTTCTTGAAGTATGTGATAATTTTGAGAAGAGGCAGCCTTTTGATCATATTAAAGGTGTCTGGTTGCTTAAAGAGGGTTTAATGGTTAAGAACCCTCTGAGAGAATTGATTGATGATTTGGATTCTTTACCTTTCCCGGCTCGCCACCTTATAGATTATTCCAATATCTATTTGACTTTCCCTGGTTGCATTAAAGGTAAATATACTCCTCGTTCAACGGCAATTATGGCTGGACGGGGATGTGCTTTTAATTGTAACTATTGCGCGTCGCAGAAACTGTTGGGTCGTAATTATAGATTGAGAAGTCCAGATAACGTTGTTAAGGAAATAATTTATTTGCAGAGAGTATACGATATTAAAGGGATATTATTCCAAGATAGCACTCTGACGACAAAAAAAGAGTGGATTATGTCTTTATGTGAGGAAATAATTCGACGCAACGTTAAATTTGTATGGTCATGTAACACAAGAGTAAATACTGTCGATGCGGAGATGGTAAAGCAGATGAAAAAAGCTGGATGCATTCAAATGGAATATGGGATAGAGAGTGGATCTCCAAAGATTCTTAAAATATTAAATAAAAGAATTTCTCAAGAACAGGCTATTAATGCTTTCAGAACTACCGAGTCTGCAGGGATTCGCACTGGAGCTTCATTTATGCTGGGTAATCCGGATGAAGAGATAAGTGATATACAAATGACATTTGATTTAGCTAAAAAACTTAAAGCCAACTATACCATCTTCTTTTTTACTATACCATATCCTGGAACGGAATTGTGGGAGATTGCCAGAAGGCGGAAAATGATTCCTGAAAATGTTTCATTCGGTACTGACTGGAACATTCGTGCCGCTGAAAATCCTATAATGAACACAAATATCTCTGCAGACCAGTTACGATATTATAGATCTAAGTTTCAAAACTATTTCTTTCTTAGAAACTATCTTCGAATTAATAATATTATTGTTGGGCTTAACTTACTAGGGATAATGATTAGAAATCCAGTTGCAGTCTGGAATGGGTGCAAAAGGGTGATGAGATATAAAAGATGGGATTCTCTAGTTGAAGAGATTTTAGTTGCTTATCGCAAAAGTTTATCGAGGTATTATTAACGTATGTCTAATGTCTTGCAATCAATAAAAAATAATTCGTTACCTATCTTTGTGGTTATAGGTGCTGTACTGTTGCGGTATTATGAGCTGTTCCTTGGCGCTAAACTTTTTTGGTATGGTGATCAATATATTAATTCCGGTTGGGTCTATGGAAACAGTATAGGAAATGGATGGAGGCCAGAAAAAGGATTTGGCATTTCATTTTTTTATGCAGATCCCGGAGCGTGGCACTCTTGGTCTCTGTTTTCTCTTTGGGCTAAAGTTTTTCAATCAAGAATTTATGCATACCAATCAAGCATTGTGATTATGGATATATTGGCAGCAATTGCGATGTATTTCTTCTTGCGAAAAATTATTCCATCCTTTGGGAAGTGGGTCTGCATCTTAGCTCCTTTAATCGTTTTCTCAGTTAGTCAGGATTCCATGCACTTTAATCTCGTTCCAATCTCTGTTTTGATTGGGGTTCCTATTTTACTAATTCTTTTGCATGACTTTTACAAACAGGCAAAGATACTGCACCTGTTTGCTGTCGTAATTTTGTTTTGGTTTGTAATGTTTACAGGATCATATCTGACGTTTGCCGCCCTTCCGGGCATTGGGCTCACTTTTACTATTCTTTATTGCATTTACTTTAAAGAATCCTGGGGGAAGATATTGGCCAGATATTTGTTATTAATGGTTGTAGGTGGAGTAGGGACAATAATACTCGGATTTTGGGAGTTTTACTCGATCTTTCTTGAATCACATTTAATTGAATTTGCAAGGGAAAAAGTGTTCCATTATTCCTTTAAGATAATTCCGGATATCAAGAGTATCGGCGCGTACATTTTGAACTTTTTTCAATTCTATAGTATACCTACTAACATATCTTTTCTTGGAATTGGGTGGAGGCCTTTTTATTATTCCTGGAATATCTGTGCGATTATTCCACTTATTATTATTTTCTTTATGTTTCGTCGTTCCACATCTTTTTGGGAGTTTTCTCTGAAATGGCTTTTAATAGTCTTTTATATATCCCAGGTAATACTATTATTCCCAATATTGCACAGTGTCTATTCGATAATAAATATTAAATGTAATCTCTTGTTTAATTACTATGGCTTTAGTTGGGCGGTTTATATTTTCCCGTTGCAATTAGGATTAATCGCGGTTTTCCTGGGAAAAGTTGCGAATAACGATTACAAAATCGAGAACAGTTGGGGGGGAAGGGTTCAAGTATGGGTGGCATACTTGCTCTTAATCATTTATGCAGGTCTAACAGTTATCTGTTTCTTCGCACTATTTATGCCCGAAGTATTGTTGTCTCTAATACCATCGGTTTTAGAAAAATATGGCCCGATGCAAAATGGCATATATTCCAAAAATTATTTAGTTTATTTTGCCTGGTTAAACATAAAAGCTTTTCAAGATTCCATGCATTGGTATTCTTTCATATTCTATTCAGTAACGACTTTCCTTGTTTTTCTATTTATTCGTAGAGATTGGCTCTATTTTATTATAAAAAAGAAAACAATTGTCTTATTTAGTATTTTGATGTTTTTAGGAATTTTCTATTCCTGGACAGTTTATCCACTTAACTATAGGGAACATGCTTGGGAGGAAATAGCCCCTGATTTGCCAATATTTAAACCTACAGATCGCTTTTACTATGTAGCCTCTTCAACCAGCAGGCCTGGTGATACAAATAACCTTGATAGGTACAAACAAGAAGTGGAAGATGCAGGTGGTGCTAAAAAATATTTGCAAATTCGTGGTGAGTATTTTGAATCGCCTGGGCTTAGATTACATGGTGTTAAGGCATTCACCCAGAAGAATGTGACAGAATTTATCTGCCGTGCATTTAATGCAGATGGAACAGAAAGATTAAAGGATATTCGTAGTTTGTCTAGTGGTGGACCATTAATATCTTCTGAACTTCTTGATATGGGAGCTGTTAATTATTATTACTTTAAGGGAGAACCTTTAAGCGTTCCTGAGCATTTGTCTCTTTGTGCTAAAACCAAATTGGTTTCTATTTACAAAAATCTTAATGCCTGGCCTTATTATTATTTAGCAGAAAATTTGCAAATCATGGAGGAAGGGGAGCACTTAAATAATGTGCAGCGCGGAACGGCCTATTTGTCAGAAAATGATTTTTTTAAATTGCCTGAAAATGCGGGAAATTCGAGTGTGCAATTGAAAGAATTTTCTTATGGCCGGATGGTTTTTGATTTTCAAGGTGACAAAGAAGAGCTTCTTTTAGTTGCAGATGCCTGGCATCCTTTCTGGAAAGCAACAAGCGGAGATAAGGACCTTTCAGTTGTTAAGGCAAATGAAATTTTTAAAGGGGTAAAGTTGCCATCTGGGGATTACACTTTTACCTTATTCTTTGATACTTCTCCTTATTTTCCAGGAATCTATGTTTCCATATTGGCATGGATTCTATTTCTAACTGCTTTATTCTTAGTGTTGAAGTATAGGTTAGATATCACTTATTTTTCAAAAACTAGGGTTTATCGTAACCTTCAGAGGCTCATAAGTGGATAAGCAATTTCTACTTCTAGTTCCATTTCTTTTTCATAGACAAAGAAGAAAAAAGAATTTTTACTTATACGTGTTGAATTCAGAATATTGATACTTGAAAATCATTGGTTCAATTAAATTAAGATGAGTGATGTGATACCGCTATCAACTCCTGTCATATCTGGAAACGAGTGGAAATATATTAAGGACTGTTTGGATAAAGGCTGGGTGTCTTCTGTTGGAAGTTATGTAAATCAATTTGAAGAAGTGGTGGCAGACTATGTTGGCTGTAAGTATGGGATTGCGGTTGTAAATGGTACTGCGGCACTGCATCTGTCTCTTGTTGCCTGTGATGTGAGAAGAGGTGATGAAGTTATAGTCCCGTCTTTGACATTTGTTGCTACCGCGAATGTTGTAAAATATTGTGGAGCAGAGCCTGTATTTGTTGATTGCGATGATGAAACATTATGTCTTAATGTAGAGAAGCTGAGAATCTTTCTGAGAATGGAATGTGAACAGAAGGATAATGGATATACGTATAATAAAATATCAGGTAGACGCGTAAAGGCGATTATTCCTGTCCATATCTTTGGACATCCTGTAGAAATGGATGCTCTGCTTGAAATATGTCAGTTGTATAACATAGATATTATAGAAGATGCGACAGAGAGTTTAGGTTCAGAATATAAAGGGAGAAAAACAGGTTCGTTTGGGAAGCTGGCTTGTTTCTCCTTTAATGGAAATAAGATGATAACTACAGGTGGTGGTGGAATGGTTGTAACTAACGATGGTGGTTTGGCTGAGAGGATCAAACATTTAAGCACACAGGCGAAAAACGATTCTGTTGAATACGATCATGATGAGGTTGGATATAACTATCGTCTTACAAATATCCAGGCAGCTATGGGAGTAGCGCAGATGGAGTGTTTAGATAAGTTTGTAGAAATTAAGAGAAAAAATGCATTCGGATATCAAAATCTTATCTCTAGCATAGATGGTATAGAGTTTTTATGGGAAAAGCCGTGGGTAAAGAGTAATTTCTGGTTCTATACAGTTAAGGTTTCTAATGGTCACAAGAAATCCTTGATGGATTATCTTATCTCTAAAAATATTCAGGTAAGACCTATATGGAAGCCAATCCACACTTTACCTATGTATGAATATTGCCAGGCGTATAAGATTGAAAATACTATTAATATATATGAAACAGCTTTCAATCTGCCGTGCAGTGTAAGCTTGAAAGAAGATGAAATATTGTTTGTGGTGAAGAATATTAATGAATATTTTACGAGATTGCATACTTGACGCAAGATGTCATAAGTGATAGTTTAGTAATCGAATTGGTAATAGCCAGAGACGGTAGTAAAGGTGTTAAAGATAAACACTTGCGATTAATTTAAAACAAGATGGTAATCGAATTTACCCTGAAACTTTCAAATATGGAAGGTAGGTTATGAATAATAAACAAAAGTACGATCAGGCGTTCATGGAGAGCTTCTCAATTGAGGAAAGTGCATTGAGTGATAGTCTTGAATATAACACTATTCCGTCATGGGACTCTGTCGGCCATATGGAAATTATTGCAGAATTAGAAGATGCGTTTGGTATAACTATGGAAACCGATGACATAATTGATTTTAGTTCTTACAAAAAGGGCTTTGAGTTGCTTGCCAAGTATGGGGTTGAGTTTTAATCGATTTCGTATAGATTAAGTGTAAGTTGGGAAATATGAGTATTTTTAATGAATTAGAAAAATACGCCTCAAATATTGCTGTAATTACTGAGCCGTCTAAACAGATAAGCTACAAGGATTTATTAGACGCAGCAGATCACATTGGGAAACATCTTCATAAACGTTCCCTCGTGTTTGTAGTTTGCAAAAACTGCTTTGAATCTGTCGCGGGATACGTTGGTTTTATGCGGACTGGAGCTGTGCCGGTTCTGATTAACGATACAATTGATAATAATCTTTTTGCAAATCTACTTGAAGCTTATAAGCCTGAATATATCTATCTTCCGGCAGAGAAATCAGGGCTAGAAATCAATCTTACAACAGTCTTCTCATACGGAAGCTATACGCTACTCAAAACAGAATGTAATATAGATTACACTCTTCATGACGATCTTGCCCTTCTATTGTCCACATCGGGCAGCACTGGTAGTCAGAAATTCGTGCGGCAATCATACAGGAATATTTGTAGTAATGCGGAGGCTATAGCTCAATATATTGGGATTACTAGTGATGATCGTTCTATTACTACCATGCCGATGAGCTACACCTACAAGCTTTCAATAATCAACAGTCACTTGCTCCAAGGAGCATCTATAATCCTCACAGAAGCAACACTCATGGACAGGCGTTTCTGGGAATCAATTAAAGATAACAATGCGACTATGTTTGGCGGCGTACCGTATGTATATGAGATGTTAAAGAAACTGCGCTTTGGTCAGATGGATCTGCCGAGCCTTAAATATATTACACAGGCAGGCGGGAGATTAAGTCGGGAACTGTCTGTTGAGTTCGCCGATATTTGCGAACAGAAAAATATTAGGTTTTACACGATGTACGGTCAGACAGAGGCGACTGCCCGTATGTCCTATTTGCCGTGGGAATATGCACGCACAAAGGCGGGCAGTATTGGTATTGCCATTCCGGGAGGAGAATTCTGGCTTGAGGACGAGAAAGGCAATGTTGTTGAGAAATGTGACACGCAGGGTGAACTTGTTTATAAGGGCGACAATGTAACTTTGGGCTACGCTGTGAATTGCTTTGACTTGTGCAAGGGTGATGAAAACGGAGGTACTCTATATACCGGTGACGTGGCAAAACGGGATGCAGATGGCTTTTATTATATAGTGGGAAGAAAGAAACGTTTTTTGAAGATGTTTGGCCACAGGGTCAGCCTTGACGAAGTTGAACAGCTTGTCAGAGCAGCAGGTAACGACTGTGTCTGTGCCGGTACTGACGATAATATGAAGATATATGTGACGACACTGGATAATAAGGATCAACTAAGAAGTTATATTACTAAATGTACAGGCATAAACCAATCAGGTTTTACTTTTGTGCATATCGAAAAAATTCCCCGTAATGAGTCGGGTAAGGTGTTGTATTCAGCACTTAATTAAGAATAGGAATAGCTGCACTGTTTAATCTAAACAGCATAACTGACATACCTCCGTTTTCACTGTCAAAACGTGAAAAATCTGAGCTCTATATTGAAGCCTTATATGAGCTAACGAAGCATCATTATTCACATTGTCCTCAATATAGTAAAATACTTGATACGTTGGGTTTTGATTCAACCATAAAGCATACCGTAGAGGATATACCTTTTATACCGGTGCGACTGTTTAAGGATTATGAGCTTTTGAGTGTTGAAAGATCTGAAATTGTCAAGACCATGGCCTCGTCCGGCACTACAGGGCAAAGTGTTTCCAGAATATTCCTTGACCGGATAACGGCAGCTAACCAGGTAAAGGTTCTTGTTAAAATTGTATCTAACTTTACTGGTACAAAGCGGCTTCCCATGCTTATTATTGATACAAAGTCGGCAATAAAAGATCGTAATCTATTCTCCGCAAGAGGAGCAGGAATATTGGGTTTTTCCATGCTCGGATACGACGTAACTTATGCGCTTGACGAGGATATGCAGCTTGATCTTGATGTAATTAGCGCATTTTGTAATAAATACAAAAATGAGAACGTCCTTATTTTTGGTTTTACATATATGGTATGGGAATTTTTTTATAAGAAGCTGGCTGAATTGGGTAAACAGATTACCCTGGAAAATGGCATACTAATTCACGGTGGCGGATGGAAGAAGTTGAGCGAACAGGCTGTGGATAATGATACGTTTAAAAGATTGCTTAAAAACGTATGCAGGATAAACAGGGTTTGCAACTATTACGGTATGGTAGAGCAGACAGGATCCATTTTTATGGAATGTGAAAATGGTTACCTGCACAGCTCCATATTTTCTGATGTCATTATGCGTCGTACTGATTTCTCCGTATGTGATATGCATGAAGCGGGGTTAGTACAGCTTGTGTCACTCTTGCCGTTGAGTTATCCTGGTCACATTATATTATCAGAAGACATCGGCGAGATTATTGGTGAGGACGACTGCTCGTGCGGGAGGCTTGGCAAGTATTTCAGGGTTCTCGGTCGTATTGAAAACACCGAACTCAGAGGGTGCAGTGATACATATGCTTCAAGAATATAATGTTACATATTTGGTTGGGGCCAAAAAGGTTTCTACTCATCCTTTAGCTCCCTATGATGCACGGTTGTGCGAGTTCTTAAATGACCTCTCTTCTGAATTGCGTTCATGCACAGAAGCGACAGAGTATCCTGATATCATGACGTTTGCATTCTGGTGTAGAAAAGCAAACATCGCAAAATATAGAGCAGACTTTGAAGACGGAAGGACTCGGTTAGGGCTTGGGCTTGTGTTCCACATAACTCCATCCAATGTGCCTGTTAGTTTTGCGTATTCGTTTGCTTTTGGACTGCTTTCAGGTAACGCAAACATAGTCAGAGTTCCTTCAAAACCGTTTCCACAGACCGATATTATTTGTAGTGCTATAAAACGGACGCTTGGTAACGATAAGTATAGCGAGATAAAATCAATGACTGCTTTTGTCAAGTATGAGCAGGATGATGAAATTAATGGTATGTTCTCTGCAAACTGTAACGCACGTATTATATGGGGTGGAAATGTGGCGATAAAGAGTATTCGTAGACTGCCCATACAGGAACGTTGTGTTGATATTGCTTTTGCCGACAGGTATTCGTTTTGCATAATTGATTCGCAATCGTTGCTGAAATTGAATGATGCAGGACTTGAACAACTTGCAGAGGGATTCTACAATGATACATACTTAATGGACCAGAACGCTTGTTCGTCTCCACATTTAATAGTTTGGCTGGGAGAGGGAATAGAAATAGCAAAAGAAAAGTTCTGGTCGGCAATTTATAGTACTGTAAGTGAAAAGTATAATCTTGAAGAAGTAAATGCAATAGATAAGTATACGCTCTTATGTAAAAATTCTATTGAATTAAATAACATCAGTTCGTTTAGTAATCATAACAACTTCATATACCGTATTAGTATAAACGAATTACCAGATAATACTGATGAATTACGCGGTAAGTGTGGATATTTTTACGAGTATGATGCAGGTGACATAGGTGATATAGCTCATATCATTAACCCGAAATATCAAACATTGACTTATTTTGGAGTGGACAGATCTTCGTTGCTAGACTTTGTAGTCAAGAATCGCTTGTCAGGTATAGATCGTATAGTGCCTGTCGGCAGATCGTTGGACATCGAGGTTATATGGGATGGGTTTGATATAGTAAAGAGTTTGTCGAGGATTATTGATGTGAAATGACCTAATATCGGTTAAGTAAGAGGCATCGTATACAAAGAATAAAATTGGAGGTAGCTATGGAATTTCTCAATGTTATAAAAGACAGGCGCAGCGTTAGAAGATTCAAGCAAGATGCAGTTCCTGATGAAATGATCGGGGAATTGTTGGATGCTGCATGTCTGGCCCCATCTGGCAGAAATTGTCAACCGTGGCGGTTTGTTGTCGTTAAAAGCCTGTCATGTAAAAAACAGTTGGCAAAGGCGGTACCGCAGCCTTTTGTTACACAGGCACCGCTCGTTATTGCAGTGTGCGTTGATACGAACGCCATGTCGAACGAATATCAGAAACAGAGAACAGAAGAATTATTCAAGGCCAGATCTTTTTTCCCATCTCCTACTGAAAAGCTTGATTTCAATGATTACGTAAATGAAAAAGGGACCGGACCTGAAATTAATCAATCATTCCTTAATCTAAATGTTGCAATTGCCATTGACCATTTGACCTTAAGGGCTGTAGATCTTGGCCTGGGAACATGCTGGGTTATGGACTTTGATAATAAAAAAGCGAAAGAGATTCTGTCGTTAGATGATCGGTATGAACCGCTTGTTTTATTGCCCGTTGGTTTTCCCGTTAAAAGACCAAAACCACGGCCCCGATTGGCTCTGGAAGATATTTTGATAAAGAAAATTTATTAGGGAGGTACGAATGGAAGGATTCAGCCTAAATTATATTGAACTGCAAGAATATCAACAAAATCGTTATCCGTTTTTGATGATTGATCATGTTGATGAGGTCATACCGGGAAAAAGTGCGAGAGGATATAAAAACCTTACTTTGAATGAGTGGTTTTTCCCAGTGCATTTCCCAGGTGCGCCAATTATGCCCGGAGTTTTGCAAGTGGAATCTTTATCACAAATGCTTATAATTGCAATAACAACTTTGCCTGGAAATAAAGAAAAAGCAACGCGTTTTGTTTCAGAATCATCAAAATTCAGGAAAGAAATATTGCCAGGTGACAAACTTGTTATTGAAACAAATGTTAATTCCTGGAAGCATGGAATTGTAAAAGGAGTGGGTGTTGGTTATACAAACGGTACGATAGCTGTTGAAGCAGAGATGGTAATTACGTTACCTGATATTTTGGAACAATACTTGCCTAAAAAGGGAGATAAACAATGAGCATATTAAGAAAACCTCTTCTTGGGGAATTTGTCTGCTGTGCAGAATTAGTGGTCACTATTCCAGATGTTTTCAACGGCTCCAAGCCTCAACAAAATAAGACCGTTTATCTTATAAAGTGGTAAAGCTATGATTCGAGTTGCCGATTACATTATGGAACGGCTTTGTGTAGATGGTGCAAAGCATATATTCATGGTCACTGGACGTGGCGTATTGTTTCTATCCGATGCAGTTGCGGCGCACAAAGAACTTAAGGGCGTTTCCTTGCATCATGAACAGTCTGCAGCTTACGCAGCTGTTGCATATGCTCAGTATACTGGAAAGCCTGGCGCATGTCTAGTTTCTACTGGTTGTGCGGGAACAAACGCGCTCACAGGAGTGCTTAACGCCTGGCAGGACGGTGTCCCGTGTGTATTCATTTCCGGCCAGAATAAGCTGCATGAAACTTCACGCTATACGGGGATACCTCTTCGTACCTTCGGTCAGCAGGAAGCGGATATCATTTCTATAGTGGATTCAATCACGAAATACGCTGTTATGATCACCGATCCGAAGCAGATCGTGTATGAAATGGAAAAGGCGCTGTACCTAGCGCAAACCGGAAGGAAAGGACCTGTATGGATAGATGTGCCTCTGGATATTCAGAATATGAGAGTAAGGCCGGAAGAGCTGGAACACTTCGTGACTGAGAACGGTTCGAACTACGACCCTCTGCCTGAAGATATTCAGTATGTGTCGAAAGTCCTCCGTGATTCGAACCGCCCCGCGATACTGATTGGAAGTGGAATATGGTCAGCGGATGCAGTGCGAGACCTAGAGGTTTTTCTTGCAAAGTACCCCATCCCGGTGACTTATGCAGGTTCAGCACCAGATACATACGGGTTAGATAATCCGCTTTCGATAGGATCAGTAGGAACCATGGGTTGTTCACGGGCGGGTAATTTTACCGTCCAGAACTCCGACCTTCTGTTGGTGCTTGGTTGCAGATTGTCGCCTATGACTGTTGGCTCGGATTGCGATAAGTTCGCACGGGCGGCAAAGATTGTCGTGGTTGATATCGACCGAGTTGAGCATTCAAAGAATAACGTTAAAATCGACCGCCTGATTATAGCTGACGTGAAAAAGTTTCTAACTTCGCTAATGGATGAGGATACAAAAAGGGCAGACGAGGAGTGGAGGAACAAATGCCTGCACTGGAAGCATATTTTCCCGAAATGTGAGGGAAAATACAAAACGTCTGAAAAGGTTGATCTTTACTATTTGGCCGAATGTCTATCCGAAGCTCTACCGGTAGACTCCGTTTTCCTCAGCGACTCGGGGTTGGTGGAAGTTATACTTCCCACAAATATCAGTTTTAAAAAATCCCAGCGTTGTATTCATCCCGCATCGCAGGGAGCTATGGGGGTTGCGTTACCCGGATTAGTGGGCGCCCATTATGCCAGTGATCGTCCCGTTATCGCAGTAGTCGGGGACGGATCTATCATGATGAATCTACAGGAGCTTGAAACAATACGGTATAACAAAATCCCAGCGAAAATTTTCGTTATAAGTAACAACGCTTATGCAGTAATACGGAAAAGACAGGTAGAACTGTTTCGCTCACGAACAATTGGGACTGACCCTGGCAACGGCGTTGGGTGTCCTAACTTCAAGAAAGTCGCAGAGGGTTTTGAAATCCCTTATGTAAGGATCGACAGCAGTTTGGATTTACAACAAAAACTTAAATCGGTTATAGAAATGGACGGAGCAGTACTTTGTGAGATAAGTGGTCTTGAAAATCAAGAGTTTATCAGAAGCTCCCATGCTCGTGATTCTAAAAGACGCTTTGTAGTCAGGCCCTTAGAAGACCAGGCACCGTATCTAAATAGGGAACTTTTTTTGCCCGAAATGATTATCAACCCCATAGACCAGTAAATACCTCGTAACCAGGAAAGAAAACTTATGAAAACGATTAAATTGCGTGATGCAACTGTTCTCGGCGCCTTTAATAGGCCGTATATTGTCGCGGAGATAAACACAAGCCATTATGGCAGTATGGAAATGGCAAAAAAAATGATAAAGAAGGCGCAGGAAGCGGGCTGTGATTGCGTTAAATTTCAATCCTGGTCTGCGGAAACTTTATACTCAAAGACATATTATGATGAAAATCCTATTGCGAAACGAATGTTCAACAAATTTGCCTTTTCTGAGGCTGAGCTTGCAGAAGCTGCGGAGTACAGCAAAAAGTGTGGAATTGCTTTTTCTTCCACTCCATATTCACGGGCAGAGGTAGATTTTCTTCTCGAAAAATGCAACGCCCCTTATATCAAGGTATCATCAATGGATTTGAATAACTATCCTTTTCTGGACTATATAGCCCGGTCCGGTGCACCCATTGTGCTGTCGACTGGCATGGGTGGACTAGAGGAAATACACAGAGCGGTGGAAATTATCGAGAAAGCAGAGAATAAAAATATCTGCCTTCTGCACTGCATTTCTATTTATCCTCCCGAAACATCCACAATCCGACTGAGAAATATATCGGGTCTGCGTAAGGAATTCCCAGATTACCCTATTGGCTTTTCCGACCATTCTACCGGGACGGAGATGGCTTCTGCGGCGATTGCTCTGGGAGCTTGTATGATTGAGAAGCACTTTACGCTTGACCGAACAAAAATCGGCATGGACAATCAAATGGCAACAGAACCAGAGGAAATGGCGCTGCTTGTCCGGAATTGTTATAATGTGCAAATAGCCTTAGGAGATACTATAAGGACTGTACTTCCTGCCGAAATGGAGCAGAGAAAGAAAATGAGGCGAAGTATCATTGCGGCCAGAGATTTAAAGGCCGGCGTCAAGCTGACAGTGGACGACCTTGACGTCAAAAGGCCGGGAACCGGACTGCCTCCCGAAAAAATCAGCGCACTGGTTGGAAAAACCATGCTCCGGGACATTGAAGGGGATACGCTGATTACGGAAGCGGATATATCTGAATGAAGACATACTGTCGGTGGGAAAGGAATAGTGAAGCAAAATGAAAGATTGTAAAAAGATATTTATTTTTGGTGCAGGTTCGGCAGGCGGGGAGATATTGCAGCTCATTTATGCTATTAATGATAAATTGCCCACGTGGGAGGTCTTAGGGTATGTTGATAGTGATCCTGAATTAATCGGTCAAAAGATAGATGGCATCCAGGTCTATAAACATGAAGATCTGCCTGTATCAAAAGACTTTTACGGGATTTGCGGCGTAATGGACTACAAATTACGAAGAAAGATTGTACGTACAGAAATTGAAACCAAAGAATATATATTGCCTACTCTTATTCATCCAGTAACTGTCAAATCGAGTGACTTTATAGCGGGTCCCGGTTCTATTATTTTGTCTGGCGCCCACATAGGTTATAACGTAAAAATTGGAAAGTGCGTTTTGGTAACCATTAATACTGTGCTGGGCCATGATCTCATAGTGGGAGAATACACATCTATTATGGCCTCTGTAGCAATAGGCGGTGAATGTAGCATTGGTGAGGGTTGCTTTATTGGATCCGGTGCAATTCTTAAGCAAGGGGTTAAGATAGGGAATGAATCACTAGTCGGCATGGGTACTTCTATAATAAAAGATGTCCCGGATAAGACAAGTGTGATAAATTATCCACGTAATGTTATAAGAAGCAATATATAAATGTTGAATAGTTGTTAATACCACACAATATGGAATCATCTATCTATGGATGTATTTTGAAGCTACATGATTATGCATATGACAATCGAATTATCGAAAAGAGGTTCATCTTATGGGATATAAAGTTCAGGTCATAGCTGAGGTTGGAGTAAACCATAATGGACAAATAGACTTGGCTTTTAAGCTTATTGATGTTGCCTTGAACGCTGGTGCTGATGTAGTGAAGTTTCACGCCTCTATACCTAAACTTAATATATCAACGGTTGCGGTAAAGGCAGATTATCAATTATCAACTACTGATCCAAATGAAACACAACTTGAAATGTGTGAAAAAATGACCTTGTCTTTTGAGGAACTTAGAAAACTAAAAACCTATGCAGAAAAAAGAGAAATAAAGTTTCTTGCTACTCCATTTGATATTGTTTCTATTGATTACCTAGATAAACTAGGTCTTGATTGTATTAAAGTGCCTTCAGGTGATATCACTAATTTGCCCTATTTGCGTAGAATTGGTGAACTAAATAAAGAAGTGATTATGTCTACAGGAATGTCAGAATTATCTGAAATTACGGATGCCTTAAATATCATGAATGATTCTGGGACTGAAAGAAGCAAAATAATGATCTTGCATTGTAACACTGAATATCCTACTCCTTACGAGGACGTTAATCTTAGGGCTATGTTAACAATCAGGGATGAATTAGGAGTGCGAGTGGGCTATTCTGATCATACACCTGGAATTGAAGTTTCCATTGCTGCTGTGGCTCTGGGTGCTGAGGTTATCGAGAAGCATATTACGCTTGATCGTAACATGCTGGGACCTGACCATAGCTCCAGCTTGGAACCTGACGAGCTTAAAGCAATGGTGAATGCTATCCGCAATATAGAAAAGGCCATGGGAGACGGAGTCAAGCGCCCAAGCCCCAGTGAGAAAGAAAATATGCCAATTGCCCGTAAATCCATAATTGCTGCTACAAACATTAAGAAAGGTGAACTTCTTAGTGAGAAAAATTTGACGGTTAAACGGCCTGGCACTGGAATTTCACCCATGAACTGGGATAAAGTGATAGGGACGGCTGCAAATAAAGATTATGAAGAGGACAACCTCATAGAGTCATGAAAAGGAAAATTTGCGTCGTAACCGGTTCCCGTGCAGAATATGGTCTCCTTTACTGGTTGATGATAGGAAGGGATTACTTATGAAAATCTGTATTTTAATTTATCTGCCAAGCAGCTCTGTTTACGCTATAAAGCATCAATAGGAAGGGATTACTTATGAAAAACTGTACTTTAATTTATCCACCAAACAGCTCTGTTTACGCTATAAAGCATCAAAGTGACTATCTTTATTATTCAGAAGAATATGTAGTCATTCCAACAGGACTTCTCTGTCTTGCTACCTATTGTAAAAACAATGGAGATTTCAATATTAATATTTTAAATTTGAGTTATGAATATTCTACATATTTAGAAAAATTAAGAGATGAATCCAAGAAAGAAATTGGGAGTGATATCAATTTTGATTATGAAAAATATCTTTGGGAGATACTAACCACAAACTGCAGAGAGCACAAACCGGATTTAATAGGAATATGTGGGTTATTTGACCATTCACTAGGGCATATCCGGTTAATTTCATCAATGGTTAAGCAATACTCTAAAAATATTATTGTTGTTGCAGGTGGGAATGCGGTAACAAATATGCCCGGAAAAGTTTTAGAAACTGATACGGATGCAGTTACTTTAGGACATGGTGAAGAACCAATGCTTGAGTTGCTGAATAGTGACGATCCATATAAATACCTGAGATTATCGCCAAAATGGGCTACTAAATCCAAACCTGACAGTCAGCACAATCTTTACACAAAATTAAATGATATTTCTCCATTAAGATGGGACTTAATAGACCTTAATGCTTATCAGCGGTTATTGGGAGTATTTAAAGGACTGTATCATATAGGTAAATCCCAAAGAAGAATAGCATCTCTGGTGTCGAGTCGAGGTTGCCCTTTTAGGTGTTCTTTTTGTGCTATGCATACAGTACATGGCAGGAAAGTGCATAGTGTTGATGTTTCCAAGTTTTTAGAGGAGGTTAGATTCCTTCACAATGAATACGACATTAATGTAATAGCAATAGAGGACGATACTTTCAATTTCAATAAGAAGCGAGCGATAGAGATTTTAGAAGGTATAAATAAAATCTCAAATAAAATCGAAGTTGAAATTCCCAGTGGATTTGCTCTGCAGCTTATGGATGAAGAGTTAATTGCTACATTAAGTGATTGTGGGGTAAAGTGGCAGCAGATTGCAATTGAATCTGCAAACAAAGAGATACTTGAAAATGTAATCCATAAGCCGTTAAAAATAGAAAAAGCAACCGAAATTATTAATTTATTACAAAAATATGATATATACGTACGAGCTTTCTTCATGTTGGGTTTTCCAACTGAAACTAAAGAGCAAATGGAAGAGACGATACAGTTCATGCTTGATAACAAGATTAATTGGAATGGTATCGGGATGTTGAAACCCATTTCTGGAAGCGATATCCGTGGAGTTTGTGAAGATGGAGGATATCTCAGTGCCAGTGATGATATTGAGATGACAACTGAAAGAATAGCCAGTATCAGAACGGAGCATTTTACCCCTGAAGAAATAGACAAGATAGTTTACGATGCTAATATAGAAACGAATTTTGTGAACAACTATGATTTGTTTAGGGGGGGTAAGCCTGAGAAAGCGATTATTGGCTTTGATTTTGTACTTAGTAGAGCGCCAGAGCATCTTTTCGCTTTATACTATAAAGCTGTCGCTTATGAACAAATGGGCGATAGTGAAAATGCAAAAGAATATTTTCAGAAGGCGAATAGTGTGATGCGGGCTACTAAAATATGGGATAACTTGATCGAGAAATACGGATTAAAAGGTCTAATAGTAAAAGGTGTTGGGCCCGGATCATAGATCTAGCTTCAAACCCGACGAACTTAAAGCAATTATTAATGCTATCCGCAATATATAAAAGGCCATGGGCGATGGAGTCAAGCGCCTAAGCCACAGTGAGATAGAAAACATACCAATTGCCCGTAAATATTTTCTGCGAAAACCAAAGAACAGAATCGTTATTGCGTTATTATAGATTGTCATTCAACGATAAGAGTATACGATATTATTATGACGCAATTGATAAAGTACTGAGTAAAGCAAAAAATTATAAAACATTTAAGGTTCTTAAATTAAAATGATGGTCTAGTAGATAATTGCAGGAGGCTAATAATGAAAGTATTGCTTATAAATTCACTTACATGTAATTCCAAAGTAGACAATTTGGAGCATTTTTATCATTTTCCGGTAGGGTTGCTGAGCATTGGCACTTTACTAGAGGCGAGTAGTATCAATGTAAAAATAGTAGATTATAATAATTTATTTTATACACAATCTGGGTATATTGATTCCAGTCATAAATCTATAGTGAACTATATTCAAGAAACACTACCTAATTATCTGGAGGAATTTAAACCTGATATAATCGGCATTGGGTGTATTTTTACAAGTGCATTTGAATCTTCGCTATCAATAGCTAAAATAGTAAAAAAACTAAAACCAAGAGTTCCAATTGCGCTTGGTGGAATTCATGCTACTATTTTTTCAAGGAAAATTATGGAAGAACATTTTGATATTGACTATATAATAATTGCTGAGGGCGAATATTCATTTTTAGAATTAGTTGAAAATTTTAAAAATAATAAAAAAAATATAGATTCAATTGATGGTATCGGATATCGAAAAGATGGGTCTATTATTATAAATGATAAAAAGATATATATTGATAAGCTAGATGAGATGCCTTATATAAACTTTAATCTTGTGGACATTAATTATTACCGGTTTGATACTTCAAAATGGTTTTCTCCAAAAAAAATTGATGTTGGTTTACCCTTTCCAATACTTTCGAGTCGAAGTTGTCCTAGGAGTTGTAACTTTTGTAGCATGTACCTTGTTCATGGGCCGAAAATAAGACTTCGTTCAGCAATACATGTTGCTGATGAAATTGAATATTTATATAACGAATTTGGTGCTCGCTATTTTTCTTTTGTAGATGATAACTTCACTTTTCACAAAAAAAGAATACTAGATTTATGTGAAATTATCTTAAAAAAAGGATTAGACATCCAGTTTGATACACCAAATGGAGCTGCTATTTATGCACTTGATGCTGAAATCATTGATGCAATGGTTTCGGCTGGATTGGTTAAAATCAACCTCTCGCCTGAGAGTGGTTCAGAGTATATTAGGAATGAAATAATAGGTAAGAAAATAAAAAATGAAAAAATATATGAGATAATTAATCATTGTGCTAAACACAAATCACTATTCATTGGGGCATTTTTCATTATAGGATTACCACAAGAGACTCAGGAAACTCTTAACGAAACCTTAAATATGGTCAAACAATTGCCAATTGATAGAGCAAGTTTTAGTTTAGCTGCACCTTATCCAGGCACCAAATTATATGATTATTGTACGAAGCATAATTTACTAGATCATAATTTTAAACAGACATCAGACTATAAGAACAATTATCAGTGGAGATCTACCTTGGACAATACACTAAAACCATATTTCAAACCTCATAAAATAACGGAGGAGCAGCTCCTATATTCTATTAGGAAAGGACGTAAAATAATGCAAGATAAAAGAAGACTAGTGAATGTTCCTGAAAACTATCCCATCAGATATCACCAAAGCTAATTGAATGTAAGAATTGAGAATTACAGGTGACTAAAAATTTTTCGAAATATATGCGAAATATTTAGTGAGGAAAATTTAACGATTAAACGGCCTGGCACTGGAATTTCACCTATGAACTGGGATAAAGTAATAGGAAAGGCTGCAAATAAAGATTATGAAGAGGACAACCTCATAGAGTTATGAAAAGGAAAATTTGCATCGTAACCGGTACTCGTGCTGAATATGGTCTGCTTTATTGGATATTAAAAGGTATCCATAAGGATGCTGATCTTCGATTACAATTGATAGTTACTGGCACGCATCTATCACAAGAATTTGGTTTGACAGTCAAAGAAATAGAAAAGGATAAATTTCCAATTGCTGAGCGAGTAGAAATGTTACTATCTTCTGATACAGAGATAGCTATTGCGACCTCTATGGGCTTGGGCATGGTTGGTTTTGCAAAGGCTTATGAAAGTACAAAACCGGATATTATACTTGTTTTAGGAGATAGGTTTGAGATGCTGGCTGCTGTTAGTGCTGCAGTTCCATTTAGGATACCTGTTGCTCATATTGGTGGAGGAGAAACTACAGAAGGTTCTATGGATGAATATTTTCGTCATGCTATAACAAAAATGAGTTATTTTCATTTTCCTGCTATATTGCAATATGCGGATAGAATTATTCAAATGGGAGAAGATAGCAGTAGAGTGTTTTGTTGTGGGGCTCCAGGGCTGGACAATATTTATAAGACAAAGCTAATGAGTAAGAGAGGGTTATTTGATGATTTGAAACTGCCTTTGAATAGAAAGAAAATCGGTGTGGTTACGTATCACCCTGACACTCTCAGAAAAGATAGCGTTAAGGAACAGATAATAATACTATTAAGAGTGTTAAAGAGTTTTGTAGATATATATTGGATATTTACAATGCCTAATGCAGATACAGGAGGAAGAGTTGTAAAAGAAAAGGTGGAAATGTTTGTGCGTGATAATCCAGAAAGAGGTAAAGCTTTTGCTTCACTTGGGCGTGTGAGATATTTGTCATTAATGAAATATGCAAATATAATGGTTGGAAATTCTTCCAGTGGAATAGTGGAAACGCCTTCTTTTGAATTGCCGGTTGTTAACATTGGTGATAGGCAGAAAGGGAGAGTTCGTGCTCGAAATATAATAGATGTGCATAAATGGAAACCCAAAATGATTGCCAATGCTATTAAGACAGCTATATCATCAGATTTTAGACTTTCTATAAAAGGTATTAAAAATCCATATGGGGATGGGGATTCTAGTAAAAAGATTGTTAGTTTGTTAAAGAAACTTCCTTTAGATAAGACACTAAGTAAAAAGTTTTGCGACTTATCTCTGTAAAAGATGTTTGGTAAATAGCAATAGAAAATAATCTCTAATACAGTGTTATTAACAACTTAGCATGAAAAGAATGAGATTGTTAATGCTAAAGTGTATTTTTGCTGCATCATAAGAAGAGGTGTCTTAGATTGAATAAGTCACAACTAGAATGCTTGCAAATATTTTCAAATACCACCTTTAAACAGGTGATGCAAAAGCTCTTGTCGGAATGTGTGATTTGGTTTACAAGAAAGAATTAAAGGGTAATATAGTGTATTTGAATACAGGTTGCCTTCCTGTCTTGTTTACTAAAAAGGCACAAGTGGTTTTTAAGTAGAAGATCGCGTTAGTTAATAAGAAAAAAACAAACCTTCGTATTATTATTTTATCATCTTGTTTTGTTTACAATATAAAACCAATGGATAACCCCTCTTTTTTTACTATCAACCATCGAAAGACAATTCGTGAGGCGTTTAAACATGAAGTATTTACTAAAGAACAATTTGTCATTGTTGTAGATGATGAAGATAATGTAATGGGAATTGTTACCGATGGAGATTTTCGTCGCGCTATTTGGAATGCAATTTCATTAGAAGATGCTGTGGGAGCAATAACGAATAAAGATTATATATGGCTTACAGAAAGGTATGATGTTGATAATGTGGTTAAAATATTTTCAACAACTGATGTTCATCAGATCCCTATATTAAGAAATGAAATGCTGGTTGATATCATTTATAAAAATAATTTCAAAGTGCCAGCATCAGAGAAATCTAAAAGAAATATAAATATACCTGTTGTGATTATGGCAGGTGGGTCTGGAACAAGGCTCGATCCGTTTACACGTATTCTTCCCAAGCCGCTCATCCCCATTGGAGATAAGCCAGTTATAGAAATTCTAATTGAAAGATTTGCGAAGTATGGTTCAAGATGTTTTTATATTTCACTCAATTATAAATCCAGGATAGTAAAAGCTTTTTTCGAAGACTATGTAAAAGAATATAACATTTCATTCATTGATGAGGAAAAGCCCCTCGGCACTGCAGGTTCATTGAAATTGCTGGCAGGGAAAATTAAAACAACATTTATTGTTTCTAATTGCGATATTCTAGTGCAGGAGGATTATAATAAAATTGTTGAGTTTCATAGAGAGGGGCAATATATGCTAACGATAGTGGGATCTGTGCAGCACCATGTAGTTCCTTATGGTGTTTGTAAAACTGATATTGGGGGCGGATTGGTTGATTTTGAAGAGAAGCCTAAATATGATTTTTTGGTTAATACGGGGATGTATGTATTAGATCCCGGAGTTTTAAAATATATTCCACCTGGGAAAGAATTTGATATGACAGAACTCATTCATGATTTAGTTCAAAAGGGAAAAAAAATTGGTGTTTTTCCAGTATCTGAAAAGTCGTGGATTGATATTGGACAATGGGAACAGTATAAGAAAGCTGTTGAAGATCTGCATTCATTTTTCTAGACGAAAGCAAATCTCACAATTATGGAAGAAAACAGAAAAATATTATCAATTATTCCTGCAAGGGCTGGGAGCAAAGGGCTTCCGGGTAAAAATGTAAAACTACTGCATGGTAAACCATTGATTTCATGGACGACTGAAGAGGCAAAAAAAAGTAAATATCTTAAGAAGATTATTCTTTCGACCGATGACGAAGAAATAGTTCGTGTTTGTAAGGATCATAGAGTGGAAGTTCCGTTTTTAAGGCCAAAGGAATTAGCAAGAGATGATACTCCTATTATAGATGTGATTTTGCATCTTTTGGATCATTTAAGAAATACTGAAGACTATTTACCAGACTTTGTGCTCTTGCTTCAGCCTACTTCACCATTGAGGACTTGTGAAGACATTGACAATGTATGTGATATGTTAGCGACAAATAAAGAGGCAAATGCTGTAATTAGCATAACTGCAGTTTCACAAATACCTTATTCGATGAGGGTTTTAAATGCTAAAAATGGTTATATTGAATCTTTTATTACGCATAATTATGAAAATCCTAGAAGGCAGGATTTACCTGTTGTTTATATCATAAATGGTGCTTTATATATGTGTAAAACAGAAGTTTTGCTGAAAAGTCAGACTTTCACGCCTGAAAGAACTCTTGGTTATAAAATGCCGAAAGAAAGGTCTGTAGATATAGATGATATTGTGGATTTCAAATTAGCGGAGACAATTTTGTCAGAGAAGAATATCTTGAGTAAAATATGAAAATATTATTGGTGGTTTACGATAATGATTCTTATATGAATTGGTTTCCCCAAGGTTTGGCGTATATTGCAGCAGTGCTTATACGAAAGGGTTATAAGGTTACCATATATAATCAGGACAAGTTTCATTATCCTGATGAACATTTGACTAATTACTTAGATATAAACAAGTTTGATGTTGTTGGAGTTGGTGTAATAGCCGGTTATTATCAATATAAAAAACTGTTAAAGATATCTGAGGCAATAAACAAATCAAAAAATAGACCTTTTTATGTGATTGGAGGGCACGGCCCCTCTCCTGAACCGGAATTCTTTATAAAGAAAACAAAAGCTGATACTGTTGTTATGGGAGAGGGTGAACTAACAATCGTTGAGTTAATGGAAACACTGGCAAGCAACGGTTCTTTGGACAGGGTAGATGGGATAGCCTATAGCGATGGCGAAAAAGTAAAAATTAATAAAAGAAGGCAGTTGATTAAAGATATTGATACTATTCCATTCCCCGCATATGAGCAGTTCCCAATGGATTTTTATAGGCTTCTAAGAACACCATATTCTAATAATAATGAATTTGTTATGCCTATCTTGTCAGGGAGAGGGTGCACCTTTGAATGTACATTTTGTTACCGATTAGATGCAGGCTTCAGGCCGAGAAGCAACGAAAGCATTATTGAGGAGATTAAGTTATTAATAAAAGATTACCAAATAAAGGGTTTTATTTTCTCAGATGAACTATTAATGTCATCAGTAAAGAGAACCAGTAGTTTATGTGAGGATATTATTTCTGCTGATCTGAACATTAAATGGTCCTGCAATGGGAGATTGAACTATGCCAAGAAGGATCTCTTGAAATTGATGAAACGAGCGGGATGTGTATTTGTCAACTATGGTATTGAAGCAATGGATGACCAGGTATTGAAAAATATGAAGAAAGGGTTGACCACCGATCAAATTGTCAAGGGTGTTGAAGCGACTCTGGATGCGAAGATAAGCCCCGGATTAAACATCATTTTTGGTAACCTTGGTGACAATAAGGAAACGTTGAATAAAGGGGTGGAGTTTTTGTTAAAGTATTCAGATTGTTCTCAGCTCCGCACCATCAGGCCGGTGACAGCTTATCCTGGATCACCTCTTTACTATTATGCCATAGAGAAAGAACTCCTTAAGGACTGCGAGGATTTTTACGAGAATAAACACATAAATTCAGATCTAGTGGCAATTAACTTTACCGATTTGAGTGATGAAGAGTTTCACCACTGTCTCCTGGATGCTAATAAGAGATTGTTGACGCATTTTTACCAGAACAAACTAGCCGATGCAATTAACGAGGCGGAAAGGCTTTACCTGAAGAAGGATACAAATTTTCGGGGCTTTCGTTAGACTTATTTGTTCCCCACCTATTATATGAAGGAAACAAAAATATCGCATTGGGAGACTGTTTGTTCACTGCATGATTTAGAGCGCCAAGCCAATCATCCATTCTGGAACGTACTTTCAGTGGATCCTATAATCTTTTTAGAATGCCTGCTCTCAAAACTTATTTATAAAATCTGTGAAAAATAGTTTTCGATACCCCTAAATGGCAAAAAGAGAAGATTGTTATACTGAAATATGGTTGGACTTGTTGTGTTGGGAATCCATTTTAAAGATACTGTTCCTTTATGGATCTAATAAAAAGGTCTATTACTGCCAAGTATCCAAATTATTCTTGCCATTTCAAAGGTTATTGCAGTCATTAACAAAAATACCTTTAATACAGGTTCAGAATTTCGTTTTTAGCGAGGAACGTGTTGATAATGTATCAGCTTACGAAATGGTAAATAATAAGCTTAGAATACTTTTAGAAAATATAGGTGTTAGGTGGGTGCAAAGCCGTTCGGTTAATGATTTTGCAAGAAGATACAATTTTAATATTGAAAAGATTAAAGAGCATCTTAAGGAATCTGCTTTTTTTTATTTATATCGGCCGATGGAAATTATCGTAATGGCAGAAGCAAAATCTAGGAAAACAAGACAGTGTTTTGTTCTTAGAAAAACACCCTTTTCTGAAATCTTAAATCAAGAATTAAGAAGCCATTCAATTGTTTTTTATAGACCATTGTTTTCCCCTTCTTTATCTATCATTAAAAGAAAAAATTATTTTCTTGATAATACCGCTTTCAATAATTCTTTTGGTAGAATCGGAGCTCTCGTAACTATATTTTTGAGATGGTCAATAGCCGTGATAAAATCTGTTATTGCCACAACCTATCGAAATTATCAAAGAGAATTTTGGAGTAATTCTCAGGTCAACATTGGAGTCGAGCAACTACAAAGCAGAATGCGTTGGGACGAAATTAATGATATTTTCTGGTTTAAAGGCTCTTTTATTGCCCCTGAAACTATATTTGTTTTTGGCACAGAAGGACTCGATCTTGAATCTCAGAAAATCTTTGGAGTATTAGGAGTGACACAGGTATCGACTAAAATACCATTTTTGCTATGGTTTAAAGGGTTATTCAAAAAACACAAGATTTCCTGTGATACTATATATGTTGCTCCAGGATTGTTATATTTAGCGAAAACATTAAATCTTCTTACAGCGATTTCTAAATGTGTTGTGAGTTGGAATGAAGTCAATTGGCTGTGTCTTCAACTGGAGGATTACAAATGTCGAGTATTTTACTGGCAGTCTGTTTGCGAAAGATTAAGCATAAAAATATTGTGGTCAATGATTGATAGGGACAATAACAAGCTTGCAAAGAGTCAGGCATTAGAGAGCCTTGGTGGGTTTTATACTGGCAGCCATTGGAGTGTTTACCCATTTTATCATGGATTAAATCGGAAATATTATGACTTGTTCTTTATATGGGGACAGTATTTTACAGATAATGTCTTTGATGACTATGCTTGTCTTGAGAAATTTATAGTTGGTTATCCTTCTGACCATTATTTTGATAAACAATTAGAAAGAGCAGGGTTATTACGTGCTAGATATAATGGGAAATTTATAATATCCTATCATGATAATATGGCGTACGATGATGTCGTATATAACATGAATATGCAGATCCAGCTATATGGAATGTTGCTGTCATTATTAGACAAAAATAACCATGTCGTTCTATTTTTTAAACCAAAGCGAAAGTATTTATTTGAGAAAATTTTAGAAGAGATTCCTCGGATTAGTGATTTTATTAAAACGGGAAGAATTGTTACTTTCTTTGGGGATACGTGGCGCACTAAAGAGGTGCCTGCTATGGTTGGTATGGCTAGTGATCTGGTTGTGGGGCTTGGTATTAGTACTGCCGCTACCGAATGCTATTTTGCAGGTACTTTGGCATTCCATGCAGACTTTACTAAATTAACGAACAATGAATTTGCTAATCAGGGACTTGGCAAAATTGTTTTTAGGGATGCTGAAAGTTTAAGAATAGCCATCCAAAATACTATTGATGAAGGTGTTAGTGATAAATATCATAAATACAAGGGGTTATATAATAGATTAGATCCATTTCAAGATGGACAAGCATATAAACGTGTGGAGTTTGTTTTAAGAAATTTACAAGAGCTGCTGAGCCAGGGGTACAATAGAGAGGAAGCTGCAAAGATAGCCAAGGATCGATATAATGATTATGTTCAAGCAACAGCTAGGCTAAACTAAGAAATTAATGCGTAAAGATTATTTAGTTTTCGGTTCGCCACTTATTGAAGAAGCAGAAATAAATGAAGTAGTGGCTTCATTGCATGCAGGGTGGTTAGGTACCGGTCCAAAAGTAAATAAATTTGAGAATGATTTCAAGGCATATAAGCAATCCCCATTTGCAGTAGCCGTTAATTCCTGTACATCAGCGATGCATTTAAGCATGATATCCGCTGGAATAGGTAAAGGGGATGAAGTAATTACCTCTGCCATGACTTTCTGTGCTACTGTCAATGCTATTATACATACTGGTGCCAAGCCTGTATTAGTAGATTGTGATATCTCTAACCAGTGTATAAGTCCACAATCAATTAGAGAAAAAATAAATTCACGTACAAAGGCGATTATCCCGGTACATTTTGCCGGAAATGCCTGCGATATGTCTTCAATCATGGATATAGCCGAAGAGTATCAATTAAAAGTAATTGAGGATTGTGCTCACGCTATTGAAACTACTTATCAAGGAAAACATGTCGGAACATTTGGAGATTATGGCTGCTTTAGTTTCTATGCTACGAAGAATATAGTTACTGGTGAGGGGGGCATGGTGATTACCAGGCATAAAGAAGATAATGATAAAATAAGGATTCTCGCCCTACACGGTATGACGGCTGATGCATGGAAAAGGTTCAGTGATGAAGGGTACAAACACTATCAAGTGGTTTGCCCGGGCTTTAAATGTAATATGATGGATATTCAGGCAGCGTTGGGGATCCATCAGTTAAAGAGGGTACACAGAAATTGGCAAAGAAGGGGAAAGGTCTGGCAGAAATACAATGAATCGTTTGCCGGCCTTAATATTACTTTACCCTCAGATTCCGCTCCTGGAATAAAACATGCGTATCATTTGTACACGATTTTAATTGATAAAGATAAGGCAGGAATCAGTAGGGATGAGTTCCTCAGTGCCATGCATCGCGAGAATATCGGAACAGGGGTACATTACCTTAGTATACCGGAGCATCAATTTTACCAGACAACATTCGGATGGAAACCGGAAGACTATCCTAATGCAATGAAAATTGGCCGAGAGACTGTAAGTTTGCCTCTATCGGCCAAGCTTACGGACTCTGATGTGGAGTCTGTAATCCTGACGGTAAAGAAAATACTAAGGAAAAAATGATCCAGATTGCGACACCGATTTCACATCAGTTTGAGGATAAAAACAGTGCAAAGGAGATTATATCTTTCAGTGATTGTCTTGAGGTGAGGGACAGAAGTACTGATTCAACATGGCCAAACCAGCATTTGTTTCATTCTGACACTAATTTAACTGATAGATGGAGTGACAGGGAACATCGCTACTTGGAAAATGTTTTCTCTCTTAAAAAGGAACTTAAACTCGTATCCCTACAGGCGGCTACTTGTTGTGAAAATCCGGTTTTGAAGGGGTGGATGTTTCACGTAAATGGCAAGGTATATTCCAGAAGCGAGATGGTTGAAAATGCTAAGATTAATATAGCCTGGCTCAGATCAGTTTTGAGAGAGGGCGTACAGATTGCAGTTGAAAATAACAATTATTATCCGACAGAGGCATATGATATAATCGCCGATAGCAATTTTCTCACAGAAATTGTTGATGGTAACAAGATTTATTTTCTGTTTGATATCGCACATGCTATGGTAACGGCACACAATAAGCGAATATTTTATGATAAATATATTAGCGCACTGCCTTTGAAGAGAGCTATTCAACTCCATATTTGTAAACCCGAAATCCTGGATGATGGAACTGCTTATGATGCCCATAACCTTCCTGATGATTTAATGTATGAAGAGGTAAGCGAACTAATAAAGAAATATCCTGTTAAATATTTGACGATTGAATATTATAAGGACAGTAAGAGATTGATTGAGGAGTTACGAAGGTATAAACAATTAGTAAAGGGGCAGACAATTGAACACTGAGTATTTAGATAATCTGTTTAGTGTAAGTGATAAAGTTGTTCTGGTAACAGGAGCTACAGGACAGATTGGCTATGAAATTTGCAAGGCATACAAAGAAGCTGGAGCATTTGTATACGGTGTTGATAAGATTTTAGACGATCAGAAAATGGTAAAATCAGATAGAGTTGAATATATAGAACTTGATGTTACTGATAAGGAATCGGTCTTAAAGAATATGGACTATATTATTTCAAAACATGTAAGGTTAGATATACTGATTAATAATGCCGGAGTAAGTTGTTTCGAACCTTTTGAAGACAGACCTGAGGAGTCATTTGACTGGGTAATGGATGTAAATCTCAAGGGCACTTTCTTTTGTATACAGGCCTACGCAAAATACGCGGTTGAAAGAAAGCTTAAGGGAAGTATTGTTAATATTGCCTCTATGTACGGTATCATTAGTCCTGATTTCAGGATTTATAATGACGGAGACAGGAAAAATTCAGAAATATACGGTGCTACAAAAGCTGGAGTGATTCAAATGACAAGATATTTTGCTGTTCATTTGGCCAAACATGAAATTCGTGTAAATAGTGTATCTCCCGGGGGTATATATAATCCAGAATCCCCGCAAGGAGCAGATTTTATAAGTGAATATTCCTTTCGTTGTCCTATGGGACGTATGGCAAATGTTAATGAAGTAATAGGAGCAATACTTTATCTTTCATCGAATGCAGCCAGTTACACAACCGGACACAATATGGTAATAGATGGTGGAATGAGTTGTTGGTAGAAACATGGTTTATGATATCTTCAAGACGTCAGATTTTTAAAATAGGGAGATTCTGTGAGTTGTGAGCAAAGAAAATTAGAAGATTATGGGTTTGACACTGATAACAGGGCCTATGTAATTGCTGAGATAGGAATTAACCATGGAGGCGATTTAGATACGGCTAAAAGACTTGTGGATTCAGCATCAGTGACGGGTGTGGATGCTGTAAAGTTCCAGACCTATATAACAGAGAAAAGGGTTTCTGTTGATTCACCCATTTTTGACATCTTAAAAAAGTGTGAGCTCTCTTTCAAAGATTTTAAGATGCTTAAAGAACATACTGAGCAATATGACATGGAGTTCTTTTCCACTCCATTTGATGAAGACAGCGTGGATTTTCTGGAAGATATTGGTTGTAATATGTATAAGGTTTCTTCCTTTGACGTTACAAACCAGAAGCTTCTGTCTAAAATAGCAGATACCGGGAAAGCAGTAGTCATGTCTACCGGTATGGCAAACCTGGATGAAATTAAAGAGGCCTATAACATATTGAAATCTGGAACAGATAAGATTGCAATTCTGCATTGTGTTTCTGCTTATCCCACAAAAGAAGAAGATGCAAATCTTGCCGCAATTTGTACTTTAAAAAGTGAAGTTGAATGTATAGTCGGTCAATCGGATCACACTAACGATATTACTGTCCCGATCTATGCAGTGATTGCGGGTGCACAAATTATAGAAAAACATTACATGGTAAATAATGAGATGAACTGTGTTGATGCACCGGTTTCTATTACTGAAGATCAGATGAAAAAACTGGTTAATGAAATTGAAAGAGTGGTGAGGATTTTTGGAAAAGGTATAGTCGGGTCAAGTGAACCTCAGAAAGCGTGTGAAATTTTTAGAAGGAATAGCAAATAATATGGAAATGAACAAGTTATTTGTTTTTCAGAAACATGAAGGATATTATCTTGAAGAGCTTAAGAACGGGTTGGAAATTGCACGTAAAGGAAGTAGTTTTGTTTCTCAGATTGAAGTTGATGGTTTGTCAGTTGATTATTTGATAGATAATAAGATAGATGTTGTTGTTTCGAATGGTTTGTCAAAAGAGTGGTATTATGTGTTAAAAGGGTTAAAAATAGTTGCTATAACAATAGATGAATTACTTAAGTATTATGAATTGGCTGATATTGTAATAGATTTCAGAGATAGTGAGGGGACAAAGTATTTTACAGGTAAACAGTATACTTTATCGGCTAATCCTGATTTCGAAACAGAATTTGTTGAGATTATTAATCTGATAGTAGAGTTACATTGGGATTCAGAGTTCTGGGGCTTACCAACTTCCTACCTTAGTTGTAGTTATTTAACTGAAAGTATCGTTTATAGAACAGAAAAGTTTATAAAAGCTGAAAACATTGAATTAATAGAATATTTGTGTAACTGTCATGATTATAGGAGTGTTGAAATTGCTGCTAATAATGCATATCATTTTGCAGATATTAGAATCACATTTAAAAAGAAATTGAATGTAAAGGTAAATGTCGATACAAATAGTGGTATTACGTTTTCCTTATCTAATTCAAAAGATGTGAAAAGACTTAAGGAAATTGCTGAGAATTTATATAAAGATAGCAGATATTATTTTGATCAGAATTTTAATAAACAAAAGGCTAATGAGTTTTTTCAGAATTGGGTGGAGAAAGCTGTTTCCGGTCAATTTGATGATGAGTGTTATTGCTTATATGAGAATAAAATACCAGTAGGGTTTTGTACGGTAAAATACGATATCTCTAATTCTGCGAAGATGAGCCTGGTTGGTCTTGCAAATGAGTATCAGGGTAAGGGATATGGAAAAATGCTTTTAAACCTCACATTCAATAGATTAATTGATAAAGGCATTGAAACTGTTTTTGCAGTAACACAAGGCAGAAACTACTATGCACAGCGATTGTATCAAAAAGTAGGGTTCACAACAGAAAAGACACAAATCTGGTATCATAAATGGATTTAGAGATATTCGTGATTTGGACTGAGGATCTGGCAACTAAAATATAAGATTGAAATTCAGAAAGGAGTAATGCTGGTCTGTGAAAAAAGGTATAAAGTTATGGCAAAGAGCGATTAAGACAATTCCTGGAGGGAATGGTCTCCTTTCCAAAAGGCCGGACAGATATGCGCCTGACATCTGGCCTACCTATTTCAGCAAGGCTAAAGGTGTGGAAATATGGGATATTGATGGTGACAGATATATCGATATGGCTCAAATGGGTCTTGGGACTGCAATCCTCGGATATAGTAATAGTGAAGTGAATCAAGCAGTAAAGGAGGCGGTAGATGACTGTGTTAATTCAACGCTTAACGCTCCGGAAGAGGTGCTTTTAGCTGAGAAGCTATTAGAGCTGAATCCATTTGCAGGCGGTGTTAAATTTGCACGAACAGGTAGTGAAGCAATGGCTATTGCCGTGCGGATTGCAAGGGCTTATTCCGGTAAAGATAAGATAGCTTTCAGCGGATATCATGGGTGGAGCGATTGGTACTTAGCCGCTAACCTTGAGAGTGATAGCAACCTGAGTGACCATTTGTTACCCGGGTTGAAACCAAAAGGGGTTCCACTCGCTTTGTGCGGGACAACAATACCTTTTGCATATAACAACGTTGACGCTCTTGAGGCGCTGGCAGAGGATGAAGATATTGGAGTTATAGTGATAGAGGGTGCGCGCTATGATTTTCCAACTCCAGAGTTTATCTCTGCCGTTCAGCGTGTAGCGGTAGATAAAAATGCGGTCGTTGTAGTAGATGAGATCACTTCCGGATGGCGTATGACAGATGGTGGTGTATATAAGCTGAATGGTCTTAATCCTGACATTGTAGTTTACGGGAAAGGGATGGGTAACGGTTTTGCCATTTCTGCCGTAATAGGCAGAAAGGAGGTGATGGATCAAGCCCAGGAAACATTTATCAGTGGTACCTTCTGGACAGAGCGGATCGGGTTCTCTGCCGCACTAAGGACTATTGAAATACTGGTTCGTGAGAAAGTATGGGAGCACCTTATTGCTATCGGAACAAAGATTGGAAATGGGTGGGAATTGCTTGCTCAAAAACACGGACTTAAGCTGACCATTACCGACTTCAAGCCTCTTATTACCATGAAATTTGATTATGGTGAGCTTAGCTCTGCAATAGTGACACTCTTTACTCAGGAAATGCTTAAGCGGGGATATATTGCAGCTTCAAGCATTTATGTCTCCTATGCGCATAATGAGGCAATAGTGGAAGAATATCTTGAAAGAGTAGATGAGGTGTTTGGCATCATGGCTGATGCAATTACAAATAATAGTATTTCTGAAAAACTAGAGACATCAATCAGGGATGAAGGATTCAAAAGGTTGACTTAGAAAATGATAGCTGCAATTATTCAGGCGAGAATGGGCTCCAGAAGGTTTCCTGGTAAAATACTGAAAAAGGTAGATGGTATGCCGCTTTTGAAGATCCAGTGTGAAAGGGTTAAGAAATCAAGAGTACTCAATAAAATAATTGTTGCGACAAGCGATCTCCTTCAGGATGATGTGGTGAAATCATTTTGCCTGGAAAATGAGATTGAATGCTTTAGGGGAGAAGAAAATGACGTCTTAAGCCGTTACTATCACTGCGCAAAGAGCAACGATGTAGATGTGATTGTAAGATTGACGGCAGATTGTCCTCTTGTTGATCCAGAGATAATAGATGAAGTTGTAAGTATGTATTTAGAGAAAAGAGTTGACTATGCGGCTAATACCGTGCCTGTTGAAAGCAGTACATTTCCAGAAGGATGTGATGTGGAAGTCTTCAGCTTTGAAGCGCTTGAAAGGGCGTATCAAAACTGCAGGGATCCCCATGACAGAGAACATGTTACTTTTTTCTTCTGGAAATATGAAAACGGTTTCAAAACGGTTCAACTGTCTCGAAAACAGGATTTGTCAGGTTACAGGTTTACAGTTGATTATCCAGATGATTTTGAAGTTGTAGCGTTTGTCTTAAGAGAACTGGAGAGAAGAAATATTTTTGGCAGTTTGAAGGAAATTGTAGATATTATTGAGGATAATCAGCAGATAAAAAAGAAAAATTCGAGATTTTATTCTGGAATAGGATGGGAGCGGAAGGGGGGTGGTTAATTATCCATTTCCTCGAAACTCGTCAAAGACTACTTGGCATAATAGTTGGATAGGTAATTTGACAGCAAGTAAATGATTATGACTACATCTTTAGTGGGTCGCAAGGTAAGTCTGAGAATCCTGACAATTGACGATGTCGATGGGAAATATGCAGGATGGATGAATGATGAAGAAACAACACAGTTCCTCGAAAGCAGGGGGAGATCGTACAGCATAGAAGATCTGAAGAGTTATGTGGAGAAGATAAAGGAGTGTAAGAGTGATATTATTTTCGGTATTTTCGAAAATGACAATAATATGCATGTAGGTAATATTAAGATTGGAAAGATAGATAGTTTACATATGCATGCCGAGATTGGTATTATGATTGGAGATAAGGGTTGTTGGGGAAAAGGATATGGTACGGAAGCTATCGGTTTAGTCATGAAATATGCTTTTAATGAATTATGTTTGAACAAACTTACAGCAGGGATGTATTCAGCGAATGTAGGAGCGTTCAAATCTTTTGTAAATAATGGTTTCAGAAAGGTTGGCGTTTTTAGAAATCATGTTCTCTTCAAGGGAAGATATATCGATATGATAGTGGTGGAAAGACTTAGATTTTAATCTGTAAATTTTAATAATAGGATTCTTATGAATGACAATTTCGATGATCTGCAAAGATGTATAAAATGCACGTTACCTATAACATGGGAAACGCTTAACTTTGATCAAAATGGGGTGTGTAATATATGTAGGAATTGGGAGG
>Ga0233429_1000530_pt1 | contig 59878 bp, 71 predicted proteins | sample SI_118_April2016_3_FD_179879 | JGI IMG/M metagenome (GOLD analysis project Ga0233429, IMG submission 179879) | Seawater microbial communities from Saanich Inlet, British Columbia, Canada - SI_118_April2016_135_MG | ecosystem: Environmental > Aquatic > Marine > Inlet | place: Canada: British...
AGATGTTAAACTTTTCTAAAAAATAGGTTTGGGTGTTTTGGAGGCTGGTTACCTCTGAAAAAAAGGTTTACAAAAATAACGTAAGTTAATTCTGTTAGTTTAAATTGGGTTTTGGTATTGGTTTGAATTTGGTTAATTCTAGGGTTAGAAAAGCATAACTCATTTATAATCTTTTGTGTGCTGGAGTATACATATTCCAAAAAAAAACACACTTGAGGGTGGAAAAACAAATAGAGGTGGTGTAAAAATGGATTTTATCGTGGAGAACGCTCTGAACAATGCACCAGAGCAAGATTTTGAAAGTATGAACCAAGCTAACATTAAGGTGATTGGCGTTGGTGGAGCTGGTAACAATATGGTTGGCTGGCTATACAAGAAGGGAATAAAAGGAGCAGAGATTATTGCTACTAATACTGATCATCAACACTTAGGTATTACTGGTGCTGATCGTAAGTTCTTAATTGGAAAAGATTGTACTCGAGGATTAGGATGTGGAGGATTTCCAAGTAGAGGAGCAGAAGCAGCTCAGGAATCTTTAATTGAAGTTAAAGAAACTTTGAAAAGTTCTGATATGGTTTTTGTTTGCGCTGGAATGGGTGGCGGAACTGGAACTGGTGCTAGTCCTGTAGTGGCTCAAGTAGCTAAAGATACAGGTGCAATTGTAATCGGAACTGTAACTATGCCTTTCAACATTGAAAGAGCAAGATGTGACAAAGCAGAGTTTGGTTTACAACAGTTAAGACAAGTTTGTGATACTGTAATTGTTATTGATAACAATAGATTAGTTCAAATTGCTGGTAACTTACCAATTCAACAAGCATTTTCAGTTGCTAATGAATTAATTGCAACGATGATTAAAGGAATTGTTGAAACTATTGCTGTACCTTCATTGGTAAATCTGGATTATGCAGATGTTAAAGCAATCATGAGCAATGGTGGCGTAGCTGCGATTGGTGTTGGAAGTTCAGATACTAACAACAGAGTTGAAGAAGCTGTAAAAGGTGCTTTGAGCAATCCTCTTTTGGATATCAGCTATGAAGGTGCTACAGGAGCTTTGATTCATGTAACTGGTGGTCCAGATATGACTTTGGACGATGTTAGTAAGATTGGAGAGCTTGTAACTGAATCTTTAGATGACGATGCTAATGTTATCTGGGGAGCAAGAGTAGATGAAGCCATGAAAGGTAAGCTTACTGTGATGACAATTATCACAGGTGTTAATAGTCCTTGGATTTTAGGCAAAGTGGATCATAAGAGAGCTGAGAAAAGAGCTGAGACACTTAGCAATGAGTTAGGGATCGAGTTAGTTTAGGGAATCTTTCTGGCTTAGGTCAGGGAAAAAGAGGTGTGTAGTTGTTGGCATGCAAAGTGTTTGCATGTCCTATTCCATTCATACATCTTGCCCTATAATCAATTCTCTTACACCACCCCCGTAAGGATATTCTTTTTTTGGGCAAGATTTCTTTTTTTTTTTAATTTTTTTGTTTAGTATATATTAGCCAACAGCTAAATCTTTATAAATTTAGATTAAATATAAGTTAAATATGGCAATTACTTATTTTAATAAAGACGAAACTATTGATCAGAAAACTTCAGAAGTGGTTAAAATTGAAAGAGAAATTGGTTTTTCTGATGTTTATCAAGCTGGAACTGAGAAACTTAGAGTGGGAAAAGATTTTCTTGTTATGATTTGCGAAGAAGAAGATTCTAATGAGCTTAGTTCTGGTCATGACCAATTGTCTACTTTAAATAATAGAGCGGGTGGGTTGTTAGGTTATGATGTTAGTCAACTGAGTTCCAATGTGGGGAATTTGAGGGTTGGTATTTCTGTTGGTGCAAAAAGAAGATTAACACAAAAGAATGGTACTTCTTCTGATTTGTCTGTGATTGTTTCTACAAAAGTTATTGATAAAAAAGAACCGGTAGATTATAGTTTACTTCGGAAAATGGAAGAATACTTGGATCAGTATCAGGTTTGAATAATTATAAACTTAGAATTAATCTTTAAACATTTTTTTCAACTTCTTTTTTTCTATCTTTTCTATCTTTTTAAATTCCTGCATGAACTTATCCATTTCTAAATTTTCGTAATAGAAAGCATAAGTAAGTATTTTGATAATAATTAATAATATGATTACTGAAAAGAAAATTATAACAGTTTCCCAAAAACCGCCATCTAAAAGAACGAAAGCTAAGGCTGCAGAGATTGCTGGTGGATGGAAGACATTTGCTAAGTACATTGTCAATGTTGCTAAAGTAACTGCGATTAAAGCCACAATAGGAAAAGATAAAGAATAATGGTGGACCAAGTATAGTATAAAGCCGCTTATAATTAAAGAGATTAAGTAAGATATGATTACTGTTCTTAAAATAGTTAATTTATGAATTTGTTTATGAGTTAAGATTGCTGCTGATGCTCCTAAAGAAGCAAACATAACTATATTTGATGCAGTCATCTCAAAGAAAAATGTTATAATTGCTACTGCCATACCTGCAATAAGGCTGGGGATAAATCTTTTATGCCAAATTAAACGTTCTTTTTTTAGGAAATCTGGGAAAGACACAATGAAAAGGAAATGTTTTTATGCTTTTAAATATTTGTATTAATGTGTTATCTGAAATTAAAAAAGATTTATTTGGTTTATCTGATCCAGTTAGAGCTAAACATTCTCAGCGATTCTTTAAGACTGGTCCAGGACAGTATGGAGAAGGAGATGTCTTTTTAGGATTAACTATGCCTGAATTAAGAGTTGTTGCTAAGAAATATTTTAAAGAAGTAAGTTTGGTTGATGTTCAAGAACTAGTTAAGAGTAAATATCACGAATTCCGAATGTGTGCTTTAGTAATGCTTGTTTACAAGTATGAGAAAGATATGGAAAGGAAGAAGATTTATGAATTCTTTTTGAAAAATACCAAATATATCAACAATTGGGATTTAGTAGATGTAACCGTTCCAAAAACAGTTGGTGCGTATTTAGTTGATCATGATCGTTCGGTTTTGTATAAATTAGTTAAATCTTCAGACTTATGGGAACGAAGAATTGCGGTATTAGCAACCTTTGCGTTTATTCGTTTAGGTGATTTCAAAGATTCTTTAGCAATTTCTGAGATTTTACTTAAAGATAAACATGATTTGATTCACAAAGCAGTAGGTTGGATGTTACGGGAGATTGGAAAGAGGGATGAGAAAGTTTTGGAAGAATTCTTGGATAAACATTATGCTGAAATGCCACGGACGATGTTAAGATATTCTATTGAAAGGTTGGAAGAAGGGAAAAGGAAGAGTTATTTGAAGAAATAAAGAAAAAGAAAAAAATAAAAAACTAACCAGCAATAGTTTCTTCAGTAACTCGAATTGAACCCATTGCTAAAACGTTCTCTACCAATTTACCGTAATCTTTTGCGCCATTACTTGATTTTGCATAACTAAAGATTGATTTTCCGTACATTGGTGCTTCTTTTAGTTTAGAATTTACTCTAATCGGGTTTGAGACAACGCCATTAAAAGTGTTTTCCATTTCTGCAAGAGTATTTTTACAAATTTTTGTTCTTTTATCAAACAAAGTTGGAATCACTTTAGTTATTTTAATATCATGGTTATAGTTAGAATTTATTTTTTCTACAATCAATTTCATTTTTTTCAAAGCATCAAAACCTAGGTAGTCTGTTGAAGTTGGAACAAAAGCTTCTTTACAGAAAGCTAAAATGTTTTGGTTAAGCAACCCTAATGATGGTGGACAATCGACAATGATATAATCGTAACCTTCAATTTCTCTTAACTGATCTCTTAATAGCATTTGTGCTCCAACTTTATTTGCAAGATGATATTCTGCTTTTACTAAAGTTTCTTTAGAAGTTAAGACATCAAGGTTTTTACCTAAATTAAAAATACATCTTTTCAAAGGAATATTTCCCAATAAAGAATCGTACAAATTGTAAGGGGCATCTACTTTTAATGAAATGCTGATATTACTTTGCGGATCTAAGTCTATTAACAAAACATTTTTATCATTTCTGGATAACCCAGATGCTAGATTTACGGCAGTAGTAGTTTTTCCTACTCCTCCCTTATGATTAATAACACAAATACTTCTCATTTTACATCACCTTTTTTTTAATTTTAATATTTTTTTATTTATTAGATAAGCTTTCAGCTATTCTCTTATAAACTTTATGATGTTGCAGTAGTATAATCAAGAAATATTATCTAATATCTCATGGGCATTACTCGTAGATAAATATTCAGCAATTTCTTGGTTATCTTTTCTTAACAAGAAATTCATTTTTAAAGAATTCTTTTCGGAATTAGAAACTCTGGCAATTTGATCTACAAAGATTAAGCCGTACGGGTATCCTAAAAACAAAGCATCATTAGAATTATGAATTAGGTGGGGAAGAACTTCTTTATTCCCTTCGAAACGGAGAACATGTTTTGCTTTTGAATTTAATTTTACAAAATAAGTTTTATTTTCTAAAAAGTATGACCAACAATTAGATAATCCTATTTTGTTTAACAGAATAACTGGCGAATTTCCAGAAGTTGTGAATAAAGAAGACGATTTTGCTAGTGCTGAAACGTTATCAGGGATATATTTTTCTTCATTTTTGAAAGTTGGTTCTAAAGTTCCATCTAATATGATGTGGTCTGCTTGGATTTCTTTTGCTAAACTCAGTTCAGCAAATCTTCTGGCCATATTGGTTATTTTAGAAATTGGTGCTCGTTCTGAACCTGTTTTTATACTGGAATCATTAGATGAGATTAAAAGATCTTCTTCATTGATTGATTTATCTCCAAATATTTTGGATTCGTAATATAAATCGTTGTTTAGATATTTGGCTTTAGTGAACAAGTAAAATTCTTTTTTAATTTGGTTGATTTTTTTATTGTTGTTGAAGAATACTGCCGCTATTCTGATGAAACTGAGACAGAAATTTCCAGTAGAGATAATTTCTGCTTGCCCGCCATCGATGAAAGCGATGGTTTTATTTTCATTTGCGGTGATTTCTTGAAAGTTTTCTTTATTTATTCTGATTATTTTGTTGTTGAAGATGATGTTATCTTCTGCGGAGAATTGATTTAACATTGCTTTAATTTCTTGGGATATTTCTGTGAGCATATAATTTATTTAGTTATGTGTTATATAAGAATTTCTTTTGTTTAGTATAAGGTTGCTTATCTCAAAAGGGTTGCTGTTGTAAAAATTATCCTCCCGGGCCCGTTGTACAGCACTAGGTCTGTACTGGGTAATGGAAAGCAATATGCCCACAAAGGGGCTAAGCTATACCTAATGAGATAAGCAATGTCTAAAGAATGGTCTTATTTTTAAAGTTTATTGAAAAAAAGTAAGATAATAAAAGCCCCGAGGGAGATTTGAACTCCCGACCTGTCGCTTTCTTAAGTCAGAGACTTTACTAGGCGACCGCTATAACCACTAAGCCACCGGGGCAGTATAGCTTATTCTGAAGAAGTTATTTATATTAGTTTCGGTAAAAAATAAGAAAGTAAGCCCCTGCCGACAAGCAAAGGACAAAGTCCTTTTTGCCGTCAGGAACTTTCGTTTTACTCAAGCCCCTGCCGAGATTTGAATTTCCGCTCAATTAAGAGTCTCGGGATCTCTGCATCTTTGGAAATTAACCAAGTACCAATGCAACGCTCTTTTGCGCTATGCGTAAAACTTTGTTTACACAAAGTACCGCTGAGCCACAGGGGCATAAAAGTAAAAAATCAAGAAATCTTATTTAAATTATTCGGTTCTTCTTGGCGGAGGAGGTAAAGGCAATTCTTCATGAACTTCAGAATTTTCTTTTTCTTCTTTAGGTTTTTCCTGACCAAACAACAAAGTATGTTTTACTTCTCCCGTTTTTATTGGAGATTCAACAACTTCAGATTTTTTCTCTTCCATTGTCATTAATTCTGGATGTTGCTCATAATATTGATTTAATTTTGTTTCAAGCAAATTAGCTTTTTGTTTCATGAGATTAACTTGTTCAGGTGACAAATTTTCTACCTCTAATAATTCTTCTTTTAAAACAGATAAACGTTTTTGTAATTCTTTTACTCTAACCATTTCATTTTCGTTTAGAGGAGCTCTCTTTTCAGCAACTTTTTCTCTAAGTACTGGATGTCGAGTATGCTTTGGTTCCTCTTCAGCTTCTTTTTTCCTTTCCACTGCTCTTAATTTATTTTTTAATTTCTTATCATTAATTTCTAATTCTTTCAAAACTTTTTTACTTAATTCTACATCCCCTTTTGAACCTTGTTTAGCTAAGAATTCTCCTAACAAGTGAGATAGTTTGTTTACTTTTTTATCTAAATGCTTATCTTCGTAAGTTGTAAGTTTCTTTTTCAAACTGACAATTTGTTTTTTTAATGCCTGAACTTTAGTAGATTCTTCTTTTTTCTTTTTTAACAACTCTTTTTCAGATTCAAGCACAAAACCCAATTTATTTTCTAAATGAATGATTTCTTTTCTTAAAGTTAGTCTGGGAACTTTTTTCTGAGATGATAAATATTTGATTTCATTAATTTTTTTGACAATTTCTAATCTAGAAAACTTTGATCTCTCTTTATCTAAATACTTTGCTGCTCTAAATAACAATTGTTTTGTTTTCAATGAACCCATCTTTTATCAAAAGAGTCCTCGTTTCTTTGTTGCTGCACTTGGTGGTGGCGGTGGGAAATCTAAGCCTGCGCCAGGACTTTGCATTTGTGCTGGCGGTGCAGTTCTTGGTCCAGGCATTGATGGCGCTCCCATGATGTGTTGCGTACTTGGCATTGGATGGGGAGTTTGTTGAGGAACAGTTTTTTGTGGCACAGTAGTTTGTTTATTCATAAAATCTTCTAATTTGTCGGAAATAGCCACCATCCCTTTAGCAATAATTTCATTCTGAGTAAGAATTGTTTCCACTTTATTTTCTAAAATTTTAATAGTTTTATGTGGGTCTTCTTCATTAGTTTCATCTAAAGCTTTTGCGAAAACTGTATTTAATTCATGAATTGAATCTTTCATACTTTCAATTTCTAGAATTAGTTCGTTAATTTTTGTTTCTGGTTGGTTAAGTTTCTTTCTTAACATCTCAACATCATCTTTTAAGTCTGCTAATAATTTATGAGGGAGAAGTTCATATTCTTCATCTACCATTTTATATCACCACGTTTTTAGTTTTTATTAGTATTATAATATACCAAAGTCTATGTGTTTGTTAATATAATTTTGTTTATAAATGTTTGTAAAAAACTAACAGTTTTTTTAAACACAAAGAAACCTATTGTTTCTGCATTCGTTAACAACAAAAAAACCAACACTTTAATATATTCCAAATAATTTCTTTAATTAGATGTTAGACATAATCCTAATTACCATTGCTTTCATTGTTCTATTTATAGCTTCTTACATTGACATTCGAACAAGAGAAGTTCCGGACTGGTTAAATTACGGATTAATTTTCTCAGCTTTTGGAATACGAATAATTTATTCATTTAGTTTAGGTTGGGAAATTATTTTAAGTGGTATTTTAGGATTTATAGTTTGTTTAGGATTAGCTTTTCTTTTTTACTACACCAACCAATGGGGCGGTGGTGATTCAAAATTATTAATGGGGATGGGAGCAATAATAGGAATAACTTATCCTTTCGATGCTAGCAGTTGGAATTTATTATTTTTCTTTTTGGCTTTGTTATTTTTGGGAGCAATATATGGATTAATTTTTATGGTCGGAATTGCCGTCAAGAAAAGAAAGATTTTCATGAAAGAATTTATTAAATCTGTAAAAAGTAAAAAGAAGTTATCTTTATTTTTAATAATCTTAACTATTATTTTAATTGTTTTTTCAGTTTTAAAAATTTATCTTTGGCCGTTAATATTTTTCCCTTTAGGATTATTTTATTTGTTTATCTCTATTAACATAGTTGAAAAAACTTGTTTCTTTAAGAAAGTTAAACCTGAACATTTAACCGAAGGGGACTGGTTAATTGAAGATGTTAAAGTTAAGCGGAAAATTGTTATGGGGGCAAAAACTTTAGAAAAAGAAGATGTTTGGAAATTACGTTTCTTAGAAAGAGAAAATAAAATTAAAAAAGTTTTAATTAAAGAGGGTGTGCCGTTTGTTCCTAGTTTTTTATTTGCTTACTTATTATTAATTTTTGGACAGAAAGTTTTTACTTGGGTCTTGAGTTTTTTTGTTTGAACCTTTCCAAACATTTATATACTAAAAAATATTGCTTATATAAGTAATAATTAGTTTAATTAAAAAGAGGTGTATAATATGATTAAGAAAAAAGGATCTTTATCGTTATCAATCAATGCGGTAATAGTTATTGTAATTGCTTTTGTTTTTTTGGGATTAGGCTTGAATTTTATCAGAACACAATTAACTGGTGCTGGTGATACAGCAACAATGGTTCAAGAGCAAATTAAACAAGGGATTATGGATGATTTACGTACAGGAAATAAAAAATTAAGTTTTCCTGCTCAAACATTAACCATGGATAAAGGTGGTTCTGAAGATATTGCAATTGGAATTAAAAATATTTTAAATGGTAATCTTGATTTTACGATTGAAATTAATACCATTGAACATCAAGAAAATCCGGTTGCAACTGCGGAAGAATTGGAAAGTGCAGTGAATTATTTTTATGCTTCTGGACCTTTTGTTTTAAAATCAACAGAGGCGGAAGCTTACAACATCAAATTAATTCCAAAAGATTTAGGGACTTATTTGGTTGATTTAAAAATAATTAATGGAGCCGACAGTACAATTTACGCACAAAAAACATTTTTTGTAACTGTAATTTAGATGAGGTAAAAAAATGGCAAGAAAAACAAATTCAAAAAAACGGATGACGGAAGATCAAGAATTTCAGATCATGAAATTAGTCTTAGACAAGTTTTTATGGTTAGGATTTATAGTAATGGGTTGGGGAATGTATCTTACAATTAAAGATTTTTCTATTCTTCCAGGATTATGGTATTTGATTGCAGGAGCAATAATATTATTATTGTTTTTAGTGATTATTGTTAAAGAATACGAAATCCTCAAATAAATTTTTTATTTTTTTATCTTTTAATTATAAAATGAAGAAAAAAGCAGCGTTAGGTTTATCGGTTAATACTTTAGTAGTGATTATTATGGGGATGGTACTTCTAGTAGGAGGAATGGCCTTATTATACAAGTTTATTGGTGGGGCAGTTGAAATTGAAAACCAGTTAAGTGAGAAAACTAATAATGAACTGGAACGATTGTTGATTAATCAAGGAAAACAGGTTGCTTTACCCTTTCAGGTTGCTGATATTTCTCGGGGAGAAGGGCATGTTTTTGGTTTAGGGATGTTAAATATTGGTGGTGTAGGTGATCAGTTTAATATTTTTGTGGAATTATCTAAAGCACTTGATGAATCTGAAGTTGAATTTACTGCTCCGGAAGCTCTTAATTGGCTTTTGTATTATAAGAAACCGATGACTATTCTTGAAGGTGAACATAAAAAAGAAGGAATTTTAGTTAATGTGCCGAAAGATGGTTTGCTTGGTTCTTATGTTTTTAATGTTAAAGTTTGTACTGCTTTACCATGTGATTCTAGTAATCAATATGGTAACACGCAGAAGTTTTATGTTAATGTTAAATAATTCTCTAAAAGTTTATAAAACAGGTTTATTCTGATATATTTAATGGTTTCAGCAGATAAAATATTAAGAACTTGTAGTGTATGTAAATTGGTTGAAGTAGAGGAATACAATCTTTTACCATCTAATAGTTCTAAAATAGAAGAATTGATTAGTGAATGGTATAAATTAAGCCATTGTTTTTTGTCTCGTAAATGTGCAGAGAATTTTCATGAAGAATATTTTGCAGAAGTTGAAGATATTTATGTTCCTGGATTAAAAGAGGGACAACGTATTTATGAGCGTTGTGAATAATTATTAAATTAACATTTCTTCTAGAAACTTCTTCGGATCTTTTGCTTTACTAACTGCATGACCAATCAAGACGCCTTCTGTTCCTAGTAATAAAGCGTGACCTAAATCTTCTTTAGAATGGATTCCTGCTCCACAAAGAACTTTTGTTTTTGGAGAAATGTATTTTACTGCTTCTACTGCTCGAACAATGATTTCCGGTTTAGCTTCGGTTACAGAAATATTTCCACCAATGAACTCTTTTGGTTCATAAGCAATGTAATTTGGATGGAAAACAGCGATTTTTTTAATCTCTGAAATAGTAGAAGCACAAACAACAGTAACTATCTTTTTATTTTTACACAGTTCTACAATCTCTTTAAGAAATTTTAATGGGATTTTTCTTTCTGAATGATTTAAGATTGTACTTTTGACACCAATTGCTTTTAATTCATCAGCGGGAATTCTGCCTGTATGTGCACCTAAATCTGCTAAGTCTGTATGTTGTGAGAAAACTGTTAAGTTTGTTTTTTGAGCAATTTCTTTAATTGTTAGTAATGATGGTGCGACAGCGATTTGATATTTATTCTTTTTAACTTTAGCAATTTTTTTAGCTAGCTCTAAAGCTTTATTGCCGTAAGATTCTTTGTACGTTTTAAAGTTGATTAAGATTAAAGGTTTCATGTTATTTCTTTACTTTGTATTTAATATTAATATAATCTTGTGGTTCCTCTTTTTTAACTTTGTTGAGCATTCTAAAGAGGTAACTAACGATAATGATAATTAAGATTAACGGTAATAAGAACAATAGTAATTGAAATACTAGAACTATTGCTGTTACGATTACTGCTAAGACAATCAAGGTTACAATCCAGGCTTTAACTCCTCTTACGATAAACATTTTTTAGATAATAACTTAATGATATAAAAATACTTCCCAGGATTATTGTTAGAATAAACATCTTCACACTAATTCCAATAAAGAAATCTATTGGAAAGGTTTGAATTATTAACGAATTTGTTGGGAAGAGCCAATTTCCTTGCGGGAAGAAGATTTTATGGAAGATTGTGAATGTGGAATTGAAGGCGAATAAAGAGAAGAGTAAAATTAATCCAATGGAAACTAAAGTTGTTATTCCTCCATATTTGATTAGTTTTTGTAATTGTTTCTTGTTTCTTTTGTAATGAGTTGTGATTAGAGTTATGATTATTAAACTTAAGTAGAATAAGTAATCAATAAAACTTATTACTTTCTTAACATCTTCTAAATGGGATATTTCATTTGTAGTGTAATTTAAATTTAATTCTTGTTTATTTTCTAGGAAGTTGATGGTTTCTTGTTGATTTTCTGTTAGATTGGAAATTCCTAATACTATTTTGTATGAGAACAATAATAAGAAGATAGGAAGAAAGATACAGAAGATTATTAGTAATGTTTTTTTCATTTCTTAAACCAATAGTACTGCCAAACTCCAGAAAAGATTACAAAAATAATTAAGAATAACCATAAAGATAAGATTTCAGTTTCAACTATTCCCCAGATTAAAGCGAGGATTGCAGTTAGACTCCAAAAGATTTTTAGAATTAACATGATTTGGAAATGTTCTTTTTTCTTACAGAAATATGAAGTTCCACCAATCCCAATTAATGCTGCGCCAATTAAACGGGCGAAAATTAAATTTTCTAATGGAAATCCAAACAATGTTAATGTCCATTTAGTAAAGAAGATTAATGGAATTGCTACTAAGAAATCTACGATGAAATGGATCTTAAACCAGACTCTAAGAGATTTGGAAACTTGTTTCATGTAATTAAGAAATTTAAAGAATTATATAAAACTTACTTTATCTATAAGCGATTAATTCTGGTTTTAATAAAAAATCTCTTAATCTTTCCATTCTTTCCATTTTAATTCCTTCTGAAATGTCACTATGGAATACTGCAGCCATATTGTCAACAACATCATCAACAGTTCCTAATAATTCTGGGTGGTCTTTTAATGCTTGTCCTAAAGGTTTATTGATTAATCTTACTTTTTCGGGATCAGTAATTATTTTTGCCCTTTCTATTAATGTGTTGATTTCTCTTTCAACAGATTCTGAGGTAGTGAAACCTTCATCAACAGCATAATTCATTATTTCTATAAGATTATCATAATCTACCAAATCAATGGCAATTGGTTTAACAGCATTAGGAAATTTTTCAAATTGTTTTACTAAGAAAGGAATATATTCTCCTAATCCAGGACCAATTTCACAATATTGTTTTTTTGGATCTGGAAAAAAGGGTTGTTCTATTCTATACTCAATTATTGGTCTTGAAGTTATAGCAATACTATTCTTATCATATATAGGGGAGGGGATTCTAATACTAGTATGTTTATCATCCATCCACAAAATATAGCCGGATTCTTGATCTGTGATTTTTATGAGTCCTGGTTTACTAATAACTTTTGGTTCCATTTTTAGAAATAAAAATATTAAAAAAAATAAATTAAAAAAAATTTACTCGCATCCGCAACATGAAGAACAATCGTCTGGTTTACAACCATCGTCATCTTTCTTCTCTGTATCAGAACCTTCTTTAGTTTCTTCTGATTTAGCTTCTTCTGGATCATTTACACCAACAACTTTTACACTAAAAGTTAAATCTTTTCCAGCAAGTGGATGATTGATATCAATTGTAACTTTATCATCTTCAACTTTTGTGATTTTTGCAGGAATTTGTTGTCCAGTAGGTGCTTGCATCATTAACATCATACCTTCTTTAGGTTCAGGATCTTTTGGTAATTTGTCTCGAGGAATTTCTTGGACCATTTCTTCTCTAACTGGGCCATAAGCTTCGTCAACTTTAAGCGTGAATTCTTTCTCTTCATCTTTTTTCATTCCTTCTACAGCTTTATCAAAGCCAGGAATTACTTGTTGTGCTCCTACTTCGAAACATAAAGGTGCTTTACCTTCAGAACTATCAAATACAGAACCATCTTCTAATTTACCTGTATATTCTACTTTTACTTTATCTCCTTTCTTAATTTCAGTCATTTTATATTTCCTCCTAATAATGTTTTATTTATTTCTCAATTGTTTTTATAAAGTTATTGGTAATTTTGCAAAGGCAGTTCTTTCATTGTTCCTCGAACTGCGATTAATGGATATTCTTCACCAGGGGCATAAACCATTTTTGCTTCTGGCAAATATTGTTTAATAGTAGGGTCAACAATAAAATTACCTTCAGCAGTAATCACTTCTGCAATTGCATGGGTATCTTTAACCATTTGGTGTTTACCATTATTTATTTGAAAAGCAACATATCTCATTTCTAAATCTGGTGCCAGTTCTTTTAATTTCCCAACTGCAGTTTGACATAGTCCAGTATAAGGGTTGTTACCAGAATTGCTTTTTCTAACTTCTATTCCCTTAACAACAAGTGTACCAGTTTCTAAGATCTCTTGTTCGATTTGTAATGCCAATTCTTCTAATCTTGCTTTCATTTTAATTGATTACCCTAGCAACTTCATTACTTTTTTTAGCTTCTTTTATTAAATATTCAACATAAACTTTTTCAATAGCTCGAATTCCAGGAACATATCTACGGGCTTCTTCAGTAGTTTCTCCTTGTTCTAAATCCCAGAAAGTATCGGCACGAGCATTCATCATATTTGTAGTCATCCCACTTGGACCACGGTTATAACAAGCCATTGTGAAATCCCAAACATCATCATCTGTCCATTCGCTATATCCATTATCTCTCTGTCCACGTTTCTTCAAAATTCTTTCTCCATAAGTGTCATGGATAAATCTCAAATAAAATGCACCCATTTCAACATTGATTTCTGGATCAAACAAATCGTTTGTTCTGAAAGTACTTCTTCCAGTTAATTCTACAAATTGATCTCCCATTAGTTCAGCAATATATTTGCCAGTTCGAGGCATAATTTGCATTAATCCTCTTGCGCCGGGTTTACTTCTTGCTCTTACTTTTCCATCACTTTCTTTAATAGTTAAAGCGAACATCATTTCAGGATCAATATTATATTTATTTGCAGCTGCTCTTAACAAATCACCATTTTCTTCAGTTCTTTCAATCTTTTCAACCATCCGATGATAATCTCTTCCAGATAATCGATCATAATGTGGTTGTGCTTTTGGATGTAATGGATTATCAATTAATGATTGCTTTTGAGCAGTTAATTCTAATTTTTCTTTTAATCTTTGAATATCTTGATAATCTATTTGTGGTGACTTTTCTTGAATAATGTCTGATAAATTTGGTATATTAAATTCATGAAAGTTAGATTCAAAATCTTCTAAATCATCTGATTCTTCTAATAATTCAGGTTCTACAATAATGTTTCTTAGAGTTTCATTTACTGGTTCTTGAATGAAATCTTTAGTTATATATTCAACATTTTCTTCAGAGAAAGGAATTCCTTGGGAATTAGAATCTTCTGTTGCGTTAGAAATTGCTAAACTTGCAGTTCCGGCTAACAACAAACTTTTTGTCCAATTGAAACCATTTCCAGAAGTTTGTCTAGAATTATATTCTTTCAATCCTCGATTAATTTCAGAAACAACAATTTCGTTCCATTTAACCATTCCTGCACCGGCAGCAGCGTATAAAGCTGTTTGAATTACTGGAGGGGCTTGGGTTGCTTCAATAAAATCTTGCACGCCACTAATATAACCTAAATTAGCAGAAGCTTTAAGCATAATTGGATCTGCAAACTTAGCGAAACTAGGTTGATTTTCATTTACCCAAGTTCCTGCTTGTTTTGTCCAGGCTATTGCTTCTTCTAATTGTAGTTTTGGATCCATTTTTATTTTTAATCTCCTTTAGGTTCTAAAACATAAATGTTATCCATACCTAATTTCCAACATCCTAAAATTCCATCGAAATTTGCGTGTTTAAGAACATCAATTCTTTTTTTATAAGCGCCATCAGCATGGGCGCCGAAACTTAAAATTGTTCCAGTTTGATGATTTACATTATGAATAATTTCTCCGTGAGCAGTACTTTCTCCACTAGTTGGATGGTCAATAACTATAATTTGTCCTGGTTTAATGTCACAAAAATTAGTCACTTTTGTAAAATAATTATTTTCATGAGGAAATTGTTCGATTTCTTTATAATGTAAACTTCCATCTCTCATTTGATGAGTAGGAACTTTATATCCAGCTTGCACTAAAGAGTCTCCAACAAACTGGTTACATTTATTTCTGTTTTTTAACCAATTAATTTTTGTTCTTCCTGGTTCGGTATTTCCAGTTAATCCTTCTAATGGACTAGTTGGTGCATTTATTTTAGCATAATTACTTCCTTGAGAACTTGCTCTAGATTGAGCTGCATTAGCAACATTTTGATATTCGCTTCTTGAATTATTGTTTGAACATTGAGGTAGATTTACTTCTGGGGCTGTTCTAGTTTGTCTTACTTGTCTTCTTTCTCTAGTTTGTCTTTGTCTAGTTCTTCCAAATGAATTTGGTCTACTGTTTACTTCTTCTATAGTAAAATAATCTTCGGGATTTTCTGGTTCAACGTTTTCTTGATCTGGAACTGTAAATAAGTCTGCAACACTATTAGTTGGATTTTGATAATCAACAATTTCAATTTCAGCTTCCGGTTCTTCATTACATCCTTTAATTCCACCATAACTTAAAGCCATGGCTGCAACTGATAAACCAACAACTAACGGATCTTTAATTCTCTGTAAGAAATTTTTAACAGAACGAGGGACTTTCTTTTTCAAATGTTTGTATTGATTAACAACTTTTTGTCCAAAATCTTCAACTTGAGTCCATTGATCAGCAGCTTTTTGGTAACCTAAATTAGCTAATTTTCCAGTACCTCTAACTGCTGATTCTGATAATCTACAAGTAGTTTCTAAACCAGCATATCCTAAATGGTTAAGTGCAGAAACTGTTCCATTTAGAGTTTTCCAAGCTGCTTGTTTATATTGAGAACTTTCATTTTTTAATATATCTGTAACTTTTTCATCTAATTTTTTATAAGGGGTTAAGCATGCTGTTTCTAAAGCACCATTTTCTTCAAATAATTGATTAGCAGAAGGATGTAAATCTAGGACGAAATCACCTATTTTAGTATCTTCTATCAGTCTTTCAAGCATAATATACTAAGAACTAAGCTTATTTATAAATGTTTCGCTTATTTTGTCACAAACCAGTGGTAACAACAAAGGATGGTAAATATTCTAATAATTTTTTGTAAATAATTTCATATAAACCTTGTTATGTCTAATTTAGAATTCGGGCTAAAAAGATAAAAACCGTAAGATTTACTTTAATGCTTCTTGTTGCTTTAGAATTGCTTGATTCAGTTCATATTGTGCTCTATTGTAATCCGCATTAACTCTATGAACAAAAGATGTATTTTCTGCATTTTCTGCATATTCTTGTGCTTTATTCAAATAGTCTGAGATATCAACTGAAGTTCCTTTTGTTTCTAACATCTGATTATTATTCTCAACAATTTCTATTAATTGTAAATATTGTGCTTTATTGTAATCTGCATTAACTCTATGGACAATAGATCTATTTTCTGCACTTTGTGCATATTCTTGCGCAGATTTATTTTGACCATCATCAGAACATCCTGTTCCACCTAAAGCTAATGCTGAAGCCAATATAATGGTTCCTAATGTTCTTCTTATTGTCATAGTATTAAATGTTAATAGAATTTTTATAAATCTTTTGTGTCATTTATTACTTTGAAGTTGATTTGAGTGGCGTCTGGTTTATGAACTTAGAATAATTAAATATTTAAAATTGTGTAACTTAGACTAGTTTCTTTAATTCTTCACTAATGATTTTCCCAGAAACTTTCCCTGCCAGAGCTTTCATACATTGACCCATTAAAGCGCCGAAGGGAGCATCTTTATTCTTAGAAACTATATCTTTAATAGTTTCATGAACATCTTCAGTAGAAAGAGATTCATAATTCTGCAAGTCAAACTTATTTTTAATCATATCAATCAAAACATCAATAACAATATCTTTATGGATTTTATCTTCATGCAAATATTTGAACAAATCACGATAATTATCATCAGATAATTTACTTGCATCTAACTGATATTTCTTTTTAATTTCAATCGGCATCGAAATTAAAGTGTCAACAATAAAAGCAGGTTTGAATTTAGGATATTTTTTAACCAATTCTTCAAACAACTCTGAATAATTTGATTTAGCAACATGATTGGCCATATCTGAGTTTAAACTTAATTTCTTTTGATATCGCTCAGCTCTTTCTGAAATCAATTCCGGCAATTCAACAGCATGTGGATCTGGTTTGACCAAAGGTACATCGGTTTCTGGATACATACGAGCGGAACCGGGCATTGGTCGCATAAAAGTTGTTAATCCGTTTGCTTCTGCTTTACGAACTTCTTTTGGCACTCTTAAAAATAATTCTTCTGCTCGTTCATAAACAGCAGATAAAGCTAATTTACATTTATCTTTTAAAGCAGCTACTAAAACGAAAGCATCTTTATCTTTACATTTTAGTTCTTTATTGATTAAATCAACTTCATCTTTAGTAATCCCATAATTTGGTAATTCGTCGGAATGAAAGATTCCTTTCACGCCAGCTTTAATTTTGGCTCGGCCAGAAAATTCACTGCCAACTCGATAATTGGGTTGCAATTCTCTACCAATTAACCCGGAGAAACCATTTAGTTTAATTGCTAGAACTTTTCCTTTGATTTTAATTGCAGATGCAATTACTTTTGCTTCAGATTTAGATAATAATTTCGTGATGTCATAAATCTTAAATTCGTTTAATTTTATTTTTTTCAGTTCTTCTTTAATTTTTAACAATTCTTGTTGTCGTTTGATTTCTAAATTTACTAAAGTTGGAATCATTTTGAGGTCTTGAGCGCCTTTAGCTTCTATTCTATTTCCTCCTTTAATGGAAACATTAACATCTTGTCGAATTGTTCCTAAACCTCGTTTTACATTGGGTAATGAACGAAGTAACATTCCTAATTTTTTAGCTGTTTCTTGAGCTTGTTCTGGAGTCTTTATGTCTGGTGCAGTACCAATTTCAATTAAAGGGATTCCTAATCGATCTAATTTGTAGATTTTTTCAGTTTCAGTTTCGGAAACAATTTTACAAGCATCTTCTTCTAAGGAAATGTTGTCAATTCTAACTATTCCCTCTGAAGTTTCAACTTCTCCATTTCTGGCAATTAAAGCTGTACGTTGAAATCCACTGGTATTAGAACCGTCAACAACAGTTTTCCGCATCACTTGGACAACTGGAGAAACATTTGCGTTTACTAATTTAGATAATTGTAAAGTTGTATAAAGAGAATTTTGGTTCAAAGCATGTGGTGGTTCGGAATCAGTTTCAACCAAACAAGTAGTGTCTGAATAACCTTGATAAACAAAAGTTTTGTTTCTAATTTGTTCTTGTCTTGCTGCTATATCAATTTTTCCGGATTCACCGGCAGAAGCTCGCAGTTTTCTTTTTAGTTCAAAATCAGGCTTATCATCTCTTAGTAAAGTTGGACAATTACAGAATAGTTTCTTTCCTTCTAGTTGTTGATGTATTTCGATACCACACTTTAAACCTATTTTTTGATAATCCATAATAAAGAGAATGTGGTGCTTGTTTAAAAAGTTTTAGATTGACACTTTTGCTTTTATTTACCATAAATTTATAAATCTCTCTTTTAATTAATCTTAAAATGACAGGATATGTAGCTTTATATAGGACAGGATCAGATAAACTAATTGGATCTTCAAGAGCAGAAGTTGCTGACGGGATGATTGTAGGTTTAGAACTTGGTGATAAAGTTTACACAAAACAAGTTACAAAAGAAGAAGCTGATGCAATTAAAGCTAGTATTGTTAATCGACCTTTATCTCCAGGTGTTGAAGCTATTCTTAATAGAAACAGATAATCTTCTAAAAACATATTCCATAAATACCAAAATTATATAAATGACGTATTAATTCTAATAAAAACACGTAGGTGAATATACAATGTTTTGTCCTGAATGCGGATCTATATTAAAACCAAAAGTTAAAGCTGGAAAAAAAGTACTTTTTTGTAGTTGTGGCTTTAGTAAAGCTCTTGATGAGGAAAGTTCTACAGAAATTAAAGAAACAGTAAGTGTAGGAAAAAAAGTAGAACTTGTTGAAGATGTAGAAGTTTATCCCAAAGTTAAAGTTAAATGTGAGAAGTGTGGGAATAATGCTGCTTACTATTGGTCTCAACAAACTAGAGGTGCAGATGAGCCAGAAACCAGATTCTTTAGATGTACTAAATGTAGGTTTACTTGGAGAGAATACGCATAATGAAAGAACTTATTGAGAAACTTTCTGCAGATGATTTATTTAAACAATGGCAGAAAGAACATGCTGAAAATTTTTTATCACATTTCTTTGTACCTTTAGATTCTAAATTTAACCTGAATTCTAGTTGGGAAATTGGATATCATGCTAATGATAAGATTACTGTTTTTGTTTTAAACGAAAATGGTTTTGAAATCAAACCAGAAGATAAAATTTTTAAGAAACCTAACGCTGAAGTTGAACCTTTAAAGTTAGAGGAAGTGAAATTAAGTTTTGAACAAGCTTTAGAAATCTTTAAAGAAAAGTTTCCAGAAACATTTCCAGAAGCAGTTCTTGGAGATGGTTTTTTGATTTTACAAACATATCAGGGAAAAACTGTTTGGAACTTTACATTTATAACCAAACAATTAAAATTTGCTAATTTGAAAATTAGTGCTGTTGATGGAAATGTTGTTGATTCGCAGGAAGTTGATTTAGTACAGAAAAAGTAGATAGATGTTCTTAGTATTAAAATGAAACAATTAATGAATCGTAATGGTATTTTAAATTTAATTACAATTTTAATAGATCAACATCCTAGTGCCACTGATTTTTTGGAAAGACATTTATTACATAGTGGGGGTGTTTATGATATTTCTAAAGAAACAACAAAAAATATTTGTTCTAAATATCCCGGTTTGAATGATAAATTAATTCCAGAAGAAATTGCTTTAGCTAGTGGTTTGCATGACGTTGGAAGGATTTTAAGTGCGAATCAATTGTTTCATGAGTTAAGAGGAGCAGAATATATTGAAAAAAATGCTTTAAAGTTGGGTGTAGTAGATTCTGAAATTGATGCTTATCGAGTTGCACAAATGTTTAGACCACATTTTCTTGTTTATGAACAATTTAATGATTCAAATAATTTTGAAGCAAGAAAAGATTTTGAATATTTAGATTCTTCTTTGTTGTTACCAAGAACTTGGCCGGAAGCTATTGTTGTTTATTCTGATTTAAGTCTTGTAGATGGGGAACGAGTTTCTGTTGATGAAAGGATAATTGATATTGAACGAAAATATTCTAATACCTCTAATGATATTATTCATTCTTTGGAAAAAGGAAAAACAAGATTGTTAAAACTTGCTGAAAGAGTGGAAAAATTAGAAAATGGAAAAATGAATGGTGCAGAAATTATGCAGTATGGATTCCTTTGACTAAAACCTTTAATAATTATTTTGCAAATAAACTTAAAATTTTTCTACCTCTACAAAAGTAGTAATGGGACATATCTGTTGCGAGTAGTAAATCGCAATTATACTTTTGTAATGGTATCGGGTTAGAGAATATATTTTCCATCTCCACATTATTTATAAAGAAGTTCGTTTTCTAAAAAAGTACTGATAGATGTTAGGAAGCTGCAAGGTTTCCGGCTCCTTCGGAAAAGATTTTTTTTCCGTTGGATGTTTCAAAAAGAGGTGATGGATGACTACAAAAACAAAAAAAATTTCTTATAAAGCAATGATGAGTTGTCATACTCTTAGTTCTTTCACAAAGAAAAAGAAAGTTGTTGAAGAAGAGGAAGAAGAAGAGTTTTGATTGTTTTTTTTATTATTTAATAATAGCAGGGCCATAATCTATTACTCTGATTCCGTCTTTTTCATATTTACATAACATCCATAATTCTTTTCCTAATAATGATCTGTCTTTACCTAATAATTTATTAGTTGGTGCTTCTATATAGGCATCAGCTGTTTTGATTCCAAATTCATTTTTTGTAACAACTTTAAAATTTGTTGAATAAGATTCTTCTTCTAATTTTGTTCCTGTTTTAAAATCAATAACGTCAGCTGTTTCGTTTCTTGGTTCACATTCAGTAACTAATACACCATTTACAAAAACATACTCATTATTATAATCATTATTATCATTCTTTTCATTTTCTAAAATATACTCGGGTGATGTTCGCATTTTACCTTCTTCTAATTTTTGAGCCATTTTTTTCAAATCTCTTTCAAAGCTATTGTCTCTTGGATCTTTTACTGATTCTGTAGTTAATCTATATAGTCCTCCCTCTACTTTTTCTTGGATAGAAGTTTGCCATTCAAATGTATGAAATTCAGAAAGGTCATTTTCATAATCTCTATCTAAAGCATTAACTACTACTGAACATAATGCTCCAAACCATAATCCACCAACAATGAGATAGTCTGAACACTCCATTTCTCTGCTAATTTGGTGATTTAAAGCAATACTACCTAATGCTCCTGCAGTTAATGTGAATAATGCTTTTTTGATTAATCCGAATCCTTTTACTCTAACATAATCTTCAATATCTCCTTCATTTAATTCAGATAATGAATTTAGAACTCTGTTCGGATTTTCAAATGTTTTGCTATTAAACTTTTCTAATAATAACTCTAAATTTTCTTTTTTGTGCATATCTCTTTCAAAATTATTTTCATTTATAAACTTTTTGTTTATGTTGTCACTATTTAGTGAATCTGTTTTTCTTTTCTTTTAATATCGCACAACAACCTTTAAATAATAATAAGTAATCCAGAATTTTATGGATTTTAGCAAGCTAGCGGACATTTACGAAGAACTAGAAGAGACTGCTTCAGGTAATAAAATTAGAGAAATTCTCGCTGAATTTTTTAAAGAAATTCCAAAAGATGAGATTAGAATTATTTCTTATTTAACATTGGGACAAATTGCTTCTGATTACCAATCTGTTGTCTTAAATATGGCAGAGAAAATGGCTTTGAAATCAATCTCTATTGCTGGCGGGGCAGATTCAAGCAGAGTTAAAAGAATCTTGAAAGAAACTGGTGATGCAGGTTTAGTAGCAGAAAAAATTATGAAAACTAAACCAATGACTCTTGTGCCAGTAGGAAAATTGACTTTAGATGAAGCGTTTAAAGGTTTACATAAAATTGCGGAAACTTCTGGAGCGAAAAGTCAAGACCTAAAGATCAACACTTTAGCAGCGATGTTACAGAAATGTAATGGAAACTCTGCGAAATATTTAGTTAGGGTTGCTTTAGGAACATTAAGAATGGGTGTAGCAGAAATGGCTGTACTTGATGCTTTAGCAATGGCTTTTACTAATGACAAAAAGAATAAGAAAATTTTAGAAACTGCTTATAATATATGTCCGGACGTAGGAATTATTGCGGAAACTTTAGCGAAGAAAGGATTGAAAGCGATTGAGAAGATTGAAATTCATGTTGGTATTCCAATTAGAATGATGTTGGGGCAAAGAGTAAAATCTTTAGAAGAAGCGCAAGAAAAGATTCCTGGCAAGGTTACAGTTGAAGCTAAATATGATGGGGAAAGAATTCAAGCACATAAAGATAAAGATGGAAAAATACATTTATTTTCAAGAAGACTTGATAACATTACAGACCAGTTTCCAGATTTAGTAGAATATTTATTGAAAGCGATTAAAGAAAAAGAATTTATTGTGGAAGGGGAAGTTATTGCTGTTGATCAAGAAGGTAAACCACAACCGTTCCAAGTTTTAATGCAGAGAAGAAGGAAACATGATATTGAAGAGTATGTGAAAAAAATTCCTATTAATTTTAAAGTTTTTGAATTATTATATCTGAATGGGAAACCTTACCTTAATGAACCTTATTATAAGAGAAGTGAAAAGATTGAAAGTATTCTTCATAAGAATAAAGAAGTCCAAGCAACAGAAAGAATTCTTACTGATGATGTTAATGAGATTGATAAATTCTTTCAGAAAATGTTGAAGTCTGGTTATGAAGGGATCTTTATCAAATCTCGGGCAGAAGATTCTGTTTATCAAGCAGGAGTTCGAGGTTGGAATTGGATCAAATGGAAAAAAGAATATGTACAAGATATGATTGATACTTTAGATTTAGTTGTTGTGGGTGCTTTTTATGGTAGAGGTAAACGTTCAGGAGTTTACGGAGCTTTACTTTGCGCAGTTTATAATGATAAAGAAGATCGGTTTGAAACTTTTTGTAAATTAGGAACGGGATTGACTGATGAAGTTTTAGAAGAATTGCCAAAGAAATTAAAGAAACATGAATTAAAGAAACCACCTGCTAGATTAATTTTTAAGAAAGAAATGGATGCAGATGTTTGGTTCTCTCCTCATGTTGTTGTAGAAGTTTTCGGAGCAGAAGTAACCAAAAGTCCGTTTCATACTGCTGCTTCTGGATTAGCTTTACGGTTTCCAAGATTTTTAAGGTTCAGAGATAATAAGAAAGCTGAGCAAGCTACTACAAGTGAAGAAGTTAGGGAGATGTTCTAAATGGCAATTGAGATTCATTTTTTGATACCTTATGTTGAAGCTGAATTAAAAAAGAAGAATATTTCTCTTGATCTTAGTAAGGGCGTTCAAGAGTTAGGAGCGGGAAGATATAGTAAAACTTATCTTGTTGAATCTAGTGATGGAAAATTAGTTATTCATTTAGTGGGAAGTCATAATCCAGATATTCAGTTTAAACAGGCAGAAAAAAGGTTTGAAATATCTCAGTTTCTTAAAAAACATCCAAAAGTTCCTACTGCAGAGATGATTACTTATGGGGAAGTTGAGGGAACAGTTTTTACTGTACAAGAATATATTGCTGGAAAAATCTGGGCAGAAAAAAAAGCTAATCTTAAACATTTGCAACATTTAGCAAAAATTTTGGCATATTTGCATCAAATAAACCTTAAAGGCAGTGGTTACCTTCAGTTTAAAGAAGGCAAGCCTGAAGGAACTCATGAAGATTGGTATTTATTCTTAAAACCTTGGGTTATGAGTTCTTTAAAAAACATTTATGAATATGTTCAAATTAAAAAACTTACAGATTCTATTTCTGAAAAAAAGTATCTTTATTTGAAAAATAAATTAGAACTTTTTTTCGAAAAATACAAAGATTATTTTATGGGGGTAAAAGGAAAATTACTTCACGGAGATTTAGCGTTAGGCAACATTATTCTTGGAGGAAAGAAAGTTAATGCTTTAATTGACTTAGATTTTTCTTGTTCTGGAGATCCTGCTTGGGAATTTGCTTTACGGGATCATTTACATGAGAAATGTTTAGATTATTACTTTGCAGAATTAAAAAAGATAGGTTTAGAGCTTGATGAAGATCAATTTAGGTTTAGAATAAAACTTTATGTTCCTTTATTAAGAATAATAATAACTAATTCGTTAAAATCAGGTCGTCATAAAAACATTAAAAAGGATTTATATATTTTTGAAAAAATGATTGATGAATTGTTGTGATAGCTCTAAAGATATCTTTATTTCTTCTTTTTTTCTTATTATGCACTAACAATTCTACCCAAGCAGTTATATAATAAAATTGTAATTCATAAATTGAGGTGTTTATTTATGAATAATAAAAAAATGATTCTGGGAATGTTAATTGGTTTGATTGCAATATTATTGATGACAAATGTTTTGGCGGCAGAACAAAAGTTTGACAAAAAAGCGTACAAGAATGCTGTAAAGTATGCTAATAAGAAAATTAATAGTAACAAATTAGTGAAGAGAGGAATTATTGATAAGAATTTAGTAAAGAAAGTTGTGAGAACAACTATTTATCAACAATATAAAAATGGAGAAAAACTTAATCGAAAAGAACTTCGTAAACTTATTAGAAAAGAATTGGTAAATGTATTAAAGAATTGGAGGAATACTAAAACAGCAAAAAATCCTGTGCCTGTTGTAAATGATATTCTTGGTTGTACTGATTCAGATGCAAACAACTTCAATTCTAATGCAAATGTAAATGATGATAGTTGTACTTATGACGTTTTGGGTTGTACTGATTCGGATGCAAATAACTTTAATAGTAATGCGAATGTAAATAGTGGTTGTACTTATGATGTATTAGGTTGTACTGATGCAGATGCAAATAACTTTAATGCAGATGCGAATGTAAATGATGGTTGTACTTATGATGTTTTAGGATGTATGGATGCAGATGCGAATAACTTTAATGCAGATGCGAATGTAAATGATGGTTGTACTTATGATGTTTTAGGATGTATGGATGAAGATGCGAATAACTTTAATCCACAAGCTAATCAAGATGATGGGAGTTGTGAAGTTTTTGAAGCCGAAAGTACATTAACTGAACACAACATAAATGTTAACTTCAATAATCAAGTTAAAGATAGAAAGTATCTTGTTTACGAACCAGCAGTATGTAAAGATAAAGAATGCTCTTTATTGTTTATGTTTCATGGTTTAGGTGGAAATTATCAGCAAGCAGCAGGAGATTATTATAATTGGCAAACAACTGCTGATGAGAATGGATTTATTGTTGCCTTTCCAGATTCTTTAACTTTAGAAGCGAAAAAATATGGTGCCGCATCAGATCCAGCAGGTAAGCATTGGGATATTACGCCTTTATCTTTTTCAGCTACGCAAGATACAAAGTTTGTAGAAGAAATGATTAATGAAATAGACTCTATATATAGTGTAGACAAATCAAATGTGTTTAGCACTGGTCATTCATACGGAGGATATTTCAGTTACTACTTGAATTTTGCTTTGCCTAATCAGTTTAAAGCGTTTGCAACCCATTCAGCGGGATTAATGCCGTTTAATGTTTATGGGTTTACTGTTTATTGGCCAGCTGCACCTAAAAGTTCAGGTTCTGCAGGAAATACTCCAGCGATGATTATTTATTCGGATGGAGATAATGTTGCGCCAAAATTGTATTCCGATACTTTAGAATCGCAAATGTCTGCAAAAGGACACGCCTCTGTTAAACAAAAGTCAACTATTACTGGCCATGCTTGGGATAAATCTATGAATCAAGAGCAGTGGGATTTCTTTATGGCCAGTTAATTTTTTTTATTTTCTTTCTTTTTCTTTAGTTAATTTTTTAAACAAACTAATTCTTGTTACTTTATTTTGGGCTTGTAGTATAACGGCTATTATTCACGGCTGGCAGCCGTGGGACCCGAGTTCGACACAGTTCTTTCGCCAACTGGGAGCGAAGTGCGGCGTTCGCGTTGCTCAGCCCCACGCGTGAAAAGTGCTACGAAAGTCTCGGCAAGTCCATTTTTTTATATTCTAGAAACTATATTTTTGAATTAATTTGTAGTTATAGAACAACGTTCTAGAAAAAGAAACTTTTATATAAGCTAAGAATTTACTTATTTGAATAATAATAATAATAATAAAAAAGAGGTTGGTATAAAATGAATAATAAAAAGATGTTTTCTGTGTTCTTAATGGTTGTTGCTGTTGTTGCTATGTTGGTGTATGCTGTTAATTTTGGTCCGTTTAATTTGGCGGAGGGTGCACCGGTTGATGGAGCAAATGTGAGTGGTTCTATTAATTTAAGTGCACTTTTTGAGGGTACGGGGATTGTACCTAATTCAAGTATAGTAAATGTATCGTTTGCTTGGCGTTTATCAAATACCACTTATGCAGCAAAATATTCTACTTATAATGGAAATATTTCATTAATGGCTAACCAAACTTATCAAAACCAAACGGCGAATTCTACTTTCTTTGGAAACGAAACTTATTTCGATAGTACTTCCCTCCCAGATGGAGTGTATAATATAACATTAACGTTTTGGAACACAAGTAGTGGTAATGGATCTGGTGATAATGGGGCATTTTTCCCATCTCATAATAATTCATTTGCAATTGATGTTATGGTAGATAATACTGTTCCTTTAGTATTAATTAATGAGCCTTTAGCTACTGGACAAAATTATTCTATCTCTTCTTCTAATGTGACATTTAATGTATCTGTATTGGATTCTTCAATACAAACTGCTGCAGGTTTAGTTGCTCCGGGGTTAGTTATTTTTGAATTTGACAATGCTTCTGGTAATGGGTTTAATAGTAGTAGTGCGGGTGCTGGAACACCAGTTAATCAGTCTGGTCTTTGGTCAATGAGTCTTAATGTTTCTAATTTACATGCAGGAACTCATACAGTAACAATACATGTTAACGATACTGCTAAGAATGTTACTGGTACAGCTAATAGTAATAGAACTCAAACTTGGACTTTTGAAGTAAATACACCACACAATGTAACTTGGGACCCTTCTTATGGGAGTTCAAGTGGAACTGCGCATGGTATTCTTTCAGGGCAAAATTTTAGTGCTAGCAATGTAACAGTATTTTTTAACGCATCCATGATTAATGCTAGTGTTAAGCCTGCTGGTGTTGGTCCAAGAATTACTGCCTTTATTTTTCAGTTTGATAATGCTTCTGGTAACGCATTTAATCTTAGTAATGGAAGTAATGTGATTAGTAATGGTATTTTTCAAATTTGGAATGCGAGTTATAATATGTCTGCACTTGAGGAAGGGACACATACTGTAACCATTTTTACTAATGATACTTTAGGTAATGTTAACAAAACAGAATCAATATCATTTGTAGTTGACAAAACAGGACCTAGTGTATCGGTATCTTGTACTGACTCACCAACTGTTGGGAGTGCTGTAACTTGTACTTGTACTGCAATTGATAGCTTAACTTCGGTAATCAGAAAAAGTTATACTAGTCAATCAACAACTGCAGGAAGTGCTGGAACTTATACTTCAAGTATTTGTAGTGCAACTGATCGTGTTGGTAATGTAGGTACTGGAACTGGTAGTTGGACAGTTGTAGCTGCAAGTTCCGGTGGTACTGGTTCTGGCGGTTCTAGTGGTGGTTCAAACACTAATGTAGCTGGTACTTTTGCTAAAGAAGTTTGGTCATCTATTAATGCTGGTGAAACTGCTACTGTTGAAGTTGATAATGGTGAAATTGGAGTTACTGAAGTTAGTTTTGCTGTTAAAGACACAACTTATGGTGCTTGGGTAAAAGTTGAAAAAGTTTCTAGTTTACCAAGTTCAGTTAAGTCTTTTGGTAAGAAAACCTACAAAAACGTTAAGATTACTGAAAATAATGTTAAGAAAGCATTGAGTGGTAATGTTGAAGTTGACTTTAAAGTTACCAAAGCTTGGTTATCTGAACAGAAACTTAGTAAGAATAATGTAGCTATGTTTAGATATGTTGATGGTAAGTGGACAGAACTAAAGACTACTGTTGGTACTGATGACGGAACTTATCAACATTACACTGCAGAAACGCCTGGATTTAGTTACTTTGTGATTGGTCAGAAAGAGGAAGCTGCCCCATTAACTGCTGAAGAGATTGCTGCTGAAGAAGTTGTAGAAGAGACAGCTGCAGCAGCTGAAGAAGCAGGAGAAGTAATGGCAGAATCTGAGAGTGCAACTTGGCCATGGATAGTATTAATTTTAGTAGTAATTGCAGGGATTATGGTTGCTTACTGGCTAAAAAATAGAAAGTAATTTCTTTTTTTTTCTTTTTTTCTTTTTTTCAATTATTTTTTAAAAGCAACTTTTATAAACAATAAAGGTTTACATTATTTTATAATTATTAGTATTGTTAAAAATAAGGTGGTTAGATTAAATAATGGATAAACATAATTTAGTGATTGTGATTCTTTTAGTATTATTTTTAGGTTCTCTTGGTTTTAGTATTACCGCTATGACTAAAAGCAGTGAAGTTGAAACAGAAACTCCGAGTTATAATTCTGAATTAGAAAAATTGAGTGCAAAGGTTACAGAATTGGAGGAAGAGAAACAGAAACTTGAAGAAGAAAAATCATTTATTGAACAACAAAAATCGGCTGTTAAAGATCAATTAAATTATGAGTTAGATAGAAAAAAAGAATCTGGGACTGATCAAGATTCTCCTTTTGATCATGTTAAAGATAGTCAAGTTAGAGTTTTAAAAAATAAAGTTGAGATTGATGTTAATAATGTTGAATGGTGGACTATTCAAGACACTAATTCCATGGATCCACTAATTGATATTGGTACGACTGCTTTAAGTATCAAACCAAAATCAGAAGATTCTATTCATTTAGGAGATGTGGCTTTTTATCATTCAGAGATTGCTGATCTTCCCATAGTTCATCGAGTGATTGATATTAGTTTTGATGAATTGGGTTGGTATTCAAAATTTAAGGGTGATAATTTGGAACATCCAGATCCAGAAAATGTTAGGTACAAACAAATACTTGGTGTTTTGATTGGGATAATATATTAAATGGGAATGTAATAAAAAATTATTAAGGTGAAAAAAATGATACATAAAAATAAAAAATTATTAGCATTATTGAATTTTGAGGGTGATTTATAATGGTACTTGAACATTTATTTCCAAAAAATTGGACTGAAAAAAGATTAAGATATGCTTTATTAATTGCTTTTGTTTATTCATCAATTGGGATAATTATTTCTGTTTTACTTTTTGGTAAAAATTCGGGATTAATTTCAGTTTTTTTAACTTCTTTACTGATTCTTCCTTTGCTTGAAAATTTGTTGAGTAAAGAAGAGAAAGCTGAAGAAAAAGAAAAGAAATTTTTATTTAAACATTTACTTCGTGATAATAAAGAAGTGGTTGTTACTTATTTATTTCTTTTTTTAGGAATTTTCTTTACTTATGCTTTTTATGTGTTCTTTTTCAAATTGATTGGATATAATGTTTTACAATCTTTTCAAGGACAATTATTATTAGATTTTGGTAAAGGTGGTGCTACTTTTATTTTTAAAAGTTTTTGGACTATTTTTACTAACAATTGGTGGGTATTATTAGCAATCTTTTTGGTTGCTTTGTTTATCAAAGATGGGGCTATCTTTTTTATTGCTTGGAACGCATCTTCATGGGGAGTAATTCTTGCTTATCGGGCGATAACTTCTGCTCTTTATACCGGTGGTAGTTCTATTAAGTTTTTTTTAATAGTGCTCGCTTTAACTTTTCCTTATTTACTCTTGGAAGGTTTAGCTTATATCTTGGCAGCGGTTTCGGGAAATATTTTATCTAAAGATGTAGTGAGAAAATCAAAGTACATCAAAAGTTTTATTCTTTATTCTGTGATTGGTGGAGTTGTTTATGCTATTCTTCGTTATTTGATTGGTTTATTTGATTTAGGGATTGCTGTTTCTGTTATTGTTCAAATAGCGGTAATATTGTTGATTTTGTTAGCAATTTCTAAGTCAATAAAAGAACAAAAATACAAAGAAGTATTTATTTACAATTATTATTTATTTATTCTGGCAATAGTACTTTTTGTTCTAGGTGCGATTATTGAAGTAATCATTATTCAGAATGTTGATATACTAACGAAGATTTATTCAACAAGTATGTTGTTTAGTCTGCCGATTTAGAATAATTATTTTATTTTTCTTTTTTTTCTTATTTGTAAATTATTTATTCTGGTTTGTAGATTATCTTTAATGCTTCTTTAACAGATTTTACTGTGTAAAGTTGACCTTTTGTATTAGTAGAATCTCCAAGTTCGGGAGAATCTTGATTTAATGTTAAAATTGGTCCTGTGTAATGTTCTCTTAAGGCATTTGCAAAGTTTTCGTATTTAGTGTGTAAAGAATGATAGAATTCTCTAGTTAATCCTTTTCCTTTATCTGCATCTTCTCTAACTTCCATTTCTCGTTCTCTGGCCAAAACTCTTTTCCATCCATTTTCTTCACTTGCTTGAAGAATGATAATTAAGTCTGGGTCTAACCCTTTTTTTCCCAATTTTTTTCGGGAATTATTTTCTATCTGTTGTTTTTTCATTTGAAAATATTTTTGACAATAATCATGTTTTTCTTTTGTCATATGTCCTTCTTCTGTTAAACTGGGGATAAAAACTAAAGGGTCTTCGTAAGGAGTTCTATCAAAAATTAATGATTGGTTTGGGTAATCTCCTTTTGCAAGTAAAATGCTGTATAATCTTTGATTAATAACATCTAATTGTAACCTTTCTGTATAAGTTGCCTTATCATCATAATATAAAGATAAAACAGGATTTTCTAAATCTTCAAATAAGGTTTTACTTCCGCCAAACTTTCCAATAATGTTCGTGGTGGTAGATTTACCTAAACCAATATTTGCAGCAATTTGAATAGTTGTTGGATGATCTTCTAATAAGTCAGCTAGTTCTGTACTTTCATTTCCCCACACAGCAGTCATTGCTTGTGTCTGACTCATTTGAGATATCTCTTCTTCAACTTCTGTTGTTCTTTCTTTGATTAGTTTATTAATTTCCATTATGTATCTCTCCTAATTCTTCAATAATTTGATTTAATATTCTTGCATGATAATTTTTATCTTCGTTAAAATCTCTTGTAGCATCAACAGTAATTACTCTTGGTGCTTTTACTGCATATTTTGCATAAACAGATTCAATGTTTTCAAAGAAAGATTCATACATTCTGTTAATAGTTTTCAAATATTCAACATCAATAGTTTCGTTAGCTGTGGCTCTTTGTTTGTGTCTTTTAACTAGAACATCTTCATCATCAATTTGCAGATAAACCACTAATTGTTCTAACCACTTATGTTGTTGGGTTCTTTTAAGATGATCCAACCCTTTTTTTAATGTTCTTTGATAATTATCATAATCCTCATGAGACAAGTAGCCTTCTAAAAAAGAGTTTTTAGAAAACGTTTCTGCGCCTTCAATCATTCCACGGTCAAAGATGTAAATTCCCTTATCACGTTTAGCTTTCAAATGTCGGGTAATTCTTCCTCTTAAACAACTTTCTTCAAAAGTTACACTATGTTCTTCTCTGTCTTGATAAAACAGTTCTAAAGCTTCATCATCAATAAATTCAGGGATTATTGTTACTTCTTCATCTTTAGCAAGAAATTGTGCAAACTGTGCTTTATTTTCTTTAATGTACTTAACTAACTCAGTTTTACCTGCACAGACATTTCCAGCAATTAAAGTTGTGTGTTTAGCCATTTTATATCTAATTTAATTTTTTCTTCTCTGTTTAAATCTTCCATTGTTTTGTTAACAATTCCTTCAATCCAAGAAGTTCTGTTTGGATCATTAGGTTCTGGTTTTGAATGTTCTACTAATTGTTCACTAAAATATTCTTTTAGAAAATTTAATGTGTCTTTTTCCATATCTAGCTGGAATTGTTTATCTAAATCTCTTGTTCCGGCACCTACACTAATTTCTCTATCAATTACTGGGAGATAATGGATCCTATCATAAGGAAACTTTTTATGATGGTCTAAAATCATGTTTAAAGTTTCTTGGTCTGGTCCAACATTATGTTCGAGGTAACAATAATTTGCTGGTCCCCTATCACAGGCAATAACTTGGTAATTTGGACCTGTTTTTCTGTAATCAGTAAATCTTAACTCTTCTGCAAATTGTCTGTGTAAAATATAACGTTGTGCTGCTAGATTTGTTTCTCGATTTATTGGTAAACCTCTCTCACTTGCTTCTGTTGACATTTCTTCTAAGTAAATCGCATTAACGCCAACAATTCCTAGAATTCCTGCAACAATTTTGGCAATGGAACTTTTTCCTATATGATGAGCACCATCAAAAGCTATTTTATACACCATCTTTTTTTCAAGGTTTGTTATATTGGACCTATTAAAAAGGATTGTTGTGGTGGGAGTTATATTTTCAATCGTTATATTTATAATAAAACAAGTAATTAATGATATCATGAACATTACAATACTTGATTGTTACACCGATGAAGCTTCAGGATTAGGTGTACCTCCGTATTTAGGTACTTATCCCAGATATTTATACGGGAAGTTTGTTTCTGAAAAGAACAAAGTTACTTATCTTACTATTGATGATTTGCGTTTATGGAAACAGTTGAAGAACGTCAAGAAAGAAACTGAACTACATCAAAAAACAAATATTTTTGTTCATAATCTAACTAAAAATTCTGCTGAGGAAGTTCTTGGTAAGACTGATTTACTTGTTGTTGTTCTTGGAGTACATGTTCCAGGAAAATATCTTACTGCTATGCCAGGAACATTGAAAGAAGTTATTCCAATGTTAAAAGATGTTAAGTGTGAAAAGATTCTTACTGGTCCGGCAGTTTTTGGAACACAATTAGAAGGTGGTAAGTTTGCTGAAAAAATGGATTTAAGTTTATTTACAGAAACTAAAGATTATAATTTTTCTTTTAATGAACTGGAAAATTTTTCTAATGTTAGTGCGGAGATATTAAAACAAATTCCTGACAAGCGAGTGATTGAAATTGAAACTTCTCGTGGTTGCAAGTTTGGCAAGTGCAGTTTTTGTACTGAAGCGATGAAATGTAAATTTGTTAACAGAAAGATGGAAGATGTTTTAGATGAAATTGTCGCTTATTATGAAAAGGGTGCTCGTCATTTCCGGATTGGGAAGCAAGCAGATTTTTATGCGATTGATCGGCCGGTTGAGTTATTAGAAAAGATTAACAAAAAATGTCCGAAGATTGAAGTTTTACATATTGATAATGTTAATCCTAATTCTGTTGTTAGTAAAGATGGTGAAGTTATAACAAAAGCCATAGTTAAATATTGTACTTCCGGAAACATTGCTGCTTTTGGGATTGAATCGTTTGATGAAGATGTTGTCAAAGCGAACCGAATGAACACTACTCCAGCTGTAGCGATGAAAGCGATTGAAATAATCAACAAGTATGGTGCTGTTCGGGGCGAGAATGGAATGCCTGCTTTTTTGCCTGGTTTGAATTTGATTTTTGGTTTGTTGGGTGAGAGGAAAACAACTCATCAGACGAACATGGAAGCGTTACAAAAGATCTTTGATTCGGGATTGATGTTACGGCGGATAAATCTACGACAAGTTGTTGTCATGCCAGGAACTTATTTAGAAGAGCATGGTGGTAATAAATTTTTGCGAAAGAATAAGAAATATTATTGGAAATGGCGAAATGAAATTCGGCAGAAGATTGATTTGCCGATGTTACAAAGAGTTGTTCCTGTTGGGACTATTTTGAAAGAAGTTTATACGGAAATTTATGATGGAAAAACCACATTCTGTCGACAGATGGGAACGTATCCATTAATTATTGGTGTGAAAGGTCGGATTCCATTAAATAAGAAGATTAAAGTTAAGATTGTTTCGCACATGTTAAGAAGTTTAGTTGGCGAAGTTGTTGAATAAAGTTATTTTTTAATAAACAAAAGGAATTAGTTTCTTAGTGTGCCTCATATAATCTTCATAACGTTCTTTAGTTTTCTTCTTTAAATAATATTCTTCACGATGAATTCTAATCAGTACTGTTGGAAGAATTAAAACTAATGTAGAAATGATTCCTAAAATTGATGAGAACACTCCAGCAAGTCCGATAAACATTAATAGTATGGAAGTATACATTGGATGTCGAACATATTTGTACAATCCTTTTTGGACAACTTCATGATCTTCTCTGATTTTAATATGGATGCTAAAGAATCTTCTTAACCAAATTTTACATAATATTCTGATTATAATTCCGGCAACTAGAATTAGTCCGAAAATAATTTCATGATTAAATGTTAAAACTTTGAAATAAAAGTGGTCTAAGAAAGTGATGGCTACTGTTATTAAATAAGCAAATAGGAACAACCAAAAGGTTAACCATTCTTTAGGTTTATATTTCATACCTTAAATGTTATTTGTGGAGTTTTTAAATTTAATTGTTTTTGATTACTTTCTAAGAATCATAAAACTTAAAAACAGTTTATCTTCAAATCCAATTATGGATATAACTCAAATCTTGGGATGGGCAGCAACTATTTTATTCAGTATCATGCTTATTCCCCAGATTATTAAAACTATTAAATCAAGAGATACTAAAGGGGTTAGTTTGTTATTATTTATTACTTATTTAGTTGCAAACATTATTGCTTTAATTTACGCTTATTTGATTGCTGAACAACCATTGATTTTTAAATATTTTATTGGAATTATCACAGCTGAGATTTATATCATTGTCTTTATTTGGTATTATCGGAAAAACAAATGAATAAGATTTTTAAATAACTTTACTTTCTGATATTCTATTGGGGCCGTAGTGTAGCTTGGAAAAGCTTTTTGCTTTGAGCCATATCACCCACGGCTGGGGGTCGTGGAACCGGGGTTCAAACAGTTCTTTCGCCAACTGGGAGCGAGAAGCGGCGTGCGCTTACGTTGTTCGCTTAGCCCCTTGCGAGAGAAGTTGAAAGTCCTCGCGGCCCCATATTTTTAAATAGATGTTGTTAATAAAATGAATAGAAGAAAATTTTTAAAAAGATGCGGTTTTGGGGTATTAACAGGAGCAATAATAGGAAGTTCAATACATCTTTACCTAAATGATGAAAAAATGAAACGTGCACCAAAAAGAAATGGAAAAATAATTGCAGACTTACATACTCATCCAGCTAATTATAAAAATGATCAAGTTACTTTAGATATGCTTTGTTCTCCGGGAATTGTGGGGTTGTCTTTTATTAATCATGGGAGAAAAAATGGGATTTTAACTTATGAAAATACTTTGAAAAGATTCTTAGGATTAGTTGAAGAAATTGATGAAAATAAATTAGCGAGAGTCAAAGGTACATCGGGGTATTTTGCAAGAACGCAAGAGATTACAGGAGATGCATTTCATATTTTGGCAGTGGGTTGTGAGGGAGAATATTTGCCTAACTATACGGATGCTCGTCAAACAGTTGAAGAAATTCATAAAAAAAATGGAGTGGCAATACTTGATCATCCTTACGTTACTCCTAATCATGGAGCAAAAGTGATAAAATATCGACTTCTTAACAAGGAAGAAGAAAAGGTTGCTAAAGAATTATGTGAAATGGTTGATGAAGTAGAAATCTTTAATGCTCAAAATATTAATCCCACTTTTGGTATAATTGTTCCTAACATGAAAAAAGCAAATGAACGAGCAGAAGTATTAATTAAAGATTATGGATTCAAAGGCATCGTGGCTAGTGATACTCATTTTAGATTAGAGCAAGCAAAAGTTTGTGGGATTTATGTTGATGAAAAAGAGTTGTCAATAGAAAGATTAAAAGAAGATATTAAAACTGGAAATTTTGATAATTCTTACAGAAGATATGTTAGCAAGATGAGTTTTGGATTAGGAATGTTTGTTGGTTGATTTACTTAATCATTCTTTTAACTTTTTCAACTAATTTTGGTTCAATATAATGGCCAACAGTAACAGAAGAACTTTCTTTCCAAAGATGATCTTTCTTATCGAATTTTTTATGTCCTAAAGAAGCAGCGATTTCTAAATATAACTTATTGATTTCTGTTTTATTAAGTTTCTTTTTTCCCTTAATAAAATTTTTAACTTTAGTTGTTGCATAATGCGATCTAACAATATGAGGGTAAAATTCTTGACCACAATATCTTTTGAAAGCTATCTTGAAATCTTTTTCTGGTAAAGGCTTTCCACTATTAGAAACAAACACAAAATCGTTTGCTTTTAAAGAAGATAAATGTTTTTTTATTCTTTTTACATATTGTTCTGGAAACTTCTTTTTGATATCTTGCGGAACACCATCTTTACCCACATATTTAAATTGGATTTCGTTGCCTTTAATTTTAATATTTTTTTTCTTTAGTGTTGTTAGACCTTTATGGTTATGCAACTTATAATAAATTTCATTACCAATTCGCATTCTTGTTCTTAACAATGTGTACATTGGTAATGCTAGGTTATCTTTTTTATTTTTTAAAGCAAGAGAAACATTTTTGATTAGTTTCAAATATACTTTATCAAATCGGTCAACTTTTTTGTATTTTTTAATAGTGTTTTTTGCTTTTTTTTCTAACGTATAACAATAGGACCACGTTCCTCCCGGATTTTGGTATAAAACGTCCCAATGTTCGTCAGAACTTTGATCATGGACAGTTAATTCTTTAGCAAAGAGAGAATATGCTTTATCTATCTTTGTTCCGTCTGGAAGAATATTGATTCTGGCTCCCTGAACTTGGTTCTGGGGAGATAATTGTCCTTTTAAGAATTTTGGATTCTTTTTATCAACAAGAACATCAAAATTTTGATGTGCTTTGAACAGTTTTATGATTTCTTTTATGTTTGAGAATTGTTTGGATGATTTCTTCCAAGAGGTTTTAGTTTTCTCATAAGGGATTAATCCTTTAGCTTGAATTCTAATCGTACCTATCGCAATCTCTTTTTTCATAATTGTTAAAGAAATGGTTTTATATATTTAAATGTAATCTTTTATTTTATTATAGGTTTTTTTTATTGTATTGTAATTATGGAAAATTCAGTTTTATATTTTACTTCTCCTTTAGAATCTTGAACTTCTTCAATGGTTAATTTGTCAAAAGGAAAAGAGTCATATTGAGCTCTTCCGGGAACAAGTTCGGGTAATAATTCTTTACCTTCTTGTGTTGAAGAAACGATATCTGTTGAATATAATATTTCGGCCATTTCATCTACACTTTTAATTGTTTTAGTACTAAAATAACCAACTGTCTCTTTTTTGAATCTCTTTGCTCCATCTTTTAATTTTCTTTTTTTCCATTCTTTTGGAGTAAGATATCCCATTTTACTTTCATCTAGTTTAGAAGCTTTAGCAATTATATTTGAAATATCTTTTCTGACTACCATAATTTATGTTTATTGATCTTTATTTATAAAGGTTATGATTGTCTCTTCTAACTAGTAGTACTCTTGGTAAAATAGAACCATTTTAAATGTAATCTTTTATTTTATTGTGGATTTCTTCATGGACTAACCAAACTACAAGAATAATGGCGTCGATACTTTCCATAAAACTTCCAAGTCCCCATTGTGGACAGGAGTTAAAGAAATAGAACGGCCAGAAGAATGTTTTATACCCACCAAAAGTACAATCTAAAATTAAATGGAAGAATAGTCCGAAAGCGATAATGTAAAATATTTTGGCCCATTTATGGTTTCCTTTCCGGAAATGAAAAATGTAACCAAGAATTACAAAGATGATTGGAAAGAGAAGTGAATGTGTGAAGAGGCCATGGAGATTTGTTGATGCTCCTGTGAAGAAATTATAAACCCAGGTTAAAACGACATCAATGTCTGGGGCTAACCCAGCAATTCCTCCAATAACTAACATATAACGAGGAAATCTTTTTTTTCCAAAAACGTAATGTCTAAATAAATCTAGGACAACGATTGTTAGAATGATATGGGTAACCGCATAAGCCATATGAGAAGTATTTTTTTATTGGTTATAAATTTATTGTTTCTGAGCAAAGTTTGATTAATTTTTTATTGTAACAAAACCACCTTGCACGGCACCCGAGATTTTTGTCATTTTATTATACTAATTTTACACAAAAATGTGCCTCTTTTGGCAAAGGTGGTTTTTGTAACATTTAATATTAATTCTAAACAAAACTTTAATAAAACCTAAGAATATTCTTATTAGTATGAAAGAGGCGGTCAAGAAAGAAATTTTATTTGATTTGGGTAAAGCTGTTGAAATTCTTAAGAAAACTGATGTTGGTGATAGTGAAGAATTAAAACAATTAAGTAACCATTCTATTGAGGATGTGGCTGTACATAAAGATTTAGATTTAATTTCAGTTACTGTTTTAATTTATTCAATGTATAAAGTATTGAATTCTATGAATGATGAAGATAAGAAAGATCTGGTTACAGAATTAGAAAATGCTAGAAAAAATCTTCAACAAAGAAATTTGGGTAGATATAATCGCAACATTAAATTATTATTTGATCTTGTTAGAAAATCTAATGCTGCTGTTAAAGTACATTTGCAGGACGTAATGAATGCGGCTAGAATTAAAAAAGGTGCAGTTTTGTTACGAAAAGGTTTGTCTATCGGACAAGCAGCAGGATTAATGGGTCTTTCTAATTGGGATTTACAGGAGTATGCTAGTAAAAGGGTTATCGCCGAACCTTTCAAAGTTTCTGCGCCAGCAAAGAAGAGGTTACAGTTTGCTTTAAAACTGTTTGGAGTTTAAGATGGAAAGGATATTATTTTTCGACGCAGGGCCAATCATTACTTTAGTTATGTCTCGTTTAATTTGGATTCTTCCGGAATTGAAAAAGAAGTTCGGTGGTAAATTTTATATTACTCCTGGGGTAAAATTAGAATTAGTTGAACGTCCTCTAGGAATCAAACGTTTTGAATTTGAAGCATTACAAGTAATGAAATTAATTCGTGATGGTGTTTTAGAAGTTTATGATAAAGTTCCTAAAGGTCGAGTGCAACAATTACAAAATTTGGCTAATAGTTCTTTCAAGATTGGAAGTAAGAACATGGACATTATTCAAACTGGTGAAATTGAGTCTGTAGCTTGTGCTTTACAAACTAACGCTGCTGCTGTTGTGATGGACGAAAGAACTTTAAGATTATTTATTGAGAATAATAAAAATATGGAAAAGTTGTTAGAGATTCGTTTCAAGAAAAATGTTATTGCTGACAAAGGAAAGATGGACGATTTTAGTAATCAACTTAAAGATGTGAAAATAATTCGTTCTATTGAATTAGTTGCTGTGGCTTACAAGATGGGATTGTTGAATGATTATGTTCCTGATCAGAAAGGTGGGAAGGGTACTTTACTTGATTCCATTTTATGGGCAGCGAAGTATAATGGTTCTGCGGTAACTACGCGAGAGATTGAAGATATGAAAGCGGTATTGTTGAAGTGAATTTTAGAAAATAAGAAATCTACATAAAAAGCTTACACTTTTTAGTCGTTCTGATTTTTTATCAGAACATTTTTAAACCAAATCACTTTTAGTCTTCTTAGATGGTTAAGAAATGTATTATTTGTGAATCAGAAGCCGTTTACAAAATAAAAGATACACCAGATTATTATTGTCAAGAATGTGCAGAAGAAAACTTTTCTGATTTAGATTTACTTGTTAAAGTTGAAGAAGAAGCGCAAAGACTTAAAGAGTTTTTGAAAGAAAAGATGGACGATCTTGTAAAAAACGAAGAAGAACTTGACAAGATGATTATTATTAAAGAGAAGAAAGAAGATGATGAACAAGACGATAAAGATAGGGAAGATTAATACTTCTAAAGTTGAGTTAGTTGATATTGCCAAAGCGTGGTTAGCAATATCGTTAGCTTTTGCTTTTGTTTATTCCGGAGCAAGTTTATTCTCTGGAGGAATTGATAAAATATTTTCTACTGGATTTTTAGTAATGTTTTTAATTTCTTTATTCACTGCTGGAATTGGATTTTTATTTCATGAACTTGCTCACAAATTTGTTGCTCAGAAGTATGGTTGTGTAGCAGAATTTAGAGCTTTTGATCAGATGTTGTATTTGGCGGTTGGGTTAGCAGTAGCAATCGGATTTATTTTCGCAGCTCCAGGTGCTGTGATGATTCATGGTCAAGTAACGAGGAAAGAAAACGGAATTATTAGTGCAGCTGGACCATTAACAAACTTTTCTTTAGCAATGATTTTTATGGGGTTAATGTTTTATTTACCCACTTGGGGTTTTATATTTAACATCGGATTTTTTATTAATCTCTGGTTAGGATTATTTAATTTAATTCCTTTCGGTAATTTTGACGGGATAAAAATTTTACATTGGAACCGTTATATCTGGATGGGAATGGTTGCTTTTGGAGTTTACTTTTTGTTTTTTTAAATCAAGCAAAGACTTGATTTAAAGAAAAAAAAGAAAATTTTAATTTTTTTTTTGCTTTTTTTAAAATAAATTTTATTTTTTCTAAAGTCTTTTCGTCACTGTTATTAGACGATAAGTAGCGAAATCTTTATATACTAGTTTGTCTACCAGTATAGACAAGAGGTGTTTTTCTAACAAAAGAAACGTTGGAGAGATTGGGCTATAAACTTTAGCCTTTAATTGTATAATAAAAAAGAAGGTGACGAGAAAAGTGAATTTTTTTTCTGAACCGTTCTTTTTAACAAAAAAAAAAGAAGGTGATGTAAACTGAAACAACACGTATTTCAGGAAGTCAAAAAATTTAAAATCCAACGGTGTTGCAAGGGTTGCGGTCAACGAATTGTTGTTGAAAACGCTAACCGGTATTATTGCAAAGACTGCCGCGGGTATTAGTTCTTATTTTTTTTCTTTTTTTTTTCTTTTTATAATAGGTAATGGGTAAAATGAACCTATAATTCAACACTCAATACTTAAAGCTTTTTTTTAACAGAAACCTTTATAAATACTCAATAAGAATTATACTTAAAATGTTCTATCAAGTAAAAGCAAAGGATTTTATCAGGGTACCCCCACAGATGTTTAATATGGCTAAAAGGGATGCCGTACTAGCTAATGTTAAAGCTACTTATGAAAACTTTATTTCCAAAGAACTTGGATTTGTGATTAATGTTGTTGATGTTCATGGTGTTAAAGAGGGTGTAATTGTTCCTGGTGATGGAGCTGCCTATTATGATACTGAATTTGAATTGTTAACATTTAAACCTGAATTAAACGAATTAGTGTTTGCAAAAATTAGAGACATTACTGATTTTGGTGCTTTTATGGATCTTGGTGGAGTAGAAGGAATGGTTCATATCTCTCAAAGTATGGACGATTTTGTAAGTTTTAGTAAAGATAAGGTTTTACAGGGTAAAAAAAGTAATCAAAGTATAAAAGTTAACGATAATTGTAAAGCAAGAATTATTGCTGTTTCATATAAAGACATGAACAACCCTAAAATTGGGTTAAGTATGCGTCAAGAAGGATTAGGAAAATTAGAATGGTTAGATCAACAAAATGTTGAATCTACTGAATCTAACGAGGAATAATAAGAATGGCCAAGAAAAAAGCATGTAAAAAATGTAAAATGTTTGTTGAAGGAAACAAATGTCCTGCTTGCGGATCAGAAGGTTTTACAACTAGTTGGCAAGGAAGATTATATGTCAGTGATGTTGCTAAATCAATGATTGGTGAAAAAGTTAATGTTACAGTTAAAGGCGAATATGCTATTAAGGTGAGATAATAATGAAAGTTGAGATTAAAATAAAGAAAGAAAATAGTTTATTGAAAAGATTAGAATTAATTGGTTCATTAGAGTTTGAAGGAGTTACTCCTAGTAATGCTCAATTAGCAGAAGTTTTAGCTAAAGAAACTAAGAAAGACATTAACTTAGTTGTTTTGAAAAGTATTTATACTGACTTTGGTCATCAGAAAGGAACTTTTTCTGCTTTTGTTTACGATGATACAGAAGCATTGAGTAAAACTGAGAAAATGACTAAGCATTTGAAAAAGAAAGCTGAAGAAGTTGCAAAAACTGCTGCTGATGCTAAAGCTGCTGAAAAAGAAGCAAAAGCAAAAGAAGCTGAAGCACCTGCTGAAGAGAAGAAAGAAGAAGCACCTGCAGTTGAAGAAAAAGCTGAAGAACCTGTTGCTGAAGAGAAAGCTGAAGAAGAAAAGAAAGAGGGTGACGCATAATGGCAAAGAAAGGCGGACCAAAAGGTAAAGTAAAAGAAAAAGTAAAGAAAGAAGGTAAAAAATTATCTGCTTTATACGAAATTTCTGGTGAAAGTATTACTCGTAAAAACAGAACTTGTCCAAAGTGTGGACCAGGAATGTTTTTAGCAAAACATAAAAACAGAATTGTTTGTGGTAAGTGTCAGTATGTTGAGTTTATGGGTAAGAAAGAAGAAGTTACTGAAGAGAAATCTGAAGAAGTAAAAGAAGAAGTAAAAAAAGAATAGAAATTTAATAATTTCTAACCTATTTTTGAAATATTCTTTTCAAAAAAATGAATAATTCTTATTAATTTATAATTATATTTTTAATTTATAATTTTATTTTCAAGTGATTGATCTGTTTCTTTTGTTTCAAATTTAGTGAAAAGATTCTTTTTAGCTTGCGTTTTTAAAAGTCCGTATAAATTTAACCCCATGCATTTCATTGGTTCTTGAGGTGATGATTTGTAATCAAAAACAGCAAGTAGTGTTAGAACCACTTTATTTTCGTTTTCTAATTCTTTTAATAATTTATCTTTGTAATTTGGGTCTAAGATTTCTGCAGAGAATAGTTCTAATGTGTCTTTTTCAACAAAAGGCATTTCTCCAGTTTGTTCAATTAAATTATAAATACTTGCTCCGCACGCTAATGCTAATTTTTTATGTTTTTCATATTGTTGGGTAACATTATTCATATGGTCATAAACATGAGGATTTTCATTTTTTATTCTATCTAGTGTGTCAAATGGTAATTGGGCATTATTAATATAATCATTCATAAAACTTACAAAAATTTCATCTCTTATTACTGGTAATAAAGTGTCATTTATCATCTTTTTCTAAGTAAATGTGGGTTTTATAAAGTTTATTGTCTTTTTTGTAAAAAATAGTTTTTGTCAATTTCGTTCAAATAATGTTTGATGATTTTGGATAATTCAACACCTCTGCCAATATTAAGATTTTGATAACTAAGAAGACAACTTGAACCTAAATCACCTTTTGGTAAATCTGTAATAACTTTTATATCATGTAAATTTAGAACTTCTTTATACTCATTAGGATTAGAAGAATAAATTAGTCCCAAACATAAACTTAATTCATTATTTAAACTGGTTTCAATGGTGCTTCCAGTTGTTTTTCTAATTCTTTGCATCTCTTTTTCAAAGTTTTCTATTTTATTCCATGAACCAATTAAAAGGCAGGTTCTTTTTCTTCCATCGTACAAAATTAAGTCAATAGTATCACTACAATAATTTCTGTTTCTTTTAAGGTCATAAAATGATGTTTGTTCAACTGATAGAGTATTTAGACTTTCAGAATTTTCATAAATTATTGTGTGTTTTTTTGTTTTTGGTCTAGTAAATGGTTGTCGAGAAAATTCTTTATTGGTTGTATTCTCTAGTGAACTTTGATTGGTGTTATTATTTGCTCTTGAAAGATGTTCGTATTTATTTCTATGTTTTTTTTTTCCTTTCTCTTTTTTTCTTTTGTTTCCTCCTTTTCTTCCCATGATTTTGTAATTGTTGATTAATCATATAAAAAGAATTGTTTCTTTGAGAACATATTTGTCGAAATGATGGTTATTTAATCAATAAAATATATAAACGCAATCTCTTTTCTACTTGATATGAAAGCTGACGAATTAAGACAAAAGTATTTAGATTATTTTCAAAGTAGGGGACACGTTGCTATTGCATCTGCACCATTAATTCCTGAACACGATCCTACTGTTCTATTTACAACTGCAGGAATGCAACCATTAGTAGCATTCTTTTTAGATAACAAACATCCTCTTGGAGAACGAATCACCAATTTTCAAAAATGTATTCGTACTGGTGATATTGATGAAGTTGGTGATACGACGCATCACACTTTTTTTGAGATGATGGGGTATTGGTCATTAGGGGATTATTTCAAAAAAGAAGCAATTGAAATGACTTTTGAATTTCTTACTGCAGTTTTAAAGTTGCCATTATCGCATTTAGCTTTTACTTGTTTTTCTGGGGATGAAAATGCACCGAAAGATGAAGATGCTGCTCAAGCGTGGCTTGATTTAGGTGTTCCTGAAGAAAGAATTGCTTTTCTCGGAAAAGATGATAATTGGTGGGGTCCTGCTGGTGAAAGTGGTCCTTGTGGTCCAAGTACTGAAATTTATTATTGGTCTTCTGTTGAGGAACCTCCTCAACAATTTGATCCGGAAGATGGGCGTTGGGTAGAGATTGGAAATGACGTTCTTATTGAATATGAAAAAACCAAAGAGGGGAAATTCAAACCATTGAAAAAGAAAAGTATTGATTTTGGTGGCGGATTTGAACGAACTCTTGCTGTTATGAACGGCTTAAATGATAATTACATGACAGAATTGTTTTTACCGTTGATAAAGAAGATTGAGAAAATTACTAAACAAAAATATGTTGGAAATGAAAAGTCTTTTAGGGTTATCGCAGATCACGTCAAAGCTAGTGTTTTTATTCTTGGTGATGAACGAGGAGCAGTTCCAAGTAATGTTGATCAGGGATATATTTTAAGACGATTTATTCGTCGAGCAATCAGACATTTACGTTCGTTAGGGGTTGCTATTGAGAAGATTGATTTAACTCCGTTTGTAAAAATTGTTGTTGACATTTATGGAGAAGATTATACTCTTTTATTGGAGAAAAAAGAGTTTATTGTTGAAGAGTTAAAGAAAGAACAGGAACAGTTCAAACGAACTTTAGAGAAAGGTCTGAATCAATTCAAGAAAATGTCTTCTGGTAAAAAAATTGACGGTAAAGATGCATTTTTATTATTTCAGTCTTACGGGTTTCCTATTGAGATGACAGAAGAATTGGCTGCTGAGAAAAAAATTACTGTTGATAAAGTTGGGTTTAATGTTGAGTATGAAAAACATCAGGAATTGTCTCGAGTAGGGGCAGAGAAAAAGTTCAAAGGCGGTTTATCTGATGCGTCTGAAGAAACTACTAAGTTACATACTGCTACACATTTATTGAACGAAGCTTTACGTCGGGTATTGAAAGAAAATATTGCTCAACGGGGTTCGAACATTACTGCTGAGAGACTGCGGTTTGATTTTAATTTTGAGCGGAAATTAACTGCGGAAGAATTAGCTGCTATTGAGAAAGAAGTTAATGATGTTATTGCTGCAGGGATGGAAGTTATCAAAGAAGAGATGGAATTGAAGAAAGCTTTGAAATCTGGGGCACATGGCGAGTTTGGTACTAAGTATCCAGAGAAGGTTTCTGTTTATTCTGTTGGAGATTATTCGAAAGAGATTTGTATGGGTCCGCATGTAGGGAATACTTCTGTGCTAGGGGCGTTTAAAATTAAGAAAGAAAGTTCTTCAAGTGCTGGTGTCAGGAGAATAAAAGCAATATTAGAATGAATGGGCTTGACCGAGCTAAGCGAGGGAAACCCATGACCTTTGATCAAACTTTGTAAAAGTTTGTACGGATTAAAGCTGTGTTGGAATAGATTAGTTAATTATATAAACCTCAAATTTTTTCTTATTATTTATGTTTCATGCTCATCATCATTTACACAAACGTAAAAGAAAATCTTTGAGGAAATATCCTCATCCAAATAAATGGATTAGATTTTTGGATCATTCTATTTTAGTAATTGCTGTTATTGGACCTTTGATGAATTTGCCACAAATTTTGAAAATTTATCTTAATCATAGTGCGGCAGGAGTATCAGCATTAACTTTTTCGTTATTATTTGTGATTAGTATTGTTTGGTTAATTTATGGTGTTGTACATCAAGAGAAACCAATTATAGCTTCTTCTAGTTTATGGTTAGTTAGTCATGCCTTTGTTATTGCCGGGGCAATTATGTATGGTTAAAAATGAAAGATAGAAAAATTTATGATTTAGCAGAAGATATTCGTAAATGTACCTCTTGTCCTCTTTGTGAAATAAAAAAACCACTTATTATTTTGAGATGATGTGGAAGATGGCAAAAGCTTAACGAAACATTTATATATTAAATTATACACCTGTATGAAAAAGTAGACAATTGTATAAAATGGGAGACAAAAAAGCGAAAGTATTGGAAGTTGTTTTTTCTAGGCCGGAGTATAAATTTCATATTAGGGAATTGGCCAGAATTACCAAATTTCATCCTAATACTATTATAACAATTACAGACCGATTAGCAAAAGATAAAATTGTTCAGAAAAGAAAACATAAGAATTTAGTCGAAGTTTATTGTGATTATGAATCGGAAATTTATAAAAGAAAGAAACAATTATTTAATATTTCTCAAATTCATGATTCTGGTTTATTGGATAATTTGATAGAATTTTATGATCATCCCCAGGCAATAATTTTATTTGGTAGTTATTCTCGTGGAGAAGATTGGTCTACTGGTGATATTGATATTGCTATTGTTAGCAGTAAGAAAGAAAAACTGGATCTTGTTAAATTTGAAAAAAAGTTAAAAAGAAGTATTCACTTATTAGCTTTTGATTACAAAGAAATTTCTAAAGAATTTTACAATAATTTAATAAATGGCTTTGTTCTTTATGGCTTTGTTAAAAGTGAAAAGCTTTAATTATTTTATAAACGAGAAAAAAGTAAAGAAAATTCATCCAGATATAGAATTGGCTAGGTCTCTTTTAAAAAATATTCAAGAAAGAGAGGAAACTACTTTGAAATTAGAACCAAAAGAGTTTCATTTAATTGTTTTTGAAAATCTTTACGATTGTTTAAGAGAACTATTAGATGCAATCTTGGCTTTAGATGGGTATAAATCATATTCACATGAGGCAGTAATAATTTATTTAAAAAATTTTAATTTTCCTGAGAATAAGATTTTTGATTTAAATCGGTTTAGAATTAAAAGAAATAATTCTAAGTATTATGGCAACTCTCCAAAAGTTGAAGATGTTTTAGAAATTAAAAAGTTTTATTTAGAGAATAAAGATTTTTTGTTGAAAATAATTAATGAGAGATTGAAATGAAAGATAGAAAACTTTATGATCTTGCAGAAGATATTCGTAAGTGTACTTCTTGTCCTCTTTCACGTGGAAGAACATTAGCTGTTCCTGGTGAGGGGAAGATTGATTCTGGAATTCTAATTGTTGGCGAAGCTCCGGGTGCTGAAGAAGATCGTCTAGGTCAGCCGTTTGTAGGTCGAGCAGGAAAATTGTTGAATGAATTATTAGAAACTGCGGGGATTGATCGTTCGGATGTGTTTATTACTAATTGTGTGAAGTGTCGTCCGCCAAAGAATCGTAATCCAAATACTTTAGAGTTGAAAACTTGTAAGAAATGGTTAGATTCGCAAATTGCTTTGCTTAAACCAAAGTTGATAATTATTTTGGGTCGAGTGGCATTGAAGAATCTTACAGGAAAAGAGAAAATAAAAGATTTACATGGAAAAGTTTCTGAGTTTGATGGCCAGAAATATTTTGTTACTTACCATCCTTCTGCTGGTCTTCGTTTTAAATGGATTAAAGAAGTATTGTTTGAAGATGCTAAAAATTTAAAGAAAATTTTGGCACATCTCAAAAATAAATGATTTTTGATTTGTTTTAAGAAGTTGAAAAAAATTATTTAGAATTCTTTGAAGATTCTTTCTCCGTTTTTATTTTTGCCTGTGACCAATAGAATTTTCTTGTTTTTGTTATGATGGGCAGCGACAACTTCACCGATAACCAAATTACAACTTCCAGTATTAATTGTTTTAACTAACTTGCATTCATAACAGATAGTTGCTTCTTTTATTAATGGTGTTTTGAGATATTTACTTGGAATAGTTTTTAATTTTGATTCTTTGAATTTATCAATTTCTGTTCCGTGATGGTAACCGAAGATTTCAATTGCTGCTTTTAAATCTTTATTTGGGACCGCGATAACAAATTCTTTACTTTTTTTAATAAGTTTGTAAGTGTTACTAGATTTTCCTAAGGCTAGAGCATATAATGGCGGTGTTCCAGAGATTCTAGTTTTCCAGGCAACAACCATGCCGCTAGGTTTATTGTTTTGATCTATTGATACTACAAAAACAAAGTTTTCTGGTTTAAATGCGCTTAAGGTTCTTTGGATATCTGTTTGTTTTAACATGAATTATCTGTTTTCTTGATTTTATTTAAGATTTTCTATAGTTTTTCTGACCCACTACCCACTGGACAAGTCTGGGCAAAATATATAAATGAGTGATACTGATAAAAATAACGAAAAAGAGCTGACGCAAAACTCTCATTAATCTAATTTTTGGTTAAGAACACAAAAATCAGTTAAAGATTTTTGCTAGGCTTGCTCTTTTTTTTGAAACTTTTTGTTTTTATTAAAATGTAAAACAAAGAGGTGATTAAAATGGTATATGTTACTCCTGAAATTGCAGAATTGCTTGGTGCACACTCTGGTGATGGAACACTATATTGGACAACGTGGTCTATTGTTTGGGAATTGAGAGGCGAATTAACAGAAAAAGGATACTACTTCAATAATATTTGTCCTTTAATCAAAAGTATTTTTGATATTGAGATAAAATCAAAATTTAGAAGTGGAGGAGCTAATGGGGTTTGGGGAGTACAAACGAGTAAAAAAGAAATCACTAATTTTTTCTTACAATATGGCTTTACCCCTGGTACAAAAACTTATACTGTAACTGTTCCAGATTATATTTTTAGTTCTAGTATTGAAATCAAACGTGCTTTTGTTCGCGGTTTATTTGATACGGATGGTTGTTTACGTTTTGGGAAAATTAACAAAGACACATTACACACTTATCCTAGAATCGAATTTGGATTTGCTTCTGTTGATCTAAGAGATTCTTTAAATTTATTACTTCGAGAACTCGGTTTTAGATTATTTATTTGGGATGATAGAACTTATTCTAAATTATGTGTTTCAGGAGAAAAAATGTTGGTTAAATGGATTGATGAAATTAAACCAAAGAATCCGAAACATTTAAAAAAGTATGAATTCTGGAAAGAGAATGGCTTTTATAAGCCAAAAAATAAGCATACTGCCACGGTCGCATAGTCTGGTATTGCGCAGATTCATTGAGTTTGTTTATTTCTTGATGGAGCGTAAGATTGCTAACGGCGGGATCAGTCGTTATGATCTCCTGGAATACCAAACATCCTGTCCCTTTGGGATCGCCGGTTCAAATCCGGCCCGTGGCGCTCTTTTCTTTTCTTGTTATTTTTCTTTCTCTTCCTCTTATTTTCTTCTTGGGAAATCGATACATATATAAATGAGAAAATATTACTTATCTACAATATATTAGTGATTCGTACATAAAAAATAGGTGATACTAAGATGGTAGTTATAGATGGTAAGGGAAATTCTAATAAAGCTAAATCTGCAAATAAATCTGCAGGTAATAATGCTGGTGTTGACAAGCATAAAGCTTGGTTAATTGGTGGTATATCTGTTGCTATCCTAGTTGTTGCTATGTTAGTCTTATTTCCTGCATTGAAAGGCCCAGTTGCTGGTCAGGCGATATTGACTGGTGAGGGTTTGGTATTGGATAAGATAGATGACTCAGAGATATATAGAAATGTGTTTTTACATAATGATAAGGAATATGAAATTTATATTAATAAAGATTCTAATGGTCAATTAACTAATCCTGTTATAACTAAATCAGGTGATGAAATAACTTTTCAGGTATTGATTTAACAGTTGACGGCATATATTCTATTTTCGCAACTGATAATACTTGTTTCGAAGTTACAATCTTGGATGGTGGTCCAAAGGTTGAGATAGATTCTTCTTGTATTTTGTGTGATAACATTATTCAAAAAGTAAATTATGTGGGTAGCGTTTGTGAAGATCGAGTTGGAGAATTGGATTTATTATCTGATACGGGGTTGTCCATTTTTGATTGTTTAGGTGTTTACAAGGGGATGCCTTTACTTGCCGACAGTAATGGTGTTCTTTTATTAAAATCGACTGATAAAGTAGCAAATATTTACCCTTGGAATAATGTTGATTGTCCAAATTCTAAACCCGGTGGCTCGACTGTTCCTTTCAATTTGGAAACTGCTAAGGAATGTATTGATGAATCAAATGGGAACTTTATTGTGGATGGCATCAGTGAATTCTATTTGGGTCATTGTGTTGCAAATACTATTTTCTCTTGTCCTGTTTGTCCTTATGTGGGAGACCCTAATGATCCTGATTATATCGGTCTTTTTTCTGATGAATGTTGTGAGAGCGTTTCTGGTTGTGAATGGGAAGTTTTTGAGAACGGGGGCAAATGTGTCTCCACTATTACATCTGAGGAATTGGGTCCTGCTTTAGATTGTGCTAATACTCAAGATGATGAACTTCAACCATTTTTGGCTAATGATCTTGCTAATAAAGTTAGGGCACTTGCTTGTGTGGCTCCATGTGTTTTTACTGATGGTGGCGGTACAAAAGCAGAAGGAGATACTTGTGAAGAGTGTTCGGCAGAAAATTTAAACATTTGTGATACTAAAACGAAGTGTTTAAGTTTTGGTGGATTTTGGAAAGATAATCAATGTTTAGAGGAGATTGATACTACTTTTTCTTGTCCTGTTTGTGAGGTCAAGGATTCTGATGACCCTGATTATATTGGTGAATTTACTGATGAATGTTGTGAGAGTGTTCCAGGTTGTGTTTGGGAAAGTATTAGTTCTATGTGTACATCTGTTTATGATGAAAAAGAATCAGGTCCTGCAGATGGTTGTGCAGATACTCAATATGCTGGTTTGACTCCGGATGTACCTAATCCAACTACAAATAAAGCAAGAAAAATTGCCTGTGCAGGACCTTGTGTGTTTATCGATGGTGGTAGTCCAAATGTTGATGAGAATACAGCGGATGATGATGTTTGTGCTATTGGTATAATTTTTGGAGATAATAATAATGATGGTTGTTTGGCAACAGAAGAATTCAATCCACTATTAGATTTATATTTGGATGAAGATGATGATAATACTGTGGCTTGTCTTAATGGAGATACAGATGAATGTTTGACAACAGATGAATTTCTTCCATTACAACATTATTATTTGGATGAAGATGATGTTAATACAATTGCTTGTGAATGAGGTGTAAAATGAATAATAAAATATATCTGTTTTTAACAATTTTGATATAATTTAAGAAATTACTTTCATTGTGATCATTTTTTTCTTTTCTCTCCTCTATTCTTTTGTTTAAAAAAATCGATACATATATAAAGGAAAAAATATTACTTATTTATAATATATTAGTGGTTCGTACATAAAAAACAGGTGATACTAAGATGGTAATTATAGGAGGTAAGAGAAATTCTAATAAAAATAAGTCTGCGAATAAATCTGCAGCTAATAATACTGGTGTTGACAAGCATAAAGCTTGGTTAATTGGTGGTATCTCTGTTGCTATCTTAGTTGTTGCTATGTTAGTCTTATTCCCTGCTTTGAAAGGCCCTCTTGCTGGTCAGGCGATATTGACTGGTGAAGGGGGGTTGGTTTTGAAAGAATCTGGAGATGACCCCAATATTTATTTCGGAGAATTTACTACTTTGGGAACCGATGTTTATTTTATTTATCTTGAAATGTCAAATGGTATAACCTTTAATAATCTTATTATTAATGAAGAAAATTATGGTGGTGATTCTTTTGATGAATTTATTTCTGGTAATTATCTAGATGGGGGAAGATATTCTACGATTTCTACTGACGATATTTGTTTTGAAGTTAAAATAATAAGTAATGATGACAAAAAAGTTGAGATTTCAGATGAGTGTAATTATTGTTATAATATGTTAGTTGAACCTATTACTTACGTGGATAGTATTTGTAGAACGAGAATTACTGAATCAAATTATATTTCTAGTACTAGTTTAAAAGATTATTCTTGTTTGGGTGTTTACAGAGGAGTGCCTTTGATTAAAGCAGCTAGTAGTACTTCTATTGCTTATATTAATTTGGTTGGTATTAACGCCATTGTAAGTGGTTGGGCTAACGTTTGCCCTATTATTATTGATGATGGTTCTCCTCAATGGACGCCTTCAACTTTAGATGAGGCTAAATCTTGTATTGATGAATACAGTAGTAGTGCCAGTACTTTTGTTGAATTATATGACAATACTTGTGGTTGTAATTTAAATGACCTTCCATTATGTCAAGATGGGTCTTCGTGTGCTGATGCTGAAGGGTATTGGTATGTGGATGATGAAGGAACTGAATCTTGTAATCTTGTGTGTCCTGATGAAACGTCTGATGATGGAAATAATGTTTGTGTTGATGATCCCGTTTGTGATGCAAACAATCTTGGTTTGTGTTTAAGTGATGGGTCTTGTATTGAAGCTAGCGGTAAGTGGTATGGAGAAGCTTCTACTAAAATAAAATGTTTTGAAACGTGTCCACCTAATACTAATGATAAGGATGAGGATGATATTTGTGCTGCGGATATAATTATTTTTGGAGATAAAGATAATAATGAATGTTTGGCAACAGATGAATTTCTTCCATTACAACATTATTATTTAGATGTAGATGATGTTGATACAATTGCTTGTCCTAGTGATGAAAATGACGATGAAGATTGTTTGACAAATGATGAATTCACTTCATTACAAAATAATTATTTGAATGAAGATGATGTTAATACAAATGTTTGTAAATGAGGTAGATTAAAATGAATAATAAAATATATATGTTTTTAACAATTTTGATAGTTTTGTCTTTTATGGCATTGGCTGAAACTACTGTATCTAGAACTGTTGCTGATGATGGAACAGTAATTGCAACTTTTACTGAATTGTATTCATTTGGAAATCAATTAGATGAATCTTTAACTGAAGGGGCTACTTTTGTTGCTGATTCTTGGGGTGATACTCTTTGTCATCTTAATGATGATGATAAAAAAATAAAATGTAGTTTAGAAGAAAAGACTGGTTCCATAACTTACAAAGTTCAAGGAACAGGTACAATTAGTGGAAAGATAAGTAGTTATAATCCTGATAACAATCCTCCTGAAGGTACGACTGAGGTTTTTGCACTTAGTGATGAGACTTTTGATATTCCTGTACCTTGTAAAGATGAAGAATATAATGAGGAAGTTACTGAATGTAGTGCTACTTGCGGTCCTGGAAAAACAACAACGACTTATATAAAGATACAAGATCTTACTTGTGTGGCTGATAAACTTTCAATAACAGAAACTTGTAATCTTGGTCCTTGTGATGGTGATTTAGAAGCTAAAATAAATCTACTAAAAGAGAGAATTTCTGTCATATTGGACCTAGAATATGCACCGGAAAATCCTAATGATCCTCAGCTTGAGGGATATGATTATGCAGATGGAGATAAATTTGCAATAGTAGGTCAAATCGCTAAAGCATTGAAAGATTACTTTACTCCGAAATAGGTAGGTGTGATAAATGAAAAAGAAAACCCACAAAACAAAGAAACATTATAAGAAGCTTCCACCACATACGTGGGAAGGACATACTACTGCTAGTCATGGAGAAGTTAACAAACAATTGATAATTGGAATCGTCACCATTTTTGCAGTAGTTGTTTTAGCATCATTATTATTCTTTACAGACGTTTTTGTGGGTCAAGCGATAACTTATGTTTCTGATTCTAGTATTCAGGAAGGTGTAGCAGGTATTTTTTTAGAAGCGGAAAGTTCTATAAATCCTGAAGGTATAATGACCATTCCGGTTCATGCACATTTACCAGCAGGGAAAGAATCTACTGTAGTAAAATTTACTTTAACTTATCCTTCAGAAAAAATGAAAGTTACTAATTGTGCTGGCTTGTATGCTTCTTTAGACGAAATATTTATTGTTGGTAATAATGATTTTTCTGTTGTTAAGAATCCAGACCCTTGTTCATCTCCTGGAATGATAGTTTTTGAATTTGCTGCTTTAACTGATGGTGATGATGATCATGTTATTAAAGGTTTACAAAAAATTACTGATATCGCCTTTGAAATCAGAAAAGATGCTCTTCTTGGCCCAACAACATTAACTTTTAGTAAATTAGAAGTCTATGATTTGGATACTAATGAAAATATTTTTGGTCCTAATAAAATAAAACATGCTGATATTGTTATTAATGAAGTTAAACCAGAAGTTTGTACAAATGCTATTGATGATAATGATAATGGATTAATTGATTGTGAAGATTTAAGTTGTAACTATCAATTTTGTGCTAATGACAAAGTTTGTGTATCTACTGTATGTACACCGAGTTGTACTGAGGATAGTACTTGTCCTGAAGAACAATATTGTAATTTAGGTACTAATCATAAGATTGGTGGAGAAGAACCAGGTGCTCTTGGTTTTTGTGCAGATTTAATCGATTGTTCACCTCTTGATGTTGGGGCTTGTGAAGATGAACCAACTTGTGAGTTCAATGGTGGTTTCTGGGATGGTGTTAATTGTAGAACTGCACCAGGAATTAAAGTTGAACTGGTTGATGCCATTACTAAAGTTGTTATTGAGGAGAGTCTTGATGCAGATGTAATATCAGAGGTTGAAGCAAATAAAGAATATGATGTTATAGTTACTATTGATCCTGAAACAGATTTACCTGATAACCATTTAGTATTTATTACAATAAAATCTGGAACGAAATCTGCCGAAAAGGAAACTACAATGTTTTATGATACAAGACCATCGTTATTATTAGCTTCTGGTGAAGTGGAAGTGGTTAAGTTTAATTACAAACCAAGTAAAGCGGGAATATTTACTGTTTCAGCTTTAGTTTGGGGTAACTGGCCTTCTTCAGGTACTGGAAATTATTTGCTTGATAAGAAAGAGGTAAACTATGAAGCAAAGTAAACTTTTTATTTTTTTACTTTTGTTTTTGTTAAGTTTTTCTTTAGCTTTAGCCACTACCATTAATATTAATGAAGCTCATGTTCTTGGTGAAATAGTTGTGGTTCAAGGAACTTGTGATACTGCAGATGTTTGGGTAGGTTTAGAGTACGGTTTTGGAACTCCTAGCAAAACTATTTCTGTTGATCAAGTAACTGCGGGCGCAACCAAAAAATATTCTGCAACTTATCTTCCTCCACAAGTTGGAACATATACTGTTTGGGCTTCCTGTCAGGGTGAAGCAAATGTTCATACTTCATTCTGTGTTGGTGATGGTTGTACTATTGGTCCTGGTGACGATGATGGCGATGATGATCCTGAAACTCCTGATCCTGAAACTCCTGGTAATACTGGTAGTGGCAGTGGGGTTACCAAATGGGAATGTAGTAATTATTGGTCAGTTTGTAATGTTAATTTAACTCAATCCAGAACTTGTTTTGATAAAAAATATAATCAAAAAACTAAAGTTGAATCTAGGGAATGTACTTCTTGTGTAGAATCGTGGACTTGTTCGTTATGGAGTGATTGTGAGAATGCTTTCCAAACCAGAACTTGTATCGATGAACATTATTGTGGTACTAATGCAAAAATACCGATTGAACAGAGGTCTTGTGAAGAAGATTTTTTTCCTGGGCCCGTAAACACTCCCACAGATACGTATACTCCTCCAACTGTACAATTACCAGCATCTATTGAACCTTCATTTTGGGATCAATACAAATGGTATTTCTTTTGGTCAATATTAATCATTCTTATTATTGCGTTATCAATATTTATCTATTTACACTTTTTCCGAAAGAAAAAAGCGTATAATATTGAAGAATTGAAAGCTTGGGTAAAGCAAGAGAAAGTTGCTGGAACTACAAATGATAATATTCGACATATTCTGAAAGAAAATACTGGTTGGATGGATGAAGAGATTGATACAGCTTTTGCTAGTTTGAAAAAGCCTCCTAGTTGATTTCAATTAATAATTTAATGAACTTAAAAAGGAAATGATGATATATTATGGATGAGACAAATAAAAGTGATTCTGATGGATCTAAGAATATTGATAAACATAAAGCCTGGCTAATTGCCGGTATTTCTATTGCCATTTTAGCGATTGCTATTTTAATTCTTTTCCCAATGTTTACTGGAGAAACTGGTTTGGCGGGAAAAGCAACAACACAACCGGATAATTTAATTTTACATTATACTTTTGATGAATCACCTGTTAATGATTTGACTAAAGATTCTGGAAAGAAAGGTATTGATGGAACTGTTGATGGTGCAACTTGGGTCCCTAAAGAAAAGGGGGATAATCTTTTGGTAGATGGTGATATGGAGATAGAAAATGTGGATGGTTGGGATGCCTATAATAGTGCAATATTAACAAAGGAAACAGATCAAAATAATAAATTAATAAAGATTAAACATACTGGAACTCATTATCCTACTGCAAGACAACTAGGAATTTTAGAGATAGATAAAAGTTATAAAGTTACGGGCAAAGCAAGGAGTAATGGAAATGTTGCACCTTATGTGTTAATAAGTGGTTCTGTTAAGTGGACTGGAACTCTTTCAACAGATTGGCAAGACTTTGAATTTGAAGGAATAGCGGGTATTAATTACTTGCAGTTAACAATGGCAGGATCTGGTGTTTCTGAAGATTATGTTGAATATGATGATGTTAAAGTTACAGAAATAGAAAGTGGGCATTTTAAGTTTGATGGGGTAGATGATAATATTGGTTTAGGACTTATTGATTATACTGGTTTTTCTAAGATGACTGTTTCAGCCTGGTTTAATAAAGAGAATACTAATACTGAAATAATTTTTGCTAATCATAAAGGTGGGAGTTATAGTTTTCAGTTGGGTACTGTAGGAGATAAAGTGTGGTTTAATTTTAGAAATGCTGTTCCTGGAGATTATTTTCAAGTAGTTTCAGATGATACTTATAATGCAAATGAATTAAATCATGTTGTTGGAGTATATGATGGTAGTAATGTTAAAGTATATTTAAATGGGGCTGAGAAAATTGGTTCTGAAGCAACTGGAAATATAAACAATTATCCTGATAAATCAACATTAATTGGAATGGGTATTAAAATTGTTGAAGGAGACGAGTTTCCTCAATCTCCTCTTAATGGTTTGATTGATGATGTTAAGATGTGGGATGTTGCTTTAACATCAGATGAGATTTGTAAAGAAGCAGAAAAGTGGGATTTTGTTAAGAACACTTGTACAATTGAATGTGTTCCTGATTGTGCTGGTAAATCATGTGGTGATGATGGTTGTGGTGGTAGTTGTGGAACTTGTGAACCAGAATTATTAACACATTATACTTTTGATGATGGAACGGCAACCGATTTGAGTGGAAATGAAAATAATGGGGTTGTTGATGGTGCAACTTGGAGCTTTAAAAAAGAAAGTGATAATATTCTTGTAGATGGTGATATGGAATATGAAAATACTGATGTCTGGGATTCAATAAATAGTGCAATAGTAACTAAAAAAACAGGTGATCCAAAAGAAGGAAGTAGATATTTAAGAGTTCAAAAAGACGATGTGGAGAATCCTTATGTTAGACAATCTACTGCGGAAATGGGGAAAACTTATAGAATGACTGGTTACACTAGGAGCGATGGAACTGCAACATGTAGGGTATTTTTAGGAGATTTAAATAAACCAATAACTGTAACAAAATCAACTCTATGGAGTTATTTTGATGTGATTAGAACTGCAAAGCAAAAACATTTAATTGGACTTCTAGCACTTACTTCTAATGGTGGAGAATATTGTGAATTTGATGAGGTGCAAATAACAGAAGTTGAAGGTGCATTTGAGTTTGATGGTGATGATGATGAAATAAGACCAGGAGAGAATATAGATTTTAATTTTGGAGAGGATGACTTCTCATTTGAAGTTTCGATAAAAGCTGATCCAGAACAAGGTAATTATGCTGGAATTTTATACAAACAAGTTCATTCTTCTGGTTTAGGCTATAGATTAACAATTCTTAATGGTAAATTACTTTTAAATGTCGGAGAAGGATTAGATGAAAATCAGTTAGCAAAACATCATACTTTTATTTCTAAAACAACTGTTAATGATAATCTTTGGCATGATGTTGTTGTTACTGTAGACAGAGACGATAAATTACAGTTTTATATAGATGGTATTCTTAATCATGAATATGATATTTCCACTAAGATATTCTTTCCAGACTCTGATGCCCAGTTTTTGATTGGAGGAAAACATGAATGGTTTAATGGTTTGATTGACGATGTTAAAATCTGGAACGGTGTTTTATCAGAAGAAGATATTTGTACGGAAGCAGGAAATAAATGGGAAAATGGTGCTTGTATTCCTGATTTAGTTTGCGATTCATTCAACCTTAATTTATGTGGTACTCAAGATTCTTGTACTGTTGTGGGAGGGCATTGGTATGAAGTAGATGAAAGTACTGGAACTGGAATTTGTGATTATGATTGTCCAGAAGGTACTATTGATAAGAGTGGTGATAATGTTTGTGAATTGATTGTTATTTTTGGAGATGATGATAATAATGGTTGTTTGGCAACAGAAGAATTCAATCCACTATTAGATTTATATTTGAATGAAGATGATGGTAATACTATTGCTTGTCTTAATGGAGATACAGATGAATGTTTGACAACAGATGAATTTCTTCCATTACAACATTATTATTTGGCTGTAGATGATGATGATACAATTGCTTGTGATGAAAATTAGTTTTTTTTTTTAATATATAATCAAAATATTTATTTCACTTCTTAACAATTTCATTAGCAATAATCTCCTTCTTGTTATTATATTCTTCAACAGTTCCTGAGATTTCTATATAATCTCCTTCTTGCAAGAACACATCATAATTAGAAAATAAAATTACGTCTGTTTTAATTACTTGTGAACCTTCCAATTCAATGAAAGCAACTTTATCATTAATAGTTAATCTTGTAATAACGCCTTTCATCTTAACTTGATCTTCAGGTAGGGCTTGATCTAAGTTATTAATTGTTTTCAAATCAATTTCTCCAGCGTAAAAGAATAAGAAAAGTAATCCAATAACAATAATAACCACAGACGTTTTCAAGATAGTTTTTTCTTGCATTTGTTGATTTCAGTTTAGGAGTTAATTAAAGATTTATCTGCTATAACATATATTTTACAGAACTTTTATAAATCATCATTATTTTAAGATAAAAGTAAGAGGAATTCTGGTAAGTGTTTGAAATTAAAGTTTTGGTGAGTGTTTGGAGATTAAAAATGACAAATCATGAAATTATTTTAATGCCTGGTTACACTAGAGAAATCGTTGATGAATTAAACAAGAATTTAGAAGATTTAGCTAAGGGCAAAGTTAGCAGAGAAGAAGCAATTGTTTGGGGAGTTCACCGGCCACTTAAAGATTCAGATTATAAACCTAATAACGATTATAAAGTTGTTTAATTTTTTTCTTTACTTTTTACTTCTACAACCCTAACATACTTAATCAAACTGATTTTTAGTCGCTCCATAACTCCATCATTTCTTCTTCTACAAAATGCATTTTTCCAGGAATGATTAAACAGTGTAAAGGTCCGCCGAAATCAAACGTTCGAATTTCAGATAGTTTTCCTGCTTTAACAATAAAATTATCACACCCTAACCGAGCACAACCAACAACTAACAAATCATCGTTAATTAAGCCCTCTTTCTTCTTAGA
>Ga0233429_1000531_pt1 | contig 59784 bp, 106 predicted proteins | sample SI_118_April2016_3_FD_179879 | JGI IMG/M metagenome (GOLD analysis project Ga0233429, IMG submission 179879) | Seawater microbial communities from Saanich Inlet, British Columbia, Canada - SI_118_April2016_135_MG | ecosystem: Environmental > Aquatic > Marine > Inlet | place: Canada: British...
GATCCGGATGACGTCGGTGATAAATTAGGGTCGAAGCTCTGGCTGTTAGAAAGGGCAATAATGATCGATAAAGATTTCAACCTTGTGGAACAATACGTTTTAGAATCACTGGAATGGATGAAAGAGGACGATGTAGCAAAGGACATCCAGGTAACAGTCGAAAGAAAAGATGACGGAAGAGTTTATTTCCAAGCTGACATTTATAAAAGCGATGACACTGTAGAAAATCTGAGATTTGATCTTGAATGGATGGAGACATAGTATGCCTTTCGATAGACCAACACTGACCACGATATTTAATCGGATACAATCTGATCTTCAAACCCGAATAACGGGGGCAAATACCCTGCTCAGAAGGTCGGTCTTGAGTGTTTTAGCAAAGGTTCACGCTGGAGCCATTCATCTGATTTATGGATACATGGATTACGAAGCCAAGCAATTTTTTATCCTGTCAGCCGATGAATATGGATTAATAAAACATGGGACTGAATACGGAATGGACAGAGAGGCCGCGGTCAAAGCAACCGGCACATGCGCGGCGACGGGTACTGCTGCTACGACTATCCCCGCAGAAACAGAATTGGAATCTGACGAAGGCCAAGTTTATATTACTGACGCTGCTGTGACCTTAGATGCTTTAGGCGCAGGAACTTTAGCTTTTACTGCCTCGGATGCTGGAGTCGATGCAAATGATGATGGTGGAATAAGTTTATCGTTTGTGTCTCCAATTTCAGGGGTTGATGCTACTGCCACGGTTAGCGCAAACGGAATTTCTGGTGGATTGGATGAAGAAGATATTGAAGATTGGCGGGATAGATTACTCGCAAGAAAAAGGAGTCCTCCACACGGAGGGGCTGAACACGATTACGAAACTTGGGCAAAAGAAGTATCCGGAGTAACGAGAGCATGGTCATTCCCATTGTATTTTGGAGTCGGGACAGTCGGATTAGCTTTTGTAAGAGATGAGGATACTTCGATTATTCCTGACGCGACAGAGATGAAAGCTGTTTATGATTATGTTATCAGTCACGAAGATCCAGTTACCGGAAAAACTGTCGGGATTCCGGTAACTGCTGAACCTGGATTTTTTATTATCGGATACAATGACGGCCAGACGTTTGTAGAAAAAGAAGTCGATTTGACTCTCGCGATTTATCCGAATAATACAACTATTCAGGCTGCGGTAACGACAAAAGTGCAGGATGCCTTAGAACTTTACGGCGGTCCTGGTGAAACTGTTTATTTGTCTGACCTTTATTTCATGATCGGTGACGCTGCGAATCTCGAAAGATTGAGAATCGATTTACCTGGAGCTGATATTGTGGCGACGAATACCGAAGTGCATGTTTTGGGAACAATCACATTTGACAGCTATTAATGGCCAGAGAATCCGCTGATTATAGAAATTTACTTCTGTCTTTATTGCCGAGAGGTAAGGCATGGAGCAAGGCAGTCGGATCAAGATTGTATGAATATTTTGACGGTCAATCGCTTGAATTGGCTAGGGTCGATGACAGAATACAGGACTTACACACCGAGCGTGATACCCTGACAACTGTCGAATTGATCGAAGAACATGAAGAGGATTTGGGTTTGCCAGAAGGATGTCTGGTTGGGGGAGTACCATTTTTTCCTAATTTAACTTTGACAGAAAGGCAATTGAGGGCGAATTCAAAATTGCTTGCCGTTGGACAGCAGGACAAGGGTTATTTTATTGAAATAGCAGAGAGGTTGGGCTTCACGGCAACGATAACAGAATTTGAGCCTTTTTGGTGTGGGCTTATGGGTGCGGGAGATCCGTGCGGTGATCAGATTAATTTGTTTTATTGGTCTTTTAATATCGTCTATTCAGGAGATGTAATTTATTTTTTATCCGGAGAGGGATCTTCCGGAGATCCACTAGCGAAAATTACTGATCTATTGGAGGCAGTATTTTGTTATGCCGAGCTTTACAAACCGGCGCATACGATAGTGATTCATTCGATTGTCGGGCCTGAGTTTGGTTACGGATTCGATAGCAGTTTTAATTCATATCAATCTGATACGCCAGAACATCTTGAGGGTGATTATGGTTGGGATGATTGGAGTGAGGCTTTCAATAAAGCGCGTAATGTGGCTTACACGAAGGCTTTTGAAGAAACAGATTTTGGGGTTTATCCATTAACTTAGGAGATTTATCATGGCAGATACAGAAAGAACGAGAGCGGCGTTAATAACGCTATTTGCAGACAACGTGACCGGACAAATCAGCGCCCAAGATTTGCGTGATTTCCTGGTTAGTGTGATGCCGGCAGAATTTGCATATGTCGGAGATTTTTGGAAGAGAGAGGATGCCCAACAATTGAGCGGGGATAAGGATTCTAGGGGATGGAAACTTTATTCTCAGAATGTTGATGATACCTGTTCATTCGGGAATATTTTGATGCAGACCCAATCCGGGACTTGGAGCAAGGCGATCTTCAGTGGCGCTACAACCAGCATATTCAGGGCAGCTTTGGCATTGAATTCTGTTACTGTAGCCAGTACAGAGATTACGATTTTGGCAAGAGGACTTGTCAAGAATGCTGATTTGTCCGATGTCCTTTCCGGGCAGCAAATTGGTGGGATGTGGCTGATATCAGGCAACGCCGGTTCTATCGCTTCCGCAGCACCGACAGGGGTTGCCAGATTGCATGTTGGCTTTCCTGAACCAGAAGGAAGCGCCCATACCACTTCATTGACTGATGTTTATCGGTTTGATCCTGCATGGACAATTACCGCATAGGGGGTATAAATGCACAGAACAGAAGGCGCAAATTATGCCGAAGTCGGCGGAAAAAAGGAATTCACCGATGGTCCTCCAGGCACTACGGTGGAGGAAGATTGGTTGAATGCTGTTCAAAAGGAACTTGTCACTGTGATTGAAGATGCTGGTTTGACTTTGAAAACAGCATCCACTGAGACAGGTGTCCAGTTGCTTGCTGCTTTAGATGCAATGTATGCCAGAAATGCTGGTTTGGATTACGTTGGGTTCAGTGTAAATAAGAATAATTCTGGAGATCAATCAATTGCTGCCAGCACTTCTACTAAAATCACTTTTGATGGGGCTAATGCTGAGTGGGACACTGAGGGTGATTTTGATGATGCTAATAATAGATACACGCCATCAGTCGCTGGTAAGTACTTATTTACTGGACATATTCATATCAGTGCCCAGACAGACCAAGCCACTCTTTATGTTAGAATTAGAAAGAATGGTGCTGATGTGAAAGGCCTTAGTTATTTGTTTGCATCTGGTGCAGAGGTAAGTGGTATAGGTGGTTCATGTGAGATTGATATGAATGGCACAACTGACTATGTTGAAGTTTGGATCTGGGAAAATTCTGGGGGTGGAAATAAAAATGTGGATGATGCTCCAGTTACTACTTACTTCCAAGGACACTTAATTAAATAAGGAGGATTATGAGTTTAGCATTAGCAATTGCTTTTAAATTGGGTGTAGTGTCGGGAACTGATTTTGAAATAGAAGATCATTCTGATGGTGAAGGCCCAATCATTGCTGTTTGGAATCTTGACAGAAAGCAACCGACAAAAACAGAGCAGGCTCAATGGATAGTTGAGTATGAAAGCCACATGGCCTCCATTGAGTACCAAAGATTGAGAGCTGGGGAATACCCACCAATCGTTGAGCAATTAGATTTGCTCTGGCATGATATTGATGAAGGAAAAGTCAGCACAGCAGCCAAGTCATCCAGCTGGTATCTGGCTATCAAAGCAGTGAAAGATGAGTTCCCAAAGGCATAGATGCCAACTGAACTGATAGGCCAGATCACAACCATGCTTGAGGGAGTTCCCCAGACATGGCTGGTGATGATTGCGCTTTTCATGGTGGTCACACATCTTGTGGTCAAACAGAAGCGAGTGAACAGAGGCACAGTCACTTATGTCATCATAGTGGGTGCTGTGTTTATGTTCTTGCTATTCTCTTTTGAAGTATTCAAATTCATTTGGAGTGCTGTTTGGAAATGCTGAAGTCTTTACTTAATTTTTAAAGGAGGTTAGCATGGAAATTATTACAGCCTGGATAATGTCTCATCTAGCTGTTTCGATTGGAGGCAGCATTGGGGTGGTCATTCTGACTTGGATCTTGAAAAAGGTTCCGACAGAAACGATCAGAGACAAGATCCACAAAGTCTTTTTTGCGATTGGAGCCGGGATCTCAGGATTTTTTATCAAATGGAAATATACCAAGGCATTTTGGAACAGCACGTTTGAGCCTTGGCTTATTGGATTCTTGGATATGATAATTGTTGCAGCGATGCAAGGTCTCTTCGATGGTCTCCGATCCGATAACGAGTGAATAAGCGCCTATAGCTCAACGTCAGAGCGACTTGCTTCCAGCAAGGAGACACGGTTCAACTCCGGAATGGCGCTCCAACTTAGGGGATCATGTTTTTTGGAACCACGCCACAGGTTATCTCGCAGTATCTTTTCAAAGAGTTAAAACAGCACTCACCCAAAAGGGTCTATATTCCATTTGCCGGTAATTTCGTTGTCGAGCAAATCGCTTACAAGGCCTGTCCTACCGCAGAAATCCACAGCACAGATGTCAGCATTTATTCCAGGGCCATTGGTTTGGGAGTGAATGATATGGACTTCAAACTGGAAATCAAATCGGAGTTTCAGGAAGATTTCTCCCATCTCGTCGGCAAAGAGGATCCACTTGAGAAAGCAGCGATTGTGATCTTTTTTACAGAGGTCGCTCCAGCAATGCTAAAGAAAGGGAAGATCCAGTATTACCAGAATATGTATGACGAGGCAATCGATCTGCAGGAGATGTATTTCGGGAAGATTCTGGAGAAACTGAAACAGTTTAAAGCCGAGTCGAAATTCAAGTTTTACGGTGTCGACGCATGTGATATTCTGCCGGATTGTAAGAAAGGTGATTTTGTGTTCTACGATCCCCCGGTGATCCTGGGAGATTACGAAAAGATGTATGCTGCGATGGAGGACTGTCTGGATTTTGATTCAGTGGGATATACTGAAATAACAGAGGAAATCAAAGAAGCACATCTGAAGGATTTATCGTACAAAGGTTGCATGGTTTACTGGCGAACGAATAATCCTGTGATTCCCCCTGAGGAACTGGAAGAAGTTTATCGGTATACCTACAAATGGGGAGGCAATTATTGCCTGTACTCGAACGAGTATTTCCAGAAGTTTGTTGGTCGATGGAGCCCATTGAAAGAGATCGTGAAAAACATCCGGATTATCGGGAAGGATGATGTGATCACCGAGAAGTCAAAGGTTGAGATTATTGAGCAGCCGTCAGCAGTCGGTAATCATTATCGAATGATGTGGACAAAGAAGGCCCAGATGACGGACAGCGGATATTGTTTCCTGATCATGGTGGACGAGAAACTGATCGGGATGGTGCAGCTTGCCGATAGCCTGAAATTCGGAAGTGAGCTAATGATCATCAACAGTGATCCCGCAGCTCCGACGAGCAGGTACAAAAGGTTGAGCAAATTGGTGTTGTACCTGATCTGTAATAAGCAGGTAATCAAGATCATCAACGACAAAATCATGTGGGAGCATACCGGATTCACGACACGGATCTTCAGCAACAATCCGATGTCGATGAAATACCGGAGTTTGTTCAAACTGGCAAAGCGAGAAGAGGACAAAACGAGCGACTACAAATTCTGCCTAATCTACCAGAACCGGGATAAGATATTTGATACCCCCGAGGATGGTCTGAAGATATGGGTGCAAAAAGAATCCAAACACGTTAAAGCCGATGGATGAAACGACAAAGGAATTACTGGCGAGGCTGAATAATCAGCTCAAATCGTACAATGTGCCGGAGCTTGGATTGGTCAAACCGGAAGATTGTCTGGGCCAGGATAAGAATGCGAGATACTTCACGCCGGAAGTGTTTCAGCAGTTAGTGGATAATGTAAAGGCTGATGGTCAATTGGAGAGCGTTCCTTTGGTTTATCCGCATCCGGATATTGAAGGGAAATATCTGATTATCAGTGGACACCACAGGATCGATGCAGCAAAACAGGCGAAGTTGGAATATGTTCTGGTGTTTGTTATCAGACCGACATCTCAGGATGAGATTATCAGCAAGCAGTTGAGTCATAATGCGCTGGTCGGGATGGATGACAAAGCAGTATTGGCAGAGATATTCAGCAAAGGATGGCGACTGGACTTCAGGATGAGATCGAAAAAATATCTTACGTATCTTTGAACTTTAAAATGGGAAACTTCAAGGAGCTTATCTTACTATTCGCTCCTGGTGAAATTGATCATTTAGACCAGATTATGACGGATTTAGAGGATAATTCTCACATATCGCCAAAGTCATCAGTCAGGATTGCTGATATGGCGATATTTGATGAGTTTGCCGACAGGCTCCGGAAGATTAAGAAGGTCGAAAATATCAAGAGTTCCGCGATTGCTATTAATCGCATGGTCGAAATCGTTAGCGAGTATTTAGATGGAATCGAAAAAGAAGAAGCAGCCAAAGTCAGCGAAAAAGAAGCAGCCGATAAAAAAGCCAAAGCCAGCAAAAAAGCCAAAGGAGACAAGGCAGGAAAGACAGGCAAAGGCAAAACTAAAAAGGTATCGAAAACTGATTCACCCAAATCTTGAGCAAATCGCTCAATGGGTGAGGGACGGCTTTCCAGAGAAGGAGTTCGTTAAGAAATTGGGAATAGGGCTCCGGACCTTCCAGAGATACAAGGATGAGTTTGAGGAACTGAGTACGGCTGTCATTGAAGCCAAAAAAATATCCTGCATGGCCATCGAGAACAAACTTTACCAGAGGGCTCATGGTTATGAAGTCGAAGAGAAAAGATCGTCTGCGACTGCCGATGGGACTGTCAGAGTTGAAACCCATACGAGGCACATCCCGGCAGAAGTGTCGGCTGCGAAATGGATTTTGATGAACAGAGATCCACGACGTTGGAGAGAAAGGATCGAAATAGATCACGGTATTTCAGATGAGTTAGCAAAGAAGTTGGGATTGGAAAATTTGTCAGATGAGGAACTAATGGAAATTGCTTATGGTGACAAAAAATGAGGCGTTATCCCAACTGAAGAAGAGAGAAGCACAGAGGATCCTCGCTAAGAAAAAACTGTACGATTACATCAGATACACCTTCCGGACCTACAAGAACCCGAATTGGCATCATAAGCTGATCGCCGATTATTATCAGCGGGTAATTCAAAAGAAGATATTGAGGTTGATGGTTTTTGCTCCTCCCCGGCATATGAAAACCGAGGGAGCAGAGAGAGCCATGTCGTATGCGTTTGGTAATGATCCAGACGAACGGATAATTTCGTGCGCCTACGGTGAATCGAGAGCCAGCAAAACGTCCAGAAATGTCAAATCCAACATCAGGGATAAGAATCATATTCAGGTGTTCCCGAAGTTTGCTGAGATTGATACTCGCAATGCGATTGATATGCAAGCCAAATGGGAGATTGGTGGAGATTATAAAGGCGGTTTTCTGGCTTCCGGAATAGGTGGCGCCATCATGGGAGAAGGTTTCACTTTGGGATATATCGATGATCCAGTGAAATCGAGGGAGGATGCAGAAAGCGAGAACAGCCAGACCAAGACTTTTGAATGGTACGGCGGCACGTTCCTGAACAGGCAAGATGAATTGGATTCTCGAATTATGCTGACCAACACCAGATGGAACCGGAAGGATCTCGCTGGCCAGATATTAGAGCAGGACGGTATTCGATCGTACAATGGCCACGTTCCGTCTGAGGGTTGTCCGGAATGGAACGAAATGTCTGATGGTTTATGGGATGTGCTTTGTTTGTCGGCAGAGATGGATGATGAAGCCTGGAGATGGAAACATAAGGATGATCCCAGGAAGATCGGCGATGCTCTATGGCCAGCCAGATTTCCGATGTCATTCCTGCAACAGTTCAAAGCGAATAAGTATGATTGGTACTCGCTTTATCAGCAGAGGCCACAGCCGAAAGGCGGGAATATCATCAACAGGGCATGGTTCAAACTGATCGATGTTTTGCCCAATGTTGACGACATGGCTTTTGTCAGGTTCTGGGATTTCGCTGGAACTGAGAAAAAGACTGCCAACGATCCGGATTTCACAGCAGGAGCTTTGGTTGGATACCTGGATGGGAATGTTTATTTGTGTGATATGGTCGCCATCAGGGGAACGCCAAAAACGGTTGAGGATATGGTTGTCCATACCGCTCAGATGGACGAGGATCAATATGGCGATGTGATGCAGGTTTGGGAAGAAGAGGGAGGAGCTTCCGGAAAGCACGTTTCGAGTTATTATCTGAAGCTGTTGGGAAAGTACACAAGGAAGGAATATCGGACAGGCAGAGCGAAGCATTTTTATGTGGATCGGTTAGCGAACAAAGCTGAGACAGGGAATGTGTACTGCCTGAAGGGAGCATGGTTGCATAAGAAGTGCGATGGGAATACGTTCTTCGATGAAGCAGAGGAATTTGATAAAGGCCGGCACGATGACAGATTGGACGCTGCCAGCAAAGGAACGCATGTGTTAGTCGGGGATGATATAAAGATTAGATCGCTTTAAGGCAAAATATGCCGTTTAAGCACGGCAAAAATGATCAGGCAGCATCGCCGTTGATAGGCTATTAAGGCTTTGGCCAGTAAATAGTCAATAATATCAACGGTATTTTTATGTCTTTTTAATGGGGTTTTCTGGCACACCTACTGCATTGTATTGGGTATGAAACAAAAACCCCAAAAAAAGGCGAACATGAGAAACTTAATCGGAAAAGTAAAATTCGTTTTGACAGCCCTCAGATATGAAGATGGGAAATTCTGGAATCCGGTTGACGGCTCCATGTATTACGCTGAACTGAACCTGCACAATAGGAGTTGATATGAAATATTACTCGATTCAGTGTTTTCATCATGCTTTCAGTGGCAATATAAAAGCCGAGACAGAAGAGGAAGCGATGAAATTCCATAAAGACCATGCAGAGAAAAACGGAACTGCGCGAACGAGAATGATTGAGATCACCAAAAATTTTTATGAAATCAACGAAAAATTCAAACTGAATTAGGAGAACTGAGATGAAAACACTCGAAAGAACGAACAGCTCCGGAACTGGTCACTCCTGCATGCCTCCTGCCGATAAAGCGAGGCTGATCAGAATGAACAACGAACCGATCACGAGAAGGATGCTTGAAGATTTTTTTAAGATGAACCCTGAACTGAAACCATGTAGAGTTGAATTGTCAAATATGGAAACGAAGCAGAGATGGGGAACCGCATGGCCACATGAGAACAGGTTCACCTTATATCGTCATTCAGTCTCAGTTTTCCTGCACGAATATGCTCACTTAGAAGTCATGAACAGAGGACTTTTCAGAAGAGGCGATCATCACGGTTATCATTTCGCTGGAGTGTTGTCAGAACTGCTGGATTATTGGGACACAACGCCATTCAGAGAAGTACAGCCTGAAGAAGCGAAACTTGAAGCGTATGAAGAAGCTAAGAAAAAATGGTGGAAAAAATAGGAGATGAAAATGATAACAGAACTGCTGAAGGAGTTAGGAAAATTGCACTTCAAAGATTTTACCACGGTTGATCTGGTCAATGAATGGAAAGCGTTTTTTGAAGCCGGAAACGTGTCCGAGTATTACCTGCATACGTTGTCTGAGATTTTGATAGCAGGATTGAGAGCGCAGAAAGAAAAGAAGGAAGTTGATAGTGCCATTTTAAGTCATCTGACAAAAAAGGAGATATAGATGAGCGAGAAAACATTGATTGGCGAAGAAGCCAAAAAGAAATACGTCGAACGGTGGGATGAGCATGTCAACACGCTGCAAGGTCTTGGCTGGCATTTGATTGGCGACGATTTTATGGAACTGAAGGAAAAACTGGAAGAGCTGAAAAAGCTGGTCAGAGTAGCAGCGAAAGACGTTGAACAGGTTACGATATGACAATCGAAGAACTGACAAAGGCGATCATCTCAGGCGAGAAAACGGTCAGGGATGTTGAGCTTGAAACCAGAAAGAGCCACGGCGGAGGCAATTACAGCGAAGTCGGGGTTTATATAACAGAAGATGGCCTGGAAGCCGGATGGAAAAGTAATCATGCTGGAGTGTTCTTCTTTAGAGGCGCGATTTACACGGAATCTGGCAGAACGCTTGAGAACGGAATAGTCGATGGCCATTTGGCCCTGACTGAACATCACAGAACCATGATTTAGGAGGAAGCATGGAATTTGAACACGTTAGATTGAGCGAGTACGACCGGATGTTGATTGCCGGTATGCTTCACGCGAAAATCAGAGAGTATCGGGATCTGCTTGAGCATGGCAGCTCGATTTCACCGCTCAGAGTCAATGGTGTCCGGAAGGAATCAGTAAAGAGAGACATCGAACGGCTGGAGCATTTGTATAAACGGATGGTCAAAACCAGAGAGGAGAGAGATGTCAGCGACAGCAAAAGTGATCCTGCTTAAAGGGGATCCGAAGAATCCGGAATCCGCGGAGCATATTATCAAGTTCCCGGGTGGGTCGATTGCGGTCTGCAGAACTAGTGATAATGAGTATTGGGCGCATATCGAGGTAAACCATAAGGATGTTTTGGATGACGGATTCAGGGAGTCGAAAAGAGGAGAGATTGTTCATTCCAGGGTAGATCGCGATTATCCGCATGAAATGACGGACATCGAGGATCTGCAAACTGTAAATCATTTAGCGGTCCGAATACGGACGATAGGAGGGTAAAATGACCGAACAAGCTGAGAAAATGTTTGTACCCAATACAATACTCCAACAGATCCGTTTTGCAGATCAGTGGGCATTAGGAGCTTGGGGCGCACAGAATTTTGTCGGATCTGACGATGAAGGTTCGATTGTTGAGATGCTCACGGATACTGCTCTGCCGGTCGCCATGAATATTACGATTATAATTTTTGAGAAGTGGTTGAACAGGCACACTGAATGCAATAGTATGAGTATATCATTTTTCTTAACCTGCAAATATAGGAGGCGCCATGAAATAGAGAAAACAATTCTCGGACCGGATGAGCTACGGTTTGTCCGGTTTAACTCCAACAATCAAAGAGGGAAAAGATGATTTATACATTTGGGTACGCTGGTCAAAAGATCGAGAAGTTGAAGGAAGATGTTGAGAAACTGGACGCGATTATTGTCGATGTCCGGTTCAGTCCCTGGAGCAAGGACAAACAGTGGGGTCAATCTGGTCTGATCAAGGAATTTGGGAACAGATATAAAGCCGGAGGAAAGTATTTCGGGAATAAGAACTATCAGGGGGATGAGATAATCCTGGCAGATCCGCTTGAGGGAGTAAAACGGATTCAGCAAATAGGAGATCGGAATATTATTCTGATGTGCGGATGCTGGAATTTTACGACCTGTCACAGAAGAAATGTTGCAGAGCTTTTGGAATCGAACGGATTCAAGACAATGGAGCTGAGTGTTTGGAGAAAGGCTGAGAAGGAGAAGCAGCACGAAATGAAGTATGGCAATCAAGGTTCCTTCTGACACTTTTTGCTCGGCAAATTCTGCCGGAATCTAATTGAAGTTGATATGATCTGCCTGTCAGGTGTTTATAAAACTGCGCTTAGAGTCTATGCTTTTCTGGCACACCGTCTGCATTGAAAGTGGTATGACACAAAAACCCAAAAATCAAGGAGAAAGAATGGTAGCCAAAACAAATCTGATCGTTGCCCTGGAGACACTGGAGCAGATTGGTGTGAACAAAAACACCCATCCGGACGTTGTTGAGAAGCTGGAACTGCATATCCAGAAGAGGATCGATCATCAGAAGCAGGTTGAAGCGAATTGGGAGAAGCGAGAAGTCACAGAGCATATCAAGCACATCTGCCGAAATCCAGTGACTTTTGTTCAGTATAAAGAACGGATGAAGAAAAAAGGTTTAGGCCGATCAGAGCAAGGTTTCACCGAGCTTTTTGAAGAAGCGTTGAGAGATGGCGTTATCGAAATGTTACCATCATTGCCGACGAAAGCCGTTTACTATCAAGCCAAAGAGAGGAGTTGAGATGAAAACCTGTTTGAACTGCGGAGAGATAATCGAAGATCCAGATGCCCACGAATGCCCTTCATGCGGATCTGAAGATTTGGAAGAAACCAGTTATTACGATGAGGAGGAGAGATGAAAAAGGACAGAATGTTTTTAGGTTCCAATGGCCGAAATATTGAAGGCGTTGATTTCTCAGTCAGGATCGCCCCGACAAACAGCCACGGTTTTGATAATTGGATGTTGTTTGTTGATGGAGTGCAGGTTTCCACTGGTATCAGTTACGATGAGATTCCTGGCCGGATAAAAGAGTATCTGGAAACGAGCGGGATCATGAAGAGCATCACACGACAATTGGGAGTGAAAAATGAGCAAACGATTGAGAGCTGAGAACCGACGATTGAAGGAAGAAGTCAAAACGCTGAGAATGTTATTGGCTGATAAAGTCGAGGAGCCCACGTTGACTTCCTCGATGGATATCGTCAAACGGTTCACTGAGAAGTGGCCAAACGTGAAGCAGGAGGAGTTCTGGGTGATCCTGTTGGACAATAAGCATAAGGTAATGGATGAGCTTATGGTCACGAAAGGAACGCTGAATCAGAGTCTTGTGCATCCGAGAGAAGTGTTTTCAGAAGCGATCAAACAGAGAGCAGCAGCGATTGTTTTACTGCACTGCCATCCTTCTGGAGATCCGGCGCCATCTGGCCAGGACATCCAGATAACGAAAAGGTTGAGGCAGGTTGGTGATCTGGTCGGTATTCAGGTGCTGGATCATATAATCATCGGCGGGACTGATTATCATTCAATGGTGGATAGTGATACGATGCCGAATTTCTAAGGAGAGTCATGGAAAGGAAATATCTGAAGATGTACGCTGATCGGGTTTCGAAGATTGACGGTTTGGTTGCTGCTGGTCTTTTCAAATCCCGATCAGAGTTTATCCGTCATGTCGTAAACGAGGAACTGGAGGATGGTCTTGGGAATATCCGAAGAGTGAGCGTTACGATGGAAGAAAAAGATATACGGAAACTGGATAAAATTGCTAAAAAACAGTTCGGAGGGAAGATTTCTGGAGCAATTGAGTTCGGAATCGGAAAATATCTGGCAAAAATAGCGACAAAAGGCGATTAATTGTTGTTATTTGCACTTTTCTATATTAGTATATACTTGTCTATTATTGACAAAATAAAAGCCCGACAGCGGCGAAACCGTCGAGCTTTCCTATTGAACCACGACACCTAGAGGTTATCATGACAGATGCGAAACCGCAAGATCCCGAGATCATCGATCTGAAAGGAAAGGATCTTACGAACTTCAAACCGGAGCTTGGTAAATGTTACGCCAATCTTCCGATCCAGCTTTACCATTCCCTGACAGAGTTCAACGGCAGTACACAGATGAAAACTGCCAAACGATCGTTCGAGAATTACGAAATGTGCAAAGGAGTCGGCCTTGATACGACGATAGCTCTTGAGCGCGGAAACGCATTCCATCTTGGGATGCAAGCCAGAGCAGAAGGCTGGATCGATCAATGGGATGCCTGGATCAAAACTTGCTCCACGAAAACGATTCTGACGAAAGATTGGTTTGCAGTTAGAGATGCCAATAGTTCGGAATGTTTTGTCCTGCCAGAGCATGAAAAAATCAACTCTTATATTATGTCAGAGAAGCTATACAACGATGCCAAGGAAGTCGGGCTATTCGATGACTTCCACTGTGAGATTAGTATGTTTTGGCGTGATATGAGCGGGATCCTCTGCAAGTGCCGGCCAGATTTGCTCAGTTTCAGGCACAGGTTCTTTCTTGATTGGAAGTCCACGAAAACAGAGAGTGATTTTATGTTCTCGAAAGATATGTTCGATTATCTGTATCATTTTTCCCTGCATTTTTACCGGGAAGGGATAATGAGAACAACCGGGATATTCATGGATGATGTTTATATCGCGTCTGTCCGGAATACGCCACCGTTTGAAACTGATTTCTTCAGAGTGTTTGACGAGACTCTGGATGAAGGTGAGAAAGTGATGTCACAATTGATTGCAACGATCAAAGCAGGTAAACCGAATCCGCAATGGAAGAACATTGGAATCCCATATTACGGTTTCACGAAGGAGGATGAAGATGAGTGATAATTTCTTTGAGACTCAGTACATGAGCCAGTTGAAAGCCAAACTGCATTCCAAGATTACTCAGATCACGGCGGCGATTGGAAAGGTTGACCAGGACGGAAAAAACACGTTCAGCAATTACACTTACATCTCGAGTGATCAGTTGATGGCTGCATTGCGTGGAAAGTTGGCAGAATTCCATGTCAATGTTGCCCAGGAGATCATTGAGCATGAGACAAAGGAGTTCAGAGGCAAAGAGAATAAGATGACGTTTCGGACGCGAGTGAAGATCGCATTTGAAGTCGTCGATACCGAAACCGGATACTCTGAATTCTATGATTGGTACGGAGTTGATCAGGATACTGGTGGAAAAGATTACCAGCAAGCAGTTACGTCCTGCGTGAAGTATTTCATGTTCAAACTGTTCAAGGTATCGAGCAAAGAGGAAACCGATCCGGATAGCAAGGACAAAGAGATACAGACCGAGAGCGACGATGAGAAAGCCGAACGTGAGCAGAAGGAAGCCGAGGTCGATTCCAAAAAGAAAGCCGAGAAGGAAGAGTTTGAAGTGATCAAAAATATGCTTCACTTCCTGAGCGAAGAGAACCTGCTGAATGAAGAGGAAAGAGAAGGGCTCAATGCCAAACGGTCGAAAAAGAATCTGACGGAATGGCATGACAAAATCACGGCCAGATTGAATCCTCTGTATGAAGAAGCGCATGTCATTTTTGAGGAGCTTCCGATTGAAATGAAGGAAGGCGGTGAGGAGCATAAAGGCAAATATTCGCTGATCAATTTCATTCAGAAGATGTCAGAAGAAGCCGATAAAGACGGCAAGGAGGAATGATGGCAATCGATAGAGCAGCCATAGTTCATGGAAAATTACAGAAATCAGGTGATGCTGAAGGTCTTAATATAACAACAGGAGGAAAGATGGATGAATTAATTAAGAAGGAGAGCGTTACACCAGCAGTTTTTTTCATGGACACAAATTCATTGCCATTGTTGGAGGATATGAAAACGAAGGCAAAGGATTTTACTCCGGACCTTTCAACGGACAAAGGACGGAAAGAGATTGCGAGTAGAGCAGCGCAAGTTGCCAGTGCCAAAGTGTGGCTGGATGATCTTGGAAAGAATCTGGTTGCTGATAAGAAAGCCGAGATCGGTAAGGTAGATTCAGCGCGGAAAATGATCAGAGACTCCCTAGTATATCTGAAAGCTGAGATTCGCGATCCTTTGACCGTCTATGAGACTCAAATGAAGGAAATACAGGCCAAAGCCTTAGCACTTGCAGAATATCTGAAAGATTGGGATGAGGCTGTCGGTATGGATGATCTGTTTGAGCGTGAACGGAAAGTCAAAGAGCAGGAGGCCGAGATTCAGAAAGAACGTGATGAACAGGCCAAAAAGGAACGTGAAGTATTCCTGCAGAAACAGGCTGCTGATCAGGCAAAGAAGGAAGTCGAGGAGAAGGCTGAGAAGGAGAAACAGGAATTGAGAGATAAGGAAACCAATGCCAGGATCGCAGCCGACCGTGCCGAACGTGAAAAGGAAGAGGCAATCGCCAATGCTGAGAAAGAAAAGAAGGAAGCGGTTGAAGCCGAGAAACGCCGTGCAGCCGAAGAGAAAAGGTTGGCCGATGAGGTTGAGGTACAGAACCAAAAGGAAGCCGACCGGAAAGCTGCTGACAAAGAGCATCGCCGGACGATTGAGACTCAGGCCATAAGTGGATTGATACTTCATGGCATAGACTCAGCGACTGCCTCGAAAGTGGTTGCTGTGATTTCAAAAAAGATGGTCAGACATCTGACGATCAATTATTAGGAGGTAAGATGGAAGAAGTCACTGGTTTTGAAGTTTGGATGGCGGAGTGTCCGAATTGCAAGGAGGATATTTTATTCCTGATCCGCCGTGTGAAACTTTCTGTGAGCATTGTGGTTGTGAATTCAAAGCTAATCAATAGGAGATAAGATGGCAGGAGGATTGAATGAGTGTTGTTTTATCGGTCGAATGGGCCAGGATCCGGAGAAGAGATTTACTTCATCCGGCAAGGCCGTGACGAATGTTTCAATTGCAGTCACGACGAAATTTGGTCAGACAGAAAACACTGAGTGGATTTCGTTGGTGTTCTGGAATAAACCAGCCGAGATCATTGAACAGTATTGTCGAAAAGGATCTCAAATTTGGGTAAGGGCTAGACAGGAAACGCAATCCTGGGAGCATGAGGGCCAAAAAAAGTACAAAGTGGTTCATGTTGTCGAGGCTTTCAGATTGCTTGATGCGAAGCCACAGAGCCAGCAAGATCAACAATTCAACCCACAAACACCACCAAATCAAGCTACAAATGATGATTTTGTGGACGATGATATCCCATTTTAAAGGAGACACCATGCCAATAATGAACTTTTGCCCAAACTGCGGATGTAATTTGAAAGAGTGTTCAAGAAAAACAGAAGTTGAACCGAAAGCTGTTGAGGATTCTCAGCTTGATTTTGATCAATTCAAAAAGCCGAAGAAAAGACAGCGGTTCAAAATGCCAATTGAGAAAGCTATTATGGAACTGCTGAAGAGATGCGGCACTCAATCATTGTCAGAGATTGGCGCACAAACTGGCGGTTACTCTCCAGTTATCAGGAATGCTGCTTTGTATAAAATGCTGGAAAAAGGCTTAATTGAAATGGAGAAAGTCGGGAAGGCAAAATTATTTGCGCTGGCAAATGGTAAGTAAATGTAAGCAATAACCCGTTTATTGTTAACATCAAACGGGTTTCTGCTACCTGAAATATTTTAATGTGCTTTTATATTGACTAATTAATATTTTTTTAGTAAGTTCTATATTATATCTAAACAATTTTAGATAGGTCATAATATGATATTCAAAAATCCGAATACTGCCGGGAAAAAGCTAGGCCAACTCAGAATCAAATATGGCTTAACTTTTGATGTTTTAGCTTCAGGATCCGGCATCTCAAAACCTGCTCTGATTGAAATAGAGAAAGGCAGGTCTATTCCATTTGCAAAAACGCTTTTCAAGCTAAACCAATATTTCGGGGAGCTGGAAGATGGGGAGGGATCATAAAGTTGGTTTGGATTATTTTTCGCTTGATACCGATATTCTGGCGGATCCGAAAACAGAGTTTTTAATAGCGGAACATGGTTTGCTTGGGTTTGCAATTTTTATTCAACTCCTCACAAAAATATATAGAAATGGTTACTATTTGAAATGGACGGAACGAGAGGCGAAGATTTATCGATCAAAAGTAAATGTTAACATAAATGAGTTAGATGCGATCATTAATACGATGATTGCTGAAACTATCTTTGATAATGATAACCATAAAGCCTTTAATGTCCTCACTTCAAAAGGCATCCAGAAGCGTTATATCAGTGCTTGTGAGCGAAGAAAGAAACTTATTTTGATTGCGGAGTATCTTTTAGTCGATGTTGATTCGATGGAAAAGAAACCCAAAGAGATTATTTATGTTAACATAAAAGGGGATTATGTAGACATAAAAGAGTTTAATGTTAACAAAAAACCGCAAAGTAAAGTAAAGAAAGAGGAAAGTAAAGTAGAGGAGAGTAGAGAAGATACTCCGAAATTCGCAATCGAATTACGAGAACATTTTATCACCGCTAATACGACACCCGAAGGCATACCCTTTAAAGTGCCTTCCTCATTTGTAGCTTGGGACAAGACAATGCGACTGATGGTAGAAAAAGATAAAAGGTCGATACCGCAGATTAATGTTGTCATAGTGTTCGCAGCTAATGAACTGAAAGGGCATAATAATGGAGAACAATATTGCTTTAGGGTGGAATCCCCAAAATCTCTGAGAGAAAAATATGATAAATTACTCAGTAAAATGAACAACGAAAAGAAAAAAGAGAGTGGTAGTCAAAAATCCGTGTTTGATAAGTATCGAGAAGAAGCTGCACAGCAAACAATCAATTTAGATAAGGGGCAGGATGGAATATTCAAAACGGCCAGTGATAATTGATGCGATTGAAATGATTTCAGCCAATAGTAATATTGAGCTGAAGCATTTAGATAGAACGATTCAAATATGGCATATCAGTTTGAAGGATTTCACAGATCAACAAATTATGTGGGGAGTCCAGAAGGTTCTCGATAGATCAGAGCCGTTTATGCCGACCATTGGTCAATTTAAAGAACTGGCAATGACCGGATCCGGTGTTGAAAATATCGAGGATGAAGCCCTGGAAGCCTGGAGGTTGGTTGTTCAAAATCTGAACGCTTATGTTTCCCCGGTATTCAAAAACGCTGCTATCGCTGAAACGCTGAGAGGTTTGGGAGGTTGGGTCGCTGTTTGTCGATGGAAAACCGATGAATTACAATGGAGGCAGAAAGATTTTGTCGCGATGTATAAGATTTATCGGAAGCGTGGCGGTGATTATTTACCGGAGCTGTCCGGTATAAATGATCCAGAGTTTAAATTTATTGGTTATTCGCATGATGAGGACACGAAGCAGATCGAACAAGAATTGAAAAAAGGTGTTGAATTTCAAAGGGAGGCTGTCAAAAAACTGACCGGAGGATGAGCCATGACGATGTTTTTAGAATTGAACGGCGAAGTATTACCGATAGGGCAATGGGCGAGAATTACAGGGTTTCCATATCAGGTTATTTATGATCGGAAGTTGAAAGGCTGGTCTGATAGGGATGCCTTGACGAAAGAACCGAAGAAAATGAAGAACAAAGCAGACAACGGAACTGCCAGAGATCGAGAGGCTTTCCAGGGTTTGAAGATTGGCCAGTTGAAACAATTATTGAAATGGGAGCGATTATATGGAGGAGAATATGTATCGAAGATCGAACAAATACTCAAACGAAAAAGTTGAGATCGACGGTTATAAATTTGGGTCGAAGTATGAAGCTCAGATTTATTCGGAATTTAAACTGGATCCGGACATCAAAATTTTGAGACTGCAGCCGAAGTTTCTATTGATCCCTGGATTCACAAGGTACGATAAAAAGATTCTGCCGATTTATTATGTTGCTGATTTTGAGATCATCCAAAACGAAAAAGAGTGGGTGATCGATGTCAAGTCCATTGCGACGGAAAAAAATGCCGAGTACCGTCTGAAGCGGAAACTGTTTTTGAGATCACACCTACGGACGAGGTTCAAAGAGATCATATTCGGTGGCCGGTTCCCCGAAGAGAGGGTCTGGTGAAAACAAAAATTGATAGGAATAACATTAAAAACAGGATGATGGAAATCGCTCGCGCTACCATGCTAGATATTGATTGTTTTAGACCGACAGTTGGCACCATGATCTTAATTTGGGCAATTAGCGATGAAATTAATGAAGTAATAAACAACATATTAAAGACGATAAAAATAGATTTTACATGCGATAAATGCGGAGAAGAGAAAACTCTTGAAGAGATATTCTATCTTGGCCCAAAGGATGCAGGTTCAGAAGAGTGCAGCCCTTTTATGGAAATGATTTGTATTTGTGTTGAGTGCCAGGAAAAAGAGGACGAGAAATGAAAATATTTTTTCGGAAAGAGCGCGGCGGTGTTCTGATTCCTGATAGTGAGAAAGATGAAGAGATCATGCAGCGGTTTAAGAATGGCGGTATCCTAAAAGCCGACATCAAGAAACCGAGGAATCCGCAGTTTCACAAGAAGGGAATGGCGCTCATTCAGTTGATGTTTGACAATCAGGATGAGTTGGATGTGTTTAAGCATTTTTTAATCAAGGTCAAACTGGAGGTTGGTCACTGTCTCGAAACTGTGATCGCCGGACGTTTGGTTTTGACTCCCCTTTCGATCTCGTTTGAGGATATGGATGATCTTGAGTTCGGAGAGTTTTATTCAGCAACGCTGGATTTGGCTTTCAAGAAGTATTGCATTGGATCGACTAAGGATCAGATCGAAAACGAAGCACAGAAATTTGTTGGATTTATGTAGGAGGCAGATGAGTGAGCATAAGTTTGTTGAGAACCTAGAGACTTACGGTCTAGGTGATTTATTGGAGCAGATGGTAGATGAGCAAAAAAAGATTGTGTCGGCAGTACGGCAAACTGCCAAGAAGGGAAAGTTGACCCTGACCCTGGATTTTATCAGACGAGGGAACAATGATATCGAAGTGAAGGCTGATATCAAGTCAAAGATCCCGAGGACAGGACTGTTGAGCGTGATCATGTTTGCCGATGATGCGAATGATTTGCATGAAGAGAATCCCGATCAATTGGTGTTCGACCCTAAGAACGTCCACAAGATTGATAAGGGAGAAGAAAAACAAACCGTGAATAAACCATAAGGAGAAATTATGGATGAAGTTACCGAAGTGAAGGTATTGTCGAATTTTGTAGATTCGATTCTGACTGCTGGTAGAAAAACAGCGGAGATCAAACAAGTGCCGAGAGAGGAAGGAGTTGAGGAAACGACGGTGCTTGTGCCAAATGGATTCAATCTGCAAACGATCCAGAACGAACTGGAGAGGCCAACCAGAAAGCGCGGAAGCCGGACATTTACAGCGGTTGAGAGCTTTAATTCGTATGTCTCGAAGCACAAAGATTTCAACGAAACCATTATCATTGCCGATGAGGAAAGAGGCCAGATTAAGGCGATATTGAATGACCACGCTGATAAAAAAGCCGGTTATGGTGATCATACCGCTTTTTTGAATTTGGGATTCTCGAAACAGTACGATACTTGGTTTAGAAACCAGAAGGGCAACCGGAATGATCATTTCGATCAGGAAGATTTGGCGATGTTCCTTGAAGAGAACCGATCCGATTTCATGTGCGGGAAGATCGAAGGCGATGACAATAAAGAGATTGAGAACATCTCAGCCCAGGAATTGGCGAGGATGATCCTTGATCTGAAAGTTACCGCCCAGGAGAAATTGAGCTCAAAATTCGATCCGCAATCAGGCCGGCAGATTCTGCACTATGAGAATGAGGAAGTCGGACAGAAGAATTTTTCTCCTCCTCCTCAGTTTGTTTTGGCGATCCCGATCTACAAATCAGGTGATCTGTTCCAGGTGACTATCAAATTGTTTCACCGGACCCAAGGCGGAACTGCAAGATTCTGGTATCTCATTGACCAGATCGAAAAGCTGAAGGAGAGAGCCTTTGAAAAGATTTGCAAGAGAGTGACTGACGGAAATATGAGCGAAGGATTCGATTCTGAAAGCACATATGGTGGGACGTTGGTTGATGTTTTGAGAGGAGTTATTTAATTGAAAGCTGCTCCGTAGGGAAAGAAAACCCCTAAGTTAAACTTTTGAGAATGGATACATTAACGAGGTGATCCAAATTGTATAAAAGTAGGCGATACTCCTAAGCGGGTGCAGGTATCAAATCCTGCCGGGGCAGTTCAAAATCAGGAGAGATTATGGAATGTGCAAAGTGCAATGAAAAGAAGGGCGATGAAGAGATTGTCGCAAACGAAGAAGAAAAATTCAAAGCATGGCTGGAAACGATCAATGCAGAAGCTCGTCGTGATTATGTGATGTTAGGCCCGATGGGGATGGTCAGTTTCGCCAGGAAAGCATGGTTAGCCGGGAGAGTTGATTTGATCGATGAGCTTAAAGTGAGAGGGATATGACTGGATTTATAAAAAGTTACAATGAACTTGCCGGATATGTGAACGACATGGCGATTCAAAAAGGATGGTGGAAGGGGGATCGGAATAACGGTGAGATGATAGCATTGATGCACTCAGAATTGAGCGAATGCCTTGAAGGTCTAAGACATGGTAATCCTCCGAGCGATCATATTCCTGAGTTTTCTGCAGTTGAAGAAGAGCTGGCTGATGTCATTATTCGGATAATGGATTTCGGACATGCCAAAGGTCATAAGATTGCCGAGGCGTTGATCGCGAAGATTCAGTTTAATTCTGGCCGAGAATACAAACACGGAGGCAAGGAGTTCTGACATGGGATATTTTAGCAATGGTTCAGAAGGTTGCAGCTACGAGGCTGCATACTGTGATAAATGTGTTCATCAACATCCGAAAAATGGTTGTCCCTGTTGGGATGCCCATATGCTCTGGAATTACGATGAATGCAATAATAAGGAATCGATTCTGCATAAGATGATCCAGCGAAGTGAGGACGGATTGAGCAATACGCAGTGTTCGTTTTATGTCCCGAGAGATAAAGGAGAGAGTGCAGCCGGGATCATTAATAAGCTGGCAGCGTTTGATCCAGAAGAGTTCGGCCTTCTCTGGGCAAGGAAAACATTTGCAGAAAAGAAGCTGTTTGAAGATTGGCTGAAGGGGATGATATGAAAAATGAGATTGAGAAACCAACATTCCACGGTGAAATTGGGACGAGGCTTTACAATATTTGGGGAGCGATGAAAACCAGATGCAGAAATAAAAATAGTCCTGAATATAAAAATTACGGCGGAAGAGGGATAAGATATTGCGATGAATGGAGCGCATACATCCCCTTTCGAGATTGGGCTTTGGCAAATGGATACCGAGATGATCTCACTATTGACCGCATTGATAATGAAAGAAATTATGAGCCATCTAATTGTTGTTTTATTCCATTCTCAGAAAACGCAAAGAAAAGACGGAACACCACGTTGAATTTGGAAAAAGCAAATGAAATTAGAGATATGTATGGAACAGGTTCATATTTCCAACATGAGCTTTCGGTTATTTTTGGAGTCTGTACTTCCTCAATAAATAATATAATAAAAAACAGAACATGGAAAAACCAGCATTCCCAAAGCCAGGATTAAAGAAATCAAAAGCGGATAAGAAGCGAAAACGACCAAAGCAATTGACTAAAGATCAGAGAATGGAGATTTACAAAAAATACGACGGTCGCTGTGCTTACTGTGGCAAGGGTTTAGATTATGGAGAGATGGAGGTCGATCATTTGGTTCCGGTAAGAAATTTTAGTGATCCTAATGATGCGAATTTTGATGATAATCTTATGCCGGCCTGTCGCCGATGCAATGGATACAAAAGGGCCACGAAGTTGGGATACTTCCGAATGCTGCTTACCACCATACATCAGAGAGTAATGAATGACTATTTGGTGAAGGTTGCCAGAGATTACGGAGTCATTGAATTCCATCCCTTCGACGGTGTTTTCTATTTCGAGAAGGTGAAGAAAGGGGAACAATATGCCGATAAAGCCCGGAATCAATTGCCGGGGAAAGTTGAATAATATCAGATTGCAAATGCGATGGACTCCTCCAGGAACTATCAATCCTATGTTTCGAGACTTATGGTTTTATGGCATACCGTCTGCATTGTTAGAGGTATGACTAAAAAAACCAAAAACTCGAAAAAAGGCTTTAAAATGAACAAACCGTATTCAGCTTGCAAAAAGGAATCAAAGGCGCATAGCTGGCAACCCGCATTAAGCCAAGGTTGTCCGATATTAGCCGGTGTCTATCCAGTAGGTCTGAAACAATTGCTGGAATGTGTAAATGACGATTGCTACGAAACCAAGTGGATTTACTTAAAAGACGGAAAAATCAGGAGGGGAAAATGAGTCGAACGAAACTGCTGAACATGAAATGGAATAATTGTCACAGAATCGAACTTTGGGAAATCCACGAAGCGTACATGGTGAAAGTTGTCACTTTACATCCTGACGGTGGCGGTCGGTTGATCATGAAGAAATACCGCGATCACAAGGAATCTGCTGAAAAACTGTTTGAACAAGCATAGGAGGAGAAAATGAGTTACTACGACGATCACAGAGTAAGAGCCGGAGAACGTGAAGAGGTTTTTACCGATATCGACGAGCAGAACATGACCTGCACGATGCGTCTCGAATATGAAGAGCCGGTCGAGGTTAAATTTCGCTGGACTGTCTGTCCGACATGCGACGGAAAGGGTTCACACGTTAATCCGAGTATCGACTGCGACGGATTGACAGCCAGCGATTTTGAAGATGAGGAATTCAAAGAATCGTATTTTTCAGGTGTCTACGATGTTGTTTGTGCCGAATGCAATGGAAACCGAGTTGTTCCTGAGTTGATAGATCCTGAAGATATTAAGATGTTAAACGAGTACCACTCTGAAATGTGGGAATATGAGGCTGAACGAGCAGCCGAAAGAAGGATGGGGGCATAATGGCCAGACAGTTTTATGAAATCAGTCGAGATGAAAAATGTATCGGCCTTTATAAAACGAACAGAGGGCTGGTGAAGCGATTGAATTTGATATTCAAAAGCAAACTGTTTTTGTATTCAGTGATTTTGTGGGACGGTTCCCCGAATAGCCCACATTCAGGGATCAAAGACATAATCAACGCCGAGGAGTATATGGCGAGAGAGGAGGGGAAATGAAAATGGTATTGACTTTTAAAACGCCAGATGTTCTCGATCAATTGCCGGATAATGACGAAGATGCCGACAAGATCAGAGAGATTGCCAAAAAGTATGTGGAATATGGCGAATATCTGAGTGTTGAAATTGATTCAGATGACGGTACGATAACCGTTTTGGAGGTAGAATGACCGAAGAACAAAAAGCACTCCTGCAGGGAGAGATTGAAAACTGCCTGGAGTTCTGCGGATGTGTAAAAGAAACGATTGACGATTTTTGTCAAACCGAGGCCATTGATCAGGAGGAGTTTGAAAAAGAGATCGATGCCGTCAGTTTTGCAGCGCACACGGAATTTCACGGATGGGTTGTATGAAGATCGCGAGACTGATCACGACGTTTGACTGCATTCGAGATTGCGAGTTTTGCGTCAACAAAGTGCCGAGGATTATGGATCAGGGATATTGTATAAAGCCTGAAGATTTAAAGACGATAGGCCATTACGATATGGTTTTGATAACTGGTGGCGAACCGATGCTCGATCCAGAAAGAACTTTGACTATAATAAAAAGATTGAAGGCCTGGAATCCGGCGCAGAAGATTTATTTGTACTCCTCGATTCCAGTTCAACACAATCGAGTTCTTGACCATCTCGACGGAATGACTTATACAATCCATAAGGAAAGCAGTCCAATGGATCTAGCGACGATTCAGGCGACATTAATGCTGCATCCTAACAGATCCTATCGGTTGAACATCGATCCGGAATATCGTCAGGATCTAAAGATCAAACCGTATTTGTGGGAAAAGATCAAAATCAAAATATGGTATGACTTTAAGATGGTGAACATACCCGAAAACGAAACCCTATTCATTTTGGAGGAGTGATGGGCAAAGCTGATAATGTTGATATAATCGAATCGAAAATGATGAAAAGAGGCCGGAAAAGAGGACTCGCTGCATTTAATCCATCCAGATCATTCTTAGAGATGGCGGTTGAAGAGTTTTTGTGCGCTGGTGGAGTGATTAATAGGATTGAGCTAAAGCCGAAAACAAGGGAGCAGATTCTGAGTGATACCAATGGGTTAAATGAAGTTGACGAATTCCTGGGATTCGACTGTGGCATTTCTGACACTCCGTAGGGGGTAAAGATGAGAAAGATATTATTGCTGCTGGCTGTGTTTATCCTGTCCAGTTTTACTGAAGTAGAGAGATATAAGATATTTTATCGGTTCCCAATTAATGCGAATTGTAAGGTGATTGAAACGGGAGGAAGAAGCTACAAGGCATGTTGGTCGCTTTGGGGTCCTGATTCGATTGAAGAGAAGGCTGCAGAATTCAGGATGACTCCCGATTTGATCAGAAGAGAGATCAGGAGTGAGTGTTCTTATTCAAAAATTTGGTGGTAAAATTATAACCGATATTATAACCACAATTGGAGAAAATACCGCTGTGCGAGAGTCTGGTAATCGTGCCTTGAAACAAGTAGGTAAAGGTCAGGACGCTGACTGTGACGAAAAAAGGTAAAACTGGTGTGCGACTGTAACACTAGGCGCAGGTTCAAATCCTGTCAGCGGTTCAATAACTACATTGGGAGAAAATTATGGGGAAACAATTATTAGTTGAAAAGATAAGGGGCTTTATTGGATCAATAGGTTTTAGTATTTTTCTTTGGTCTGTAAAAATGAATGTTGATGAGTACCATAACGAGATAATTCGTCAAAGTTACGCAGATGAATATCCGTAAAACCAAACGGAGATTGTGAAGGATGAGTGAAGAAATAGAATGCGATGAATGTAACGGGACTGGGCAAGAAATATGTGATAACCCTGATCATGGCTTCATTGGTGCAGTTGCCGGCGAAACTGGAAGGCTTGGTTGTCCAGTATGCGGGCACGACGAATTGCATAGAGTAGCCGGGACAACTTGCGGAAAGTGTGACGGTACAGGAACAGTTAAAGTGTAGCTACAACTAAACTATAACTACAACGGGGGATTATGAGAATTTATTACTTTGGATGCAGGGGAGAAGTTGGCCATTATCTACATGACCCAAAAGGTGGTCGCTCTTTAGATTGGCGGTTTTTGCCTTGGGGGAAAATAGATGGTGGATTGTGCCCCGATGGAACCAGAGATCAAGGTATAACTGAGCTTCATCAAAAAGACGGCTGGACTGCTTTAGCATTCTGGGATTACTCAATAGATAAAAGACCAGGGAGCAATAGCGTTTTTTTCTATGAGGATTTGCTTGAGTTCGACCAGATGGTTAGAGAATTTCAGGAACACTTTCCTGATGTTGTGAACCGCTTTAATTTTCCAATCATAGAGAAACCAAACGGAGCGAAGGATGACACCTGAAGAATGGGTTTTAACATATACTAGAGAGGATCTGCACCCAGAAGATTTATATACTTTTGAGGATATGGAAGAAGCGTACAAGGCAGGTCAGAAAAATCCCCCATACCGCTTTGAAAATGTTAACAAAGCATGGGAGTCAGAAGAAGCGAAAGTGTTTGCTGGTTATATATGCGGATTTAGAGCAGCAAGAGAAATGAAACCAAACGGAGTGAAGGATGAGTGAAGAAAAATTAAGGATGGATGCTTATTATTATGATTTTACCGAAACCGGAGTAAGGTGCATTGATGAAATACTTTCGGCAGTCGCAACGGCTGGTAAAGGGTACCACCACACATCCGATTGGAATGATAAGGATGAAGGGGAATCTTCTGAAGTTGAAAAAATACAACTAGCAGCGAATCGAGCTGCCGTATTATTCAAAGCCAAAGTGTAGTTATAATTCTACTTATTTAACAGGAGAAACAATGCCTAAAACGATCAGAGAATGGCAAAAGGAAGTCCACGACAATTCAGTTAAACACGGCTTTTGGGAAGGAAAGGGGTGGTCAGATGTTCCAGAAAAATTATGCCTAATTCATTCTGAGGTTTCAGAAGCACTTGAGGCATTTCGGAAAGGTGACAATGTAAATTTTGCTGAAGAATTGGCAGATACAGCAATTAGGGTGTTTGATCTAGCTGAACATTTTGGGATCGATTTGGATTCTGAAATTGGTGAAAAACACGCAGTAAATCTGAAGCGTCCGTATAAGCACAACAAATTGATATAACCAGATGCTGCCCCGTGGCTGAAGTCGCATTGAAGATGGGAGAATTAAAGCGTGTGAGTGATAACAATGGTTATCCGGTAGCAGCTCCCGAAATCTCCGGAGTTAGTAGGGTTGCAGGTATCGAATCCTGCCGGGGCAGTTCAACAGGAGAGAAGATGTTTGAATATTGCGATATATGCGGTAAACGTCACCATCCATCAGCAGCTTGTGGGGATATACCAATAGGAGGAAAGATGACTTTTGAAGATGCTTTAAGAGAGGAAAAGAAAAATTTTCATCCTGATCTAATGACGGAAGAAGAAATTGAAGAATTCAGAAATGGATACAAGGCAGCAGAGCAATCCACCCATGAGGTTTATAAATCATTTCTAGGTGCTTACGAATTCTTGAAGAACAAAGATGATCCTCACAAATTCCTAGAAATGTTCATGAAACAAGCTGATGCAGCACTTGAAAAAATAAAGGAGGGGAAATGACTTGGGAGAAACTGATAACGATCATTACGCTGATAATTATGATAATCGCTGTGATTTTTCTGGAAACCTGCTCCACGGCAAATGCGCCGGCAATAGATTACGGATCGATCACTTGTCTGGATGGTGGGCTGGAATGGAGGAAGAAATGCAGTGCAAGACCATGCTATTGCCCGAGGTAAAATGGAAAAACAATTTAAGCTGGATAAGAAGGTGAAGAAAAAAAAGATCAGGTTTATCTGGACATGCAGTAATTTCGTTCGTCACGAGCATCGGTGGAAATGGTCTGCCTGGATTTGCGGTCGCTGTCAGTATTTCAGGGCGAGATTGAAGTATGAGATTGCTCTGGTATTTCGGTGGATCGAGGAGTGGAGATACCGTGGAAAGTAAGTATTTTGGGAATTACAAGAACACGACAACTCCAAAGGGAGCCACGGTTTATTTGAACGGCAAAGTGATTCTCAAGAGTGAGTTTTACAAGTTGCTGAGAATAAAAGTGACCAAGGCGAAGGAGCTATTGAGCGAAGGTATGCCGGTCGAAAAGATGTATGCGAAATACAAAATTTGAACTTAATTTTTAGATCGTTTATAAATAGTACAGGAGACATAAAATGAGAATCGTGCCAATCATTCAGTGTCGCATGGAGAGTACCCGATTGCCGGGAAAAGCCATGCTATCGCTTGCCGGAAAACCTGCCTTACAGCGTGTGATCGAGAGAGTCAGAAATTCGTTCTGGTGTCTAAACCCCATAGTAGCAACTTATTTGTCTGAGAAAAATATCGAACTGATTCCCGTTGCCCATGAAGCTGGCGCCGGAATCTATTTGTTCGATGGCGATCCGGATAATGTTTTGGAAAGGATTTATCGGTGTGCGAAAGAATATGGAATTGATGTCATTGTTGAGATCACCGCTGACTGTCCATTGATCGATCCGGATATTATGGATGATGTGATCGAGCGATTCATCAGTGATAAAGCGGTTGATTATGCCTCCAATGTTGGGATCAGGTCGTTTCCTGATGGGTTAGATGTGCAAGTTTACTCCTTTACCGCATTAGATCAAATCAGGAATAAGATCCTGAATCCGATCCATGTCGGTTGGAATATCATGCAAGACTCGTCATTTCGATGTGCTAATATCGAAGCAAAAGGAGAGTTGAAATGGCCTGATCTCCGCATTACGTTAGATACGCCAGAGGATTATGCGTTGATTGATATCATCTGGCATCACTTCAGATCCACGCCTGGATTTACTGCATTGGATGTTGTCAGGTTTTTGAAGGCACATCCGAACCTGTTGGAATTAAATCGCAGTGTGAAAACCAAAGCACCGGAGGAAGGATGACACAAGAATCACCGACAGCTCCACCACAGCCGACTAAAACAGTGACACTTGAAAGGCTGGTTGAAGTTTTTGAGCTATGGCAAAGAGATACTGCTGGAATTGCGACGGATGCCAAAACGATAATCGATGTTTGGCAAGGTAAGGATTACCCGAGGCATTGCGCTCATTATCTTTGGGAGAAGATGTGAACAACACTGCAGCCAGACCATACAGAGTCACGTTTATTGATGATCAGGAGTTTATTGTTTATGCCTATGAAGCCCAGGATGCAATGGTTCAGGCATGTGTCGATTATGCGAATCTGTTGAATCAGGAAGTCCCTGCATTGAAAAAGATCGAGGCGTATTACCAGAAGAAGGTGGGACTATTTGATCGGCTTTTGACTTCCAATGAAAAAAAGAGAGGATGATGAAAAATTACACAGCAACGATTATCGGAGCCGGTTCCATTGGAGCGTTGAAGCCAGAGTCAAAGGACAAAAAGGATAAACGGACTGTCCCTCTAACCCACGGACACGCATGTTGGGCGCACAAGAGAATCGATCTGGTGAGCATTTTTGATGAGGATCATAGGAAAGCAAAGGAAGCCGGAGAGAAATGGGATTGTGGCTGGTCGTCAATTGTGACTTCAGAGGCAGATATTATGATCGTGGCAGTGCCGACGAAATTCCATCTGGAGGTTGTGAAGCATTGTGCTGATATGAAACCGAAGTTGATTATCTGTGAGAAGCCGTTTGGCATGGATCTTAATGAAGCGATGTGGATGCACGGTTATTGTGAGGCTGCTGGAGTCCCGCTAATGGTCGATTACTCCAGAAGATTTGAAGCATTCCATCAGGGAGTTTATGAGAAACTGAGTAAGCCTGGAGTTGAGATTTACAACGCGAGAGTGATTTACGGTCGAGGATTGAAGCATGATGGATCTCACGCTATTGATCTCTGCAATTGGTGGTTTGGTGCATTGGAGGGAGCAGCGCCAAAACATACGCCGATTTATGATAGAGATGGCGATGACCCGACCCTGACAACTGATTTTGTGTATGGGAGATGCCCTTATGTGGTTTTCACCGGAGTCGATGGCCGGAAAGCCTACACGTTCGAGATAGATGTAATCAGCTCAGTCGGAAGGTTCCAGTTTTACCAGTACGGAACTAGATTGGCGACTTATCCGATAGAGAACGAAAGTATTTACGGCAGCTATCCGCAATTGGGAATGCCGAAAACTCAGGCAACGAACATGGGATGGAATCTGCATTTTATGTTGGAAAACGCAGTCAAATACCTGGACGGCTCAGAGGATCTGAAATGTGATGCGGAAGATGCGATTGCTGTCCATAAAGTTTTGGAGGGATGATGATGAAAGTAGTTGAAGGAGTCTTGACGAAAAGATGGCACAAGGTGCTTTATGTAATCCTGTGGATTTTGATAATCGCAGGTTCGTTTACACTTGCAATTTGGAAATCGTGATGATTGCACTATCGATGGTGGTGAATGTTATATTTGTTGTTATGGGTGCTGGCGTTTTCTTTTGGATTGTCGAACTGGCAAAAAGCGAGAAAGAAAAGAAGATCCAGCAGAGGAAGCTAATCGAGGATCCGGATAGCATTGTGAATCGGTTAATCGATGGCTTGATTGAACTGGACCGCCAGAAAGGGGCGGATTCCAGCCTTTCGGAGATTGAGGGAACGCTGATTGATCTCCATAGAAGCGGGAGTTTCTTCCCAAGGTTCTTTCACTGCCAGGGACTGAAGTTGAGGATTTTGTTAAATTAAAATTGAAGGAGTTTAAAGATGACTGAAACAATTGAAGGTATGATTCCTAAGCCATTCCGAAAGATGGTAAAAATCGGAGTGCCAGCGGTAATTTTGTTTATTGTGCTTTTGGTACTTGGAATCAAGACCGTCGATTTCAACGATGCCGATGAGAGGATTGTGCTGCAGAGTGTTGGTGGAACGATGTCGGTAATTGATACGCCGGGACCGTACATGAGACTGTTTGGAACGCCCACGATTTACAAAAGGGTGATTGCTGTTAACTTTACAGGGACACCGAGCGCGAAGGCATCCTCAAAATTGGAGCCGAACCCCAGATTGATTTCTGGACACTACGACAGGCGGAGCGAAGGGTGTTGCCAGATTTAGAATGCCGGCAGGAAAACCGCTTCTGAAGATCCACCGGGAATTTGGAGATCAGGATACTCTGGTTTCAAATGTGATGGTGAGAGCGACCGAAGAGACTGCCAAAGCGTCAGCCAGATTGATGTCGGTTGAAGAGCATTATTCTGGTGGAAATGGCCAGTTGAGTATGGATTTCCGTGACCAGATGATTAATGGTATTTTTGTTGTTGACCAGCAGATTGATAAAGCCGGATCAAGAGCAAAGACCAAAGATGAGTTGTCTGACCGCCAGAGAGTGACCATAAGAAAGCGGAAAGCTGATGACGGCAAGGATATGCGAACGAAATCTCCTCTGACTGATTATGGGATCACGGTTGTTGATGCTTCCATTATCGATGTGGTTTATGAAGAAAAGGTTTTGGAACGTCTTGAAAGCCAGAAAAAATCGGCTGCAGATGAAGCACTTGCACGGCAGAACCTGAAGAAAGCCCAACAGGAAGCCGAAACTGCCAAAGCGTTAGGTCTGAAAACTTTGGAAGATCAGAGAGCTGAATCCCTGAAGGATAAAGAGAAAGCCAGAATCAGTGCCGAACAGCGCAAAGAAGTTGCTGTGATTAATGCGAGTCAGGAGGTTGAGCTTGAGCGACAGGCGAAATTGAAGCAGATTGAGATCCTGGCCAAACAGCGTAAGATTGCTGAAGGTTTGATGGTTATGGCAGCAGCCAGGAAGAAAGCAGCGAAGAATGCACTGGATCCTAAGTATGTTTTTGATAAAGAGATCGAGGCTCAGGTGAAGATCATGACGACGCTGTACGGAAGTCTTGGCAAAGCACAACTGGTCCCTTCCATTGTGATTGGTGGAAACGGTAAAGGCGGAAGCACTAACGGCGTGGATTTCCTGACTTTGTTGGGAGCCGATGCAGCAGTGAATCTGCAGAAGAAGTTGACATCGAATAAATAAGGAGAATGGCGTGGCAAAACTAGCAATCAACGGCGGTGAGCCGATCAGAACAGAGCTGTTCCCGAATCAGGCTTGTATCGGGTATGAGGAAGCATCAGCAGCCCAGAGAGTTATGGAATCTCAGATGCTGTCTGGATACCGAGGAAACTGGCAGAAGTATCGAGGCGGAACTGAAGTCCAGAAGTTTGAGGAAATGTGGAAGGAGAGGTTTCAGCACAAACACGCGATTGCTGTGAATAGCTGCACTTCCGCTTTGCATGTCGCTTGTCTGGCAATTGGATTAAAGCCGGGAAATGAAGTGATTGTCACGCCATATTCGATGGCTTGCAGTGCTACTGCTCCAATGCTTTGTGGAGCTACCCCAGTTTTTGCAGATGTTGAGAGAGATTATTTCTGTCTCGATGTGGAATCGGTGGAATCGAAGATCACTGAACATACGAAAGCGATTATTGCCGTCGATTTATTTGGCCAGCCATTTGATAAAAGGCTGATCGCATTTGCACAGGAAAAAGGCATATATCTGATCGAAGATGCAGCGCAAGCACCGGGAGCATGGTTGATGGGAAATCCAGAGAATTTGTATACCGGGGATTTGGGAGATATCGGTTGCTTCAGTTTTACTCAGGGCAAGCATATGACAGCCGGAGAAGGCGGGATGATTACTGCAATAGATGATGAGTTGGCAGAGAGATGCCGGTTGATCATAAACCATGCGGAGGCGGTAATTAATGACGCTGAGATGAACTTGGAGCATCGACCAGTTCTGGAAAAGCACAAAGAATTGTGGGGAATGAACCTGAGGATGACCGAAATTCAAGCAGCGATCCTGCAGGAGCAGTTGAAGAAGTTGGATTTCTTTATCGGTAAAAGGAACGAAAATGCCGATTATCTTGCAGTTCGGTTGAATAACATACCTTTCATTACCCCGGCGCCGATTCGTGAATCCTGTACGCATACGTTCTATGTCCAGGCGTTTTTTTACGATCAAGATTATCTTGAATTACATCGAGATCGATTTTTGGAAGCTGTTAAGGCAGAATTACAGCCGATGAGAGGTCGAGAAAGTGAGGGAGTCAGGATTGGTGGTGGATATATCAAGCCGATTTACAGGATGCCTTTGTTTGATGATCGGTTCAAGAATCCAGATAAAGAAGTGCGGTATCATTCGATTGGTGCTGATAGATTTATTAAACCGCTTCCAGTTGTCGAAAAGCTCTGGAAAGACGATCTATTCCTGCACTTGTATCTGGCGCCACCAACGAACCGAGGAGATTTGGATGATATTATCAATGCGTTTGAGAAGGTCACTGAGAACGTGGAGGAGTTGAGATGATCAAGCTGGAGAAGATGACAGTCAAACAGCCGGAACTGGATCTGATCGCTCAATGGCGGAATGAATCGATGCTTTCCTTGAGAGCTGATGATCTGACTGCAAAAGGTTGGGGTCAGGAGCAATGGGTGAAGAATATGTCAGACCGGGAGCGGTATTATTTCATTTATGATGGGAATGAATTCAAGTTGTTTAATTTTATCGGTTACTGCGGTCTTGATAAAATTGATGCTGTGAATCGAACTGCTGAGATGGGTTTATTGGTAAAACCGGATTATCAGAAGCAGGGATATGGAACACAGGCTGTCAGGAAATTGCTTGAGGTCGGATTCAATCTCGCGAATCTGAACTGTATTTTTATCGAGGTCATTGCCACCACACAGAACTGGAAATTCTGGAAAAAGCAGGGTTTCCGCCATGAAGGTTTCTTGACTGATCGATTCTGGAAAAACAAGACGTTCTACAGTAGCCATGTAGCGTCGATAACGAGGAAAGAATGGAAACGAGATTTATTGCCGAAGTGGGAAGCAACCACAACGGAGAGTTAGACCGTGCGCTGAATCTGATCAGTGTCGCGAAAGATATTGGATGTTGGGGAGTGAAGTTTCAGCTTTACACTGCCAACCAGCTTTATGAATACTCACATCCGAATTATCGACAGGCAGAGGAGAGACAGTTGAAACCCCACTGGCTCCCGGTGATGAAACAATATGCCATAGCGAAGCATATCAATATTGGATATTCGTTTTTTGATCCAACGTGGATGTCGATGTATCATCAGTATTCAGATTTCTTGAAGATAGCCAGTCATGAAGCCGGTCTGGTTGAGTTATACAGAACTGCATTGGTGATCAAAAAACCACTGTTTGTTTCAATCGGTCTGATGGATGAAACAGAGTTGTTCGAAATGTTGGCTGAGATTCAGGAAGATGAGATCGATCTGACGATTATGCACTGTGTTTCCAAGTATCCTGCAGCAGTAAAAGAATGCAATCTGGCGGTGATTGAGGATTTTTGTCAACGATATCCAGATTGTTTTAAAATGGGCTGGTCTGATCATACAAAAAACAGGAATGTGATTTATGGAGCAGTCGCAGCCGGAGCAGAATATATCGAGGCGCATTTTGATCTTGATGACAACAAAGGAGCGGAATCGGTACATGGTCATTGCTGGTCTGCTTCATTTTTAGAGAGTGCGATTACTGGTATCAGGGTTCAAGAAGAGGCATGGGGAACACCCAATTTCGATATTATCAGGAAGCAGCAAACTGAGCGGTATTTGAAAGCCGATCCCGGTACCGGATTGAGAGGTAGAAAGGTAATCAATGAAGGATGACTGTGAGCATAGGTTTGCTGCGGTCACTGTCTCTGAAATCAAGAAAGGATACAGAGCTGCGGTTTTTTGCACTAAATGCTGGAAACAAATGGGTCCGTATTGCTATCGAGATAAGATGACAGATTGGTTTGAGTGTTCGTTTTATCGGAAGTACATCGATCAAAAAAAGACAAAATTTGGGACAATTACAGCGAGGATTGAATGAACGGTAAAGAGATTCTGATTACTGGAGGAACCGGCACTTTAGGGAGTATGCTGGTAAGAACGATCATGCACAAGTACAAACCACGAGGAATACGGATCTTCAGTCGGTCTGAGCATAAACAGGCAGAGTTGAGAGCGCAATTGACTGAGGAAGGATACACGGAAAATATTGCCTACCTGATCGGAGATGTCAGAGATCGAGAGCGAGTTATCATGGCATCGATCGGCACAGATATTATTATCCACTGCGCGGCGATCAAGAGAATTGATACCGCCGAAGAGAATCCTCTGGAGTGTATCGAAACGAATGTTGGTGGAGCTGAGAATATTGTGTACGCTGCTGTCCGGAATGTGGTTGAAAAAGTCGTGCAGATCAGCACCGATAAAGCCGTTTATCCAACTACGCTATATGGGGCGACGAAGAAGTGTGCCGAGGATCTGATGATTACGGCCAACACTTATTCGGGAGGGAGGGACCCAAGATTCTCGTGCATTCGATATGGAAATGTGTTTGGTTCAAATGGATCTGTGATTGAGCTATTCAGGAGACAAGCGCAATTCGGCATTTTGACAGTGACTGACCCGAAGATGACTCGATTCTGGATAACGGTGAAGGAAGTCGCTGCATTTATTTGTGACAGGATAGAGGACATGAAAGGCGGTGAGATTTACGTTCCCAATATGCCATCTTTGTCAGTGATGGACATCGCGAAATTTATTGCTCCGGAGGCGGAGATAAAATACATAGGTCTGCGTGGTCAAGAGAAGTTGCACGAGTTCCTAATTACAGAGGAGGAGAGTATTTATACGGATAAACGTATGAAACATTTTACGATACGGAAAGCCAGCACTCCAACTGAGCATCGTTGGACTTTTGGATCAGGAAACAATCCGTGGCAATTGACTCGTGACGAATTAGGAAAAATGCTGGAGGAATTATGAGTATGACGGAGCAGGAATATACCGATGTCTCTGATAGGGTAAAGGTGTCTGCAGCTTTGAATTTGCTCCGTGATATAGTGGCTGATAGCTCAAGTGTAATTGATAAGGATAAGCTGAAAGAGGTCACTATCCAGTTGAGAAATTGGGAACGTGATTTGTTTAAGGTTATTTGTTTGGATGAAACACCGGAGAAATTATGAGCGAGGTTGAACCGATCATAAGGTACATTTGGGAAAAGCATTGTGGTGGAGATGAAGATGAGAGAATAACTCCCGAAGTCTTGGTTGACTGCTTGGTAGAGATGTTTGAAAGAGATTTGATTCTCGATAAAGGTGCTGAAGAATTAATTGGACAGCAAATGCGGAAGCGACATGGGCAAAAGATTCCATTCGAGTTAAAATTTCATGAGATGATAGATGGCTGAAGAAATCGTAATCTACGAAACCGAGGATGTTCAAATCCGGCCAATGGATGATATCGCCAGAGAGATGAGCGAGATTTGGTTTTTCGATCAGGAGATTTGCAAGTACAATTCTCATGGACTGTTCTCGAAAATCAGGTTTGAGAAAGCGGACCCAAAAGGGAATATTCTATGGTCGGTCTGGAAAATAACTCCAGCAAGGCCATCATTAGCTGGTTCAGTGATGTTACAGGACATCTCATGGTTAAATCGGAGTGCTGAATTTACCTGTATATTCGATAAACAATATTGGGCAAAAGGACTGGCTACTGCTGCTATTAGACTGCTTTTTTACCATGGATTCTATAAGCTCGGCCTGAACAAAATCTGGCTTGGGACTGCCAAAGGCAATAAGGGTATGGCCAAAGTTGCTGAGAAGGTCGGAATGTTGAGAGAAGGAGTCCTGAAACAGGAAGTATTTTTGGACGGTCATTTTGAGGACGTTTACCGATACGCCATCCTTGAGAGAAGATGGTACAAACTGCATGGAATGATACCGGAGGAGTTGTTATGACGAAAAAGCTGTTGATCAATATGAGGGCGATTAAGGAAACTGTTCCGGAACAACATGCCTGGATCGAAAAGCAGGAGCCAGTTGATTGGTACAAAGTCCATCGGAACGAGAAAGGGATCAGCAATATGATTGTCCAGACTTCTCAAGCTCCGATATCTGTTTACGATATGAGCAACCCGAAGGAGATTCCACGAGGGATCGCGAAGATTTCGGATTTCCACAAGAATTCAATCTCGATTGTTATTGGATTCGGTTGTGGGTATCTGACCTATGAGATTCTGAAGAAGTGCGACAAACAACATAAGGTGATAGTGATTGAGCCAGTTGCCGGGATTATTAAAGAAGGGCTCAGTCTGAGCAAATTCGATAAGCACATCAAAGAGCATCGGTTGATCTTCACTCCAACGATTGAGGATGTGATCTATATCCTGTCGAGGATGGAGCAAAGCAAAATGCTTGAGCAGCAGTTTGTTTTCCGTGAGGATTACACGAGAATGCAGGATGTTTATTATGACATCACGAAGATGGCTTTGGACACCATATCGCAGTTGAAATGCAATACCGGAACAGTCGAAAGTGCTGGAGGACAGATCGCTGATAATGACATGGCGACACTGCCATACGTTATAAAGCACAGAGGAGTTGCAGAGCTGCAAAACCTATTTGAGAAGAAGCCGGCAATCCTGGTCAGCACTGGTCCGTCCCTGTTTAAGAATATCCATTTGCTGATGGACAAAGAGGTTCAGAAGAGATTCGTCATTATCGCGGTTGGACAGGCACTGAGAGTTTTGCTGTCTTACGATATCCGTCCGGATTTCATTTGCTCAGTCGATTTCGGGATAGTGAATCATTCTCATTATCTGGGCCTGATGGATAGCGACGTTCCGCTGATTGCTTTGAACCGATCTTATGCCCCGCTTTTGAAGGAATGGCAGGGACCAAAATTTGTTACAGTTTCATGGAATCCTGGCACTGAAGGAACGGTATTCGGATTGACGCAGGATAGAGGTTCGCTCGATCAGGGTGGTTCGGTTTCTCACATGATATTCGGAACTGCGATTGCTATGGGTTGCGATCCGATTATTATCATCGGTCAGGATTTAGCATACGACGGAGAGAAGTCCCATATCGCGCAAGCTGACTCCGGAGGAGATGTTAGTGTAACCAAGGAAGGTGAAATCAGGTGGAACGTGAAAGATCCACGAAGTAAAAGCCTGATCTCGCAGGATCACAGCATGGGATTGATGCAAAATGTTCCTGGCTATTATGGTGATCTGGTGATGACCAATATTGGGCTGCTCACCTTCATTACGAATTTCGAGCATCTATTTGCACGTTACAAAGATGAGAGGACTTTGATTAATGCCACGGAAGGTGGAGCCAAGATGAAGCATATTGATCAGATGTCCCTGAAAAAAGCGATAAAGGAGCATATGGGAGATCCGATTGATAAGACTGTGATTGAACCGCTGTTAACAGAACGACCGGATGGAGATGATCTGGTTGATCAGGCGATCCCGATGGTGAAGGAAGATATTGATAACCTGGATTTTATTATCGAGAAATCAGCAGAGGCAGTAGCAAAGTCAGAGGAAGTGGTTAAAGCTGTTATGCCAGAACTGGCTGTCAGAATGAAGGAGGCATTTGACTTGACTGATGCTGCACACAAAGCTGCGAATAAGAATCCGCTTGTCAGGTTGGGGCTATTCAAGAAGTCCAGAGAAATTGAACTGAGAGCGCATAATGTGAGGTCAGATACTGAATTTCTGTTATCCAAAAAGGGAAAGAAGAATCTGAAGATCAGGCAGAATCGGTCGAAGATGATCCTTGAGGAAGCGATAAAGGTGTCAAAGTCCCTAAAAAAGACTTACGAGGAGACGCTGAAAACGCTGGAGAAAATGCAGAATGGAATCCCTCATCAGTATGAGGTTGAGGAACTGCACTTCCGGGATTCTCAAACCTATTTTGATGCCGGGAATTTTGCCAGACCGCTGCTGGATGCTAAGAAAGTTTTGAATACTCGTCCATTGACAGACTTTAGTATCAGCGATATTGACCGTGCAATCGAGGTTAAAAGTGAAGCATTGGCAATGCGGGGTAGGGCAATACTCGACGCAGAGAAAGAATATGAAATAAGGGATAAGGAGACAGGCGATGATATGATAAAGTATCTGAACCTAATCGAAGAGTCCCAGAAAATAGGCAGAGAGGATAAGAGTTTTGAGGAGTCTGTCAAATTGCTTGAGGAAGCCCATGAATTGAAACCGGATAAACCGGAGGCACTGTGGGGATTAGCGACTGCATACTGGCATGTGAAAAGAGATAAAGAATCGCTGAAAATGTACGACAAATTGCTTGAGCAGTTTCCGGATGAGGTTAAATACAAAATGGAATATGCTACTGTCCTTCTCAGCACTGGAGATACCGACAAAGCGTTCGTGATCTTCAAGGAGGTCATGACAAAGACAGATGAGTTCAATTTCTTCCTGAAGCCGTTGGGAAGGTTGTATCATAAGGCTGGTTTGTTGAATGAAGCGATCACTGCGTTAGAGATTTATGTCGAAGAATTCAAAGTCGATGAAGTAGCATGGAGAAGGCTGGCCGAATATTATGAGGAAGATGGCCAGAAAGAGAAGAGCGCAGACGCTTTATCGAAGGCGAATCGGCTGAAATCAATTATGAGAGTGAAGAAAACTTGATCTGGATCAACTTTTGTTGCAGGAGGGAAAAACAGCTAAATATATCAAAAAGTAAATAGCACTTCAGCAAAAGGTTGGGCTATTTACTAAAAACAGAGCAAAATCCATAGAATACGAGTCAAATCCATGAAAAACCGGGTTTGACTTTTTTTTTGGGCTGTCTATTATGATGTTTAAATCATAAGAGGGAGTCACTATGGGAACTGAGATTTTTGTCATTGGTGACGGCAGTAAAGCTGCACAGTTGCTGGTTACAGCACATATCAGCTATACGTCGGTGATAGCCGTCCAAGGTCATCAACACCTAAACGTCGGCATCAGAGTCGGCGATGCTATATCCGATATCCTGTCGGGTCTAGCCGATTACTATTCCTACGGAGCAGTTTCAGCGTTGGGATCAGTATTTTCGGGAACAATCACACTACAAAGAAGAATGCCGGAGGAGGATACGGATTTCCATTGGCGAACTGTCGCTGAATGGACAATCGATTCCGCTTCAGCAGATGAGGGAGGATCTGAGAGTATTACTGCAACAGCAGATCCGGAAACCGCCGAATATCGTCTTGGAGTTAAGTCTGGCGATTATAGTGGAGGTTGCTGCACAGTCAGGCTCGGGACCAGCTAATGAGAGTCGGAGAATACGGTTTAGGATATAGCAATGCGTTTACCGCGAAACGAAGAAAAACGGGGGTGCATGGCAATATATTCGGGACATTGGCGAAATCGAAAGAGATGAGGTCCGGAGGCAAACTGATTGGCAAATCTCTATTCATAATTCAAGGACAGTATTTCAGAGCTGTCATCTGAGGTAAAATGATAGACACAAAAGACGGCAATATCTTCGGAGCAAAGCCTGTACTTGGTGGGCCGACTGATAGGCATCCAGACGATACGACAATGGGTTGGATAAAACGCCTGTTGAATAAAACTGGTCTGGCTGCTTTTGATACTGGTTTCAATGACGACATGGAAGTTTATGGAGATAAAACCGCCAAGTCGATCTATGAAATTGAGAGGCACTTACACAACAGAGAAAAATGGTTTGGAGCTGCTGCTGTTGCTGTTGGTGAAACCCATGTGGCTGACAGAATCACTTTGTTACCAGATCCATTTCGAGTTGATGCCGGGAATGATAAATGGGGCGATTGGCTTCAGATACTTGGATCATCTGACACTCCAGTTGAGGCGGTGAATAATAAGTTTGATTTCCATAAGTTTTTGGTGGTTGATCATGAGAACAATGCCCAAGATCATTTCCTGCAGGTTGCTACTGGTGAGTATGCCGATCTTCCCGACAAGGTTGCTGCAGAAGAAATGACTGAGTTTGGATTCCTAACTGGTGGCGGTCTTGCTACTGCAGCGCCAATTGAATTCCTGGATCGGAGATCAAACAAAGGAACGAAAGCATGGGTTAGATGTTGGGCAGATACCCAGAACACATCCTGGCTTGATTTTTATCATGGGATTCACGAATACATCTATTAGGAGTAAACGATGGATGCGTTGGAGCAAGATGGGCTTAAAAGATTGATGGATGCCCAGATAAGACATAAAGGCGATACCGAAGCAATTCATAAATCCTTTGATGATGTCGCGATTCAGTTTATCAGGGATTCAGGGGCAACACAGTTGGCAGATGCCTTACAGTTAAGCCCGATTGTTAAGCACTTTAAGCATGGAGAGGAGTGATGGAATCGATGCATGATGGTCCTTGTTCGGCACACCCAGAATTGATGAGATCGATGGGAACTATTGAGGGAACTGTCTCAGCCATAAAGGAAACCCAAACGAAGATGTCTGGAGATATTCGTATATTGGGTGTCGGGATCGAAAAACTGAAGGATAAAGTCAACAAGCAATATCTTATTTTTTCTGGAGTCACAGGTCTGGCTGGTGGAGCAGTTGGGTATTTTGTAAAGCATTTCATTGTAGGATGAAAATGGGTTGGTGAAGAAAGAGAACGAGAGCTGCGGTCTTGCAAGCTCTGAGAAGAAAAAAAAGAGTCAGGATGAAGCCAATTAAGAGAGGGAAGTGATGGCATTTTGGACAAACTGGTTCAGGAAAAAATCGACAACGGTGAATATTCCGAATACCGGGACCGCCAGATGGCCGGAAAGGAATTACCAGAATTTCGCCGATGAAGGTTATCTGAAAAGCGTTGATATGTATCGGTGTGTTAATGAGGTCGCGATGGCTTGCGCTTCTGTGCCTTGGAAAGTTTACAATGAGAAGGAGGATGGCACTCGCGAGATCAACACAGAACATCCGGTCAACAAACTTTTGAAAAGACCGAATCCGCAGCAAGGCTGGTCAGCTCTGATATTGGAGACAGTATCTTATATTATGATTGCCGGGAACACTTTCCCTGAAAGGATATCGCCGACCACTGGAGATAATGCCGGAGTTCCAAAAGAGATCGGAGTTATTCGTCCTGACAGAATAAAGGTGATTGTCCATAACGACACCGGGGAACTTTTAGGATATGAGCTGAACGAAGAAGGAGTCGCGAAAAAGGTTTGGAAAATCGATCCTGTCACTGGCCAATGTGATCTGCTGCATTTGAAAATGTTTCACCCGACGAATGATATTATGGGGGCATCTCCGGTTGAGGCATCTGCTAAAAATATCGACACTGCAAACGAAGCGACGGAATGGAACAAAAAGCTGCTGGAGAATGAAGCCAGACCGGGAATGCTGTTCATGTTCAAACAGGCTTTGGGTGACAAACAGTACGAACGATTCAAGGCGGATCTGAAGGAAAACCAATCAGGAGCAGAAAACGCTGGCAAGAGTCTGATTATTGAAGGTGATGGTGAAGCAAAGCCTTACGGTTACAATATGCAGGAGTTAGATTTTATTCAAGGCGGTCGTGAGAAGTCCAGGCAAATCGCGAGAGGCTTTTTTACTCCATCGCAGATCATTGGGATTATCGGTGATTCTACCTTTGCCAATTATGAAACAGCGGAGCAGTCATTTTGGGAGAAGATTGTATTCTATATGCTCAGTTACATGAGGGATGAATTGAATAACTGGCTATTCACGAACGAGGATGCCATATCACTCGATTTTGTGTTAGACGGTGTTCCGGCACTTGAGCCAAGGCAGACTGAAAAATGGAAGAGAGCCCAGGAGTCAGAATTCCTCACGATCAACGAAAAAAGGGAAATGGTCGGTCTTGATTCCATCGATGATGGTGATGTTGTTTTGGTACAGGCTAGTATGATTCCATTGGGAACTGAACTGGAAGAAGATGAAGCCGATGAGGAGGAGGAGATATTCGAGGATCTTGATAAAGCCGGAGTAAAACCTGAAGATGCAGAAGAACTTATGGGGCTTAAAAATTGATTGATACGAACGGAAGAATGGGCATTATCGTATTGTCTGATGATGGTGAAGAGTACACAAATCAGTCAGGAGGATATGCTTGCAAACACCCTGTAGCAAATGGCAGAGTGCAGTATTTTGATGAAGCAGATAATCTGTCTGATGCTGACAAGCTCCTCCAAAAAGCATTGTACGGTTGGTTTTATTATGGGCCTCACAATGGTTGGTGTTGTGATGGTATCAATAAGACTGATTCCAAATTCATAAATCATTTAATGTCAGATGGTAGCTGGTATTGGAGAGTTAACAGGAAAAGATTAGCAGATAGTATGGAGGCTTGGGTGTTTATAATTGATGAAAAAGGCACTGAAGGAATTTTAATCTGGGCAAATAGTGATTGATATTTCCAATGAAACTGGTCGGCAGCAATACCACGCATACCTCGATAACTTATGGTTGAGGTTGAGAGCATCGCTGCAGAAAAAGGCAGATCGCCTGATCAAGAGACAGTTTCGGGAATCGGCCAGATTAGTTGAGAATGGCATATTTGACACAGATGATATTGTCGATCAGTACGGAGCAGATTTGAAGAAAATGCTGGAGATCCATTATCGGAGAGTAATGCAAGTCAGCGCAGATGAGTCAGCAAAATTGATTGAGCAAGCAAAGATCCTTCCGGAGTTATCAAAACGGACGATGGGACAGGACTTTTGGAGTGCGATGGCTCGGTTTATAAATGACAACACCGCTGGCAAAGTGACGCAGATAAATGGAACCACGAAACGGAATATCCAGAAGATCATCAGAGGCGGAATTAATGAAGGGCTCTCCTCCAGAGAGATGGCCAAAAAGATTCGAGAGGTCAGTGGAATATCGACTGCATATCGAGCGAAGATGATTGCCAGGACTGAAACGCATGGCGCTTACAATTACGCCACCGACAAATCGGTTGAGGCAACGGGGATCCCAATGTTAAAGATTTGGAGTTCTGCCATAAACGAACGGACACGGAAGCCACATCTGAAAGCGAATAAGCAGAAGCGCGAACAGGCAGAGGCATTTCTGGTTTGGGATGAAGCTCTGATGCGCCCCGGTGATCCTGATGGATCGGCAAAGAATATCATCAATTGTCGGTGTGCAGTCTTATATCGACGTAAAAAGGTTGTTTCCAGGCCGACTAAACCTAAACCAATCGCAGAGGTAATAACTGCCGGTCAAGTGGGATTTGAAGGCTACCAAGCTGGAGGACAGGCGTTTATAAAACAGCAAATTGATCCTGATTTACTGAAACAGTTGGATGAGGCAAGAAAAGCTGCAAAGGATTTGAAAAAGGAATTAAAACTGGCCAAGAAATATAAATCTCAGATGGATCAGGCCAGTGCCAGATTGGCTAGAATGAATCCACGGAATGTCCAATATCAAGCATTGAAAGACGAAGTAACGAAACTGGAAGGATTATGGGAATCTCATTTGCAGGAATACGAATCATTAAGGGATTTTAATCTGTTTGAACTTGAAAGGCCGATTGGACAATTGAGACATAAGATGGTCACAAGGACGAGTGTGACAGAAAACCAGCTTGACGAATTTCATAGAGTAAGTCGAATTTCTCCGGTAGTAACTGATGAGAGCGTGGGGAATATCGAAGAATTCATTAAGATGACGAATGGCAAAGGAACCAGAACGACGGTCGTCGATGTGATGGAAAAACGTGCGCAGTCATCTGGCACGACAGTCGATATCGGATATTTGCAAGAAAAGAACGCAATATTTCACGAAATGGCGCATGTCGTTGAGGAAGTTGATATTGACATAAGACAGGCTGCCCTCCACTGGCGGAATAATAGAGCTAAAGGAAACCCGAAACTGTTGAGAGATTTAACTGGAGATAGCAGTTACGGTCTTGATGAGATTGCGGTATCTGATGATTTCTTTGATCCATATATCGGCAGGGTTTATCAGACCAGAGGCGAGGATGTTGCGACAGAGGTTGTATCTATGTCCTTAGAGGCTTTTCATTCTGAGCGAGGAATGGCTGATTTACTTCTTGATGAGCCAGACTTATTTGATTTCGCCATAGGAGTTATGAAAAAATGATCCACGCTAGATTTACTCAACCGTATAAATGCGACATCAGGATCGATGCCAAATGGAATCAGCCGGGAAAAATAAAAGTGAAGGGGAAGGACAAAGAAACGGTAAAAAAACTGATTGTTGGGGGACGTGGATTATTCGGGCATATCATTCAGGAAGAGACTACGCCAGCAGACTTATTCGAGGTCTTGCTGAAACTGAGCAAACGATATGCTCTGGATTTCGTTCATATTCCCAGGAAGCACAGAATCCAGATTCAGGGAGCGAGGTCGTAATGCCGAAATACGGACCACAAAGCAGGAAGAATTTAGAAACGGCACATCCGCTTCTGAAATTGATATTTAATCAGGTAATCGAAGAATTTGACTGCTCAATTACTTGCGGTCATCGGAATGAAGTTGATCAGAATAAAGCGTTTAGTGAAGGAAATTCAAAAGTCCAATGGCCGTCCGGAAAGCACAACAAATTGCCGAGTGAAGCGATTGATGCTCATCCGTGGCCGGTTGATTGGGATGATTTGCATAGGTTTTATTATTTTGCCGGTCGCGTAATGCAGAAGGCCAGTGATTTAGGAATTAAGCTCAGATGGGGTGGAGATTGGGATTCGGACACGGAGGTTTCCGATAACAAGTTCAACGATCTGGTACATTTTGAGCTAGATTCTGCTATGTTAGATTCGCAAAGATGAACATGGAGGATTTATGAAAGAGCGTTATCTTGAGGTCCCATTTGAGACAAAGGAAGTGTCAGAAACAGGTATTTTCAAAGGATATGCGAGCGTGTTTGGCGGGAAGCCTGACAGCCATGGAGATATTATCGCGCATGGAGCATTCTCCAAATCTGTACTCAATGGAGGTCGTAATGGAACCGGAATCGCGATGCTATGGCAGCACAACTCAGACCAGCCGATTGGTGTATATCCAGACATCCATGAGGACGGTAAAGGGTTGAAGGTTGAAGGTCAAATCGCAGTAGAAACGTCCCTTGGGCATGATGCTCATGTTCTGATGAAGATGGGCGCAATTAAAGGTTTGTCGATTGGTTGGGATTTCCCCAGAGATAAGAATGGGAGAGCCCTTGAAGAGAGTTTTGAAATCGATGAAAAGAAACGAACGAGGACTTTGAAACAGATTGAACTTTGGGAGATTAGCCCCGTAACATTTCCAGCTCAGGTCCGAGCTAGGATCACTGGCGTAAAAACGCTGGAAGGCGCAGAAAACGAGCGAGAGCTTGAAAGAGCGTTAAGGGATATGGGACTGAGCCAAAAACAATCTGAATTTTTGGTGTCTTTGTGCAAACCCGGGTTGAGAGAAGTCGGCAAAACGCATAAGGACAGTAAGCAAGAGATATTGGAAAGCATCGATCAGACTGTTGCAGAGATTGCGTCGGTTAAGGGTGATGCAGATTTGAAAAGTGTTCTGAGAATGTTAGAGAACACGAAAAACGATTTATCAAATTTCACTAAAGGAGTTTAAAATGCCAGAAGATATCACCACCACAGAACCGATTGTGGAAGAAATCAAAAAGAAGTTGGACGCGATTGGAGCCACTTCAAAGGAAAATTTTGAAACGATGTCCAGGAATTACGAGGAGTTGAAATCGGTTGTCGAAAGGCAAGGCGATATCGATCCTGTAACGAAAGAGCATCTGGACAAATTGACCGCTGATGTGTCCACCAGACAGGCTGAGATTGACAAGCAGGTTGCCGTCGCCAATGAGCGCATGGATCAGGTTGAAGTTGCGATGAAGAGGACCCATCCTTCTCATGGCACATCCATCGAGGAAGATCGTCAGTTGATCAAAGAAGCGATGGCTTTCCAGGTTCAGTGCATGGCAGCGAAGGAAAAGACTGTCAATTGGCAAGCCAGGAGATTGCTGGAAGCCGATCCTGAAGCATTGAAGGCGTACAAAACTGCCTTTGATGAGTTTCTGTATCAGGACGAAAAGGCACTTTCACCGGAAGCATACAAAGCCCTGCAGGTTGGCATCGATACGAGTGGCGGTTATACCGTGACTCCTCAGATGTCGGCAACGATCCTGTCAAGGATGTTTGAATCCGATCCCATCAGGCAACTGGCAACAGTTCTGAGTATCACCACCGGAGCCATCGAGTTTTTGGCAGATGTTGATGAAGCCGATGCGAGTTGGGAAGGCGAGACTCAGGCCAATGATCCTTCCGATACGCCAAACTGGGACATGAAAAGAATTCCTGTTCATGTTTTGGCAGCTCGACCGAGAGCATCCCAGACCGTTTTGGATGACTCAGGGATCAATCTGGAAAACTGGCTGTCCAATAAAGTCGCCGAGAAAATGGGCCGGACTGAGGGAGCAGCTTTTGTAACCGGAAACGGTGTTGGCAAACCAGTTGGTTTTGGCACTTACGGCGATTGGGACACTGCCGGGACTTATCAGTACGGAGCAGTTGAAAGAGTGAATATGGGTCACGCATCCTTGTTCACAACCGATGGCCTGTTGAATGTCAAATACCAGATGATCGAGCAGTATCTGAACCGTGGAACATGGCTGACAAACCGGCTGAATGTCAGGGACATCATGAAGTTGAAAGATGGTGATGGCCAGTATATTTGGCGACCGGGGATCGAGCTGAACCAACCGAGTATCCTGTTGGGACTGCCGATCAGAATGTCCACGACTGTCGCAGTTACAGCCTCATCAGCACTGGCGATCTATCTCGCAGATTGGAAGCGAGCGTACACAATCGTCGACCGGCAAGGCATTTCTGTCCAACGTGATCCTTACACTGCAAAGCCGATGGTTGAGTATTACACCAGAAAGCGCGTCGGTGGAGATGTCACAGATTTCCAAGCAATCAAAATCGGAGTTGTTTCTGCATAGGAGAGTAAAATGAGAGACGGTTATAGCAATTTTAAATTTTTCCAATGTTTTGAACCGCAGGATCTTATTGAGGGTGCAAGACGAACTGGTGTCGCAATTGACATCAAGGGTTATGAAACTGCCACGATTCTCGTCAATATTGGCGACAATACTGGCGGTGGAGCCTTTACAGCTCAATGGTGGCAAGCACTGTTGGAGCATTACAATTCCACTGCTGGAGCATGGTCGGAGTGTTACCCATCTCAGATGATCGGATGTTCGGTCGGGGAGGCAGGGACGTTCTCTGTTCTGTATAGCGGAATGTGGTTCTCATTTGGTTCTGCCGATCAATCCGCAGTTATTGCGGTTGGTTACAAAGGGCCACATCGAACGATCAGAGTCGCATTTTCTGATGTGAACGCTGCCTCGACAATGAGTATCGGTGCAGTCGCGGTTCTGGGACTTCCTGCAAATTGGCCAATCAATACGCCGGCTGGCGATTAGGGCTATGGCTAGGGCGGGGGTCAGTCACCTTGGCACAGGTGTCTCCTGCCTCGTCCTAGCCACTTTTTTAAACATCGAACGAGGGGAGATCAATGGCTCGTAAAGATGTAGATTCCTACAACGCTTTAGTTGGTAGGACACAAGAAGCAGATCGATTTTACATGAAAGACGGTGGACGGTTAGAATCCGATAAAGCCGGTATTTTCACCTTTTACGGGTCTGATTTTGAGGCTCGTGAACTTCAACTGTTTTTGATCAGTGAGCATACCATAACGAATCATCCGATGGTTGGTTCGGTGTTATCGCTTTCAGTTACGGCAGTGATGAGTCCGGCATACGGAAGGCACATTTTTTCCGCTCCAACGGATATGTCGCTGGCTTCCTGCTTACTTCCTGTCGCTTCATTTGGGGCGAGGCTGTATCTTGACGGATATGCCTTGGTCGGTGATGCGAACATTTCAATCAGCACGGATGCGAGTGTAATTCTGCTCAATCCGCAAAGTGTTAGATTGAGCGCGATGGAACTGTCAGCAGTAGGAAAGATTAATCTGGTATGTCCCGTTGATGGAACGTGGCAGATTGTCGATGACAGCACTTACACTCAACAGGCTAACGCTTAAAACAGGGGAGCAGTATGAAAATTAAAATGATTCGATCTGCTCCCGGCGCAAATTGGGAAGGCTTGAAAGTAAGCCTTTTCAAAGCCGGTGAGGAGTATGAAGTCGATGAAGATGTTTTGACTACCAAAGTCGCGAATGTTTTCGTTGCTGAACACAAGGCAGAAGAAGTCGTTCCTGAAGTCCCGGTCGTGGTTGGCCAGGACAAATTGACACCGCCCAATAAGCAGGTTATCAAGGATGCTCCGGAAAAGAAGCTGACCATTAAGGACATGGAAAAGCTGAAAGCAGGAGAGATCCGCATATTGGCGAAGGAAAGAAAAATTGACTTGAGTGACACCAAAACAAATACGTCAGCGAAGGATCTGGCGAAACTGGTTGTTAAAAGGCAATAATGGCAATCGATTTAGGATTGGCCATCGGCGGTGATGGGAACAGGGAATGGTATGTTTCCACCGAACCGACAGAGGAGCCGATCACAAAAGATGAACTGAAAACTTACGCCAGGATTGATGGATCGGCGGAAGATGATTTGCTGGACAGTTTTATCAAGTCAGTCAGGATAGCGACTGAGAATTATCTGGGACGAGCATTGGTGACACAATCGCTAATATTATCAATGGATTACTGGCCTGGAATGGTCATAAAGCTACCGAGGCCGAAGTTAATTTCAGTAACTGAAATCCGCACAGTAGACGAATCAGGAACTGAAACTACCTATTCCAGTGACAATTATTATGCCCAGACGATTCCAGAACCGGGGCAGGTCGTGATCAAACAGGGATACAGTTTCCCGATAAATGAAGATCGAGATTACGGTGGTTATGAGATTGAGTTTGTCGCAGGATACGGAGCAGCTTCAGTGGTCCCATCGAATATCAAGGAAGCAATGAAGATTTGGGCGACTGTCCTGTACGAAACCAGAGTCCCGATCGCTGATCCGCCAGACATGGCAAAAACGCTCATGAACTCAGAGAAGATTTTGAGAATATGACTTTCATCGCCGATAAACTGAAAGAGAGAGTGCAGGTAAAGCAACCGACCCAAGGATCCAGCACAAACGCTGGTTTTATCCGTGGTTACACGAAGATTGGAACGATCTGGGCGGAAGTGAAACCGATAGCATCAAAGAACAAAGGATCTGCAGCAATGGCAGCTTATGTCAGGGGAGCGCAAATATCAGATATTGCGACCCACATTATGACATGCCGAAGGATTGCAGTTTCGACTTTGGGAGGAGCTTTCAGTGATGGACAGGCCAGAAGTTTCAACTCCTCTGCAGATTTGGAGGCTTTGAAAAACAATTATTTTATCTTCCGGCAAAGAGGCGGAACGGTCGGTGCATTTGGAGCAGGATTCAATACTGAGTGTGATCAGTCCGAAGGGGTAGTTGGAAATCTGTATAAGATTCTGGGATATGAGGATGTCGATTCAAAGCAGGAATATCTGAGGATCCGATTGAGCGAAGTAGAAGAACAAGGCACAGGGTATCCGGCATGAGCGACAGAAGTAAGGTAAAAATCACATCAAACTTTGAGAAGGGTAAAATCAGATTGTCCGGCTTCAGTAAGAAGGCAGTGAAAGAAGTCGAGGACGAAATGCACGATACTGCGAATATGATAAGGAATGAGATTTTGCTTTCCTTTCAGCAGACACCACAGACCGGGAAGCACTACAAAAGAGGCCCGAAAATTCATATAGCGTCATCTCCCGGCAGACCACCGGCAATTGATTCAGGTGACTTGAAACGCAGCATCAAAATGAACGTGAGAAAGATGTCCGGATTTGAAGTGGAAGTTGGATCGAATATCAAGAAACCGAAGTATCCTATTTTTCTTGAGGAAGGCACAAAAGACATGGCATCGAGGCCATTTCTGGAGCCAGCAGTAAAGAAGAAAACGAAGTTCATGGAGCAGAGAATAATGAGAGCGATTAACAGGATCAGAGTATGAGAATTTCCCCGATTGTTTTGAGATTGCGTGAAGCAAATATGACACGGTTTGAAACACGGATTGCCGGTTCAGCAGAGCTTGGTTTAGCTCTTGGCAATACTTTGATCGCCGAAGTTGCTTTTGTTATCCAGACTTCAGAAGATGCACAGCCAAACGAATTAGACAGGGAAGTTGCCCAGGAAGTTACAGAGACTTTCGCGGTAATCGTAGCACTGAAAAACGACACTGAGCAAAGCGATAAAACCGGGATAATCTCATACGATAGTTTGTACGATGTCCGGAAAGAGATTTTGGATACTTTGTTAGGTTGGCAGATGCCAGAAGAACCTGGAACACAGGTTGTTTCACTGGTCGAGTATGGAGGCGGTAGATTGCTCGATATCAGTCCAGTTTGGCTTTGGTATCAATACGATTTCAACGTGATATTCAGGATCACCAGAGACATCGATATCAGTGATCTGAATGACCTGAATTCCTTGTATGCAGATTGGATACTCGTGCCAAGTAAAGATATTCCGTTGGTTGGTCCGGATGGACTGCCAGTTGATATTACGATCACGGATATGCAGAGCTATATTGACTTTACAGAGAATCCAGATGCCGGATCATACGGTAAAGGTTTCGGTTATGGATTCAAATTATTCGGAGGATGATCATGCGTAAATTTTTGATTCCAAGGAAAGGATTAATCGTGCGCCGTCCAAATATGAACCAAATAGACCCACAGGGCGAACCTGTGAGTTGGAACGGACCAGAGGGGAAATTTTGGAGGAGACGAGTTAGAAGCGGAGATTGCAGAATTGATAGAGCAAAATCAGAGGCATTGGATAAGCCAGTGAAGGCTCAAAAAGCTGCATTGTCGCAGAACCACTCAAACCAAAAAAAGAAGAAGGAGGTTGACAAATGATACAGTTTAACAATATTCCAAAAACGCAAAGGACTCCCGGTGTATTTGCCGAGATTGACAACAGTCGTGCGTTGCAGGGGTTGGCCCAAAATCCTCACAAGGTTCTGATGATTGGACAGAAGATCGCAGCAGGGACAGTCGATTTTGACACTCTGGTACAGATCACAAAGGACGGTCTGGCAGACGGTTACTTTGGGCCTGGAGCGGTCCTGGCGAGGATGTGTAACAAGTTCAAAGAGAATAACCCGAACACAGAGCTTTGGGGGATGTGTATCGGCTCAGGGATCGGGGGAGTAGCAGCATCTGCCGAACTTGATTTGTCGCTGGTCAGGAATAGTGACGACGGTTATTCGGGAGCAGCAACACTTTTCATGATGGTCAATGGAAAGCGGGGAGGAAATTTCGACATTGCGATCACTTCCGGTCAAGCAACAACGAGCATTGCCTCGACGATAGTTTCGACCATCAACGGTGATTCAACCCTTCCATTTACGGCCACAGTTTCTGGGGTTCCTGCATCTGGCGGTCTAATTATTTTCAGTGCAGTTTGCTCAGGCACATTGGGGAATTACCTGGACATCCGGTTCAATTACGATGTTGGAAATTCGTATCCACCTGGATTTTCGGTAGCTTTGTCCACAGTAGTTTTTGATGGCGGTTCAGTCGATCCCGATCTGGACGATGTTTGGACGATCATCGATGATGAACGGTTCAATTATATCATCCAGCCGTACATTGTCGCTGCAGCACTGGAAAAAGTGGAAGATGAACTGGCAGATCGGTTCAAACCACTGGTCGATCTTCAGGGACATGGTTTTACGGCAGTGAGAGGAACACAGGCTTCCTGTACTACTCTTGGCAATAGCCGAAACAGTCCTCACAATACGATCATCGGAGCTTATGACAGTCCGACTTCTCCGGAAGAATGGGCAGCAGCTTTGGGTGCGATTGCATCATTCAATTTGAACAATGATCCGGCCAGACCGCTGCATTTCCTTGAGTTAAAAGGGATTATGCCTCCGCCTACGGAGAGCAGATTCACCAGAGCAGAGAGGGACATCTTGCTTTATGACGGCATCGCCACCTGGAGAGTTGATACAGGCAAGGTGCTGATCGAAAGGTGTATCACAACTTACCAAACGAATGCCTTGAGCATTGCCGATCCGAGTTATCTGGACATCCAGACTCTCGCGACTTTGGGCGAAATCAGGGATCAATTCAAAATCAGAATGAGCAATCGGTTCATTCAGCCTCGATTCAAGCTGGCTGACGATGGCTTTCCTGTTCAACCAGGATCGTATGTTGCTACTCCATCGAGTATCGCTCAAGAGATTATCGCGCTGTTTGCTCAGTTGCGAGATGTTGGTTTAATCGAGGAAGTTGATGAGTTTGCAGAGAACCTGATTGTCGAAAGGGATTTGACAGATGTGAACAGGGTCAACGTCTTGATGCCACCTGATTTGATTAACCAGTTCAGAATCCTTGCGGGTCTGATCCAATTCTTACTTTAGGAGGTTAGATGGCTAGAATCACCGGGAGAGTAGAAATCTTGGTCAATGGAGAACTTCTACTCAATAAAGCTGGCGCAAAGGCCAGTGGAATCGGCCTTTCGGGGCAACCAAACTTTGAGCTAAAAGAGGTTATGGGTGATACCGGGATTCACGGTTTCACTGAGGAGCCGATAGTGGCCAAATGTGAAGTAACTGTGACGGACAGGGATGACATCAGCTTGAACGATTTAGCTGCTGTCAGGGAAGATGGTACTGTGATCTTCCGGTCTGCTATGTCGGGAAAAGTATATACGATGAACAATGCAACGTGTATGCGGAATTTTGAATTGACTGGTGGAGAAGGGGAGGTTCCTCTGACCTTCATCGGTGCGAATTGGATTGAAGGCACTTATTAATGAAAACGATCAAACTCGAATATCCGCTCATGGTCATGGACCCTGATGCTCCAGAAGGTGAGCGGATGAAAGAAGTGAGAGAATTAACATTAGGGCGATTGAAAGCAAAGCATTTGAGGTTGATGCCAGAATCGATGTTTGATGACGGCGGTGAGAGTGTAAAACCTCATGATGTTATGCCATTGATCGCTGGTTTAGCGAATATACCACTGGAAACAGTAGAAGAGATGGACGTTGCCGATCTGATGAAAGTTGGTGAGGCATTGGGATCTTTTTTATCAGACTCCCTCCAGACTGGAAAGAAATCGTCTGGGGGATAGCATACTGGTTCCACTTTCCAGCGTCTGAGATTTGGAATATGGATGTAAATGATCTGATGTTTTGGATCTCCGGCGCATCATGGATAGCAAAAGAGCAAAATGGCTAAGAAATTTGATCTGAGTGTGGTCTTGACGTTGATAGATCAGTTCTCAGGTAAAATGAAGAAGATCGGTGATTCGACAAAGGCAGCAGGGAAAAAGATGACCCTTGGGTTGACTGCTCCCATCGCTGCTTTTGGTGCATTATCGATTAAGACGGCCACGACTTTTCAATCCTCGATGAATATGGTCGGAGCTGTCACGAGTGCGACCAAAGGACAGTTTGGAGAACTTCAAAAGACTGCCAGAAAACTTGGCGCCACTACTCAGTTTAGTGCTTCACAGGCTGCAGAGGCCATGAAGTTTATGGGTATGGCTGGTATGAATACGAATGACATCATCGGCGCGAGTCCAAAGGTTTTACAGTTGGCTGCATCTGCTCAATTGGAGATGGGGCAGGCTGCTGATATTGTCACGAATATTATGGCTGGCTATAAAAAGAAGGTTGGCGATCTTGGTCATGTGAATGATGTCCTGGTAAATGCTTTCACTGGATCAAATGTGAATCTGGTTCAGTTGGGCGAGGCAATGAAAAAAGTGGGTCCAGTTGCGAGTAATTTGGGATTCAACTTTGAGGAAACGACCGCTGCATTAGGTCTGCTTGGATCTGCTGGTATTCAGGGAAGTGAGGCTGGTACTGGTTTACGCCGGATAATGACACAGATGGCGAATCAGACTCCGAAACAGACGAAGATTATGAAGGAACTTGGTCTGAGTTTTAAGGACGCGAATGGTGATTTGTTGCCTCTGTCTCAGGCTATGAAACAGTTTGAAGAGCTGCAGAAAAAAGGCGCATCTCAAACGCTGATTGCCGAAGCTGCTCTGCAGTTATTTGGTGATCGTGGTGGACCGCAATTTCTGGCTCTATTGAGTGCAGGATCTGAAAAACTGAGCGATTTTACCGATGATCTGAACAAGGAAGGCACTGCTGCGAGAGTTGCGAAGGCACAAATGGAAGGTTTGCCAGGAGCATTCAAATTGCTGGCATCTGCTTTTGAGTCAGTGCAACTTTCGATTGTTGAAAGTGGCCTTGGTGAATTCGTGAATGATCTCATTAGAGGATTTGCTAGTTGGCTGCAAAAATTGTCAGAAGTTAATCCTGAGCTGTTGTCGATAGGAGTCATTGTTGCGGGAGCAGTAGCTGCTTTAGGTCCCTTGCTGATTGTGCTTGGATCACTGGCAACTTTGATGCCGATTATCGGAGCAGGAATCACGTTAATGCTTGGTCCGATCGGTCTAGTTATCCTGGCTGTCGGCGCTTTAGTTGCTGGAGCCGTTCTGGTTTATAAAAATTGGGAGAAGGTAGCCAATTTCTTCAGTAAGATTGCCACTGGATTTAAGAATCTTTGGAATGCCATGCCATCGTTTATCAGAGATGGAATTGGCGGAAATTATGATTCAAAGGCTGCGAATAGCAAGACTGATGTGAATGTTCAGGTATCTGCTCAAAGAGGAGCAGAAGCGTATATCAAAGGATTTAGTTCAAAAGGTCCGGCAAAAGTTAATGCCACGACCAAATCAGAGAACGGCCCGAGTCTGGCCGAAGCATGGGCGGGAATATAAATGCTTTCATGGCGTGACAGTTTGATACCAGCGAAATTCAGGAATGTGGAATTTAGCATAATTTCGCACAGTTATTCTGGTGGTCGCAGAAATGCTATTCATGAATATCCTTTTCAGGATGAGCCGTTTGCAGAGGACATGGGCAAATCTGCAGATCAGTTCAGTATCGAAGGTTATATTATTCAGGAAAAGCCGTTCTATAATTATTTCAAGAAGCGTGACAAATTAATTAAGGCTTTAAAAGAGGGGAAAAAGGGCCAGCTCGATCATCCTTACCTTGGAGAAAAGCAGGTTGTTTGTAATAGTTTTTCATTGAACGAGACTATACAGGAAGGGGGAGTTGCTAGATTTTCGATGTCCTTCACAGAGGCGGGGAACAAGAAAAACCCAAAAGCTGCCACATCGAAAGTTGTTGTTGATACGAGTGCTTGGGCCACAATAAATGCTGCAATCAATGAATTTACCGAAGCATGGGATAAAGCTCAGGGCGTTGTTTCTGATATTAATTCTGGAATGCAGCAAATACAATCGTCGATTTTGCTTATCCGATCACTTCCGGCTGCAGTCATTTCCAGGTCAACTGCTTTGACAAGTCAGGCCGTCAGTTTAGTGAGTACCGTTTTGGATAGTCCTTGTGCGTTAGCTCAGGCGATCACTAGCGGATTCGAGGGAGTCCAATACGCTGCTGGATTATTGAAGGATGAATTCGATAGGGGAATAACTGAAAGATGTTCTGACACTAACGCGGGAGCATCGTCGAGTTCAACCGGAACGTCGTCGAAGGTTGTAACCGAAGAAACGGAAGCGAGACCTGCAGATCAACCGACAAAGGATGAAGCCCTTGGGCTTTGTAATGCTTCTCTCGCGATGAATAGTTTTGGATCGTCTACTGGAGACACTGACGGAAATGTTTCGAATATTACTGTGACATCTGAAAATTCTGCTTTGGCTTATGCGAATCAATTATATTTAACGGCTTTGTTTAGAGCCAACGCTGTAGCGAATGCTACGATGATCGCGGTTAGGGGATTATACGATTCATACGACGAAGCGGAGCAAATGTTGAATCTGATATCGAATGCCATAGATGATCTGGTTGAATATCTTGGCGATTTAGCAGGGGATCCCACAATCCCGAATCAGGGAGTGACATATTCAAATGATGAGACTTATTCCAAGTTAAAAGAGCTGAAGCCTGTATTCGTAAAAGCGATGCTAGATTTAGGGGCTACCCTTGCAATGAGCAAGGATTATCGTGTAAAACCCGATGTGGAGAACACCTTAACTCTCGCATACAATCAATATGAAGATTTAGGGCGTTCAAACGAGATTATCAGACAAAACCCGCTACTGATTCCGCACCCAGGATTTTTGCCTGGAGGTAAAGACATTAGGATACTGACGGCATGACTCTTGATTTAATAGACGGATTTTTAGCATCTCAATCTGAGAAACCTGAAGCATTGGGCAACGATAAAGTTGAACTTATTGTCGATGGTGTAAGTTTTCAGCACTTTACGTCGATAAGTATTACTAGATCGATGACTCAGATGGCTGGTGAATTTTCGTTTGAAGTCAGTCAGAAATTTAAAGAAAATGTCGTCGAGAATTTTGGGATTTATATGGGTGCGCCTTGTCAGGTGAAAGTGAACGATAAAAAAATAATCGATGGATATATTGACGAGATTCCCCTTGGTTATTCTGCATCGAGTTACAATATATCGTTTGACGGACGCGATAAAACTGCCGATCTGGTTGATTGCTCAGTCGATTTTGCTGAAGGTAAAAACAGTTTTAAGAATCAAACGGCGGGGAAAATACTTGAAAAATTGTGTGATCCGTTTGGAATAAATGTCCAATACCATGACGTTGATGCCAGTGTCGAAATGAATGATTCAAAGAATCCTATGGAGGATTTCACTGTCGATGTTGGTAGTCCTGTATTCGATTCGATCTCAAAATTATGTAAAAGATACGCCGTTTTGCCTTACAGTATCGGAGACGGTAATTTGACTATCGGGAAAGCGGGAGTTGGATTAGCGTTTGACGGCCTTGAGGGAGGCGTGAATATCTTGTCTGCTACCTTAGGAGCGTCAGATCGGAATCGATTCAAGGTTTATAAGACTAAAAATGTAATGGGGGAATCAATTTTCCCTGCCAGGTTATTAAAGGGCGAAATTGAAGATGAGGGGATCGATCGATACCGAACGATAGTAATAACGGATGACAATCTGAATACTCCAGATGCTTGTCAGGCGAGATGCGCTTGGGAGGCTAGGGTGAGAGCGGGGAAGTCAAGGAAGGTCGATATCACAGTCCAGGGATGGGCGCAAAGCAATGATCTGCCTTGGCCGATAAATGCTTTGGTTCATATCAGGGACGACTATTTAGGCTTGGATGAGGATCGATTGATTGTCTCAGTCGAGAATACTGTAGACAGCGGATCCGGTAGTTTCTCAAACCTCGAACTTGTCAAGCCAGAAACTTTTGATCAATTGAAATCCACTCAAAGGAAAGTGCTTAAAAAAGGATATTTCGCGACTCAACTGGAAAAAGATATCGCAAAACACAGAAGAGAATTGCCGAAATATGGTTTGTGGGTTACTCGATTATGAGATTATCTGATTTTTACAGGTTAATTGCTCCGGTTCAAAGAAAGATTATGATGCTTGTCGGCAGGGGTGAGCTGAAAAGGGTGAATAACGCTGGAACCGTTGGACTCAAAGCGAGATCAGGCTCACATCCACAAAGGATCCAGGCCGAATTTATGTCGTCAGAGATCCTGACGGATATGGAGCGGTTTCAGGAATACGGCCTTGAGACTTATCCGAAAACGACTGCTGAAGCTCTGGCCGCTTTTCTGAATGGGAACCGCGAAAATGCGTGTGTTGTTGTTATTCAGGACAAAACTTTGAGACCCACGGATTTGAGCGAAGGTGAAGTTTGTTTATATGACGGTGACGGCGCGAGAGTCTGGTTTCAATCCGGGAAAATGGCTATCGGGAATAAGACATCGGGCAGGGAACTACTTGATATGTTTGACAGATTAATAGACGAATTTGATAAACTTTTAGATTTCGCAAAAGACACAATTACGTTTAGTAATGGTGGTGGACCTACTGGACCGCCGAGTAATAGTGCGTTAATTACGCCTATCATAAATGCAACGGCAACGATCAAATCTGAACTTGCAGAAATAAAAGGGAGTATTTAGATGAGCCTCGCAGCGCAACTTGCAACCTTAAAAGCAGATATCAAGGCAGCTTTTTTGGTGGCCAAAACAGAAACGGATCCCTCTAATTTTGATGCTGCTATGACGACGTTAGCGAATTCCATCGGAGATGCGATCAATACTTATACAACTAATGCGGCAATCAGTGGGGTTGATGCTCCGGCTGGTAACACCCATAATGCATTGATTTTATCATGAGCGATCTAAAAATAAGATGGGATTCTGATCTGATGACCGGTGATATGGTTTTCGCCGATAACGATTGGGAGATGGACGAAGGCTTAGGATCCGCAGTTATTATCAGCTTATTTTCTGACATGAGGGCGGATATTGGCGACCAATTACCGGACCCTGAATCGACTGACAGGAGAGGATTTTGGGGAGATATACTAGATCCGGATGTCGTCGGTGATAAATTAGGGTCGAAGCTCTGGCTGTTAGAAAGGGCAATAATGATCGATAAAGATTTCAACCTTGTGGAACAATACGTTTTAGAATCACTGGAATGGATGAAAGAGGACGATGTAGC
>Ga0233429_1000533_pt1 | contig 59499 bp, 43 predicted proteins | sample SI_118_April2016_3_FD_179879 | JGI IMG/M metagenome (GOLD analysis project Ga0233429, IMG submission 179879) | Seawater microbial communities from Saanich Inlet, British Columbia, Canada - SI_118_April2016_135_MG | ecosystem: Environmental > Aquatic > Marine > Inlet | place: Canada: British...
TGGGCGGATCGGCGCAACCTCGAAGGACGAACCGTCGATTGGACCTTTGCCAGCACGGATGCACGCATCAAGATGGAGCGTCATTATTCCAACGTCTGCAAACTAATGTGACAGACCACTAGTGGTTTGTCAATAAAAAACATTGACAAATTGCGATCAGGATCTTTCAGTAAATTAACATATTTACGTGATTTCCAAAGGCCAGAAATTTAGTTGACAGACTACTAGACTATGAAATACCGTTTTCTGGGATCATCAGGTCTACAGATTTCACCCCTCATACTGGGGACAATGACTTTTGGCGCAGCCGATTGGGGCTGCGCCGATGTAGAGACCTTGGAGGTATGCTCGTGACCGAACAAACCAAAGTTCTCTATACAGGTGGGGATGGTGATATCGGCAAAGTGTTTGCTCGCCTCGCCAGCCCCAAGTACAAGCTGAGACTGACCTATTACTCGGATCCTATCGAGTCGGATATTCACGAAGTTGTGCAGGCGGATCTCACCGATATCGAGTCGGTGCGCGCTGCTATGCGAGGTGTGGATTCAGTGGTGCACATGGGCGCCAATTCTTCGCCAAGGGCGTCATGGGAGTCAATTCTCAACAACAACCTGATCGGCACCTACAACGTTTATGAGGCCGCCCGTCTGGAGGGGGTTCGTCGTGTTGTCTTTGCAAGCTCAAACTGGGCCTGTGCTTTTCACATCGCCGAGCATGGCAAAGTCGGGCCAAAAGATGCGCCCATCCGCCCCTCGACCCTTTATGGCGTCAGCAAGTGTTTTGGCGAGGCTTTGGGTAGCCACTACTATGATACATATGGTCTTAGCGTAATTTGCTTGCGCATTGGCCGCAGCCACGACGCGTCAGATGAGGGACCGAATGCTGAGGAACTGGTTCATATGTCGAATACCAACTCTGACTTGGGACCGTATGAAGGCGATCTCTGGCTCAAGCTGTGGGTCAGTAACCGCGATATGACTCAGCTCATTGAAAAGAGCCTTGAGACCGAATGCGGCTATGGTGTGTTCCTGGCCTGCTCTGACAATCAACCCGCCATTTATGATCTGTCGGAGACCAAACGCGTGCTGGGCTATAAGCCCGTACACGGTATCCAGCAGTTCTGGGACTTTGAGAAGGGCTGTTCTCGAGTATAGCATCATCTCTGATGGGCCAGGGGCGACGGATTCTCGGTTGCTATATAACATGGCGTATTCACCAGGCGCCTTTTCGTCGCTGTGCTCCTGCGATGGCGCAGGTGATGCGTATCGTTGGACTAAACCGCTTGTATCTTCGCGGTGGTTTTTGTAGCCCCCTGAGTTCTGTTCTTTGACAATCTAATATGACAAGGCCCACGCCGACAAAGCCATCGAGATCCTCAACGCGTGGTCCGAAGTTCTGTGGACGTTCCAGGACAACGATTCCAAGCTCCTGGCCGCGTGGACCGGAGACGATTTCTGCAACGCAGCCGAGATTTTGCGCTATACGGATAAGGGCTGGAAGAAGCGGGATTCGGTGATTTGATACGGTACAGCACTGGCTGAAAGTGAAGATCAAAGATCGAGGAGGACCTATTATGGGACGCAAAACATCAGATGTAAAAGCCGGCGACATCCCCAAACGGGAATTCGGGAAGACTGGGGAGATGCTCACCGTGGTTGGACCCGGCGGGGCGCGTTTCCGGATGATCTCCTGGGAGGAGGCAACGGCGGTCGTGCGCCGCTGCTACGACCTCGGAATCAACTACTACGACAACTCGCACAACTACTGGGGAGGGCGTTCGGAAGAGGTCTACGGCGCCGTCCTGCCCCCGTTCCGGAAAGAGGTCTTTATCACGACGAAGTGCGACGGGCGCACCCGGGAAGGGGCCGAGCGGGAGCTGGAAGCCGGGCTCAAGAGCATGAGGACCGACTACGTCGATCTCTGGCAGCTCCACAAGGTCGGGCTTTTCGAGGACGACCTGGAGACCATCTTCGCTCCGGACGGCGCCATGGAGGCGCTGGTGGCGGCGAAGAAGGCGGGGAAGTGTCGTTTTATCGGTTTTTCAGTCCACGGCGATCCCAACACGGTGGTCGAAATGCTCCAGCGCTCCAACGACTGGGACGCCACGCTGATCCCGCTGAACCCGGCCGATCCGGAGTATATGAGTTTCGAAAAGATCGCCCTTCCCGCCGCTGTCGAGCGCGGTATAGGGATCCAGGTCATGAAAAGCCTGGGCAACGGGAAGCTGCTGACGTCGCTGACGGCCCGGGATTGCATCAACTACGCCCTGAGTCTGCCCACGCATTGCATCACTCTGGGTTTCACCAATATCGGCCAGGTGGAGGATGACGTCCGCTTTGCGCAGCAGTTTGAGTCGCTAGCGGTCGAGAAGATGGATGAATTGCGCGTCCGCGCGGCCAGGATGGCCGGGCCGGATTTGGAGGACTGGAAAAAACCCTTGCGGAGCTTGGGCAAAAACCGGCGGACTCCGCTGCACGACGACATCTGAGCTCCATATTCAATGCCTCTTTCGTCGCCGGTGTCGATTGGCACCCAAAAACAGCTCTTCCTGGACGATCTGCTGATAGATCGCATGGACAACATCCAGCGGGTATTCCCGCAGCCGACAAAGCATCCCGCCAATCCCATCATCAGCCGGGACAGGCCCTGGGATGCCGGACGTTGTGATCTGTACGGAAGCGCGACCTATGACCCCGTTGGCCAGCGTCTGCAGGTATTCTACTCTGCAGTCAGTTCCGGGGACGGGCACGACGACCGGCTGGGATATGCCGAATCATGCGACGGCGGGCTGACGTGGACCAAGCCCGACTTTTCCCTGATCCCCGTCGAGGGGCAACTGCCCACGAACATCGTCATGGATGCCCCGTCCGGCAGCTTTGCGGGTCCTGCGGTGTTCCGCGACGAACGCGAAGCTGATCCGTCGAAAAGGTATAAGATGTTCACATCCAGCTATCCGGATCGCGCCTATCTCGGTCTGCCGACCTTCATTCACGAACAAGGCTCGAATCTCTATGCCGATTATTCTGTAGATCTGCCGGGCCTGGGCAGGCCGGGCATGTATGTGGCGTATTCCCCCGATGGCATCCATTGGACTGGCGGCGATGCACCCTTTTCCAACATGATAAGCGATACCGGACAGTCGGTGATGTGGGACGAGAGAGTTAGCAAATACGTCGCCTATGTCCGCGCCAGAACGGCCACGGGACGCTCGGTGGCCAGAATGGAGAGCGATGATTTTGAGAACTGGTCCGCGCCGCAGGTTGTGATGACAGCCCCGGATTACCAGCTGTACAGCATGGGAGTGACGCCGTACGAAGGCATCTATCTGGGCACTCCCTGGATCTGTTGGAATCTGGAGGGAGACACAGGGCCGGTGCTATCGCCGGAAATCGCCTTCAGCCGCGATGGCATATACTGGCAAAGGCCCAACCCGGGCGTGGAGTTCATCCCTACCGGAGCAGCCGGCAGCGCCGACGAGTTACAGATCCGTATGGCCAGTTCGTTGGTCGTGTTGGACGACCAGATCCTGTTCTTCTACGGTCAGACCGAACAACCGCATACGAAGGTCGACATGCAGATCGACATCGGCATGGCCAGCCTGAGACGGGATGGATTCGCGGCCATGGTGGGGAGCGAGGAGGCCGGCACGCTGCGCACCAACCCGCTGATCTTCTCCGGGGGACGGCTCTGCCTGAATCTGGAGACCGAACCCTCTGGTTCTGTAGTCGTGCGGTTGCTAAAGGCCGACACAGCACGCCCCGTTGCCTCAAGTCATCCGCTGAGCGGCGACTCCATCTGCCAGGATGTGCCCTGGTTGGGCGATGTCAACCTAGCCGATTGGGCTGGGAGTCCGGTTTGGCTAGAATTTGCCCTCAGCGGTGCCGCGCTCTATGCGTTTCAGTTCGTTGAGGCCTCGAGCGTTCAGTGAATGTTTGCGGCCGCGCCGGACGACGGGCAACGCCACGGCAACCTCTATCGCCGCGCGACAATGCGGAGACAGCCCATCCCATCTGAGAGGATTCCCGATGAAACGGTACAACGCTGCGGCTGGTTTGGTGTCAGTGTTTACAGCTGTTGTCCTGCTGACCGGCAGTGGGGCGGCTCTGGCGGAGCTGACCATTGCGGACGCGATCATCCGCCTGGATCGCTACGATCTTCCGGCTGAGGAATGGCAATGGGCCGAGGGTTGGGCCGAGCAACGTCAGTTCTTTCCGCGCTACTTCAAACCGTCTGCTACCATCCATCTATTTGTCCACAACACCGGCGAAAGTCCCGATCGGATTTCCGAACTGCTGTTCCAGGGTGAGGCCATGGCCGAGGCCTGCACCAGGCCGGACTTCGCCGGGCCGGTGATCTGGTATCGAACCAACCCCGAAGTGATTGCGCCGGGCGGGATGGCCATGGTCTACATGCGGCTGCGTGAGAAGCCAACCGGGCCGATCAGTGTGGGCATCGCTGCCGCCAGCGGCGGCCATCTCAATGCGGAGTTGACAGAGGACAACTTCGAGCAGCTCCGATTGGCCTACGTTGGATTCAGCCGTGAGATCGACAAGGCCTATGTCTATGTGGAGAACTACTCCGGTCGGTCGCTTGAGGTGAAGGGTATCGAGATCGATGGACGGGACGCGACCTCTGCTGCGACGATCATCAACCCGGCGTTTGCGGGCGGGCCGGCCCTGCTCGAAGTGTCGCTGAACCAGCCGTTCGCCTACGGCAGCTACCACTGTGTGAAGGTCACAACGCGCCAGGGCTCGTTCGCCATGCACCAGGTTCGTGCCCGCGATGACTTCTATCCGTTGGCGATCATCCCGGGCACCACGCCGTTGAGCGAGTACCACGCCAAGTGCTTCAACACGCTCTACAGCATGGGTGGCTCACATCCCGACGAGCCGGGCTGGTGGAGTCCGGACAGCGAGTATGAACGACTCGGGTTCAGGGTGACCCGACCTGCCTACACGGAGCCGCCTGTTAAGGCGGGTGCTACCGTGCCTCCCGGGAGGATTCGCTATACGAATATCGACGAGCCGGACGCTCACGAGAGTTCCACTCTCCCCTACATGCAGCGCTGTGGCGTGAACATCATGGCCAGAGTTGAACCGGTCATGAGCATGCAGCGGCGACTGGATCCCAGCCACGAAACCACGGTAATCGTCGACCGCACATACACGCCGATGAACTGGTTCATCTACGGCGAGGTGCCGGACGTGTTGATCAACGACTGCTACACGCCTACGCGCTTCATGGGATTCGATCTGATGGTCAGCGCCCACACCATAGAGACCCTGGTGCCGGCTGTTGGGCCGCGCCCGGTGGAGATGATGCTCTGGGGCGGGATGAACACCGGGTTCCCCACTCGCCGGTCGGCTACACCCGAAGAGAACGACATGTCGGTGCACTTCGTCGTGGGCGGCGGAGCCAAGGGTTTGCACTACTTCCTCGACTGGAACTCGTACCCGACCGTCTTCGAGGGGGGATACTTCATCGGCGCGCCCCGGACGAATATGCTGTGGAAGAGAATGGGGCGCTTGAACGCAGAGCTGATGCGTCTGGGATCGCTTCTGGCCATCGGGCACCCGTACAATATCGCCGCCAGCGATCACCCGCAGCTCTGGACGCGATCGCTGCTCTGTGGCCAGAACACATTCGTGATCGTGCTGGTCAATCGGCAGCACACCCTGCACAACAACGACACCTACACGCGCTTCCAGCATGTCTTCCCGGTGGATAAGGCCACCGTCACTGTCGATCTTCCCGCGTGGTTTAGCGCCAGGATCGCGGTAGAGGTGCGTTGGGATGCGGTCACCCCCGTGCAGCTGGCTGGTAGCGGCAGCAGGCGAATACTGACCGTGGAGAATCTTCTGACGTCGAAGGTGATTGTCGTTTCGCGCGATCCGGATATTGCCGACAAGCTTGCATTGGATCCCAACCGGCTGGCTGCGCTAATTGCCTCCGAAGAGCTCACCTATGTCACTGCCCGTCCGGCGATTGCGGATGTGATGCGTCCCGACGCGGTGATTCATGCGCCCGCCGGGACCACGGAAATCGCTCTCGACCTGACCGAGCAGGCCGCGCTTGACATGGCGCACCGAATTGCCACCACTGGCGAGCTCAAACTGGAGCCAGGCCAATGGCTTGGGTTGTACCCGGATCCACAGCTGGAGGGCCGCTCAGAGATCGTCTATCGGATCCACAGCGACGTTCCGCTCAAGGAGATCAGCGCATCGCTGACAAGCCGGACACCCAATTTTGCCGCATGCGCTAACAATACTATCGGCCTGTCGCTTGACGGGGTCAGGTATGTGGAAGACTGCAGCTTCAAGATGGACTGGAACGGTGGCGCACCCGATGAGCGGCTGATCGCCGTGCTTGCCCCCGAGGAGGGCAAGACCATCACCGAGTGCTTCGTGCGCGTGCTGCTGCGCGACCCGGTGGTGGTTGTTTCTGATGAGGCGACCAACCTCGTCCACGGCCTGACGCTGGCGCTGACCCCGGCGGAGTAGGAACCGGGCCAGCTTGGTAATGGGCGAAAAAACATGGAAGCAAAAAGATAAATGCGCGCAACTCGAAAACTGGCCGGCTTCCTCAGGCCATACTGGCTGTGGGCCATCTTGGCCCCGCTGCTGATGATGCTGGAAGTCGCCATGGATCTGGTGCAACCGCGTCTAGTTCAGCGCATCATCGACCAGGGGATCGCACAGAACGATCTGGATGTTGTTTTCAGTACCGTTGCCATGATGGCAGGCCTGGCGCTGATCGGTGTAGCGGGTGGCATGGGGGCATCGTTCTTTGCGGTTTGGGCAGCACAAGGATTTGGCGCTGACTTGCGCAGCACGTTGTTCCGCCATGTGCAGTCATTTTCCTTTGGCAACCTGGACGAATTGGAAACCGGCAAAATCATCACTCGGTTGACCAATGACGTCGTTCAGGTGCAAGAGCTGGTGATGATCCTGCTGCGCATTATGGTCCGAGCGCCGCTGATGCTGGTCGGCAGTCTGATCATGGCCATCCTGACCAGCCCTCCATTGTCCTTACTCTTCGTGGTGCTCATTCCCATCGTCCTCTTCTTCCTGATTTGGATCATCAACCGGACCTTTCCCATGTTCGGGGTGGTGCAGGCGAAACTCGACGCCATCAACACGGTGATGCAGGAGAATCTGGCGGGTATGCGCGTGGTCAAAGCCTTTTCGCGTGCCGACTGCGAAATCGACCGATTCAATACGGTCAATGATGACTGGATGGATCACAATCTCAAAGCAGTTAGGACGATCGCTGTAACCATGCCCTTCATGATGTTGATCGTCAATACGGGTGTGATAGCGACCCTCTGGTTTGGCGGCATCCAGATAAACCAGGGCACCATGCAGGTAGGGCAAATCGTTGCTTTCATTAACTATCTGATGGTAACGCTGACCTCCATGATGATGGTCAGCATGGTGCTCATACGCGTTTCGCGGGCCGAGGCATCGGCCGTGCGCATCGTGGAGGTTTTTGAGAGGGAAGCAAAGGTCGTAGCGGCTCCGGAACCGATCCAGACTTTTGAGCCGAAAGGTCAGGTGGCCTTTGAGCATGTGAATTTCAGCTATGACGACGAAGATCACACACCGGTCTTGCAGAAGATCAATTTCGCGGTCGAGCCGGGGGAAACCGTTGCCCTGTTGGGTGCAACCGGCTCCGGAAAGTCGAGCTTGATCAACCTGATCCCGCGCTTCTACGACGTCAACGAGGGGCGCGTGACCATCGACGGCATTGATGTGCGCCAGATAGAAAAGACCGCATTGCGTCAACAGGTCGGGGTCGTGCTCCAGGAGTCAGTGCTCTTTAGCGGCTCCATACGCGACAATATCCGTTACGGTCGGCCCCAGGCAGACGAAGAAAAGGTGATCGCTGCGGCCAAAATGGCTCAGGCACACGACTTCATTGTCGGCTTCCCCGATGGCTACGATTCCATCGTGGGGCAACGCGGGGTGACTCTCTCGGGCGGGCAGCGGCAGCGAGTGGCGATAGCTCGAGCGCTCCTGATCCAGCCGGCGATCCTGGTCCTGGATGACAGCACCAGCGCAGTCGATGTGGAGACCGAAGCGCGCATCCAGGAGGCACTGGCCCAGGTGCGGCAGGGCAAAACCAGCTTTGTAGTCGCCCAGCGGGTCGGCACCGTGCTCAACGCCGACAAGATCCTGGTGTTGGAAAACGGCCGGATCGTGGCTGCCGGCAATCACGACACGCTGCTGGACACCAGCGAAATTTACCGCGAGATCTACGAGTCACAAATGGGCAACGGGACGGTGGACCATGGCTGAGTCTAAGTCGGCACAAGCAGAAACCCCCCAAGCCCCTCTGCCGTTGCTGGGCGGCGGCGGGCCGGGCGGACCCCGTGCGCCGGGCAAGGTGGAACGGGCCAAGGATCGCCGAGGTACCGTTCGGCGCCTGTGGGGGTATCTCAGCCGCTACAGAGCTGCACTGATCGTCACGACGCTAATGGTGATTGTTTCGACGGGGCTGAATCTGTTGGGACCCTATCTGATGGGGCGCGCCATCGATCTGTATATCCTCACCGGGGACTTGCCGGGATTGGTTCAGCTCCTGCTCTGGATGGGCCTTGCCTACGTGACGGCGTCGATCCTGGCCTATTGCCAGGCCTATGTGATGGCCGGCGCTGCCCAGCAGGCCGTGCGCGATCTGCGTAGCGACCTCTTTGTTCATATGCAGACCCTGTCGCTGCGTTTTTTTGACCAGCGTCCCCAGGGGGAGCTGATGAGTCGGGTCTCCAATGATATCGATAACATCAACAAAGTGCTGAATGAAAGTGTCACCCAACTGATTGCCAGCGTGCTCAGCATGACCGGCATCGCCGTGTTGATGCTCTGGATCAATCCCGGATTGGCAGCGGTAACGCTGGTGGTCGTACCATTGATGACGCTGGGGATCGCACCAGTCATCGGCAAGCGCACCAGAACGGGATTCCGGCAGCAGCAGGAAAATCTGGGTACACTCAACGGTCTGATTGAAGAGACGATCTCCGGTCAGCGGGTGGTCAAAGCTTACGCACAGGAGCAGACCGCCATCGATGAGTTTGACGTGGCCAATCAGGAGTTGCGCCGCGCAGCAACACGCGCCCAGATCTTCGCCGGCTTCATGGGGCCGGTGATGGGTGCGATCAACAATATCAGTCTGGCGATCGTGGTCGGCGTCGGCGGTCTGATGGCCTTAAAAGGGATGGCCACGGTCGGCACGATTGCCGCTTTTATCAACTATTCGCGCCAGTTTGGCCGTCCTCTGGGCCAGATCGCCAATCTGTACAACAGTATTCAGTCGGCCATTGCTGGGGCTGAACGGATTTTCCAGATCATCGACGAAGTGCCCGAGTTGACCGACGCGCCGGACGCACTGCCTCTGGCTGAGATCAATGGAGAGGTCGTCTTCCAGGATGTCAGCTTTGGGTACGACCGTGCTCAACCTGTCCTGAAGAATGTCTGCGTGCATGCCAGGCCCGGCCAGGTTATCGCCCTGGTGGGCCCTACCGGGGCCGGCAAGACGACGATTGTCAACTTGTTGACGCGTTTTTATGAGGTGGATCAGGGCCGGATACTGATTGACGGCCATGATATTCGTCAGGTGAAACAGGATGATCTGCGCCGCCAGCTGGGCATCGTCTTACAGGACACCTTCCTCTTTGCCAAAACGATGATGGAAAACATTCGCTACGGCCGGCTCGATGCCAGCGATGACGAGGTAATCGCCGCGGCCAAACTGGCCAATGCCGATCAGTTTATCCGTCGCCTGCCGCAGGGCTACCAGACGGAATTGTCGGAACGGGGTAGCAACCTGAGCCAGGGACAACGTCAATTGCTCGCTATCGCTCGCGCCGTGCTAGCCAATCCGGGCATCCTGATCCTGGACGAAGCGACCAGCAGCGTCGACACGCGCACCGAAAAGCAGATCCAGGAAGCCATGTTGAGCCTGATGGCGGGCCGGACCAGCTTTGTCATTGCGCACCGGCTGAGCACGATCCGGGAGGCCGATCAGATCCTGGTCATCAACCACGGTGAGGTCGTCGAGCGCGGCACGCATGAGGAACTGTTGGCGCAGAAGGGATTCTACCATCAGCTCCATGCCAGTCAATTCCGGGCCACGCGCCGCAGAGTGGCGGATGTGTATGATTGAAAGGCCGTCGTCGATGGAATATGTACCATTAGATAAGACGGGCAGTGAAGTGAGTTGCCTCGATTTTTGCGGCGTGCCGGCTGATCTTAGGTGATTGAGATGAAAGAAGGCTTTATGATGCGATTGATGACTTGGTTATTCCTGGTCTTTTCCATTCTGATTCTGGCTGCAGGATCTATCCACGCAGAGACCGGAATCCAGAGCATAGAGGCGGATTCGCTTATGTCAGTTGAAGAGAACGCGTATAAACTTTCTCAGGTGGTAGTAGAATCTGAAGTAGATTCGCTCATGTCGGCCAAATGGGGCGATAACTTTAAGCATGTAAGCTACCCCACCCAGTGGTTGGATAGGGTATTTACCGTAAAGCCTGGTGACTCCATCCAGTCGGCTATCGACGCTGCAAATTCGGCCGGAGGGGGTGTTGTCCTGCTGAAAGAGGGGATTCACACGATAGACAGCGGCATAACATTGAAAAGCAGAGTGACGATAATCGGAGAGGGAAGAGCGCGGACTATTTTAACGCAGGGCTCGGATATGAGCGGCACTGTATTCAATGCAGACCCTTCATCCCAGGTGACCGATCTGGTTATAAAAGACCTGACTCTGAAAGGCTCACAAAGCGGTAAGGCCTACGGGATACAGATGGCGGGAAAGAATGGAAGCAGGCACACGCGGATCATGCTTCAGAATGTCACGGTCTCGCATTGGTCTGCACATGGTGTCCATATGAAGCGAACAGACAATATCATCATGGACAACTGCAATTTTCAATTCAACGGTTCCACAGGTTCATTATTTCACAACGTCTATTTTCTGTACAATAAGCACATTCTGCAGTCCGATTGCGATATGTCCTTCCCGGTAACGGGCAAGGGAAACAAATACACCTCCACCGAGTATGTATTGGCCCAGAGGTGCACCATTAAGGATTCCAAAGTAAATGGAATCCAATCAGACCATGAGGAAGCCGGTTTTATCTTTTTCCACAAATACAATATCTCGGGATGTGGGTGGGTCGCCTTGTGGTTTCCCTGCGAGGATTTTTACGACAAGTTTACGTATAAAGAAGATCCGCAATACGCGCCGCAAAATGTTATCCTGAACAGGTGTGTCATAGTCGATAATACATGGGGCGCTATGTGGCGGGCTGTCAATGATTCTTATGTCATCAACTGCACCTTTGCCAATAAGAAAATCGACATGGGATTGTTAAAATGTGACGTCACCATGGAAAACAGCAGCTTCGGCAAAGGCAATCAGATTTATACCGATGTTGAGCAATGGCCGGCGGATGTTAAAATTTTGTGGTGAAATTTTATCTGGCGACGAATATTGAAAGGCGGGTCGTGACTGTGTCACGGCCCGCCTTTCAATTTATGGGAGGGAAGTAATCGAGGTCAGTCGACCGACTTACCGCGCTGTCGGAGGATGGCGCCGATTGCGACGATTGTGAGCGCTACGCCACCGGCGAGCAATCTTCCAGACAGGGGGTTCGGGATAAATACCAGAAGGCAGAGCAACAGGCCGAGAACGAGTGACGCGTTCCCCATGATGGTGAGTTGGCGCTTGTCGGAATTGCCGCCGATCTCACTCTCGAAATCGACTGGCTTGGCCATCGTTGCGAAGAACGTCTTTTCTTTTTTATCGTATTCCGAGTCGTTCAGCTTCGACAGGAAGACGCATACGGCCGTAGAGATCGCACCGAAGATGAAGATCCACATCGCGCGGCCCTGTATCGACCAGGCCACGTCATTGACCTGACCATCGTAGTAAGCATAGGCGGACGGGAGCAGGCAGGCGGTGATGATCACGAAGTAAGACCATTTCCAGAGCTTTTTGAGCCACAGTCCCGCCAGCATGGGGAAACCAAGCGGAATCCCGATGATGGAGCTGATTGCGAGATATGCATCGAAGAGGACTATATCCTTCTGCGTGACCCAGAGCAGGCTGTAGAAGATGATGATTGCGCCGAGTGCCACGGTCAGGAATCGACACAGCCACATTTCGGCAGCGGGCTCCAGCGGCGGCATGCCGATCTTCTCGCGGAATCGAGGGATCATGTTGCGGACGATCACGCCGACCTGACCGTTCAACGCGGTGTCCATGCTGCTCATGGTGGCGGCGAACATCGCGGCGATCATGATGCCGATGAGTCCATCCGGCAGGAGTTTCAGAGCGATGAATGCGTAGGAGCCGTTGGACGGATTGTCGATGTTCATCGCGCTGATCTCAGCTTCGTAGAGGAAGCGGCTGACCATGGGAGGGATGAACCAGATGAGCGCCCCCAGGGCCATTAAGCCCATCGCCAGCCATGAGCCCTTGGATGCTTCTTTGGCATCTTTGGCGACGAGGAAGCGGCCTGCGGAGGAGAGGCTGATTTGCCCGTAGAGCTGCATCACGAAGATGACGATGATCCAGTGCCACGTGAATTTGTTGTTGGGAAACTGGCCGGGGTCTTTGACAAACCGGAAGTCCTCGACAAAGCGGGGGTCTGTAAAGTAGGAGAAGAAGGCGCCGAGGCCACCGATCTCGTTGAGGGCCAGACCTGCGACGACGATGGTGATGACCATCATGATGAGACCCTGGACGAAGTCCGTCGCCATCACCGCCCATTTGCCGCCCATGGTAGAGTAGAGTACGACGATGGCGCCGATCACGACGATTGTGGTTTTCAAGGGGAATCCAAACGTCGAGCTGGCAAAACCGGCAAGTGCCCACAGTTGGATTGAGCCGGCGATCGGTGCGAGAAGCACCCCTATGTAGATGCTGAACTGCTCCATGGCAACGCCGAAGCGGTCGCGGATGATATCGGCCAGCGTCAGCGCTCGGGTCTGGCGAAACCACTTGGCCAGGAACAGACCCGAAATTCCAAAGGATACCACATTGGCCAGGTATATGATGAGGAATGTCGGTCCGGCATCATATGCTGCGGACGCGTTGCCCGTGAATGTGAAGGCGCTGATGCCGGAGACAAACATGCTCATCCCGACGATCCACCAGGTACCCTGGGCGCCACCGCGGATGAAGTCACTCAGGTTTTTGTTGAAGCGAGAGAAATAGGCCCCCAGGGCCAGAAGCATGATCAGGTAGATGATCAGGGTGGTGTATTCGATGTGCATTGAGGCTTATTCTCCCGGGAAATTGTTTGTTGCTTTGGCCTATGGTATATCAAGTATATTGATGTGTGTCAAGCAGTCAGCCTTGTTACCGGGTAGTCAGCCTCCGCTATGGCTGCTGCTATCTGAATAATGCATAATACCTTGTGATGGCATTTGTGATTTCGTTCACTCTTGCAGGCGCGCTAGGAGAGGCTCTGAAGATTTCGCTACGCCCATGTTATATTGGGTGCACCGACGAGTAGCGGGTATCCGAGCAATTTGCTTCAACGGAAGGTGATATGAACTATTTAAGCAGAAGAGAAATGTGCTGGTTGCTTTGCGTCCTGCTCATAATGACAGCGGCCTCGTTTGCAGAGGACGCAGCATCATTAACGGAAGATGCAGAATCTGATACAGTGACACATCGAGTTCTTCACAAAGACGATTTTGACACAGATTTGTCTCAATGGGTTGTTGAACAGGCGACCGGGGGCACTACGGCTCTGCAGAACGGACAGCTTGAGATCGATGATGCTAAAGGGTGTACCGTGTGGTTCAAGGAGAAGCTGGCGGGGGCCATCATGATCGAATATGAAGCCACCCTGATAAAGCAGGATGGAGAGCACGATCGAGTGAGTGATTTGAACTGTTTCTGGATGGCGATCGACCTCAAGCACCCCGAAGATCTCTTTGCTAACAAGAGCCGTCAGGGCTCATTCGCTAACTACCATTCTCTGCGTCTGTACTATGTCGGCTATGGGGCAAACGACAATACCACGACCCGATTTCGTCGATACCCCGGCGATGGTTCGCGCCCGTGTCTTCCGGAGCACGACCTGGGGGATGAGAAATTCCTGCACGAGCCAAACAAGACTATCCAGATTCAGATCATTGCCGATGGTGGCAAGATTCAATATCTGCGCGATGGTGAGATCGTCTTTGATTTCCTGGACGAGAAACCATTCAGGGAGGGCTGGTTTGGTTTTCGCACAGTGCGGAACCATATGAGGATCGACAATTTCCGAGTGTATCGGCTAACACCCTAACGACGGTTGGTTTTCTCTGTCCTTTGTATCCCCCTGTATAGTTTTTCTCTTTTATGGCAGCCAGAGATGCAGCGTCTGGCCATAGCCCAGACCGAGAGCGAGGCGGTCATCGGCGAGGGTGACGGCGGCCAGATTGGTGCTGATCCGCTGGCTCAGGGGAAGGGTCCAGACGATGCGGGCGCCGGTCGGCGTGTGGCGCACGGCGCCCAGTTGGGTGAGGGCCTGATTGGGCAGCAGTAGTTCGATCTGGCCATCGCCGTCGAAGTCGCCGGCCACGGCCATGTCCAGGTTGCGCGAGCCGATGCGGTGGGAGGTGTAGCCGGGTATTCGGGTTGCGATGTCCAGGGCATCATCGATGAGGAGGTAGAATTCGACGGTGCCGCCGATGTGGGGGGTGAGAATGTCGACGATCTCGATTTCTCCCAGAGGACCGAAGGGGGCCACGGCGATCTGGTGACGCCAGCGATAGCCCTGGCCGATTGCCGGGCCGGTGGCGATCCGGCGGCCGGTTTCGTCGAAGGCGGCGATGCGGGCGCCCTGTTCTTCGTCGCTGAGAGTGACCAGGATTTCGCGTCGGCCGTCACCCGTCAGGTCTGTCCAGATCGGGGATAGACCTTCGACCACGGCTGGAGCGGGGATGTCGATGTGCAGGACGACCTGAGGGGTGGGGCGGGTTTCAATCAAGGCGATGCCGGCGGCTTCGAGGTCGTCTCCCAGAACGCCGTGTCCGTAGCGGCTGGTTGGGTTGGTGAGCAGCAGGATGCGCTCCTCCTCGTCCATCAGGATGCGGGCGTCGGGCAGGGCGTTGATGGGCAGGTGGAAGTCGACATCTCCGTCGCGTATGACGAGATCGCCGCTGTTGTCGATATAGGCGATTCGCCCTTCCGGGGTCAGCAGCGCCGGGTTGGTGAAGGTAGAGGCTTCTGCGTCTGTGGGATTGGCCAGGGCCGGTTGTCCCTGATCGTCGACGACGAGCAGGGGAGGAGTGCCTGGTAGAAGTATATCCGGAGTGATGGTCAGGGACTCGGTCTGAGTCGTGGTGACTTTGAAGGCCTGCACGCGGCCGTCGGAAAGGGCCACCGCCCAGATGCTTCCTTCGGGAATAGGCGCGGCTACTACCCACTGGGGAGAGCCGGATAGTGGAATTTCGATTTCTGTGCCTGCGGGCAGTGAACCAGTGCCGAGTGCCATCCGGTTGCCGTCCGGTCGCTGGTAGGTGTAGCCGGCGGCGATCCATTTTCGTCTCATAGGCGTGTCGGGCTCTGGCATAGAATCATCGGGGGGTGTCGGAGTGCTGTCGGGCTGCTCTGGTGCAGGAGTGTCGTCGGAAGTGGAGGGAGGCACCTGCGTCGGATCGGCATTCGGGCCGATCGGTTTGTCCGAAGAGGAACAGCCAGTGAGGAAGAGGATGGCGATCAGCAGCAGGGTCCACATATTTTCTCCTCTTCAGGAGATGATTGAGTCGAGAGAATTCTCCGCATCGCCGTACAGGTCGATGAAGCGCTGCGGCGGGTCGCCAGATCGTGCGGACTGAGGAAGCCGACGTGGCAGTAGAGCGACTCTTCCCCTTCCCGCCTGTCGAGCCAATCGAGAGTTGTTGAATCGTGGGGAATGTCAATTATTTCATATAAATCTGATAATAATGCTCATTTCGATGAATTTTTCATATGGATGTGAAATTTTTGCATTGAAATGCGGAGTACTTACGCCATGGCCACGAGTGTCGGCTTCGAACAACTCAAAAAGCACAATTACTGGACCGCCGCCCCTGTCGATACTGGCATCCGGATTTGATCCAGGTCTGTCACGTCGCCTGGAGAATTGCATGTATCTGCACTTCAAAGCCCTGGGGTATCAGGTCCATGTGGGACAGAGCCGAAATCTCGAGATCGATTTCGTGCTGGAGCGCGCTGACGAGCGCATTTACGCGCAGGTCTGCTACCTGCTCTCCGAGGAGAGCACTATCGAACGCGATTACCGCGGTCTGGAGTCCATCCGCGATAACTTTCCGAAGATGGTGATCAGCATGGATGATGTCTGTTTCGGAACGCGCAACGGAATCCAACATCGTCTGGCGTGGAATGTGTTGAACGAGCCGGAACCGTCTTTCTGAGGCCATCCCTTTCCTCAACGGAGATCGAGAGGGTCGTCGACCGCTCTTTCCGCCCATCGTTTGCGCAGACGCGCTTGAACCTTCTGAAAAGGGGTGTAGCGAGCCAACTCGGCTTCGGTGCGGGGTATTTCGAAGGTCGTTTCATCGGGTAGGGCCGCCCGCAACTTTTCTACATCACCTTCTTCGGGATAGTCGGGGGCGTAGCCCAGCGCCGCCATCTCTTCGCGACCGTACGCCTCTACAAAGCGAATTTCTGCCTCTGACAGGCCGGTGCGGTAGTTGCCGAAGTTGTCGGCTATGATCGGTCCGCCCAGATCTCCCCAGGCGCTGATCGTGCCGGCGTTTTTGGCGACGTTCGGCTTTTTGTGGAACTCCAGCATCTCGGGAGTGTACTGCAATTCCAGGAAATCGCACAGTCGACGGGTGGTCTCCTCGGAGCGGCCGACTAGGTCTTCGAATTTGAGCAGCAGGATGCGGCCGCTGTCTTTCAGGAAGCCGTACGCCTTCAGGGTTTCGGCCTGATCCTCCTTCCAGGCCAGCATGGATCTCTGGGCTCCTCCGGAGAGGATGGAGTCGCGCTGGCACAGAGCCATGTCGCGCGGATCGCGGACCAGCCAGACGAAGCGACTATCGGGGAAGTTCGCGAGGGTGAAGGGGAGGAACTGATACGCGTGGTTTTCCTTGACGAAGACGCGTTTTTTGCCCTGTGTTCGAGCCTCCTTTTCGTACGCGTAGCGGATGATTTCGGAGAGGGTTTGCCCGGTGCACTCTCGACGGAGTTCTTCGGCGGAGACGGAGCTTTCCCACTGGGCGAAGATGCCGGCCAGGTAGTCGGCGACGCCGTCGGTGAGGTCGGTCCAGTTTTCGTTTCTGCTCAGGTCGCCGTACAAGTAGTACTTTGGACAAAACGTTCGCATCATGTGCGACGGGAAAGGACCGCACACTTCGGGATGCGCGTCCAGAATTTTGGCGATCAGGTTGCTGCCGGAACGCTCCGAGCAGAACAGGAAATCGAAGTGCATCGTCTGTTTCTCCCTGGTTTCTTGTCCAGTTCATAGGCGACTCAGCCGACCCGGGAGGACGCCGATGGTCGGCTGAGTTTTGAAGTGGCGATTTCAGCGCATGGGAATGCAGATGATTTTTCAGACAGATCCCAGTATCTGCATCAGGCGTCGAGCCACGATCCGCTCTTCGTTCTCTTCCATCATATAGGGGTTGATGGTGAGCCCGTCTTCACCGCCGGAGACTTCGATTCGCGGGTCGCCCTCGGAAAGTTGGCGTTTTACCTCCGGAGGCGCAATCCCCAGCTGGTCCGCGTCCCACTGGATCGACATGTGGGGGGCGACGTTGGAGCGCCCGGGCTGGCGGATCGGGGTGGTCACCGATGGGAATTGGGTTACTGCCTCGGAAATGACCTCCAGGCGGCGGCCCCATTCGCGCCACTCCGCTTCATGGTCGCGCTCGACCCACTGTTCCACGGCGGCCAGGAGGCCCATGATCTCCTCCTTGCCGGCCTTCATCGGTCGCCCGAGGGAATGATGCGGTGCGCCGTTGGCAAAGGCGGTCTGGAGGAGTTTCTTGCGGCCGAGGACCAGGCCGGATGCCTGGGGGCCGCGCAGGCATTTGCCGCCGCTGTAGGCGACGGCGTCGACGCCTTGTTCCAGATACCAGTTGGGTACGTCCGGGCGTTCGGCCGCGGCATCTACGAAGCTCGGGATGTCGTGGGTGTGGCCGATTTCTGCCATCTCTGCGACTGAAATTTCGCCGCGCTCGGCCGCGTCGCCGAAGATGAGCAGCATGGCGGTGTGCTCGTTGATAGCCGCTTCAAGGTCCGCTTTAGTGGTGACTTCGACGAAGTGGACGCCGACCGCCTGGACCGCCAGATCGTATCCCTGACGATGATTTGCCTGGACGATCACTTCGTTTTTCATGCCGGTCGTGTCGGGGAGTCGGTTCATCTTTTCTCGATCTGTCCCGGCCACGCAGGCGGCGGTCACCTGGGTCATGGCGGCGGCGCAGCCGCAGGTGATCAATCCCCATTCGCACTGCATTACTTCGGCGATGCGCGCGCCGACTGCCTCCATCAATTCGTCTATCTGGACGTAGCGGTTGGACGCCTCCACCATCGCCTGCTGCACTTCGGGGAGGATGCGGGAGCCGCTCAGGATGGTCAATGTGCCGACGCAGTTGATTAAGGGACGGATGCCGATGGATTCGTAGGTTGGGAAACGCAGGTCGTCGCTCATGGTGAAGCTCCTCGGTTTGATTGTTAATTCTAACGCAAATCAGTGAATCTCCGCAGGCGGGTCCGGAGGCAGCCCCCGGATCCGCCGTCCACACGCAGCATCTCTCCAAATACCTTTGCTAGCAGCTCCGAGTCTGATCTATCGCCCAGCTGTACATCCGCCGCGCTCTGTCCACTACCCGCTCCACGTCCCGCTCCAACATCAGGCGTTCTTCGACGAGGGAGCGGGCGACTTCGACGCAGCGGTCGACGTAGTCGTCTCTGCTGGAATAGCGATCCGCGATGGGGGCTCTCGAATCTCCTTCGGCGACCTGGGCGGATGTGGGTGCGAACGGCAGCCAGCTTCCGGAAAGTCCGATCAGGGCCCAGGATGCTCCCATGGCGGAGGAGCGGAGACGCCAGCCGGTGAAGGTGCCGAGGGGTACGGCGACTTCGGGCAGGCGGATGCCAGCTACTTCGTTGCCGTCTTCGTCTACGGCTGCAACCAGGGTCTTGAAGATGGGGCCCAGTTGTGGAGGCTCCGTGGAGATGATGCCGGAATCCCATTCCGAGCCGAAGTCGAGCCGGCGGGGGATGCGGGGGATAGTCGGGCGAGGGAGTCCGGGCGGGTTGGGAAAGTTGAACGTCGAGCCAGTGGGGGTGACCAGAGTGTTGTCGGCGATTTTTCCGTGGTGACTCGGAGGAGGGTCGCACTCGCCGCACACCCAGTTGTCGAGAGCGATCAGCAGGGCGCGGTGGCCCAGGCGGAAGTCGGTCGGGTTGCCGGGCAGCGGATTGGGGCCGGTGGGCAGGTCCGCCGCTCCGTGCTGGGTGCCGGCGAAGTGGTAGACTCGGACGCAGTCCGGAGGTTGGATATCGGCGGTGCTGTCGATGTCGGTGTGGATGAGGGAGGCGCTGCGGTTCCAGTATTCGGTCGAGGAGTTGACGTAGAAGATCTTCGGGGTGGTGTTGCGGTTCTGACAGCGATTCAGGAGACCGTCTGTCGCGCCGGTTACGGGATCGGTCTGCGGGTCGTCGGTGAAGGGAAACTGTTCCGTGGGGTAGAAGACGTCGAAGTGGGCGCTGGAATGGCGGGAGGGCTGGGCGAAGCGGTGATTGAAGGAGCCCATTGCCCCTCCGGCGACGTTGACGATCAGGCCGTCGAAAACCTGGCGCTGGTTTTCGTCTTCGTTGAATCCGAGGTAGAGGAGGTGGCGCAGAAAGCGGCCGCTCTGGGAGGAGCCGAAGCCGTAGGCGCGGTCGATACGTGGACGATCTTCTTGGGCGGTCGGATTGTCTCCGTCGTATTTCAGAGAGGAGATAAAGTCGCGCGTGGCGGCGAAGCCCAGACCCATGACGACGGGATCTTTGCCGATGTAGACCAGGTTGTAGATGAGACCGAGATCGAATCCGGGGGGATAGTGGATTCCGGGACGGCCGTCGTCGAGGCGGGTGAACGACCAGCTATCTCTGGCGACAGTCTGTGGTGCGTCGTAAGGTTTTTCGCGGACGGTCAGGACGGCCTGGTCTTCCGTCCCTTCGGCGACTTCGTATGGGTGGTGGTAGCGGCTGCCGAGGGAGTGGGTATCGACGGGTGCGTCGACTATTATCTCGCAGCCGACCGGGCCGATGAGGGGGCCGTCGGCGGCGCGAGCGATGGGTACATCCAGGGTCATGAGGTGCTGATCATCCGGCGTCTCGGGGGGGACGTCGGCCTGCCAGCCGCAGGCGGCGACGGTGTAGCCGGCGTTCATGAGCAGGCCGTCGCCGAATTCCGACTCCGTGGCGGGGCGATTGGAGCCGGCGGCCAAGTTGAAAGTGGTCAGAATGCCTTTGCGGCCCCGGTTGACCACGTTGTAGAGCAGATTGCCGTTGCCCCGGGAGGGGTCGACCGGTTTGAGGATCCAGATGTCGGCGCGGAATTCTACGTGGCCGTCCGCATTGCGGGGTGCCAACTGCAGGTCGACGATGGGTTGATTGCGTGGGTGGTCCGGGTCGACTGCGAAGTGGGCGCTTCCCTCCAACTGTTCGTAGGGGCCGACAGAGCCGAAGGGCTTGCCATCGAGGACGGGGCTGCGGGTGGTGATTTCAAAGCGGGTGAGCATCGGATGAAACCTCGTTTCGGGTTGTGCTCTGGAATGGACGCGCTCTGCTTTTCAGGGGCTGGATTTCGAATTGGATCGGCTGCTTCGATCCTCTTTTAGAGTTCGACCGGCCAGTTGATGCCCGCACTCATGCCGCCGTCTACTCGGAGCGTGTGGCCGGTGACGAAGCCACCCGCCGGAGAAGCCAGGAAGATCGCGGCGCCAACCAGTTCTTCGACCTTGCCCAGCCTGCCGAGGGGCGTTTGCTCATTGACCCAGTTGAGCATTTTCTCCTGCGCCCAGAGTTTGGCCGCCAGTGCGGTGGGAAAAAAGCCGGGGGCGATGCCGTTGACGCGGACGCCGTGCTTTCCCCATTCGCTGGCGAGCGCCCGGGTCATCATCTGCATGCCGGCCTTGCTTATCGCGTAAGGGCCGACGCCCATGAGTGGGGCATAGGTGTTGAACGAGTCGATGTTGATGATGTTGCCGCTTTGGCGGCCGATCATGTGTCTGCCGAACTTCTGTGCGAGAGCGAAGGCGCCGCGCAGGTTGGTGTCCATGATCCAGTCGTACTCTTCGAGGGTGTAATCTTCTACTTTTTTTCTGGTGTTCAGTCCGGCTACGTTGAGAAGGGTGTCGATGTGGTCGAATTCCCCTATCACGCTGTCGAAGAGTGCGTCGATCTGTTCCGATTTGGATACATCGCAGACGCGGAAGGCGACCGGATGCTCGCCGGTGGATATTTCTTCAGCAGTCTGGGCGAGGGTGTCGGCTTCGCGGCCGGTGATTATTACCTGTGCCTGGCGTTCGGCAAATCCTTGAGCCAGAGCGCGGCCGATGCCCCGGCTGGCGCCGGAGAGGAGGACGATCTGACCTTTTACCGAAAAAAGCTCATCCTGCATTGTGTTCCTTTCCATCATTAACTGTTCCGACGAGTTTGTTGGATTATCGATGTCTCCGGATCAGACTGCGCTGGTGATGAAGGCGTCGGTGGTGGTGGACCAGGCGTATTTGGTTTCTACCTCGCGTATGGCGATCTCGGTGGCGGTCAGTTCCTCGACGCTGTCGTGGAATTCGACGCCGGTGGTGGCGTCGCGCACGAGTACGATATTGTAGCCGCGTTCGTTCATGGCGATGATGCCGTAGTCGCGGCCGATGACGCACCAGTTGGTGGCGAAGCCGGCGTAGACCAGGTGCAGGATACGGCGCTCGGTCAGGAGTTCGTGGAGCTGGTCGCCGGTGGCGATGATCGGTTCGCCGGGCAGGGGGGCGACCAGGTCGGAAATCTTGAGTTCGGTTTCGTAGCGGGATATGGCGTCCTGCAGGCGCGGTTCCCGGTCGCGGCCGAAGTCGGCGTGTTCTCCGGAGCGGTAGATGCCGCGGAAGGCGGGGGGCGGCCAGGCGGATGGTTCTGCCGAAGATCCGGGTGCGGGCGTGAATTCGGGATGATGGCGCTCGACTACAAAAGGGGATGGAGCGTGGATTACGGTCACGCCGGCCCGGCGAGCGGCCTGGAGCAGGGGGACGATGCGCTCTCGAGTGACTTCGGTGGCGCGCTGTAGCCAGCTGTCGATGTAGTGGGTGCTCCAGACGTCGACCAGGACGAGGGCGGCCTGTTCGATTGGAATGGACAGATCGCGTTCGACGAAGCCGAAGTTCTGCTCGTCGCAGGATACATCCGGGTCGGTGTATACCCGATAGTACCGACAGGGTATGTTCAGGATTTTGAGAGTTCCTCTCTCGGCAGTGCTTTCCATGTCATTCTTCCTTTCTCGCACCCGACACTTTCTTCAGCCTTCGGCTATCTCGAAAAGTAATGTCCGCGGAGGACTGGGAGTTCAAACCTGTCAGCGGATCTCGACGACCGCGTGTCCCTGCGGAAGTGCTAATTTCACCTGTCGGGAAGCCGCATCGAACGTCCATTCTTTTACCGGTCCACCGTTGACGGAGACCGAAGCAGGACGGCTCGCCACACTGACCGCTATGTCGGTCTCCTCCGGCGCATCCACTTCCACGTCCATCCCTTCGGTCGTGTAGGCGACCGACGCCGATACCGCAGTGCCGCTCGAAAACGACACCTCACCGTATACAAATTCACTCCCCCTCAGGAAGAATCCGGTGATCGCGCCCGCGCGATCGGTCACCACCGCGAACCGTTCGGCGTCGGTCGAGCAGTCCCCGATAGGTGCGCCGATGTTCTCCCCCGTGCGGAAGAATGCCCGGATCACCGCATCGCCCCGCTCGACCTTGGTGCCGATCCAGCCGTCAAAGATCACCTGTTCCGACGTCATATTGCGCTCTTCGGGCGCCGCGCCGAGGGATGGAACCATGACCGCGAGGAAATCGACGGCGCGGAGGTCGGCGGCGCTGGTCAGCTGCAGGAAACTCTCGTTGCGAACGCCGGCGCGGACACTGACCGATTCCATCGATGGCGAGAGCACATCCATATCCAGGTAGGCTTGCGGCCGCTCGATGCGGAATCGGTTGCCATCCTGCGTGATGGAGGATTCGCCGTCGTTGTCCTCCGCGTGGAACAGCCAGCTGTAGAAATGGCCGTCTGTACTGCGCACCTGGTCGTACATGACGATGATATCCGGCTTCACGAACAGGAACGACCGAGTATAGGATGCCAGCTTGTCCTTGTACACGCAGGCCAGATCTGCCTCTACCTCGTCGAACCGCCAGCCGGCGAAACTGTGGCGAACGCGCGGCCAGCTGTTCAGCGCTGCGATGCCGTTTCTGTAGTCGGCCGGAAACTGACTCTCCGGGTCGCCGTCCACCAGCAGGACATTGTGGCCGGCGGCCTGGGTGTCGTACGCCGGGAAATAGAGGTTGGCGTAGTAGGAGTGGAATCCCCTGCTGTGCTCGAGCCCCACTTCGCTGACCAGAAGCTCGCCGCCGGCGTGCAGCAGGAATGTCCCCTGATCCACGTGGTAGTGATTGGAGTTGGGGCCGCTCTTGAAGGTGAGGATATTGCTCTCGTCCGACCAGTCCGAGCGCATGAACATGGCTCCTCGCACCGGGAAGTGGCGCGACGGCACGAGTTCTTCGCGCTGCTTCGTCTCCAATCCCGTGGTGTACCAGAGCCACCGGTACAAATCGCCGCGCCCTTCTTCGAGAGCCGGCTGCGAGTAATGGGCGGTCCAGGGATTCTGCGTGCGGTAGGTGAGCCAGAGAAAGGGGTTGCCACCCCAGCCCCAGTTGCCGCGGAGGCCGGCGTCGCCGAAATCGGCGATGCGGCCGTCGCTGTACGCGCCTTGGAGCGGGTACTGGTACATATCCTCGATATGGGTCGTGGTGGTGTAATCGATGCCGAAGTTCCGCTCCAGCACGTACAGGGCCTCGACCAGATCGCGGGTGGCCATATTCTCATAGCCGATCGGTTCGCCGTAACTGCCGTCGGCATAGTAGGTGCGGTCGATAAACCGCTTCATCTTGGCCAGGATGCCGGACAGGTACGGTTCGAGGCAGGGGTTGTCGGGATCTTCGCCGTACACGGCGGTGGCGGCGACCGCCAGGTTGGAGACGATGACCGCGATGTGGTTGGTGACGCTCGACGGCATGCGGTTCATCTCGACCATGTCGCGGTAGAACGCACCGATGCCCTTTTCCATGAGTCCGTCGCGGACGGCCTTCTTGTCCGCATCCGAGAGCAGCGGATAGAGCAGGTCGTAGCCGATGCCGACCGGGCCGATGATGTAGCCGACCGGATAGTAGGTGTGGTTGCCGCGAGCCAGCTGCCAGGGGTGGTTCCAGCGTTTGAAGGCGCAGAGCTTGAGCAGGGCTTCCCGGGCCACGCTGCCGGCTCGTTCGTCGCCGGTGAAGGCATAGCGCAGGGCTCCGCTCTCGATGAGCCGTGCCAGGCTGCTGATCGGTCCGCTCCAGCGCGAGCTGGCGTTGACCTTGGAGAACTGGTGTCCGGTCAGGGCTTCGGGAGAGAGGTTTTCGTACTCCTGTATCGCGTCGAGGTCGACGTTTTCGAAGTTTTCGGGTTGGGGGGTGAAGTCGTCGACCATCTCCCGTTCGCGGGGCGACTGCGTCTCCAACCGCCGGTCGAGTTCCTCGCGGGTGAAGAAGAGCCGGGGGTGGTGCGCCGGGGTCAGCCGCTCGCCGGGCATCAGGAAGCGGAATTCCCAGGCTGTTTCGCGGCCGTCGGCGGCCTGTCCGGAGAGGGAGAGGGTCCACTGGCCGCGAGGATCTCCCTCCTCGAAGGTGTACACCCCCTCCACCATCCACTCTCCGTCCCGTGCGCTCAGTTCGACAGCGGAGGCCACGGTTACGCCGGTGGGGTCGATGAGGTCGCAGGTGACTGTCGTCAGGGGGGCGGTGTTTGGAGTATTCTCGGGTGCGACGGCGATGCGGAGCGGGTCGCCGTAGTAGAAGTGGCGGTCGAGCACCGAAAAGCCGAACATCTCGTAGGTGATGGAGGCGGGATCCCGGGCGATGAACCGGCGGGGTCGCTCGCCGTTGAGGATGAAGTCGTCGAGGCAGATCGTGTAGCTGAGGATGTGCGATGTCACCGCGTACTCCGCCTCTATGGTGACGGCCTGGACGCGTTCGCCGCTACCCAGCGGTTCTCCATCCAGCGCGAACTGGTCCAATGGCACGTCGAGTTCGAGCCACCGGTTTACATCGGGCGACTCGATTGTGTGGAAGAATCGTCGGCCGTCGAAGAGACAGAGCGAGAGCTCGATCATCGCCGGTTTGCGGTCGGCGATGAGGAACAGCGCCAGCTGCATGCGGGTGTCGGCCGCGGTCCACAGGTCGATCTCCTTGGTGAATCCCTCGCGCAGTTCGACGATGTCGTGGGCCCGGTGGGTCTTGGCCAGCGAGTACTGGCTGTCGTTGTGGGCGGGCTCCCTGCGAGTAACGGTGAACGGTTCGTAGCCGATGTCCTGGGCGTAGGGGTACGACTCCCAGCCGCACATCTCTCCGGTCTCGAAGTCGTCGTGGATGACGCAGGGGACGCGCGTCAGCGATGGTTGTGTGGAATGGTCTATGTCGTTGTGGGCCACGCAAGCCTCCCGGTGTGTGGTGTCTCGCCAGCGTCGCCTTCGCCGGCGGAAAAATCGCTCTATTGAATTCGTCTTACGGCCAAAGATATCGACGCGGAGATCAGGGACACGCGCCAGGAGCGCACTCGGTGAGAGTTGTCCTGGACACTAATGTCCTGGTCTTCGGTCTACTCTCTCCCTTGGAGCCAATGGATTTGCTCCGATCCATGCAGCCCGACACCTGGATCACGCCGATTTCAATTCCGCAAAATATTCATCTGCCAACTGGCGTTCGGCCGAATGGGACATGCCGTGATTTTTGCACAGGGCGATGTACCGGTCGAGCGAGCGTTCTTTCTCCTCTTCGCTCTCCCACGCCTCCGTGACGATCAGCGCACGGTATGCGCAGATCGATGCCTTTTCCACCCGGCTGCGTATCGCATCGTCGGTTGCCAATTCGAGCGCCTGTGCGAAGTAATCCGCGCTCCGCTTCGCCACAGCAGCGTCCAGCCCCGCCTCTTCAGCGGACGGGAAGCAGTTCGGGTGCACTCCTCTCGCTTCGGCGTTGTCGTGGAGCATCTCCAGGTATTCTTCGATGGGACCGCCGGCCTTTCCGTAGTGCAGTTCGATGAACTCCCGCTGTAGCTCCTTTTCATCCGCTTTCGGATCCCACAGCAGCCGGCCGATTACGTAGTTGCGCAGATCGGACAGTTCTCCGGTGCGGCCGTTGCCGTTGGCCTGCATGAATATCCCTTTCGCCTGGTTTTTCAGGAAGTAGCGCACGTTTGGTCCGATACTGCGCAGGTTGGGGAAGGGGAGGTCGTACATCCTGAAATTGGTGTTGTAGTTCCAGATCCAGATATCATTGCAGGCCTCTCCCCACTCATCCATGTCCCGGCAGAACGGCTGATTGCGAGGGCAGTTTGGATCGTCTAGAGCATGCACCGTGCAGCACTCGATAGAGCAGAGCTGGATCTGCACGTTGGCTCTGGGGCGGATCGTTTTGGGTCGCTGGCGGGTGTACCAGTAGGCCAGGGTGCCGATTTTGACCTGGGGGTATTTCTTCTCGACCGCCTCGGCCACGGCGTTGACGAACGCCAGCTGCGATCCCATCGGCGTTCCTTCGGGCTGGTTGATCGCCTCGCACTCGGGGCAACGGCAGTAGCGGTCGGTGTCCGCCTGGCTGACGCTGAAGTTGCGCAGCTGCGGATGCGCGTCCAGGTGCGCGATGGTCGACCGGGTGGCGATCTCGATCACTTCGGGGTTGGTGACGCACAGCTGGGGCCCGCCGCCGTGGGTATTGGTGTCCCGCTCTCCGTCCACCATGGCAAAGTACTCCGGATGTTCTGCTCCGTACTTTTCGAAGGGGACCAGCGCGTGCACCGAGTGGTTGATCAGGTTCTGTGGGGTCTTGCCACCCAGGCGCTCCTCGTCGGTGATTGTGTTGACCCGGAGGCGCGCCGCGAATTCGGGCTGGTCGGCGTTTTCCCGGTAGAAGCTCCAGCGGAATGAAAATGGCGGAGCGTAGCTGTACGTGCCGCAGGGAGTGGGATCGATGGAGCCTTCCGGCACATGGGTATGGTCGCCGGTGAGAAAGCGGATTCCGAGAAAGTCTTCCAGGGCCTGGTATACTCCGTAGAGCGCCCCTCGTGGGCGACCGCCGGCAATGGTCAAACGATCTTCCTCGACTTCGATGCGGAACTCCTCTTCTTCCAGCTCGGAGTCGAAGTCGATGCGAATCTGTTGTGCTCGACATTCGCCACCCGGGCGAATTGGCAGTTCTCGTCCGGTTCTGCGGCCGAGCCAGCGCTGGAACTCCTCGGCCGCGTAGCTTTCCGCAGGAGTGGGGTTGGATGTCACCGCGATCTCCCAACCATCCATTTTCTCCCAGTCCAGTTTCCCTTCGCTCACATTCTTCTTTACTGGCATGATCGACTCTCCGTGAAAGGATCAGGTGCGTTTTTATCTCTGAAAAATCAAAGCTCGTCTTATTCTTCTCTGGGAAAATAAGGAAAAATCAGTCCTGCCTCCTCACTCTCTCCAGTTGTCGCCCCGTTGGGGTTGCCACAGTCGCTTCGAGACAGCTCTTCGAGCAAGGCCACGTCGTTCCCGATGAGACGGTGCCCAGCTCCCAGGAGCGGATTGAGCCGGAAGGAGAACGTCGGTTTTGCCGCTGGAAACCATTCTCTTCAGGATACCGGAATCAGATGCAGTGCGTAGGTCTGGAGTGCTGTTTCCCCGGCATCATCGCGCGCCTCCAGGATCACGCGCGCTTCGCCCGGAACCGGAGGCGTGCCGGTCGCGGTGCCGGTTTCGGCATTCACGGAGAGCCAGTCCGGTCCTTCGATCAGCCGATAGCGGATCGGGCCGCAACTCCGGTTGAAGTCGGCGCGCGCCCGGTAGGTGTAGCGGGCGGTGGCGAACTCCTCGACGACGGGTTGAGTTACGAAGGTGAGTCCTCGGATGTCCAGGCTCCAGACGTCGTTCTGCAGCGGCCAGGCGTTGCCAGCGGCGACCCACAGCCTGCCGTCATGCACGTACGCGGACAGCTCGTGGCGCGGAGACCAGATGTGCTCGGTGAGCAACTGGTGCCAGTTTTCGCCGTCGGCGGAATACCAGACGTCGTCGAAGTTGTTCCAGGTCGGTTCGGAGCGGAATCCGCCCAGGACCCACAGGCGATTCTGGTACGAGACGGCCGAGCTCCAGATGCGGGCGGGCCAGGGCGCCTGCTCGACTACCCGGGTCCAGTTCCGGCCGTCCGGGGAGGACCAGACGTCGGTGTACGCCCGGAAGGGATGGTAGGTGGTTATACCTCCGCCCAGGAGCCACAGACGGTCGGCGTGGGGCACCAGCATGGAGAACAGCTGGCGTCGGGACCAGGGTGCTTCCGCGCTCTCCAGTTGCCAGTCTTTGCCGTCGATTGAGGACCAGATGTCGCTGTGGATGCCTCCGCCCATGCCGCCCATCGCCCACATGCGGCCGGCGAAGACGGCGCCGCCGGTGGCATAGCGCCCCTTCCAGGGAGGGTTTTCGTTGACCAGGGTCCAGCTCGATCCATCCGTCGAAGCGAACAGCTGGCCGTCGTTGCTGGCGATCCACATCCTGCCGTCGTGGACCCAGTTGACCGGGATGTTGATGCCGGCAGTGGTGGGGATGGTCCCGGCCTGGGTCCAGTCGATGCCGTCGGTGGAGGACCAGACGTCGGCGACCAACTCGGGGAGGTAGCCGCCGAATAGCCACATGCGGTCGGCGAAGACCAACTCGCCGGCCGAGTCGCGGGGTTGCCAGAGGGCGCTCTCCAAAACCTGCACCCAGTCGGGTGTGGGGTGGCTGCGGATGATTTTGACTTCGTAGCGCTCTCCGGCCTGAACGCCCGGAGCTGCGACTTCGACGGCGATCAGGTTGCGGCCGACGTCCAGGGGCACCGGAGCGGAGAGGGGGCTGCCGGCGACGGTTATACAGGCATCCGGATTCTCCGGCTCGGCCGACAACCGCAGGGTGTCGATTCGGTGCGGCACGTGCAGACTGTACTGCTTGCGGCCCGGGCTGAAGCCGGGGGAGAGGGGGCCGGCGTCGGTGGTGAGGGATTTCAGGCTGGACATGGTTTTCTCCGGCTAAATCGCTTCGAACAGCAACAGTTCCGAGGTGAGGGCGCCTTCGAGGCGCACGGTGAGACCCTGTTTCATGAGGGTGAAGCCATCGACTTCGCAGGTTTGGGCGGTGCTGTCGAAGGTGATGCGGTAGCGTTTTGAGGCGTCCAGACCGCGCAGGCGGAGCAGGTATTCCGGCTCGCGAGGGGCGGCGAGTTGGAACAGGCCGCAGATGCCGCGCTCCCGGTCGCGGGAAGATAGCTCGAGGACGCCCCAGCCCTGCGGCTCCGGGCCGGGGAGAGTGGGAGTATGGTGGTAGATGAGCCCGGTGGGCATGAAGGGGCGGACGAACTCCTTGTAGAGCCGGATGATGTGTCTGATGCGATCGAGGAGGTGCGGGTTCCAGTCCATATCGAGGGGGCGCAGAAAGCCGAAGGTCGGGCGCACGAACAGGAGCAGACGGAGCTGGAAGTCGAGCTCGGCGGTGGTGTGGCCGGCCTGGCCGCCGACCAGGCGATCGACGGATTCGGGCGGCAGGGCCATGGTCATGCCGTTGGTGATGGTGAAGGCGCGGGGGGCGATCTGCCAGTCGGTGACCCAGGTGTGGCTGAAGCGACGGACCTGGCCGATATCGGTGCGGCCGCCGCCGCCGGCGCAGCTTTCGAAGATGATGTCCGGGAAGCGCTGGCGGAGCCGTTCGTATAGAGCGTACTGGGCTTCGTAGTAGCGCCAGTAGCTGTTTTCGGCGTATCCGTCGCGGATGACTCTGGCGCCCGGGCCGATGCTGGTGTTGTAGTCGAGGCGGAAGAATTCGAGCTGGTTCTGCGCGAATACCCGGGCGAGGGTTTCCTCGAGCCACTGTGCCGCTTCGGAGTTGGTCAGATCGAGGAGGTCGCCCAGCCGCTTTTCGCCGTCGTAGGCGACGGAGATCCAGTCGGGATGCTGCTGGGCGATGTGGCTTTCGGCGCCGATGCGCTCGGCGTCGAGCCACAGACCCCAGAGCATGCCTTTTTCGTGGACGCGCCGGCGGAACGGTTCCAGGCCATCGGGGAAGCGCTGGCGGTCGACTTCCCAGTCGCCGACTGTGGACCACCAGTGGCCGTGGGGCGGGGCGTACCAGCTGGCGTCGATGAAGAAGACTTCGGCGCCGATGTCGGCGGCTGCGTCGATGGCGCTGTGCACCCAGTCGACGGTTATTTCGACTTCCGGGCCAATGCCGGATTCGATCCAGTTGCCGCGACCGCGCGGCTGGGTCAGGAAGAGGCTGCTGCGCAGATGGTCGTGCATCGCCTGGACGGCGTCGTCCAGGTCGCCGAAGGTCAGGCCCAGGTGCATTTCCGGAGTGCGCACGGTTTCGCCCGGGGCGATGATTCGCTGCGGGGCGGGGGCGTCGGGGCCGGCGCGGAAGAAGAGGCGGGCGGCCTGGTCGGTGGTGCCCTGGTCGGCGTCCAGATCAAAGTCGAAGGAGTAGCCGCCGGACCAGGCGAGCTGGCCGAAGAAGATTGCGCCGGTGGCGTTGTTACGCAGGACGAAAAGCGGGTGGCGGTGGCGGTCCCGGCGGTAGCGGCCGTCGATCCGGTAGCCGGCCTGGGGGAGGTCGTGCCACTGGAAGTCCCCTTCGTTGCCCCAGTGGCTGTTGTCCATGTAGCCGATGGAGTAGAGGGGGGATTCGCGGTCGGGCAGGTGCATCCGCCAGCGATCGACCTGCTGCAGCACGCCGCTCCAGGGACAGGCGGCGGCGAGGGCGGCGGGATGTTCGCCGGTGTTGGTGATCTCCAGCCAGCGGGCGATGACGGGGGTGCCGTCGAGGCCGGTGTGGATGCGGATTTCGACGGGGCGGAGCGCGTGTTTCAGGGTGACGACGGTGTGTATCTGATAGGGCTGGGGAGAGGCTGAATGGGGGCGCTCCTCCTCGATCTGCTCGAAGTTGACCCACTCCCAGTCGGAGATGAGGAGCTGGCCGTCGATTTCCAGCCAGAACGCCTGCGGGGTGGAATGCTGGTCGGGGTCGAGGCGGCCGGCGTAGAAGTTGACGAAGCCGGCGCCGTTCCAGCCGCGGCCGACGAAGCGCCCTTTGCTCAGGGATTCCTCGTATGCGACCAGGCCGGTGCGGTAGGTGACGATCGGTTCGGGCTCGGTGGCGCAGTGCGCCTGTGCCCATCTGGTTGACATCGACGAGTCGGTGTCCATGTCGGTCTCCTTTATTCAGTCGAATTCGGTGTCTGCTGGCGGAGAATAATCACGGCGTATCGTTTGTCCTGGAGACTCCCTGTCCGGCCAGTTTTTGCTTGCCGAACGGGGGACTGATTGGTTCTCTACAAGTCGGGGACGTATCCCTTGCCGAACTGGGCTCCCATGGGCTGGCGGAAGGCGTCGCTGAAGGGCATCCACGAGGTAGTGCCGCCGTCCACTACCAGGGTCTGGCCGACGATGTAGCGGGCGTCCTCGGAGGCCAGGAAGAGGGCGACCCGGGCGATGTCGAGCGGTTGGCCGACGAAGCCGCAGGGGATCAGGCGGCCGCTCTCTTCCAGGTCGTAGTCCGGCATCGCCTTGAAGTGGTTCTCCACGGCCGTGCTGCCCGGGGCGATGGCGTTGACGCGGACTCCCCGGGGAGCGAGTTCGATGGCCAGTTCGCGGGTTTGGGCGACGATAGCGCCTTTGGTTCCGGCGTAAACGGAGTGTTCGGGACAGCCTTCGAAGGCGTGGATCGAGGTCAGGTTGACGACTGCGCCGCCGCTGTCGATCAGCTCCGGCAGCAGTGCCTGGGTGAGGAAGAAGGGGGCGCGGACATTGACCTGGTAGAGGAGGTCGAACTGCGCGGCGGTCACTTTGGCGAACGGTCGATTCATGGTGATGCCGGCGTTGTTGATCAGGATGTCCAGGCCGCCGAGGAATTCTACGGCCTGGTGGGCGAGTTGCTGGACTTCTTCAAGATGGGCGAAGTCGGCCTGGAAGGCGGTGGCCCGGACGCCGATTTGACGGAGTTCCTCGACGGCGGTTGTCGCGCCCTCGCCGCTGTGGGCGTAGTGCAGGACTACGTCGGCTCCTTGGCGGCCGAATTCGAGCGCCACCTCCCGGCCGATCCCGGTGCCGGAGCCGGTGACCAGGACTCGTTTCCCCTGCATGCGGTTGTGGCGGGAAGTCTGCTCGCTCTGGCTCATCTGTGTCACCTCTGCCGTTTTTTTAATAAAAATTCTGGAAATTATGGGAATTGCTATTTCCCCCCGGTCCCTTTTTTCACATCATTACTGCCGGGAAGGATCTGGCGGTTCCAAATCTCGTATACAATCTGCTGCGAAAGGAATATTAATATGTCAAAAGAAAAGGTCAAAATCGGCTTTGTCGGCGTGGGCGGCATGGGCCAGTGCGCCCACCTGAAGAACTACATGACTTTGGGCGATCGGTGCGAGGTGGTGGCGATCGCCGAGTTGGTCGAGGAGCAGGGAAAGGCGGTGGCCAGTCGCTATGGGATTCCCGGGGTCTATCCCAGCCATGCGGAGATGCTCGAGAAGGAGGAGCTGGATGGCATCGTGGCTTCGCAGCCGTTCAATCGGCACGGGGTGCTGCTGCCGGAGATCCTCCGGGCGGGGGTGCCGGTTTTTACGGAGAAGCCGCTGGCGGCTTCGGTTGCGGTGGGGGAGAAGATCGTGGAGTCGGTCGAGCAGAGCGGCACCTGGCACATGGTCGGCTACCACAAGCGGAGCGATCCAGCGACCATGCGAGCGCGGGTGGAGATCGATCGTCTCGTGGAGACGGGGGAGCTGGGGAAGATGACCTATGTGCGCATCCTGATGCCGGCCGGCGACTGGGTGGCCAGCGGGTTCAACGATCTGATTCGGGTGGACGGACCCAGACCGGAGATGGATTTCGACCCGCCTGCTGAGGATATGTCTGCGGAGATTTATGGGCAGTATACTGGTTTTGTAAATTACTACATCCACCAGGTCAATCTGATGCGCCACCTGCTCGGGGAGCCGTATCAGGTGACGTATGCGGATCCCTCGGGTGTACTGCTGGCCGGGCAGAGCGAGGGGGGGGTGGCCTGCACTATCGAGATGTCGCCGTATCAGACCAGCATCGACTGGCAGGAGTCGGCTCTGGTCTGCTTCGAGCGGGGATATGTGAGGATAGAGCTGCCGGCGCCGCTGGCCAGCAACCGGCCGGGCAAGGTGGAGATTTTGCGCGATTCGGGGGAAGGGGAGCCGGAGACGGTGGTGCCGCAGCTGCCCTGGGTCCACGCCATGCGCCAGCAGGCGATGAACTTCATCGCCGCGATCAAGGGAGAGATGGAGCCGATGACCGTTGCGGAAGAGGCGCTGCAGGATCTCCAGGTGGCGCGGCAATATATTCGCTTACGAACCGGTGTCTGAGTGACGCTGTGTCTCTGCGGGGATATTTATAGTAGTGCCGAACGGTCTTTGACGGTGTGATTTTCGACACCGGCGATTTCGACGCAGACGCTTTCATTTTCAGGAGATTGTCATGCCCGTAAAATTCAAGAAGAGCATCATTTCCGGTGAACGGTACGAATCGGCCGGCATTTTCGACGTCAATGGAAACGGCGTGCTGGATATCGTCTCCGGGGCGTATTGGTACGAGGGGCCGGATTTCAGGAAGCGGCATCCGGTCGGGACGATCATGGCCGAGGGGGAGTACTTCGACGATTTTTCCACCCTGCCGATGGACATCACCGGCAACGGTCTATTGGACTTTGTCACCGGCGGCTGGTGGGGCAACACGGTCCGCTGGCGCGAGAATCCGGGCGATCCGGATGCGGAGTGGCCGGAGCACGTGATCGCCGAGTGCGGCAACGTCGAGACGACGCGGGCCTGGGATGTGGATGGGGACGGCCAGCTGGAGATCGTGCCGAATACGCCACCGACGCCGCTGGTGGTGTACAAGCTGATCACGGATGCGCAGGGGAAGGGGACCGGTGAGTTTGCAGCGCATACGATCTACGACCAGAGCCAGGGGCACGGGTTGGGATTCGGGGATGTCACCGGCAATGGGCGGGGGGATTTCATTCTGGCCAAGGGATGGCTGGAGGCGCCCGAGGATACGTATGGCGGAGAGTGGGTGTTTCATGCGGACTTCGATCTGGGCAGCGCCAGTATTCCGGTCCTGGTTGTGGATGTCAATGGGAATAGGCTCAACGATTTGATCGTCGGTCAGAGCCACGCGTACGGACTCGACTGGTGGGAGCAGCGGATCGAGGGAGGGGAGCGGAACTGGATCAAGCATCCTATCGATCCGTTCCACTCGCAGTATCACGATCTGCAGTGGGTGGACATCGACGGGGACGGGGAGTGCGAGTTGGTGACCGGCAAGCGGTATCGCGCCCACAACGGCAATGACCCCGGTGCCTGGGACGACCTGGGGCTGTATTACTTCAAGTGGAACGGCGAGTCGTTCAGCAAGCAGGTGATCGACTACGGCACGCCCGGCATCGCCTCGGGCTGCGGGATCTTGTTTGCCATCGCCGATCTCAACGGCAACGGACGGCTCGATATTGTGGCGCCGGGCAAGGACGGACTGCATCTGTTCGAGAATATGGGTACGGACTGAACGCTGCGGCGTCGCATGTGGAGAGCTGAAGATCGACGCGTCATTTATCGGGGAATCCGAAGATACGAGATTCAGGATTTCGGCGTGCGGCGCTTAAAAAAAGGAGGAACAATATGGCACAGGTGACGATCGTGGGGGCGGGGAGTATCGTCTTCTGCAAGACCCTGATGCTGGACATCCTGGCGACCCCGGGGCTGGAGGATACCGAGTTTGTGCTCATGGCTCCCAGCACTCGGCGGACGCCGCAGGTGGAGCGGTTTATCAATCGGGTGATCGAGGCGAATGGACTGCCGGCCCGCGTTTCGATCACCACCAATCGGCGCGAGGCGGTGGCGAATGCGGACTATGTAATCACCACTTTTCAGGTGGGCGGTATGGAGGGGTTTGAGTCGGATTACAAGATTCCGCTCAAGCACGGCGTCGATCAGTGCATCGGCGATACGCTGGGACCGGGCGGGATCTTCCGCGCCCAGCGGAGTATTCCGGTGGCGCTCGATCTGGCGGATGATATGGAGGAGCTGTGTCCGGACGCGTTTTTGCTCAACTACGTCAATCCGATGGCCATGATTTGCTGGGCCCTGGGTTTGACCGATGTGCCGTTCGTGGGACTGTGTCACGGGGTGCAGACGACGCTGGATCTGATCTCCGGGTATACGGAGGTGCCCAAGGATGAGATCGATTTTCTGTGCGCCGGCATCAATCACATGGGCTGGTTTTTGGAACTGCTGCACGGGGAGACGGATCTCTATCCGATTCTGCGGGAGCGATTCGAGCAGCCGGAGTACTACGTCAACGAGAAGGTGCGCGGGGAGGCGTTCCGGCAGTTCGGCTACTTCATGACCGAGTCGACCGGGCATCTGGCCGAATACCTTCCCTATTTCAGGAAGAGCAAGGAGGCGCTGGAGCGGTACTGCGACGAGCCGGGGTTCGGCGGCGAGAGTGGGGCGTATTATTTCTTCAGCGAGGGGGTGGCCCAGAAATACAACGAGCAGGATATCCTGGCCGGTGAGTCGGTCGAGCTTCCATCCCGCAGCATCGAGTACGGCTCCTACGTGATCGAGGCGCTGGAGACTGGACGGACCTTCAAGCTCAACGGCAACGTGACCAACGATGGGATGATTTCCAACCTGCCGATGGACTGCTGTGCCGAGGGGCCGATTTACGTCGATCGAACTGGCTTGCACAAGACGCTGGTGGGGGATCTGCCGCCGCAGTGCGCCGCTTTGAACATGACGAATATCAATGTGCAGCGGCTGGCGGTCGAGGCTTCGGTCAGCGGCGATCCCGAGCATCTGGTCCACGCCTGCGCGCTGGATCCGCTCACCTCGGCGGTGCTGACGCTGAGGGAGACTCGGGAGATGGTGTCGGAGATGCTGGAGGCGCAGCGGCAGTGGTTGCCCCAGTTCGAGGGGAAGAGTCTGCGACCGACGCCGACGATCAGTATTCCCGCAAATGTAAAGCGGGCGGAAGTGCCGGTCGATCCGGCGCTAGCAATCATGGCCAGGTTTGGAGAACTGGCCGAATAGGAAACTCAAATTTGCGAGGAGATAGAAATGTCCCATCCTCTAGACAAGATTGAACCCGGTATCAAAGTGACGGCGCAGATGTCGCCCGAGCCGAGTGAGCAGGACCTGGAATTCGTCCGCGCCCTGGGTGTGACGCACGCGGTGTTGTGGACCGACGCTACAAAATCCAGCTACGAGTACTATGCCAGCCGGCGCGAGCTGTTCGAAAAGGCCGGCATTTCCGTTTACGGTTTTGGCAATTCGAGTGTGCACAATGTCGATGCCATCACTCTCAATTTGCCCGAGCGCGATGCCAAGGTCGAGGAGTACAAGGAGCATATTCGCAATCTGGGCAAGGCGGGCATTCCCTATACCACGTATGCCCACATGGGCAACGGCATCTGGAGCACCGGGCGCGAAAAGACGCCGCGCGGGGCGATGGGCCGGGCGTTCGATTTGAGCAAGGCGGAGGTGGGGCACTGGCACGGCCGGGAGTTCCGCATGCCACTCTCCCACGACCGGGTCTTCTCCGAGGAGGAGATCTGGGAGAACTTCGCCCACTTTATCAAACAAGTGGTCCCGGTGGCGGAAGAGGCCGGGGTGATGATCGGCATCCACCCGGACGATCCGCCCGTCCCGGAACTGGCCGGAGTGCCGCGCTGCATCTTTGGCAACTTTGAGGGGTATCGGCAGGCGATGGAGATGGCCGATAGCCCGAACGTCGGCCTCTGCCTGTGCGTCGGCTGCTGGCTGGAGGGGGGGGAGCTGATGGGCAAGGACGTGATCGAGACGATCCGCTATTTCGGCGAGCGGCAGAAGATATTCAAGGTCCATTTCCGCAATGTGGACAAGCCTCTGCCGCACTTTGTGGAGACGTTCCTGGAAGACGGGTACATGGATATGTATCAGGTAATGAAGGCGCTGCAGGAGGTCGGCTTCAAGGGGGTGGCGATTCCAGACCACATTCCCAGTTTGGTCGAAGACAGCCGGGCCGGCACGGCGTACATCATCGGCCAGATGCAGGTACTGGAGCGTCTGTCGCGGGGGAAGGAGGGGAGGTAGGGGCTTTTTCGGGTGCAGTGGAAGGTTTGTAATCCGTGAGGAGAGAGGATATGAAAAACGTAATAATCGTTGGATGCGGAGCGTATATGGACAGTGGCTATGGGTGTCCGGGAGAGTGGCGCTGTAACAAGGCCGCAGCTCTGGGGGAAGGAAACTTCGACGAGGAGTCCCGGGTCATCGGCTTCGTCAAATGCGAGTGTCCAGGACGGGCCACTGCCACTACCGTAGGCATGACCGCGAAGATGTCCGAAATTCAGCCGGACAAGGTCTATCTCAGCTCTTGCCTGGCGGGTGCCAAGCCCGCATGTCCGTACATGACTGCAGATGAGCTGGCCCAGTTTATACAGGAAAAAACCGGCTTCAGCGTGGAGCAAAAAACCCACGACTATCATTGAATTCGGACATACCTGCGTCGATCCACCGCACGGACAGTATCTCTTGTTCGCAATCAGCGGCACCGTCGGCTTGCAGGAGTAATGCAGATGCGCGGACCTGGGGAAATCCGGGTCCGCGCATTGTAGTTTACGGTCACGAGAGAGAAGAAAATCGTTTTGAGATGCTATTTCTTCTTCTCGATGAAATTTACGCCGTCCATATTTTCGAAGTCGCTATCCTGGGTCCACAGTGTCGCATTGTAGATTTGAGCAGTGGTGTAAATAATACTGTCTGCCATGGGCAGTTTCAGATCAATACTATTCTTTGCGGCGTTTAGTGAAATCGTCGGTGTCACATCGGCAATTTGACCTTGTTGCATAAGGGCGATCGCCTGAAAGGCGGCATTTTCGTCGCGCTGCTGGAGGATCCTTTTAAAGACTTCATAGAGATTGATCGTCGATACGATTAATGCTTCCGTATCCTGAATCGCCGAAGCAAAATAGTCGGCGTTTTTCCCATTGGCGAAATATTCGAGCCATCCCGAAGAGTCGACTACATTCATACCCGATCCCCGTCTCTGGGCACATCGGTATCGATCCCCTTTAAAAATCCGCGCATTTCACGAATGTCCTGGAGCGGAACAAATTCGATGCGGTCCTGATAGGGAATAAGCTGGATTTTCTGGCCAACATGTAGGTTTAGCTCTTCCCGAATAGCTACGGGAATGACGACCTGGTATTTTGAGGAAACGGTTACAGTAACCATTTTTTCTCCTTGTTGATCTTACCTATATACTATCGATCAGTAATTAGTAAGTCAATTGGAAAAACAGCCCGATTGCTATTTTGAACGACTGGTTCACGTTTGTATATTGGACCAACTGACTTACCATATGATGACGCTAGGATAAATCTAGGGGACGGTGTGATAGCTCGACACGCGTGCTGGCCTATTTTGCTATGGGTTATAATTGGTATCGGCAGGTTGTGTCCAGCCATAGCTCAGGGAGTACATCTTCCGATCTACTCTCACTGAAGGGAAAATACATCTTCCAAGCTGGCCCTGTCCTACACGAGAGACGGCATCCTCAAAGTTGGCCTGGAGGGTGTGGATTTTCTGTCTCTGTAGAAGCTGGCTCTGCTACAGAGGCCGGAATCGGCCAGACCGTCAGCGTGGTTATCTCTGCCGGCAATACTGTGCAGGCCAAAGGGACTGTGATCACAGCCAGGTACGATCCTGCTGTTTTCTCCTTTAAAGAATTCACTCCAGGCGATTTGATCCCCGGGCTGCTCTCTCTTACTGGAGCACCCACGATTGGGTCAGTGAATACCATCCAGAGCGGAGGGACTCAGCTTGTGGGCACTCCGGCATCGGGAGATGGAACGCTGGGTACCATGAGTTTTGAGGTGACGGGAGAAATTCCGGAAGAGGGTATCTTTATCTCGATTACCGCCGTGCAGGTGACGGCTTCAGCCGAAGACAGGAGCGAACTCATCTTCGCAGAAGGCACCTTCGGCGTGGAGTTTTCCCCACCGTCGGGTATTCCCGGAGACTTCAATGCCGATGGCGGTGTGGACTTCGACGACTTCTTTCTGTTCGCCGATGCTTTTGGAGGCAGCGATCCCGCCTACGATATGGATAACAGCGGCGGTGTGGACTTCGACGACTTCTTTATGTTTGCCGATAGCTTTGGCAAAAAGGCACCTTAATCGATCACATTTTCAGCGTTGGATGAAATACGTCCCCCTTCGGTGGATGCTTCCCTGACTTTCTGCCGCCGCGTCGGGCGGCGCGGAGAGCGGCGCGCCTAGTCGTCGATCGGCCAGAGAGGGAAATTGCTCAGTCCCGGCGGCAGGGGATGGCTTTCCCCGTCGTCGGGAATTCTCAGCGTGCGCTGGAAGTCGATGGAAAGACGGGCGCGGGGGTGTACCTCCTTGCAGGAGAACAGCAGCCGGTCGTCTTTGAGTTCGATCACGAGAATCCTCCTGTATCTGTGGGCTAACAGGCGTGCATCTATGCGTCGATGCTCTCCAGGAACTGAGGGGGGGCCAGGGTGACGCAGACGACCCTGAATCCGGTGATGTTCGTGCAGAGCACGCCGTCGTCCTCTTCCAATTCGAAGATCGAGGCATCCGATTCCGAGCGATTCCATGGGAGCAGGCAGGTGTTGTCGTCCCAGCAGGCGAAGGTGCCGCCGCGCACCGCTCTTTTGGTACCGGTCTCCGGACCCATCGGATCTCTCTTTGGCGATTGTTCGTAGTAGTCGTCCGAGTAGTAGTCGAGACACCACTGGTTGACCATGCCGCGCATGTCCGGGAAGGCTGGGCGGGCCGGGTCGACGTCGGGGATGGAGAAGCGTCCTGCCGGCTCTTTGACCGAGGGCCAGCCGCGTGCCACGTACTCCCATTCCGCTTCGGTGGGCAGGCGAAAGAGGCCGATTCCTTTGTCCCAGCTGAGCCACAGGCAGAAATCTTCGGCCAGCTCGTATGAGCAGATGGCCGGATCCAGGGGGGAGTCCAGGTCGGGAATTCGGTCTTCATACAGGCCGATAGGCTGGGCCTGTGCCAGGTCGGCGTTGCAGACGCAGGTGCGCGACATGGCAAACGAACTGAGCCCGACCTGGTGGGGCTGAAGCATGCGCTGGATGCGGTCGATATCGCCGGGTGTTTTGCCCATGGTGTCGGGCAGGCGCGGCATGGTCTCCAACTCGGCCTGCCGGGCCAGCTCCATCTCTTCTGGATCGGCGCCCATGGTGAAACTTCCTCCTTCGATGGGCACCATCTCCATCTCCAGATCGAGGGGAGGGGTGAACGGTTCCGAAGGAAGCGTCCGGGGGATGCGGCGCAGCAGGGTCTGAGCGAGCTGGTGTTTGCCCAGCACAAAGGCGGACCAGGCGGTGCCCTCCAGGGCGGGTTGAACTGTTTGGTCCAGGCGCAGGGCCTCGCGGAATACCTTGAACGCCTTTCTGGCGTCTGTCTTGTAAAATCGCGTGCCTCTGCGGATCAGCCTGTCGATCTTTTTGCGCACATCGGTCGTCGCCAGGTCGTGTACACCGCGCGCCAGCAGGTCCGAGTTTTGTCGCTGCACCAGGAGCGCGTCTTCTGAGGATCGGCGCGTCACTGCGGTTGAAGCCGTCTTAAGGGGTTGACGCTCGCTCTTCAGGGCAGAAGCCCTTCCATTAGTCTTTTTCGGTTGGGGACGCTTTGCCTCTTCTGTTTTCATTCCACCTCTCCTTTTCCACCGGCCAGATTGGCCAGTCTGCGGCGCAGGACTGCGTCTTTGACCTTGATATCCTGTATCTCCCGGCGGAGCTGAGTCGTCAGGGCGGCGATGGCATCCCGTCCCTCTGCTTCGGCTGCCTCCATCTGTAGCTTGATCTGATACAGCTGTCCCTGTTTGAGCTGCTCGATATCATTCTCCAACTGCGCTGCGGTCTGGCGCAGCTTGGCGCGCATGAGCTTTGCCCGGTGGATGCGTGCCTCTATCTCTTCCGATGGGTCGTGGAACAGCTCGAGTCCCACCTGCTGCTGCAGCTCGAGCATGCCCTGTAGATCGTGGCTCTCGTAGTATTCGTTGACCGCCTTCATAACCTCTTCCGCCTGGGCGCGCGCTTCGGGATCGGTGAAGCGATCCGGGTGGAACTTTCTGGCCATATCCAGGTAGAGCTGCCGCAGCGTGCGCTTGAGGTCGGGGTCGATCTGTGCCATCTCTTCGACGATAGCCTTTTCCTCGAACAGGTTATCCTGCTCTCCGGCCAGCTTTTCCACCTCCGCCTGTTCGCGTCCAAATTCGCGATCCAGGCGGGATTCGATATCTGCATCGGACTTTGTCCCCTCCAGGATAAGTTCTATCCGGCGACGCAAGCGGCGATATGCCAGGTCCCGCCGCATCTTTTCGATGTAGAGTGGTCCCACGTGCTCGAAGAAGACGACTTTGACCTTGCGCAGCTCCCGGTCCATGTCGCTGCGCTGGATTTTCAGATCGGCGATATGTGCGCACAGGGTCTCGATCTCGCGGCCCAGGCGGCGGAGCTCGTCGCGCTGGGGATCGCTGGCGCGGTCCATTTCAACATTGGCTCTCATAGTTGGATCTTTCCTCTGTTTATGCTTGTAGTGAATCTGAAGACAGGTATTCCAGGAAAAGAGGGGGGCGATCACATACGCAGACCAGCCGCAGGCCGGTGAGATGATAGCAGTGCGGCATCCCGTGCGTAACCTGGTCGAACGTGCGGTCGGATGCGCGCCGTCCCCATGGATAGATGCACACGTTGTTTTTCCGGCATGCGTAGGTCCCGCCGCGCACTACGTGCTCATCGCCTTCGTGCGGCCCAAATGGATCCACCTCGTCGGCCTCTGCCGGATAGGTATCGGAATAGATGTCTATACACCACTGGAACACCTTGCGTCGCAGGTCGGGGAAGCGAGGATTCGGGTCCGGCTCCCTGTTGCTTTTTTTTTGAATACTTTGCCGTCGGGCGACGTACTCCCATTCCGCTTCGGTGGGAAGCCGGTAGAGACGGTGCTCGCGGCGGGTGAGCCACTGGCAGAAGTCGACCGCCTGCTGCCAGTCTACCAGTGCGGGGTGGTGGTCCAGGCAGAGTCGGGAGCGGGTGCTGTAATCGCGCTGCCATTCGCGGTACTGGGTGCTGGTGATCGTGGTGTTGGCCATACTGAACGCATTCAGGCGGACGAGTCGGCGGGTATAGCGCTGCTCGACGGTGCGCCTCAGGCGAGGCATTTTGATCTCCACCTCGTCCCGCGGATAGCGCTGTTCGCGCGCCTGGTTGGTCAGCTCCGCCTCCCAGCAGAAGGCCAGCTCTCCTTCGGTAGCGCCCATGTGAAAGCGGCTGGCGGGCACGTACACCATTTCTGTTCCCTGTGATGTGTGAAAGGAGCAGCGGCTGAGTCGGTCACGCACCTGGTTCAGGTAGGTTTGCGCTTTCCGGTATTGGCCCAGTTGGAAGGCGCAGAAGCCACAGCCTTCCCAGGCCGCCTGCTCGTTGCGGTCCTTTCGCAGAACCTGTTTGAAGATCGCCCAGGCTCGGCGAAATGCGCCCGATCGATACTGGCGTGCCGCCTGTTGTAGCATCGCTCTGTTGCGCACATGTCCATTGAGATCCGCCAGATCGCGGCAGCCGAGGGCCAACAGGTCTGAGGGGGCTTTCTGGACGAGAACGAGTGCATTTTTGCTCTGTCTTACGGGGCTATCACCGCTGGTCTTTCCCGCCATTTTACCTCCTCATTTTCCGGGTAGCATTTCGCAATCCATCTCTACCATTCCTCGGCGTTGATCTCGATCCTGCGCGTCTGGGGAGACGGTGTGCCTGTGGTTGCGCAGCCTACAGCGAGTATCAGCGGTAGCATCAGTGCGATCTTTCTCATCGGTTTTTCCTTCCTACCAGGCCTTCTGTGGGCGGTGTTTTTGTAGAAATGGAGGATAAATAATAATTATACAACATAGTATTATTTACTATACACAATCCAGAAGATATTTTCAAGCTTTTTTGATTATTTGCCTCATTAACAGACGATTTGGCAACAGCGTCTGGTTGGCCGTTATCAGATCAGATCGCTAATTTTAAGCTGAAAACGGCCAATTTTATCTCTGCCAGTCGTAATTACACCTTCACGTAAAGCGCCGAAATTAATTGATGTGAGGGATAAAAAAGTGGTTGATAATCGGTCATGGGTTTTTTATGATACAGTATCACATAGTACTAAAATGTGGACAGATTATAAGCAATCTGAGGTTATGCCCCGCCTGTTTTATTTAGCGCGCGATTCTGAGCTGCGAAACAAAAGATTGGAGAATAGATCATGATGCCAGGTCCCATAGTCATCCGCGCCTGCGATCTGTGCGGGCAGCCGATACAGCAGTGGACCCTGCAGTCGGGCAATACCTTTGGGGCGACCTTTTGGTCGGACGGCAAACTGGAAGCGCCGATGATGCCGGAGATTCCCTTTCTGGTCAAATGCCCGCACTGCGAGCAAATGCTGTGGATAGAAGCGGCAGATATCATCGAAGAAGTCGAACTGGATGCAGTGTCGGAAGAGGATGGCCCTTTCCCCGGCGCAGAGCCCTTCCTGTATCCGGATGAAGAGGAGTATCTGCAGTTTTTCATTTTTCGCGATGTGGATGAAGAAGAGGAACTGTATGTGCGACTGCATGCCTGGTGGTGCGGCAACGATCCCTGGCGCACGGACACATCTCTAAACGGAGGGCCGGAGCGCTTCTCTATCCCACAGCGCGAGAACATGATGCGCCTGAGCCAGCTATTCGGTGCGGAAGAGCCGGGAGATCGTGTGATGCTTGCAGAGCTGGCCCGCGAGCAAGGGGATTTCGAGGAGGCGCTGGAATGGTTGGACGGCGAGTTCCCCAAAGACTGGGAGCGGGGGATTGAATTTTTGCGCCAGCAGTGCAAAAAAAGAGATCCCCGGGTGCTGGCAGTGCCTATGCAGGAATTCGATTTCGACCTGGATGTGGCTCCGGTAGGTGGTATTTTGCGACGACTGGCGGATAGAAGCAAACGCTGGCTGATGGGTATCGTGGTAAGTTTCCTGGGAGTGGATACAAAGGCGCGGGAGTTGGGAAAGCTGGATCTGCCTGCAAGAGAGCAAAGGGCCGTGATCGATGACTGATTCTGAAGGAAGAGCAGGATGAGGTGCGTATTTCTCGCGGCATTCCTGCAGGTGCTGGCCGTGGATGTAGCGGCCCAGGATTCACCTCTGATAGCATCGGGTGCACGAGTGCGGTTGAAGTATCACCCGACCACCTATTGGGTAGTGGGGAGGGTGATCGCCGCTGATATAGATACCCTCGTGATAAAATCCACAGGTCGGATTTTCCTACCCGGTCACACTATGTCAATCCCTCTCTCCTCGGTTGCACACCTCGATATCTCCCGTGGTCGCCGCCGTGAGTTCAATTCTCCGGGGGGGTGGTTGGGGGGAGCTATAGGAGGAGCAATCCCTTTTGCTCTTTTTCCCGATTTTAAGGCAAAGAGAGAATCGACTCTCTGGTTGAGTGCCATTGGCTGGTCGATTGGAGGAGGGAGGGGGCGCACGCTAAAAGGGGGAGGACGCGGTTTGCTTTGGGGTTCTCTTTCAGGCTCGCTCGTTGGTGCCATTGTGGGTGGTTCATATGGCATGCCCGCATTTGGGGCAATTGTGTGGGGCATGACTTTGGGAATGAGTGGCTGCGTCGTTGGAATGGTCGTTGCCGCATTGAAATCGTGGTCTGTGGAGCAATGGGAGGGAATCCCCATTCCCATTGGCGTGAGTTTTCCCCTATTGCGGCCCTGTGCGATGGGGAGTGGATAACGTTTGAAGAGGCCATATGGGAGACGACCTACGTCGCAGTATGGGATTCGTTGAGCCAAGATCGAGAATTCGACCATTTCTTCGTCGAAGCTCGTGGAGGAGGGTGGTGGACCATCCCCAAGCATCTGGTTTCCAGCTATTTCATCAAGGTTCTGCAAGGTGATAGAGACAGGTTTACTGGTTTTCGCTGTGCGCGGGATGTGCACGCGTCGGTCTTTGATACACTCGATAGCGGTGGCGACCTGGGGCTGCGCATCAACGAGAAAAGGGATATATCGGCAGGGAGAGATTCGAGTGGATGTTCCGATGGAAAGTGAGGACTCGCGTGCGAACGAAAGGAAAAATGAAGGTTGACGGATTTCTTTTTGCGATCCTTCTGGTTGTGGCTCAGAGTGCGGAGGGTAAAGCGCCGACGCGCGACCAGATTTTCCAATTGCAGCGCGTATTAGACAACGGCTGTCGCGAATGGGTGACGCGGGATGGATTGCTGGGTCCCGAAACGCTCAGCGCCTATCAGCGCTGTCGAAGCCGCATGGATATTGCTCTACATGACGCACCGGGGGAATCCGGGGATATACAGGCGTTCGTCGCCGAGCTGTGGCTGCGCAAACGGGCTTTGATCCTGCTGCACCGCCTGGGTTACCTGTCGGGCTACTACGAACTGGACGATCGAAAGAAAATCGTCCGGGTATTGGAAAGAATATCGACGGAGAAAAAGATCACTCCTCGGATCTCTCTGAATACCGCCGATCTGGGTCGCCTGGACAGCTGGTATCGCCGGCATCCTCTCCCTCTTTCCCTGACCTCTTCCCTGCGCACGTATGGTCTGCCCGATACCAACCTGGAGATCTATCTGCAGGTGTTTAAAAAGGAGGAGCAGGTGCACGTCTTCGCACGGCGGAGAAACTCTGGCGATCCGTTTCTACCTCTGTGGGTTTTTCCGGTGATGGGCAGCCCTTTTACCTACTCTCCGGACGGTAGAGGAAAAGATGCTGGTCCCAAAACTGTGCAGGGGGACGGCAAAGTGCCGGAAGGATGCTACAGGCTAACCTGGCAAAACGAGTGGAGCGACTTTTATCTGGGCTACCTGATCTCTTATCCGCATCGCGGCGACCGCATTCGTCGCGATCGCTGGCAACCGGGACGAGGAACAGGGGGAGCCATCGTCCTGCACGGCGATGCCGTCACTATCGGTTGTATTCCGGTGGGGGATTCGGGGATTGAGGAAATCTTTCTGCTATTGAGCCGCAACGGCAGAACGAAGCAAGGGTACGCGACGCTCCACATTTTCCCCTGTCGCTTCGATGTGCCGGAGAATGAGGAAATTCTGCAACACTACGGGACACTTCGCCCCGAACTGGTTGATTTCTGGGACGGCCTGCGGTCGATCTACCGGTATTTCGAAAAATATCAGTGCTTGCCAGATATCGACGTCGGTCGGGAGACCGGGTATTACACCACTGTATTAGAGAACGAATTGCCCCGGCAGCAGGATAATCCGGACGATGCCGGAAAGGGCTTCAAATCGACGCCTGTAGCTCGAACCGATCTTGCCTATATGTATTCGTCTGTCACTCTGGATGATATTGCGTTTTCTCCTCCAGCGAGTGCCGATTCCGGATTTTTGATCACGTTCAGCGCGCATCTAGGACTGGTGGCGTTCGATCATGCGAAGAGCCCTCCCGAAGATGTCACGGATCGTCTCGCGGAAGACACAGACGCGCTGGAGAGGATCGGTCTCTACGATAATCTGATCAGGTCGATCGTCACTCTACGGGTGCATAGAAAGACCGCAGATGAGTTTGAGGAGCGGGTAATTCAGAAGGTGAAAGACGAAGTGAGGATGGCTCTCAACAAGGATCTTTTCCAGAAGGTTTTTAAAATCGACGAAAACAACAGGAAGGAAATCCAGGTGCAGGAAGTCTTTTTTTCGGATTTCATCATCCAGAAAAGATAAGGTGTATCCGGCTTCATCGAACGTCGTTCAATCTCCATTATCGAGGCTGTGATCAATCCCGGTCCCGCCAGTCCGGCATGCGCTTCGGCGCAACAGGCACCGGCCAGGTGGGGCGGTGTGCGTCGGCGTAGAGTCCCATCTGCTTCACCGGAATGGGCTGGAATCCCGCTGCCAACAGCGGCGCATCGGGGCGCAGGCGGAAATCTCCCTGGTCGGCATCCACGAAACCGGGATCCTCTTCCGCGCATTCGGTATTGTCGCGCAGATCCAGGAACTCCGACTTCCCCGTAGTTGCCGAACCACATCGGTAGAACAGATTGCGCCAGACGTGGTTGATGCCGGGTTCCTCCAGCAGGCCCACCAGCTGCGGATAGCGCGAAAGATACAGGTCACTGAAGTAGAAATTTGCCGGTGGCTTTCCGTCGCGCAGCAGTTCCCAGACCGAGTTGCCCCGGTTCCAGCCGCCGCTTATTCCCTGGCGGCAGTCCACGAACAGGTTGTTGTCGATGACGTTGTCGCGGCCGCTGTTCATCTGCACCGCGCCAAAATTGCCGTTGGCGCAGCGGATAAACAGGTTGCCGTACAGCTGGATGCCGCTGATGGCATCATCCAGACGGATAGCCGCCTGACCGTGCACTGCGGTCTCCGCGCCGGTCTTGCCCAGGTCCTGAAAGCGATTGTAGCGGAAGACGACTCCACGATAGGTCGTATTCATGAACAGTTCCATGCCCCCCTGGTCGTCCGATTCCTGCACGGCACTGTGGACCTCATTGTACTCAATGACATGATCATTGCCCTCAATGCGCATGGTGCTGCTGGGGCAATCGTACATCAGGTTGTGGGCAACGCGGTGGCCCACTCCTTCCAGCTGGATGGCTGGTGTGTAGGTGCGATCAATGCGGCCGAAGGCGTGGATGCGGCAGTTTTCCACAAAGTGCCTGCCCGGTGTCAGCGTCTCTCGATCGCCGCCGATTATCTCCGTGGCACGGCGACCGATGGTGTGGATGTCGCAGCTCAGGATACCGTTGGCTTCGCCGCCATGGATGAGGATGCCATTGGCGGCCATTCTGGAGATGGTGCAGCCGTGGATCACACAGCGTTGGCTGTCTCGCACCACCACGCCGTTGTCGCGTCCTAGATCCAGCGTCAGTCCCTCCAGACGCATGTCACTGACCCCGTCCAGCGTGATCATGGGAGTGGATAGCATGCCGATCTCCACGGTGGCCTGATCGGGATCCGAGGGTGGGTAGAAGTAGAGCAGGCCCGCGTCGCGGTCCAGATACCATTCACCGGGCTCGTCAATCTCCTCCAGCAGGTTGAAGGCGTAGTAGATGATGCCCTGGTCTGTGCTCATGCCCTGACTGCCGCTGTAGGCGTACGGTACCGCCGTGGTGAGTGTCCGGGCCACCGGATCGATGGCGCCTACGGGGATGGCCGCATCGGCCCACAGATAGCGGAAGTAGCCGAAGATCCACGGATCTTTGGCCTGAGTCCAGCGCTCGTGGCGGGGATCCTCGTACTCCAGGACTGCGGGGCTCCCTGTGGAGGGAGAGCCCGGATCTACCAGAGCGCGTATGTCCACAAAGCCCTGGTTGGGCCAGCGCGCCACCGTCTGGGGCTGGCCGTTGAACATCAGTTCCAGCGTGGCCGGAGGTGAGTGATGGCCGTAGCCTCGCGGGCGCAACTCGCCGAAGTCGGTGATGCCCTGGGCTTTGAGGTCGCACTGCATGACGTGCCCGCGGGATTCGGCCGGCAGGCGTGACCATATTTCGGGATCGGTCACCGACGTGAAGCCGGTCAGTCGTTGTCCGCCATACAGTAAGGTGCGTCCGGGCTCAGCAGCCCGGTATATCACCGGACTCTCCGGAGTGCCCGAATCCGTGGCGGTGAGTTCCAGAGGGGCGGTGATCTGGTACTCGCCGGGGGCCAGTGTCACGGCGATAGGGCCTTCCATGCCCTGGGTCCGCAGTTGGCGCACGGCATTGCGGGCGTGGGTCATATGGGCAAAGGGATGCGCCGCGCTGCCGTCGCCGGCATCGTCGCCGTGGGGTGCCACGTGGACTTCGGCGGCCAACGGGCCCACGGGAGGAAGCTGGGTCCGCGAGGCCAACGGATCCTGATTCGGCTGGCCGTGTGCATTGGTCGCGGTTTTTGCGTCGTCTCTGGACTTGCTCACGCTGGAGATCTCCTTCTGATTTGGTTGGGTCGGGGTGCAGGATGGAACTCTCTGGATAGATCCCGATTCACAGATCGCCTCCATCCTCGCTCACAGCATCGGGTTGCTCTGCGACAGCCGCAGATGGGTAGTGGATCCAGCCCTTGTTTACACCATCGTTGATACTCGTGGTTCACCGCGAGAATCTTGCTGGGGTAAGGGGCGTAGTTCATGTCACCCCAGCACCACCAGATGCTGTCGACCTGACTTGCATCCATTCCCGTGAGGTAATCGATATGCGCGTCGACGAACGTCGCGGGGTCCAGGTCCTCGACGCCGGGCAATCCCCAACCCGTGTCCAGGTTGACCACGATCCGGCGGTGTCTGGCAGCAGCGGCCAGATGCTCTGCTGTAAGCTCAATCGGTTTCGCCCGATTTCCTCTGGTTGATCTCATTGCCATCTTCTCCCTCTATCTCCCGTCCGGCTACCTGGTCGAAGTATCTTCCAAAGAGGTTGCTCAGTAGGACACGCCTACATCGATCCACCGCACGGACAGCGTCTTCTGCTCGCCATTCGCCGAGTTGACGTGGTGTAATTCCAGTCTGTTGACGCCGAGATTTACACTCAGCGGATCGATATCCATCGTGTATTCTCCCACCCGCCACCAGTCCGGATCGAAGTAGTCGTGCCTGTCGGGCATGGGACGATCCCAGGATAGGTCCTGTCGCGTCACCACTACTGTGGAACGGCCGTTGATTTGCACTATCACCTGCTCGCGCTCGGCAAGATGACGATCGAGATAGAGCATCAGCCGAACCTGCGGTGCGTGGCCTGCTGCCTGGGCCGCCGCCGTATCATCGGCCAGGCGCAGATCTACCTGCGTGGACGACTGATCTGGGTCAAACATCACGACCCGGACCGAGTCCGGCCCCTGGTTCGCCATGTAGCGCTTGGGGGCATAGAGCATGCGCTCGGGATCGGACAGATCGTCAAAGAAGGGCCGCCGATTCCACTCCCCCTCGGCCATGGCCAGCTGGATGCCATCTACTCCGGCGCGATGAAACAGCATGGCCTGAGCATAGAACACCTCGACCGTCTTCGCCTTGTCGTACTTGGGACCGATCTTCTCATCATCCGGCGTGGCATCTGTGTCGTGGAACCCCAGCGATTGGAAAATGCAGCCGTACACCTTCACGCCGGTGCGATGTCCCATCGACACGAACTCGTCGAGATCCAGATCGAATTCCGTTTTGAAGGGGTGAAACGAGGGGACTACCGCATCCACGAGGTGTTCCCGCATCCAGCGCTTCCAGTCCAATCCCAGTTCGTCGGCAGCTGCGGCCGGGAAGCGGACCACCAGCTCGATGTAGCGTTCCTGCGCCGCTCCCACCTGATCGGCCATGGCGCGGACCTGGGTCACGAAGTCGGTCAGTATTTCGGGGTCCGGGGTCTCGAAGAAGGGGGGATATACGGCGAAATCCATGGAGATGCCATCACTGCCGCGTTCGGCGGCCTCGCGCAGGATGTTCAGCTTGAATGTCCGCACCTCTGGATGCTTGAAGTCCAGGCGCACGCTGCCGGGGATGCGGAATTGGGGATTTTGCTTGTTGAAGTCCCCTACGAACCCAATCCACATCCAGTTGTCGTCGTCAGCCGGGCCGTATTCGTGATTCATCTCCAGGCGTGTGTACATCTTGAGGCCTTGCTGGTGGCCGCGATTTATGGCGGCCCGCAATGGATCGATCCCTTCGCGGACCATGCCCATGACATTGCACCAGACGTTGATATCCCCCTCCCGCAGCATGGCGCGTTGGTCTTCCGTCAGATCCTCCCCAAAGATCTGTCCCACCTGGGTGTCATAGCAGAAGACGCTGCCGGGACCCAGTCCCCATTCCAGGATATCTACGTTGGTGCCGGCCAGGGGGTCGATGAACTCCGCCGCCATTTGTGCCGCGCTCATAGGGGCGGTGTGATAGTAGAATTGAGAGAAGCCATCGTTCCGGTAGATCAGCTCACTGGGGACCAGTTTCCGGGCAGACCAGTCCAGGCGCCAACCGTCTGCAGCCAGGCCGAAGATGCGGGCCGTCAGTTTTTGGTATTCCTTGGCATGGGACCAGAGTCCCAGCCGCGTCGCTTCCTTCTGGGTCACCCGGGCGTACCGATACCGAGGGGTATCCATCAGGCTGTAGTTGGTGAAACCGGTGATCTCCTGGGGCTGGAAGAATATCTGCTCGCACTTCCACACGCGCTCGTCCCAGGTCCAGCGAGGGCTGATCTCGGCCTTGATCCTATCGGGTTGCTTGCGGAACAGACCCGGGTCCGACCACAGGTCCCAGGTGGAGGCCAGCAGGCCGTCATCGCGCTCGAAGTGGACCCCCGTACGCGGGTCCACGTAGGCCCAGTGTCCGTCCACCAGCACCTCGGCCACGATGTGTCCGCCCCCGATGTGGATTACATAGCGCGCGGGAATGGCGGCAATCTCGCAGAGAGCGACAAACAGCCGTCCCAGGCATTCGCACAACTCTTCGCCTTTGACGATGAGCTCCTCTTCCCGTCCACCGAAGATGTAGTCCGCGTCGGTGATGTTGCGTCCAGGGTCTCGCTGGTACAGATCTCTGCAAAAGCGCATCAGCATCAGCATGCGGTCACGCTGGCCCGTCGTCCCATTCAGTTGCTCTTTGACAACCGCCTCCAGCACGGGGCGCGAGCCTGCGGCATACCGCGTCTGCCGGGGGGTGAACTCGTCGTAGAGGAAGTCTGCGGTCTGGGCGCACAGCAGGGTGCAGGCGTCGCGCAGCTGGAAATCCACCCCGCCGTCGTAATTGGCCCGCATCTGGGCTGCGTTGACTTTGAATACCTGTTGACGCTCCTTGCCGACGAGTGCCTGAATCGCCTTCTCGCCGGTGTAAACAGCCAGATCGTTCCATGTCTGCGCTACGGATCCTGTGAACAATGTCTCCCCGTTTCTTGTGTCCCATCCAGTTTTGGCCGTATTATCACCCATGGCGAGCGTATCCTTGTTCCCCCCATCGAGGGATTAAGGGTATGGGAATACTGTTAGCATACGCTCTTTTTGTGCCCATCTGCAACTTTAAAGAATATCTCATTTAAGGGAGATGGATAGGGATGTTTGAAACTGTGAACATCGGCAATCGCCGAGAGCTTTTCTGGGACGACTTCCTGATCGATACCGCAAGGACCACGGCGGAATTGAAACTGCACACACTTCAGCCAAGAGACGTGGCTGTCAATCACGATGAGCCATGGGAGGGAGACGGCTGCGATTTCCACTGCATTGTCGCCGACGACGGGTTGTTCCGGATGTATTATCTGGGCTGGGAAACGATGAATCCGGACGTGACGCAACACGTACCGCGCCCGATAGTTGTGTGTTACGCAGAGAGCTGCGACGGGAAAACCTGGACGAAGCCGGATCTCGGCATCTGTGAATTCGAGGGATCGAAGAGCAACAATATCATCCTCGACGACCATACCGCGAAATTCGACAATTTCTCGGTGTTCAAAGACACGAACAGCGCCTGTCCCGAAGATGAGCGCTACAAGGGTGTCGGCCTGGACGGCAACGACCACTATCTGTGGTGCTTCACGAGCGCGGACGGCATCCATTTCCGCAAGGCATGGCAGATGACAAACCAGGGCAAGTTCGACACGTTGAACATCGCCTTATGGGACAGGCATACGGAGCAGTATTTCTGCTACATACGCGATTTTCACGACATCCCTGCGGGCGAAGGCCTGAATGAGGGGATACGAGATGTTCGCTGGATGGTGTCCAGCGATTTCAAAGAGTGGACGACACCCATCTTGCTCGACTTTGGGGCCGGTGACGACTATCCGCTCTACACCAATGTCGTCCAGCAGTACTACAGGGCGGATAGCATGTTTGTCGGTTTCCCCTCGCGTTACGTGGAAAAGAAAGAATGGACATCCAACTTCCAGCAGATGGACGGTGCGGATAGAAGAAGGAAACGGATGGAGGTCCAACCGCGATACGGTCTCACCATCACCGATTGTCTGTTCATGTCTTCCCGGGATGGAAAACGCTGGAAGCGATGGGACGAGGCGTTCATGACGCCCGGATTGGAGCACGAATACAACTGGGTGTATGGCGACTGCTACCCGGCGCTCGGGATGATAGAGACGGAAAGCGATTGGCCTCACGCGCCCAATGAACTGTCCATGTACGCATTTGATTACCACTGGGCGATGAGACCGGCACAGCTGCGCCGGTATGCGATCCGGATCGACGGGTTTGTGTCCTACAAGGCGACATACGAACCCTGTAAAGTCACGTTGAGACCTTTCATATTCACCGGCGATATGCTCTCGATCAATTTCGCTACCTCCGCTGCGGGATACGTCAAGATACGGCTTTGGGGAGGAGACACGACACTCGAGTCCATCGAGTTGTTCGGTGACAGTCTGGACAGGATGGTCGAGTTCAGGGAGGATGGTCTCGCAGCTCTATCCGGCAGACCGGTGGAAATGGAGATCACGATGAGCGACGCCGATATCTACTCCTTCCAGTTCAGGTGAGGGCGCATTGGATCTCGGCTCTCTAAAATACGATCCTGGACTATCGCCAAATTCATTGAAATTCTGGACTGCTCTTTGTGACATGGAGGACGAGATGGATTGGGGAAGATGCGTCAGCAAGCCGACCTTCCAGGCCGTTAAGGAAACCAACCTATGACCCTTGGCATGACTCGGCGCGAACGCGTCCAGGCGACCTTGGATCACCAGCCTGTGGATTGCTGCGCTCTCCTCGAGCAGCTCAGCTATAATCCGCGCGTCATTGCCGATTGGACAGGCAAGAAGATCGACGGATTCAACTACACCCTCGATGATATCTGCCAGGTTATAGGCCGGACCTGCGACCTGGTGATGCCTCCGGTAGCGCCTCGGGGGACGGCAAGGGAGACGACAGCGGATGGGTTTGTGGTGCAGAGGGACAATTGGACCACCTGGCATGTCAGCCGTCCGTTCACCGACGAACATGGCGCCTGCGACTGGTTGCGCCATCTCACGGCGTCCATTCGGAGCGGCCCCTTTGATGCCGATACGATTCGGGCGGACTATCGCCAGTCCATGCTGGACCTGCAATCCAGGATTGGCGACACGGTCATTTTGAATTACTCCGCCACCGGCTTCTGCCGTTCCTTCGACCAGATGGGACTGGAGATCTTCACCTTCTTCCAATTGGAGTATCCAGAGGTGCTCAAAGAGTACATGGAGACCTCGGTGGCGCGTGAACTCCGCAGAATCCATGCTGTGGCAGACTCCGAACTTTCTCCCGTGATCCTGATACCCGAGGACTTTGCCACCAGGCAAGGTCCCATCTTCTCTCCCGAGTTTTTGCACGATTACCACTATCCCTATGTGACGGAGTTGACTGATGCCTGGCATGAGCACGATGTCAAGGTTCTCTACCATAGTGACGGCAACTGGAAGCGCGTCATTCCGGACCTGAAGGCCTGTCATGTGGACGGTTTCTATTGCCTGGAGCCGAACTGTGGTATGGATGTGGTGGAGCTGAAGAAGGCCTGGCCGGAGATGGTCTGGGCCGGCGGTGTCGACGGGGTCGATCTGATGGAGCGAGGCACACCGGAACAGGTGCGAGCAGAGGTGCAGCGCCAGATCCGCGCAACCGACGCACTGGAAACCGGCGGCATGTTCGTGGCCTCTTCCAGTGAGATCAACCCACTCATTCCACCGGAGAACTTCCGCGTCATGGTTGAGACCGTACAGCAGATCCGCAGAGTGCCAGAGGTTGCGGCGGTGCGGCCCCGCTTTGTCCTCGAGGGCCACGAAGACGAGGTCTATCACGAACGGCGCGTGCCGGGGCGGGAGACGGAGCCGGAGTATTGCGCCGTGCTGGATCAATCCTGGACCTTCAACCGGGCCATGCGCTGGGCGGATACGCCCAACGCCACGGTGTTGCCCTATGAAGTGGGAGGGAACCTTGCACTGACCGGCGAGGCTCGCATCGGCGACTGGTTCAGCGATCCAATCAATAGCCTGCGGCATGCCGGGGCCGACCTGACCCTGGAGAAGCAGTCAAAGCGCCAGCGGGAAGTGGTGGTCCTGCCAGGTCTGCAGATCAACCTGGACCAGCATCCCACGCTGAAGGTGTCGGTCAGCGCCGCGTCTGCCGACTGGCAGGCCTGCGTGCTGGTGAAGGGGCGCAGCGGGGCACCGCTGGTGGCGAGTAATTGGCAGGATGGGTGTGGCACCGTAGACCTGGATCTGGCCCAAGCCTGGCGATCCAGAGGCTACAGCCAGCGCTTCGCGGAGCTGCATGTTGCCGTGGGTTTGTGGACTGGGGCGCCGGTAACCCCGGCGTCCATAACCTTTGCGGTCCAGCTGCCCGGACACGCGGCGCTGGTGCCCTGTCTGCCCGTGGTGCGCAAGGTCGGCAGCCCTGTCCCCGTCTCCGCCGTTGTGGTGGATGCGGATGGAACGCACCCCGACGTACAGGTCACGATCCGGGTCAACGGCCGGACCACCTCTCTGCAGGCAAAAGGAGATCTGTGGTCCACCACCCTGGAGGAACTGCCAGAGGGGGAACATCTGGCCGAGTTGGAGACAACTGGCGATACCCGTTTGACCAGCTCGCTGGTGCTGCGCGTCACCGATGGCCATTTTCTGCAGTATGCGCCAGCAGCACACAGCTTGATGCGCAATGGCCGACCCCTGGGGCCGCTCAGCGGCTCCTACCAGGGCATGGTCTTTGCCCGTGATATTGGCCGACCACAGGAAGCGCTGGTGCAGGGGCAGGCAGATTGGAGTGCCTGGCATGAAGCGGAGCCCGATGCCGAACACTGGCACTACTGGGAGGCGCTTACAGAAGCGGAGCTGGAGACGCGTTTTGCCTATCTGGAGAGCTGTGGCTGGGACTTGCTCCACCTGTGTCAGGGTTGGGGCCTTTGGGAGAAACTGGATGCCTGCGGGCATATTGCGCCCCACGGAGCGGAGCAGGTCGGGATGGTCCTGCGGGTGGCGGCGCGGCGCGGTATGGCCCTGCTACAGGCCCTCTCGCACTACCCTTATGGCAACGGCCAGACACCCGTCCTGCGGCAGTATCTGGAGGCGGGCTACCAGGACAGCGACTGGACACATCCCGACGCGGATACGCGATTCACCGAGTTGTTCCATGGTTACCTGCACGACTACGCCGATCTGTTTCGGGATGAGACGGCGCTGTTTGCCCTGTCCACCTCCGGTGAGGGGGATATCGCAGCCGGACCGGATAGGGTCAACGACACCTGCCGCTTCATGCAGACGCACATGCCGAACCACATTTTCCTATGTGAGCCGATCTTCCAGCTCTTTGACCTGCCGGACGAGCACCGCAGGCAGTGGCATCTGCAGGGTGGGGCACAGAAAAGAGCCGAGGGTTGCCGCACCGACGTGGCCTGGGAACCACAGCTGGCGGGCAGCCGGTTGTACTGGATGGGGCGGGAATTGCACCCCGAAATCGATCTCGCTGTGGAGTTCAAGTTTCTCCAACTGGGAGACTACTTCATGGGCGAGGGGAGCTGGCCCTGCCCCCATCTCTACCGGCGCTTCATGGGATACCGGGACAGCTGGGCGGGCACTGAACGGTATCGCCGCAGGGTGCGCGACAGCCTCTACCTCGGGCTGGTGCACCGCAATCCGGTGATGCTCACCTGGGAGGAGCAGTACGCCGAGGACGAGCGGAGTATCCTGCAGCAAGTGCGCCGGAAGATCAACTGGTCGCAGCCGTTCCAGCCGGCACTGGTGGGAATTCGCGTGGAGTCCTCCCATGTCGGCGGCGGGCCGTGGGGCTCGGAAGGGCGTCATACGCTGGGGCAGTACGAGGAATATTTCTCGACGCTACCGTTGATGACCCGCTATCTGGGTCCACATGAGACCCCCGAGCCAGGGCTGACGGTGCTCGCCGCAACATCACCCTTTGCGGCGCCGGATTTACCGGCAGAGCTGCTGGCATCCGGGCCGCTGTGTCTATCTTCCGGCTATCGCGCCAGCTACCTGTGGTCTGCGGACCGACAGTCTCTCATCGCCTACGTGTACAACTGCACCCATCACGAACACCTGGAAAGTTGTCCCGATCTCTCCGGCAACTGGTATCGGCTGCCGCGTCCCCAGGCCTGTCAGATAGCGCTGCGGAATCTTCCCTCAGTGCCCTTGCATTGGGCGGTGTATTCGCTGAACGAAAAGCGTTGTCTCCACGAGGAGCTTGTCGAGGGTTCGGGGCAGCTGGGTCTGCCGGAATCCGACGATGACTACCTGGTGCTGGTGGTGGGGGACGAATGAAGCCCCCTATTCCAGCCATCATCCCAACACCCCGGTCGCTTTGTGGACTGCCCGGTGAGGCAAGGCATTTCGTCGCCGCTGACGCATGCCGTGTCTTGCTCTGCGGCCAATCCGATCTCCGCATCCAGGCCCTTCTTCCAGCGGATATGGCGGAGTCCGAAGCGCTCGAGGAGAAGGGGCTGGATCGACGCGGGGGGATGGTGGGAATGGAGATCGCGATGAGCAACGCCGATTTCTACTCCTTCCGGTTCAGGTGACATGGCATCACCAGGTGGCTTTGAAGCAGATCACCAGGATTCGATATCCGCGCGAGGTTCACGCGAGGGTGGCCTCAGATCAGTGGACGCACTCAACAGTCGGCGATATCTTTGAACGCGGAGGTGTGGGTGTGTTTCCGTGAGTACATGTACTCGACAACGGTGCGACTGCATCTGGCCCGCGTCGAGGTTTTTTCTCCCGAACCCAGGATTGTCACGCAATGGATACTGAATACTACCGCCAGCAGGTAACCGGCCCGGTGGTGTCGATCAACACACCGTTCACCCGCGATGGCGAGATAGACTTCGCGGGGTTGCGTCAGTTCGTGGACTTTGCCATCGATGCCGGCACCAAAGCCTTGCTGTTCACGCCGGGCGACAGTCTGTATATGGCCCTGACGGATGATGAGGTCGCGGAGCTGACGCGGGTGACTGCGGAACATATTGGCGATCGTGCGCTGTTCATCGCGGCGGGCGATTTCTGGTGGACCGGCAAGACTCTGGAGTTCGGCGAGTATGCCCGTTCGGTGGGTGCGGATGCCTATATCGCGGTGCCACCCATACGGGGAAGCACAGTGGCTGAACTGGTGAACTTCTATACGGCAGCCAGCCAGGTGTTGCCCGTGTTCATCCTGAGCGGCTCCCTGGGCGCGGCCGGTGTGCGGGCGGCGTTGGAAGCGGTCGACATTTTGCTGGAGGAGGCTCCCAACGTGGTGGGGTTCAAGGAGGACTTCAGCTCTGCCTTTGCCCGGCCGGCCTGTCTGGCGGCTCATGAGCGGTGGGCCATTTTCGCCGGCGGACAGAAGCAGACCCACATGGACATGCATCCCTACGGCTGCGATGGGTACATGTCGATCTACATGACCTGCAAACCGGAGATCGCTCACTCCTACTGGGGCGCGATCGAGAGGGGGGATCTGGCTGCTGCTGCCGGTGTGATCCGCGATTATGACATGCCTCTGGTGGAGCATCTCTACTCGGCGTACCCGGCCGGCGGGGACGCCGCCCAGCACGCCCTGCTGGAGCTGGCCGGCATATGCGGTCGGTGGCGCCGCAAGCCCCTGCCCGACCTGACAGACGCGGAGATGGAGACGCTCGGGGCTTTCCTGCAAAATAGATCGATGATCTAGGAGGATACCATGAAGGTGATTGCGAAAGGTGTTGTCTGGGAGAACCCCAAGCCCTACCTGTGTTCGCGACAGGCAATGCACCCGACACTCGTGTCTCTGGGGGGGGATGAGTATTTCTGCGCGTTTGATATTGGCCAGGCTCCGGAATCGCTGGACTACCGCACCTACAAGGCGCGCAGTGTGGACGATGGCGGGAGTTGGGATTTTGAGGGCAGGCTTGTGCCTGGTGAGACCGAGCGGCCGAGTACCCACTCCATTCGGGTCAGCCGGTGTGGCGAGGAGTTGATTGGCTTTGGGCATCGGGCGTGGCGGGACCATCCCGACGAGGGCGTGCTCAACCGGGAAAATCTGGGGTATGTGCCGATGGACCTGGTCCTGGTTCGCTCTGGGGACGGGGGCCGCACCTTCTCCACCATGGAGGTGATCGAGCCGCCCCTTGTCGGTCCCGGCTTTGAGGTCTGCCACTCGGTGGTGGAGCTGGCAGGTGGGCGCTGGCTTGCACCCACGTCAACCTGGCGCGGATGGGATGGTGATCTGCCCAATG
>Ga0233429_1000543_pt1 | contig 58846 bp, 52 predicted proteins | sample SI_118_April2016_3_FD_179879 | JGI IMG/M metagenome (GOLD analysis project Ga0233429, IMG submission 179879) | Seawater microbial communities from Saanich Inlet, British Columbia, Canada - SI_118_April2016_135_MG | ecosystem: Environmental > Aquatic > Marine > Inlet | place: Canada: British...
TACAGTTAAAACCTCTGCTAGATTATTGAATAAATAAACAATTATCCCTCCTATTAAACCAACAAAAAGACTATAATTTCTAGTTTTTTCTAATACTTTCAACGATCCAACTAAAGATTTGACTATACAAACCAACCAGAACACAAATGCAATCAACCCCATAGCCCCTGTTTCAACAAGTACTTGGAAATACAAACTATGTAAGTGGTTTTGTATTATGGAATCATCATATTTATTAAACTTCGTAATAAGCAAGGAATAGTTTCCAATACCTGTTCCAAGGATTAAGTCATCTTTTACCATATTAAATCCTATTGGATAACACATAACTCTATATTTTATAGAACTCCGTACCGATTGTAACCTTTCTCTCTCCATGAAATTGTTTATATTATCTGAGGACAAGAAGGTAATCGCAAAGATTACAAAAAGTATCGCAAAGAAAGACAAAACCCTTTTATTGGCCTTTGTCAGAAAGAAAACAAGTACCATTGTCAAGATTAAAGATAACCATCCCGAAATAGAAAACGAAAGAAACCAGACTATAAGAGATAGAACAGCAAGAGCACCCAACATAATCCGCACCCGCAAGGACGCACTTGCCATCAACATACCAAAAATGACAGGTATCATTAAGTTAACGTAGCCTGCCAATGGATTCGGGTTGCCAAAAAAAGAAGAGGCTCTGTGCCCCCAAGATGCATACCCAACATTATTGTAATATGTAATGAATCCATATGTAGAAACCAGAGCCACTGCAGAAACCATGGAATACAATATAATTTTCACCTTATTCTCTTGATTTATAAGGTTTATAGTTAGGAAATATATCAAAAAAAGCTCCAGCCAACGTACAATCTCCTTCAACGTTAACGAGAACTCAATTGATTTCACCACCGACAACATAAAACACAATACGAAGGGAATACAACAGTACATCAACTTGGTATTTCTAAAACAATCCCCCTTTCCAACCATGAGTTTATATAGACAAATGAGGCAGAGAATAGCCAGAATTACTTCTAAAGGATAGAACGAGATACTATCCAACCCGATTACACCCTCAAATGGTATGGAAAAGACCACAAATGCAATGCCTAAATACGGTTTACAAAAGATCACACTAGTAATTATACATACTACAACAATTGTAATAATCCAGGAAATCATTCGCTTATCCCAATAAATACTTCCATCCTCATCCTAATGACCAAAGCTACCCATTGATTCTAACCTATTTCAAATCCTCAATGATCAATCTACGGTGTATATTTGTTTTCCTTCAACATAGCCTTATAAATCTCATTCTGAGGATTGTATTCTGGAACGAGTTTCTTCAGCATTTGAATTGAGGCGCTAACATTTCCATCGTATGCAAAGTGTATAAGTTTGTCTACATCACTTTCGAATTTCTCCCAATTTACGGTTGTAACGCCTGCTATAGTAATGCTTTCATATTTTGTATCTTTCACTGTATCATTTGCAAACAACTCTTCGCATCTCTTCTCACCTGGCTTTAATCCTGTATAGTTTATTTTCACATCTTCAAGACCAAAGCCCATCATTTTTATCATGTCTTTTGCCATATTTCCGATGTTTACTGGTTCCCCCATATCTAATATGAATACTTCACCACCATTCCCCAAGCTAGCAGCCTGCATTACAAGTTGTACCGCCTCAGGAATAAGCATAAAATAACGAGTTGCATCAGGATGCGTTACTGTAACAGGACCGCCATTTCTTATTTGCTGCCTAAACTTTGGTACTACACTACCTGAACTACCAAGTACATTCCCAAATCTGACGGCAACATAATCGGTATCACTTTTATTATTAAAGTTTTGAATGTACAACTCACATACTCTCTTAGTTGCGCCCATCACACTTGTTGGCCGAACCGCTTTATCTGTTGATATCAAGACAAACTTTTTTACCTTATATTTATCTGCCAATTTTACAGCATTGACAGCCCCCTGTATATTATTGGTTATTGCCTCACATGGATTAATCTCAACAAGTGAGACATGCTTGTACGCAGCAGAATGGAAGATTATGTCCGCCTCAATCCTTCTCAGATGATCTTCTGTTTTAATGGGTGAGATTATATTTTCCAGAATAGAGTGAAGTTTCACATCATTGTTATTTGCACTCAATTCAGAATCTATTCTGTATAGTCCATACTCACTATTATCAACCAGTATTTCGACAGATGGACTACATTGTGCTACCTGTCTTGATAATTCAGACCCTATAGACCCACCAGCACCTGTAATTAAAACAGATTTGCCTGCGACAAGACTCTCTATAAGTTTCTGATCAAGGTCCTTTGGTGATCGTTTCAAAAGATCGTCAATCTCTATCTCTCTAATTTGAGTGATACCTACTTTCCCATCAACAATTTCCAACAAGCTTGGAAGGGTCTTGAATTTAACCTGTGACGGTTTACAACTCTCAACTATTTCTCTAATCTTATCACCTGATGTAGAGGGAATTGCAATCAATACATCTTCAATACTGTTTTCTCCAATTATCTTATTTAGGTCGGTATTCCCTGAATGAATAGGAAGATTATGTATTATTCTTCCTACCTTGACTGGATCATCATCGACAAAGCAAACAGGATGATATCCAAGCGTATGATCATACCTCATCTCTTTTGCTATCATTTGTCCTGCGGATCCAGCTCCATAAATCATTACTCTACTTCCCCTTTTCTTTGCGAGTATGAAATAATACCTATAAAACCTTGTACTAAAACGTACGCCACTCGACCCCAATAAGAATAGCATCCAGTATATAATGAATATACTCCTGGGTATTCTATACGTTTGAGTAAAGAAAATAAGAACAACTGATATAATAGTACAAACCGTGACAGCCTTTAGGATCATCACAAAGCTGTCTATACTTGCATAACGCCATACCGCATTATACATCCCCATCCTGATAAAAACACCAATTGTAATAGCAACTATAATTGGCAAGGAAGTGCAAATGAAGGGAGTGTAGTTTACGGCTCCATCAAGTTCAAACCGTAAAACAAAGGCGGTGCAGTATAAAAGAACAATCAATAGAACATCTAATGCAATTAAAAGTAGCTTCTTCTTCATTATCTATCTCTAAATATTACTTTTTATCTATATACTTAAAAGCCCTTTCTGTCATTTTTTTCATAATTCTGAAAATTGAAGGAATAAGTACATAACAAACTTACTAAAATATCTCATATATGATAGCTTGTCAGATTGATATCATCTCATTTCTCGTGGCAAACAACCTACTAATCAACTGCACCTAGTTCCAAAGCTCCTTTTCCAAAATGCGAAGATGAAAGCATTCATTTATCTCCTATACCTTCTTTCTCGTATCAATCAAAATACATAATTTCAATCTACTTTTTGGTTAAGCCTGCTCTATTAACTTAGCAGAGACCTAGGTTTTATTTTCATAATAGATCTATAAATTAACAAAAATATAGTTCCAAAAAATACAAATACTACAATCTGGCAGATTATGCCTTCTTTGTATGCTAGCAAGGCCAAAAATGCAAAAGCAAATTGTGCCAGTGCATATGCGAATGATACTTTCCAATGTGGTAATCTTAATTCATTACACATATATTGATACAAATGACTTCTATGTGCCATAATTAAGTTTTCACCTCTTTTCCATCTACAGAAGATTGTTACCAAAGCATCTGCATAAAACATACACAAAAACATTATGATACACAGGAATTCATTAATGCTAGTTGAAAGATTAACCAAAAGAGAGGCAAATGTAAATCCTAAGAGAACACTCCCTACATCTCCCATAAAAACCCTGGCTTTTGGGATATTGAAAGGTAGAAAACCCAAACAACTCGCAGATAACGCAGTACTGATTAAGGCGATATCAAGTCTCTCCACTATGAAGGAAGAAAAGACGGCCATGAATCCAAAGCCTACAAATCCTGTCAAACCAGCAATTCCATCGATCCCATCCATAAAGTTATAGAAATTTGTTGTTCCCGTAATAAGGATTATCCAGAATGAATATAGTAACATTGCAACTATTGATGTTGGTATTCCTAAAAACAAGCTAATCACTATAGCAGAAGTAACTAGGTGCAATACAAGTCTTATCTTATGCTGAATTGAAAAAAAGTCGTCTAAGAGACTAACGAATCCTATTATACTTGCGAGCATCGCAAAAATATGATATTGAGTAAAAAAGAGCCCTGTAAGTATCATTGCGACCCATATGCCAATCCCACCACTTCTTGATGTAGGCACTATATGAGAACTGCGCTTGTTCGGCATATCAGCTAAACCAACGTATGAACCAAATCTTGAGATAAGAGCAGCAAAAAGCAGACCCATGAAAAATGACAATAAAGAGCAATTAATAAACAGTTTCCACATTGTATTAGCTTAATATGATACGAATCCTTGCATATACTTGTCAAACTATGTCTTTCAGGCTAGTATGTATATATTTATTGATGCTCAATAACCTGACTATCAGCATTCATCAGTTCAAACATGCTTCAGACTTTTATACCATCTAATCGTTTCGGCCATAGTATTATAAAGATTATGTTTTGACTCAAAGCCTATCTCCTCTCGAATTCTTTGAGACGAAAATACGAAGGGATTAGTAAGCTTCCCCAACACGCCCGAGTTAAATGGCAATGGCATTCCTGTCACCATGCTTCCAATATCTCCAGCTATTGCAAATATTCTTGCGATACCAATCGGAGCATAAAACGGAAATGCTTTTTTACCAAGACCTTTAACAATTATTTCATACAAATCCCTTACTGTATAATCAATACCATCTGTAATTATATAAACCTTTGCATCTGCTGCTTTACGGTTCATTACTGCGATTCCAGCATCCACAACATTACCAACATGCACCATACTTCTTTTGTTATACCCGTTACCCATCATCACAAATCTTCTATTGTCGATAGCATCAATCATTTTATAAACGTTTCCTTTATTACCTGGACCATATACAAGCGGTAATCGTAAAATGGTGGTCTTAAAACCATACTTTTTCCCGTAATCAAAAACTAACCTTTCTGCAAGAAGCTTGCTTTCTCCATATGGAGTAATTGGTTTCGAAATACATGTCTCATCCAATGTAGACTCACTCTCTTCTGCCATAGCCTTTACACTACTAAAGTAAACAAAATGCTTTATACTCGAAATGCTGCAAGCATCAAGGAGCCTTTTTGTACCTTCAACATTTATTTTGAAATAATCTTTTGTGTTGTCAATGTTTTTAGAATCGTGAGTCTTGGCAACAAGATGAAAAACAACATTCACTTCATCAACCGCTTTTCTTAATACCTTCTCATCAAAAATATCACATTCAAAAATGCGAGTATTATTGTTTGCAGTTTTTTTGCTATTTCTAACAAGCACTTTTATGTTACTCCCTTGTTTTTCTAAACGCCTGACAAGGTGTTGTCCAATAAAACCACTTGCTCCTGTAACTAAGATATTAAATCCCCAAGGGTTCATAATTAATGTTAATAGAAATCATACAGAGAAGCTATTTACAAAGGATGAAACAAAGAAGTCTAATGAATTCAAACTAACAATCACATGACAAACTACTTTCGCATCTTGTGTTGCCGCTCATATAATTGTTTATAAATATCTAAATATTTTTCCCCTATTGATTCTGAATTAAATAGTTTATCAAACCTTTTCCTTGCATTCCTACCATATTTTTCACATATTTGTTTATTTCTTGAAAGAATACTTAAAGAATTTCTCAGTTCTATTGCATCATTGGGTGAAACTACTAGCCCTGTTTCATTGTGCTTATTAACCAAAGTAGTACCTGTCCCTAATTCTGTCGAAATCATTGGTTTTGAAAAAAAAGACGCTTCAAGAAGAGACACTCCAAATGCTTCTGATCTATCACTTGATGGAAATACAAATGCCCTGCATAATTTATAAAAAGCTGGTAAATATTTATCATCTACGAATCCTGTAAAGATAACATTATTAAGATTGAGAGATTTAGCTTTTTCTTTTAACTTGTTTTCTTCAGGTCCCTTCCCCACAATAACAAGCTGCCGATTTATATTTACCATTGCGTCTAAAAGGTAACATAGTCCTTTATAAGACCTCAAGACTCCAACAAAAAGGAAGAAATCTTCTCCGTATTTATTCTTTATAGTTTGCACTATATTATCGTCAATTCCTTTAAATCTCTTATCATCAATAGACAAGGGGATTACTCTGCACTTCTCTTTTATCGGTTTTAAAATAGCACTTGATTCTATATACTGCTCACTTGTAGCAATTATAAGATCAACTTTTTTTAGAAATAATCTTGAAAAAGGGGAATATAATTTATCCATATATTTATGTTTAACAATATCTGAGTGATAGGTAACTAAAGAAGGCTTTTTTTCATTACTACATAAGAAATTCAATTCTCCCCATGGCCATGGGAAATGAAAATGTAGTATATCACTAGTACTTATATTTTTTTTGAAATTATGAAAGAACTCTAATGAAATCGGTGTAGAAAAAACATCTAATAATGTTTTATAGCGTACAACAGTAGCTTCCTGGAATCTTACAATGCGGGGGATAGGAATTGGAGATACAGTCATTATTCTATTTTCAATTCCATGATTAGAATTATACCTGGCAATTTGCCTTATCGCCTCCTCCAAACCACCTTGCGTATCAGGAAAGTATGTTTTAAATATGTGTAAAACTTTTATCTTTGATTCCACCATGTACTCCTAAGTTATTGGACACTTATTTTACCTAGATTCAGCTAATATATCTTTTAATGAAGTTTACGAATACGTAGACTTAAACCGCGTAGTTTTTGCCAATGCAAATCCAACAATTCTCCCCCAAAAGGCTCCAAAATGCCTAGCAGCATCTTTCCAATGTCCTTGGATACAAGCCATTACAATTCCTCCAATTGACTTTATTAAACTAAATACCCATTGCCATAACATCCAGCCCCATTTTGAACTGTCAATTAGTTTTCTGAACAAGGCACCTCGCCCCAAACCGTAATTATAACCTTTGTGTATCACTTGGACCCAGGCCAACTCTGAGAAATTAATCTCTGGATGGAATGCAATTAGAGACTCTGTATAATAGGCCCTAAAACCTGCCTCCAAGGCCCTGAGCAACAATTCAGTTTCTTCACTTCCTCCCCATCTGGCGCCAACACCCATTTCTTCATCAAAACCATTGAGTTTATCAAAGACCTGGTGGCGAATAATCATTGTAGTGCTCAGAAACTTACTATAATTACTGTATGTTATTTCTTCTGAAACAAAATCCATATACCGCGAAAAGGGCTTGTTTTTCTCTAAAGTGAGAACAATTCCTGAAAATATAAACATGCCAGGAAATTTTTGAATAGTAATATTAGCGTTTTCAAGAAAGTCATGTGGCAAAATGGCATCGTCATCAGGAAAAACCAAGTATTCGCCTCTTGCATTTCGAATCCCTATATTTCTAGCTAACGAAAGCCCTCTATTACTTGAGTGTATATATTTTATGTTCTCATAATTATTACAAAGATGTAAAACGCGTTCATGTTCATTCTGGTCTACCACAATTATTTCATAATTAAGGTATGTTTGTGAAGTGAGAGATTTTAGGAGTGCTTTTAACTTGTTTTCTTCTCCAATGGTTGCTGTTATAAACGAATAGTGGACGGTATACATTTAATATTCTAGTGAAAACATTCTAACCATAAGTTGATAAAACAGGAAATTAATGGATTGTATGGGTTTCTTAATATTATACTTGCAACTTATTCTGACCAGGTTATTTGAACCTACAAACAATAAAACGTGCTACACTGCGACTCCACTCAAAAGTTAAATTGTTACTACACACCAAACTATAAAATTTGCTCTTGATACCATGAGCAGAAAGAAATGAGTTATACGCTCCTTCTCTTTCCCCATAAATAAATAATATTCTTCCAATCAAAGAATTAATTTCTTCCTTTATATCTTCTTTTTCTAAAAAAGAGTTTATATTACCATTAAAATCATTCTTCAAGATTCTATATGAATCTTCATCTTTCTTTTGTCGTTCTTTAGCAAAATAACTAGCTAAAGCTGCATATTTGACTTGGATAGGGAGTTTTTTCTTGGATATTCCTGCCGAATGAACCCTCCACCTATATAAACGTTCAGGCAAATTGTCTACAAAAGTAATCTCAGAAATTCTTAACCACAAATCATAGTCCTGTGCATACCGAAATCCACTTCTGTAGCCATTGACAGTGTCGACGGTGCTTTTCCTCATCATAATAGATCCGTGAACAAATGGGTTTAAACCTTTAATTATTGCACGAATCCCTTTGACACCATTTATAACTATCGGCTGATCAATTATGTTTCCTTTACTATCAATCCTTGAAACAGCAGTCCCAATAAGCCCATAGTCAGGATGATCTCTGAGGAAGGCTATCTGGCATGCGAAACGTTCAGGCTCAGATAAATCGTCAGCATCATGTCTGGCAATAAACTCTCCCCTGCACTTTGCCAGACCTGAATTCAGGGATTTTGTTAAACCAAGATTAGAATGTTGCCTAAATACTTTTATGCGTTTATCCATTTGAACAAAATTATGAAGAATTTCAGAAGTCTTGTCTGTAGAACAATCGTCTATCAAAATTAGTTCAAAATCACTATAACTCTGGTTAAGAATGCTGTTTAGAGCGTCAGACAAGTAAAGCTCTCCATTAAATACAGGCATCAGAACGCTAACTAATGGTTTAAGCGGCAAAATCACTCCAACTGTTATTCATCTTAAATAAATAGTATCTGTAAAATCTTTTACACTTCGCTGTTATGTACTATCAGTATGCATATCTTGGTTGCATACTAAACGTCTAGCTCAAGACCCCATACAGTGTATGCATACAGGGTGTTGATTAAACTCTTTCCTTAAAGACATTAGTCTCATTTTCTGAAAATAATCATTATTCCAAACGCCTGGGCCTTCCTTGAAAATATTTCCAAATTCTTTTTGCGGAGTAATGGCACGTCCACAGCTACTAACATTACCTTCAGCGTCTATAAGTAAATGGGCAAAGACGTCATCACAAGTAATTCCTTTTTCTGTATTTTTTAATTGTGGCAAAACTATTTGAAATGGATAGTCATTTATTTGTTTCTTTATTTGTTCAAAGTAGTTGACAACTTCCTGGTCATCATCCCGTAAGGTTTCTTCCAGTGGATATCCTTGTTCAATTCCAAAATAGATAACATTATGAAATATAACTGTTGAAACATCTGGCAATTTTTCTCTAATAAAATTCAAAACATTATCAATATTGAAAATATTTTTCTTTGATACAACGTATGTTAGATTAAGTTTTATTTTTCTATTATTTTCCTTTATAAATTCCTGTAAGGCGAAAACTATACTATCAAAATTATACTTCTCATTGTTGGTTAGTTTGTAAAATTCTATTTGGTCCTCCACATTCAGGCTGATGCACAAGCTGAATATTTTCCTCTTTAGTAATTCATATAAATTGTCTTTTAGTAATGTTCCGTTTGAAATCACTGTGACTAATTTTCTATTGCTAATTGCATAGTCTATCATTTTGAAAATATTTCTATTCAAAAAAGGTTCTCCGACGCCAGTCAACGTAATACGAATAGTTTCTGGAAAAGCACCTATTATTCCCCTAAATGTCTCCAAAGACATATCTTGCAATGGGTTATGTAGGAAAGGATAATTTTTATTTCGATATGGAGAGTGATGAGGACAAAAATTACAATTTAATGTGCATTTATCCGTGATATAACATGAAATCTGTATAGGTTTATATCTAACTCTTCCTCTTCTTGGTAAAGTCAGAAATTTTATTAAGTTAATTATTGAAGGTGTATTAAAAAATAGCTTTTGTTTCTTTATAAATGACAGGCTGTCAAATACTTTCCAAAGAATAGTCATTATTTTCTATCTATAATTACATTTACGTGAGCTTTTTTTATAATGAATTTAAGCAATCAATGCTCTCTTGAACGCGATTTTCGAAACTATATTTTTTCATGACGGAACCTCTCGTCTTTTCAAATAGTTTTTCTCGCAACTTAGCATTCTCGAATAGAGAGGAGAATGCCTTCTCGTAATGTGCTTAATGGAGACCTAAAATGCTACCCACTTAGTCATAACTTATAACGTTACTAATTTCTGTTCCACTAATGAAGTGCCTCTATCTGTGCCCATGCCTTAAAGTACTAAAAAACACTACTTTGGTTGTAAGGTCTATAGCAGTCTCAATGTATTCTCCATGTATACATCCACATCATAGGAGAATTGGCTTTCCCCAATGCCTTGCCACCTTTGCATGTAAAAATAAACATGCACACTCTGGTTCGTTCCCATCACATCGGTTAATTTACCAAGTCCATTATTAGTATGTCGCATAAATAATAGTAGAATTCTCGATCCAGAATAAATCCGTTTTAACCCATTCAGTGATTTGGCATCCTATCGTAAGTCAGTACCTTCATATTCAAACCATTTCGCACATAATCCATATGATAATTGAGTTCGTCTCGGGATACGAAGTATACCCTATTTATTAAGGCCAACACTAGGAGCCATACAAAAATGAAACCAGACATTAAATCTCCATCTCTCCAAGACAATAGAATACCTAAAATCTTTATCATTTCCCTAAAGCCTCTCAGGACTAACCTGTGATGGCTTATATGCTAATATAACCCCTATCATTATCCAGTCATAAGGATCAGCAGTCGTCAAGCCAGTATTATGAGTAGAGCTTTGAATAATATAGGCACAAAAATAAGCTATTGCACCGGAATAGAAGTAATGATCAGCAGAACCTATGGTGCTATTCTTCATTGCCTTATAGATCAACCTAAATATGTATAAATAAAGCCATATATACACTATAAGTATTGCCCAACCATGATAGATTCCGACAGTTAACAGACAATTGTGAAAGCCAATTAACAAGAGATCTCGTGCCCCTCTAAGATGGCCATAATAGGCTAAATAGTAGTGTATTAAATTTGTCAATTCCGCCTCACTATTTACACCAAATGGAACATCAGAAAGTATTTCTAGACCTATCAGCATAAATGGTATCCGAGAGAGAGTTGCATGATCTGGTTTTATTATTTTCGAAATAAGATCGTTAAAACATGATATACCTATAACCAAAAATAAGAGAATGGTGATGAACCAAAATATTTTTTTTGGGTTTAACAAATGGTTTAGTTTCATAAATACGATATAGCTAACCAATATTGCCAAAACCGCTGACTTCGATTGAGAAGCTAGCGCACCAAGCACCAGACATGATCCAAGAATTATTATCTTTTTTCTAGCCTTGGATATGTGAGTCAAATAAATTATAAATGGAAAGATTGCACCAATTTGGTATGACAATGGTACTGAAAAAAGTGCAAGACCTGGCGCCCTCACTCTATTAATAATTTGGGACTTTATAGATGGATGGGAAGGCGCGTCAATCATCATTCTCAAATCCCAAAAGAAATCTATATCCATTGCTTGTAAAACAGCAACTATGCAAGAAATACTTACAATAATGGTAATTGCAACCAAGATGCAATTTACTTGCCGTACCGATTTAATTACTTCTTTTACAGCAAAAATTAGCATAATTGGAATACCAACCCTTCTCAGCAATTGAATAATCTCAACTCCCTCTACTACATACAACCATAATGCCAATAAAATCAGTACAATCGAAATAGTAACATGTTGCTTTGGGAATGTTACACTTGGACGCATGCAACTGTTTAAGTAAAAAATTAATAACAATGCTATCAAGCACACAACACCGAGAGATAAAGGGCCTATAAAATCAATATAACCAAAGTAAAAATATCCAACAACCATGCAATAAAAAAGTAACATCTGTAAGTGGCGTATTTTTATACTTTCTACTATACCCATCATCCCTTGCAAAACCAACATAGAGACTTCTACAATACTGATTTTCATAAAAATGTATGTCAACCTTGATCTCATAATGTTCTATACGCTTCCTCACATTTTGTTTAAAGCAAAATCCTGATAACCACTTATACATATACTTGACATCCCACCTTTTAGGCTTTCAATGTCACACAATCAGGGCAAACTCTTTACAACAAAATCTAATACCTTTCTCCTCACAGTTCTTATATACCTATTTACCCGACAATAACAAGATGGCCAGCCCTCAATATAAGCTCTGGACAAGTTTCTACTATTTAGCTCCTTATCTATCATGGGGCAAGACAAAACAAACTCCTCTGCTGAAATCATACCCTTAAACAGAAGCATCCTTCTTCCCCCTCTCCTTTTCCTTAACCTTCTCCAGATACTCTATGAGAAAGGCAAGCAAAAGAAACATTATTAAACCAACAACTCCGGCTATCGCTACTTTATTGCTTTCCCCATTTGGATGTACGACAGGTACTGGTATAGAAAGTTTACTTACATTTATCCCACCAATCATCTTTGTTTTATGGTCCTTAATATGGTCAGCAACTGATCTAAGCACTATTAGTCCTTGCTGGTTAGCTATTAAACTCTTTCTGTCTTCCCATAAATCCTTCCTAAGGTGGTACTGAACTGTTGACACCTCAGTAGTCATTTCTTCCAACATTGCCCCTTCTTGAGCTATATTTTTCTGTATTATTTCACCTTTGGTCTCCATTATATCGATAAGGGCCCTATAAGTCCGGTTGGAAATCTCTGTAATTCTATGATGATCCTCAAGGAGTCTATTTACCGCTCCTTTAAGGAGTTCCTTGACCATTCCGCCATCTGATCCTTCCAAGTATACTTTTACCAGTGAAAACCCACTAGCTTCAGCTTTAAGAGAGTATTCATTTAGACCATACTTGACAGGAATTATGTTTTTAAGGTTAGTAACATTATCAATATCCTCAATATAGTATCCAGGATTAATAATGGAAAAAATCTTTGATATTTGTCCTATGCTTATAAGAGCCTCTGCACGGTACATCTCTGGCACCTCTGTAACTTGTGACACTCTTAACAAACTTATTAGCCATACTACTACTATGCAGACCAATGTTCCCACAATGACAAGAATCTTTCGTTTCCAAACTACTCTAAGGTAATCAATCAATTCAATTTCGTCTTTATCCACTACTTAATCCTCCTTTAAGTGAACTAAAAGATTTTAGGCAAAACCAAGAAATTCCAGAATCCCTTAATCTCTAAATTGTTTTTAATTTGTTTACGGCCATACCATACTATGTATGTCTCCACTCCTAACTGGAATTGGATACACGAAATGATAAATACTAAGAATGGCAGAACTGCCACTTAAGGGAGTTATCTATCTATACGGCAACCATTCTGGAACCCTGCAAAACACATTTTCATCCACAAAAAAGTAAATAACAGTAACCAAATTCTTTTGGATAATTTTCTACCAAAAAATTGTCTTGAGATGTGTGGTTTAAGCAACAAGTACTGAGTCCAAAATGCACACTCTCGCACGCTCAAAAGTAAACAGCATATCGAAAGTAAATTCCTTATAAACCCTTATTGATATTTGTACACTGAAATAACTTCATCATATATCTCCAATATCTTCTTTACCGTATTGTCCCACGAAAACAATTTAGATCGTTCTAGTCCCATGTTGCTCATACGGTTCCACAATTCTTTATTTGTCAATACGCTATGCATGGCTTCACACAAGGAGTTGACATCAGTAGGGGCTACCATGATTCCAGCGTCACCAACTACCTCTGGAAGAGAAGATGTGTTTGATGTAATTACTGGCATGCCACAAGCCATTGCTTCCAAAGGAGGCAAACCAAACCCTTCGTACAGTGATGGATAAACAAATATATCGGCACAATTATATAACATAGGCAAGTCCTCATCCTTAACCACACCCAAAAACAATATTTCCTGCTTCAGATCACTATGACCAGCTTCTTTAAATATTTCTTTATAAAGCCATCCTTTTTCACCTGCTATAACTAATTTATAGTCTTTAAGACCTTTTTCTCTTAACTTCTTAAAGGCTTTTATTAAAGAGACAACATTCTTTCTCGGCTCCAACGTACCAACGTTCAAAATCATTTTTGAAGGTAAATTATTTTTTAATCTAAATTCTTCCACATTGTTAATAGGACGGAACCTACTTTCAACACCAAGATGAATGACCCTTATTTTCCCCTCTCTAATTCCAAAATATTCAATAATATCTTTCTTTGTTGCATAAGAGTCTGCAATAATAATATCCGCTTTCTTAATCGAAATCCGTAATATGTTTTTTTTATAAATCCTCCTTGATGTATTCAATAAATTTGGAAAGCGAAGATACGCAATATCATGAATAGTAATAATAATCGGACATTTTCTAAATAATAAGGATAAAGCATGGTCCGTATAATGAAACAAATCAAGTCTGTCCTTTCTTGAATAAATTGGTAAAACTATTTGTTCCCATAAGATTCTCATCATATTATTTTGTTTTGATGCCATTGGCTTTTCGAAATGAGTTCCTTCTATACCAGTCATGATAGTATTGCCCATATTGCCGGGTGTATAAAAATAATAATCCTTGATACCGCCAGTTTTTAAGACAGATCTACACAGATTAGACGTATACCTACCAACACCCGTATGTACATCAAAAACCTTTGAAGCATTTATTCCAACACGTATTTTCCTCACACTTTTGTTAGTTAAAGGAGATGTATCCAATCTCCTCATCTTTTCTAAAGGAAGAGTTGTTTTTCTATAAGTAGCAAAACAATATATTTCTGCCTTTAAAATGTGGTAATGAATCATGCAGTTAATTCTTCTCGACAGAATCGCTGTAAACAATAACATATTTGCACGAAATATTATTTCGATGATAAGAAGTAGAATCTTTCTTACTCCAAGGTTCTTTCTGTAAAAAAAACCTCTGCCAAGCCCATACGAGATAATTTTCTGCTTATCAAACTTTATATGCGGATGATAATAAATCGCTTTACTACTATAAAAGCCTCTAAAGCCGTTCAAGAAAGCCCTATAACAGAAGTCGGTTTCTTCGCTTGCCCCAAATTTCTCCCCCGCTCCAAGCGCTGTATCAAACATACCTATTTTCTCACAAATCCTCTTTTGAAATCCAAAATTCCCACCAGACACATAAAAAACTTTGAACATATTATTAATGTCCACACTGTTTGCACCATGGTTCCGATTGTATCGCGTTTTATTAAAATTAAGTATCCTTCCTGCCACAAAATCATACTTATTAAGGTTTTTAGAGTATTCTGATATGCAATCTTTATCCAGTACCCCATCATCATCTACAAATACAATATAATTTGAATTTGATGCGGTTATACCTATATTTCTTGCACGTGACAAACCTGATCCACTGTCTTTAATATAGTCTATTTTAATAGAATTATTCCTGGAAAAATTAATATCTTTATACGTAAAAGCACCCCCGTTATTACTTTGATCCACTATGATAACGTCAAATTTCTTATAGGATTGTTTGAGTAAAGACTTAAGGCAGTTACAAAGATCTTTTTTTCTGTTTTTTGTACAAATAATTACAGTTATTTTCTCGTCAAGCATATTTCATGTTTTCCGGAATAGCATGTTTATCATTATATAACAAAATAATAGATAGCTATTGATGTTGTACTTATAATATTTAATTGAATTTTTACAGTAATCTAGGGATTCAACCGCATCAGACCTTAACATTATTTTAGAAGTCATATAAAAAACATGTGACTTCTCTTCCTTACTCAGCATAGACAAATATTTTTCGATTTTATTACTATTAAACTTATCAAAGTCTATTTCTTTCTGTATCAAAAAATGCATCATACTTTGATGAAAAGCGCTCTTAACTGTCACCGATTTTTGATGTTGTCTCAAATAATACAAATGACTTTTTAGAATAAATATCTTCTTATTATTCCTCAAAAACCTTAACCACAACTCATAGTCCTGGCCATATTTAAGATTGTTATTGTAGCACCCAACAGAAAGGATATCTTCTTTCTTCATTAGAACCGTACCATGAACCAGCTTATTTTCTTTAAACAACATAGTACTGTCTATTTCCTTAGGATTGACAGCCCAACTGACCTTCTTCCTGAACTCTCCATCACTATCAACAAAACGTATTCTAGTTCCTACAATTGAATATTCAGGATTGTCCTCAAGGAAATCGTATTGCATCTCCAGTCTCCGTGGCAATGAAATATCGTCAGCGTCTTGTCTTGCAATATATTTTCCCCTTACATTTTTTATGGCATTATTGAGAGTTCTTGTCAGCCCTATATTAGTTTTGTTGAAGACCAACTTCACCCTCGGGTCCTTTTTACAATATTCAGCAAGAATGCCTTTGTGTTTGTAATCTGGGTTATCAATAGTGATTAAAAACTCAAAGCGCTTGTATGTCTGTCTCAGTATAGATTCAACAGACTGAATCAGAAATTCCTTGGGTTCCTGATATACTGACATTACAACGCTTATTTCTGGATCACACATCATATTTTTAAGTTATGCTTACTCAAGACCTACATAATGGTTGCCAAGGTAACACATTCACATGAAAACGTTTGCAACCTTTCGCAAAAACATCTCTCTCTTTCATAAGAACAATTTACTTGTAAGAAGGCATCAAAAACCTTTATTTTGTAGCTAGCCGGAGTTATCTGCCCCCAGGTTATTCAATTTCATCATTTTCTACTTCTACAACTGTATAAATCTCTCCCCACATTATTTCCTGTTCCTTTATTTCCATACCGGCTTCCTGCATTTCCTTATGAAAACTTTCTCGTGTATATTCTGTACAGTGTGTTTTATCCAACCGCCACTCTATATTCATTTCTTTCTTATACGGTGTAATCCAATCCCTGTTAAACATAGGCACTCTTATTAGAAATCTATTAGACACCTTCTTAAGTCTCTCAAGAAGCTCTCCTCTGTCTTTTATATGCTCCAAGATATTTGATAGAACAATGCAATCAACTTTAAAATCAATAATGCATGTAGTAATATCTCCACAAATGAACTCTATATTATTTCCATTGTATCTCTTTCTGGCAATCTTTATGCTGTCTTCTTCAATATCAATCCCAATCACTTTTCTTGCCGCTAAGCTGATATCAGATGTCAAAGCACCCTTATCACATCCTATATCCAGCACAAACCAATTACTCTTTATATGCTTAGTAAACCAATCATTGTAATTCATTATTCTGTGCTTGGGATGAATACCGCCTGGCTCAAGACACAGTGAAAGAAAACCTATGCCTCTATATAAAAAGTTATGTAATCTAAGAATAAATTTTGTAAGTATTCCTGCTAAACGTAATCTTTTCAGCACAGCTTTAATTAGTAGTTTGAAATTATCGTAAAACATCTGTCACTTTCATTCAACGATCTCCATTTGTTTTTTTCGGTGATATAATAAAGTACATTGTCAAAAAATCCTTAAGCCTTCTAATTCGAAGAAACATTTTAAGAAATATGGAACTGAGACAGGATATGATTGGTTCTGTATGCTTTACAGATAAACATGATTGCAGTCCAAATAGCTTATACACAAGCCTTTGGTATATAACGAGAAGGTGAAAGACAGGAGCAATTCTTTCAATCTGTTTCTTTGGAAAACCAGCAAGATTAAGGACAGTGTTGAACCTCTCCTCTTTTACGTTCATTCGGTGAGGTTCAATGACGCCATCCTTAATACATTTAGAATACAGTTTAGTTCCCGGGTAAGGATAATAAACAGACGCATTAGAGCGCTTTGGTCCAATTATGGCATTGATATTAATAGTATCAACAAATTGATCAAAAGTCTCCTCTGGAAACCCGATCATATTGTTAATATATAAGGAAATGCCAGATTCCTTCAGATTCGTCAAGGAAGTTATAATATGGTCACGCGAAAGCCTTCTATTTGCAACCTTATTCCTGATGTAATCATTACCTGATTCTACACCTGCTATTGCCATCTTACAGTTTGATTCTATTAATGCGTCCAGAACAGGTCCATCAAATGTACCCACCCTTAAATTACACGCATACGGTAATCCCAGTTCCTTTTTATAAAGTTCTGCAAACTCAATAAACCACCTCTTATTAAAAGTAAAGACATCATCGTGAAAGGCAAAACCTGTCAACTGGTATCTTTCTTTGTCATCTTTTAATTTCTTAACCGCCACTTCAGGAGATGGATGACCGAGCCAGCCCTTTCCCTTTCCCCATGTTCTTATTAATGGTGCTGCACAAAAATCACACGCAAAAGGACAGGCACGACAAAGTATATATTCAAACACACGGCTTCCAAGCAAACCCCTTCCAAATCCATAGGGATTGGAATTTAATCTGTCAAGTTCTGCAAAAAAAAGCTCTCTGTCAAAATCAAAATAATCATCCCACGAATCAGGAAATGGAAGTCTTTCATTTTTTACGATCTTACCATTCTTTCGAAACCAGAAATTTGGAGTCCCAAAATAATCATCCCCATTTTCCATAAAAGTAATTAGCTGCAAGAGTGGTTTTTCTCCATATCCGATACAAACACCGTCTACATCCGCCAGACTAGCAATATCATCAGGTGTAATAGACACGTGAGAACCTCCTAGTATCAGCATGGTATCTGGCACAATACTTTTTATGTAACATGACAGATCATTAACCGAAAGAAATCCAGAAGTTGTTGCTGAAATACCTATCAAATCAGGTTTATATTCAGTAATCTTACCCTTTAATATCTCATAATCATCTTCTGTCTTAACGTATGACAAGAGCGTATCATGACCATACTTTTTGATATAAGCAGAAAGTGCACCTAAACCACATGCATACCTGGCAGGTTCTGAACTATTCACATCATAATACACAAAAAGTACTTTCACACTTGAATTCTCATATTTATGCACTTATTTCTCATGTATAATAGAGCTTATTAAATCATACTCCCTGGAGAAGCATGCATTAAAACCGTAATGCGCCAAGGCATATTCCCTTGCGCCCATAGATAGATTATCACGCAACACATGATTTTCAAAGAGCTCAAATAGTCCTCTTGCTAGAGAGTCATGTAAGGCCTTGACAAGCTGTCCATTCTTCCCGTTCTCTATAATATTACGAATCCCAATATCATCAACACAAAGACAGGGCATACCACATGCCATTGCCTCTACCAGGGATTTTGGATGACCCTCCCAACTTGAAGTAATAGCAAATATCTGATGCTCTTGAATTACTTGAGGCAACTCATCGTTAGGCAGATTACCGACAAGTTTGAGATCAAGATTCTTCTCCTTTGCAAGGTTCTCAAGATTTTGCCTTTCCCTTCCTTCACCCACAATTGTCAACCTGCATCCGGGTATTTCGGCACAAGCCTTGATTAATATATCATATCGTTTAACAGGCACAAGCCTCCCGACAGAAATAACTGATTTCTTGTTCTTGTCTGCTTCCATAGGCCTGAACAAATCTATATTAACGAAATTGGGCACCACTGTTATTCTATCCTGTGGAACATTATATTCCTTATGTACCCATCTGGAAAGTTCCTCAGTAGGTACCTGGCAACATGTCGCCTCCTGAAAAGCTCTTGCTTCCATGCGTTGATAAAGTTTTACTCTAGGCGTAAGGCCCTTAATTGTTTCAAGGTATTCCCCATGCACATAACCGCACCTCAGCAGAATTGACTTTTTCCGGTATTTTGCAGCCCATGTATACAAAAAAGCTCTGTTACTCTGGTTTGTCTTTATTACATCAGCCCACTCACATAATCTCCTGTGAGTCCATGGAAGAAGAAATAATAAACAACGATGTGGAAAACGAACAGCCTTAATCCCCTCAGGTAAATCAGGAATCTTTCCCTTATCAAAAGTCAGGATCTTAACTTTCCACCCTCTTCTCACATATTCTACGTAAGTGCTGAGTTCTCGTTTAAGGATCCCGATACCTTTCCATGTATTTAATCCAATGCCCGGGGTCATACATAAGAGGAGATTAGGCACTAGCGCCCATGCTCCTTGGTAGCAATATATAGTCTCATTCTAGAATTGTCAGGCCCAATCTGAAGTCTATCTGTAAGGAAGTCAATATAAGAAAACTTAGGAAATCTTGCCAGTAACATTGCAAATGCCTTAAAGCGAAGTCTGAATGCGTAATGCAGACTGTAACCATATTCGGATTTAATGGTAAACCCAGTAGCTTTTAAAAACTCTCTGAATTCATCTGCCGTGAAGGCATACTGATGGAAGACAGCTTTGTCAGGTAAAAGCGTATTTTCACTATGGGCATCAAGTCTTCTCCACTGAAATGCCTGCGGCACACTTACTATCAAAGTTCCTCCCTTTTTTAATACCCGGGAGGCCTCTCTAAGAGGAGTTACAGGGCCTTCCCTGAAATGTTCTACAACTCCAAGAGAGATATAGGCATCCAGGCTTTGATCTTTCATACTCAGATGACAGACATCACCTGCCATGACAGGAATATCAGGAAAGTGTTTTTTAAGGTTCAGTATTGACTTAAAAGCAAAATCAATACCCATACAGTTATAGCCACGGGCGCAAAGTGCCAGCAAAAATTGTCCACGGCCACATCCGGCCTCAAGGATTCTGCCCCCCTTGGGGAGATATTTCAGGAAAATATATCCAAGCAGTCCGTACCCTAAATCACCACTTGCATAACGACTGTAAAATTCACTCGATGATTTATTTGCCTCCTCCCAGTGCCGATCCCAGAAGTCACTCCCGACAGGAAGAGAAATATTGTAGTAAACGACTCTGTTGCCTTCATTTCTGGCAAAAGTATTATTATTCACTGTATGGCTGTCTTATAAAATATGAACGGTGCGTATAAGAATCATCATTCCTTTTGCTTCAATGTTGTAATAACCATATAGATTTCTCCCCATTTAAAATAATACTTTCTAGCCCTAGCCCTGCTGCAGACATTTCATCTCTGAACTGAGATTCAGTGTACTCAATGTGATGCGTTAGGTCTAACTGCCATTCTATACCGAGTTCTTCTTGAAAGGGAACAATCCATTCTCTCTCTTGAACATCGGTACTCTAATGAGGACTTCTTCTAGATCTGAAGTGGCTTGTGATGTTTTTTAGCAGCGCTACTCCATTGATTATGCTTCAATAACATTTGAAAGAATATGACATCACCGTGGATATTACTGTCAAGCTCCAGTATATTTGATTGTATAATTTGAACATTTTGCAGGCCAGACAGTGCATTTTTGATAACCCTGCATTCTCTTTAGTTATCTCCATCTATATGGCAGGAGCATCAGTTTCTTTCACAATATCTCTCAATACCGCCCCACTGCCACCTCCTATATCAAGAATACTCTCACCCTTTGAGACATTCTCAATAATAAGATTATGAAAGTTTATCAACCGGTGCTTTAGAAGGAGATCTCACTCTACAGCAACGACGAAAACTTCAAGGTAAGAATATCCAAGCTGATGTATTCTGACCAAAAGTCGTGTGATATATCTGTCGATGTAAGGTGTAAAATGAATTTGCTTTATTAATTTTTTCAATTAATTAATCCTGATCATGTAATTGGGATACTAAACTTAATCTTCTTGTTAAGTTTAAGTATTATTGTAATTAATGTAATCCCCCATAAAAAAAGGCACGTACCATGTATATCAGGTTCGCTTAACCCCCTGGAGATTATGGCACCATAATAAAGATTGTTTGCATTTCGTTGAAAAAAAGAAAAACCCCCGTGTTCAGGCCAGTAATGTGTCCTGAACGTCTCTAATTTATTAAGACAGTATTTACGGATTTCATCCAACCTGTGATCTGTTTTTTGTGAACAGTGATAGAGTACGCAGATAATATTGAAATTATTACATGCATCTCCATCGTTAGCCGAGGCAAGACAAAGGTCAATCAGCTTTTCAGGGTACAGAAAATTATCCCTCCCCGCAGCTTCATATGCTGTCATTATTTTCATTGCAGCATTGACTTTATAATTAAGCGGGAGATCAGCCCCCTTTAAATACCATGAGCCGTCATCCTGCCGGTAGTGATCCAGTATTTCCAGTGTATAATCAATTAGCAACTCTGCATCATCCTTATGAACATTAAAGAAAAGTCTATTTCTGTGAAGAAAAAAAAGCAGGTGGCTGACATGACTCCCAGCACCCCAGGGTTCTCCCCAATTGAGCGACTGGATATATTTCAGTATTTCCTTTTTGGAATACGGAATCCTTGAAAATGGTCTATTAGGCTTGTCATCTAAGCAGAGTAAAGCGGCAAAGGACTGTCTGGTTTCTGCAGTTCGAGTTTGCTGATTAGAAAAATTGTTAAAATCAAATTTTTTTAAAAGTGCAAACCATCTTCTGAGGGAAGATTTCTTTTCAATTAATGGATCATATATCTCGCCCAATTCTGTCTGAAATGATTTAATAAAGACAGCCATCTCCGGAATATTGGCATGATCAAGAGCATCAAGCATATAATAGATCTTGGCAGCAAACACGGTATTGCCAAGACCCCATCTGACCGCAACTGGATCAAATATATCCCCAGATCTTGAATATGAATAGAATCCCTTAATCTCTGGGTGTCTTAAGTGTTTTAAGAATTCCAGAATATTTGGTTTTAATTTAGATATCCATTCAGTTATATCAACCATAATTTTACATCAACTGAGGCATACTTTTTGAAATACTTCAACATACTTGGCACCGACATAATCAATTGAAAACATACGGTGATCATGTTTTATTTGTTCAATATAGAAGTCATAATTATCTGAAATCTTTTCGACTGTTGAATATAAGTTATCGGTAAGCTCAACCCCATATCCAGCTGCAATTTCAGATGTTCCCCCGCTTGGATGATAAACAACTGGCAAACCGCATGAGAGTGCTTCATAAACAACATTAGCACACGCTTCGTTCTGGGAGGGAAAGAAAAACAAATCATTCTTCTTGTATTCCTCTGCTAAAAGCTTTTGTGACATTGGCGCTTTAATATTAACATTTCCTTTATTGATTCCTTCAGGCCATCTACCAACAAAGTTTACGGTTATTCCATCGATACTTGAAAGTCTAGCAATATCTTTAAAGCCTTTTCTGAGATTATTTGACCAGCTAGTGGCAAAGATTTTCAATTTATCTCTTTTATTCCAAAATTTTTTCCCACCCATATTAAATAATTTCTGATTAACACCATTATGAATAATATAATACGGTGTAGAAACCTTTCCAATTACTCTCTGGAATTGTTTAAGTGATTCATCACTTTGAAAGATGACTGTATGTGCATGTTTAATTAATTCCAATTGTATTCTATCGCTTTTTACTTCAGGCATATCAGCATAAAATCTTCTTAGACCGTCAAGTCTTATAATAATCTTGACCTGCCTTTTCCTAAATCCATTCAGAAAATATTGCAAGAAGCTCGAATACCCATAGTCATAGTATCCTCTAATTTGTTTTAATGACACATACTTACCTGGAGCTATGTATGCTGTGTTTAAAAGCAGCAAATCAAAATCTCCACTTTTATCAAATACAAGTTCAATATTTCCTGAATTCGATAAATATGTTTTTAGTGCACAAAGAAAAGAATTAGAACCTCCCCATGGCTTATCTATCGTCTTATAGTTAATAAAAGCTCGTAGTTTACGCATGAATTAGTCTTTCATAAAATACTTTTAGCTATCTTGACAGAAATATCTTATTAAAGAATTCAATATATTGTTTTCCTACAACTTCGAGAGAATAATTATTCATGCAATATTCTCTGCCTAATTTTGCCAGCGATTTTCTCATATTAATATTCATTATAAGGTCTTTAAGATTATTTTCCCACTCATCAGGATTATTACATATTACAGCCGGTGACCCTATATAAGACGGTACTGGGCTAGCCAACACACATAGCCCCACTGACATAGGATATCCTATTTTAGTAAATGCATGACCAAAATTGTATTCCACGGTTAGGTTCCTTGGTGCAATACAGATATCACCTCGTAACAATATTTCAGGCAATTTAGCATAATCGTAATAGACATATTCATATTCAATAAAATCCAGTCTCGGATCTTGATCACAGACTGTGAGAAGTTCAATTTTCTTCGTATATTTTTTTCTCAGAACATCTGCTATAGGCTTTATCTCCCATGCTTTAACTGCATACCCGCAATATATCAGTTTAATTATATTATCATCTTTATGTTCCTTGTAGCATTTAAATAATTTTGTAGGTATACTTTCTTCTATTAACGCTACATTGTTATGATATTCTTTATAAACATTATAAAGATATTTAGAGGATGTAATAATACCATCCGAGAGAGAGATCATAAGCTTCGCATCATCAACCTGTCGATCAGTTACTGTCGAGTTTTTTGTAATTTCTTTTGATACATAATTGACGTTAATATCAAAAACCACCTTGACACCTTTTTTCTTTAAACGGACTGCCAAGTCATGATATTTCTTACTAAAAACCTTTTGAAATACAACAACTCCATAGTTTGAGTGTTTTCTATATAAACATGAGCAAAAACCTGACGAATGAGTATTAATATAATTAATAACGTCATAAACACGAATCCGTGTTGAAGCCATTACGTTCTTATAAGTCGACGCATATGGAACGACCCAGCCGATTTTATGCTCATTATCCCTGGTAATCAGATCTTTAACAAAATCCTTTATCAAAAATGTATCTACACATTTATATATCATAAGAAATTCACATGTTCAGCAGGTTTTTTTAGTTCCCATAATACTTGATTAAATGTGTTACATCTACACAAGGGAATGCAATCTTTAAAATTTATCTTTTCATAGGCTTTCTTTCTTTGCTCCGAATTCCATATTTCCGTAAAGGACTGTTTCTTTATATTCCCAAGTTTATATTTTTCATATCCTCTTAAATGGCAACATATATACATGTCCCCTGATGCCGAAATCACCGTTGCAAACTGGTGGCCGTAGCACTTTCTATAATTCCTACCATAATCCTTTTTTTGCATCATTTCATATTTATGTTTAGAAAAAAGAATATTAAAGTTATTATTTGAATGTTGTAAGCACTTTTCAATTAAACCATTTACTTCAGTCCAGTGGTAGCTAAACTCCCCACCATGATGTATCTGCATTGGTCGGTATTGCAAATAATCAACACCAAGATTCTTGCATAATATTGCTGCTTGTTCCATTTCATTTACCGTCTCATCAGAGGTAAGATAGCCAACACCTATTGTACATTCGGCCATACACCTCTTTTTTGCTTCAACCAATATTTTTATCCCATTAATTATTTTATTAAATTCCGTATGATTTTTTCCATGAGAAATCTTAAAAGTCTCTGGTGTAGCAGCATCAAGTGAAACCCTTATCCAAACACATGAAGAAACCAGAGCCTTCGCCTTTTCTTCATTCATTAAAGAACCGTTTGTGATTAAAGCAACATCAAGTCCTTTTTTCTTTGCATAAATAATTGCATCTATAGTATGTATGTTACACAATGGCTCACCTCCACCTGTAAAAGTCAGCCCTCTAATTTCAGCCTCGGCCAATTGATCAATTATTATCTTTGCTTCATCAAAAGAGAACGCATTACTATCATTTTTCTGGTAATAATCGACGACGCATTCCGGACAACTGTGATTGCACACATTAGTCATATCAATTTCTACAGTTATCGGACTTGGATTGCCACCTTTTATCCAATCACTAACAATATCCAAATGTTTAAGGATTTTATCTGAGCTGAATTGCTTAACATTTATGTTCTTAATCATTGTGTTCTCCTTCATTCCTTAGAATAATTATTCCTCTATAACCAATATGTGATGTAAAACAAAATAGCTCCACCTTTAATTATTGATCTAATTTTTTTATATACGTGTGTTCATCGTGCTCTGTTCTCAAAATCTTATGAAGCAGCCGTTTCCCTCTACTCAATTAACTCCACACCAGGCAAGATATCTGAGCCCATAAAGCAAATTAGTTGAGTTCCATATACTTATGTGCCACATAATCAAAATGAAGGTCTTCCCGCAAGAGACACTTTTGTCTGTATAATGGGTAATCCTTTAATATTGCTCTAAAGCCGCCAAGTGGTAATCCACAATCCTTAACTATTTCCTTTGTCCCTCCCAAGGGGTTAAAACAGACCGGCACTCCGGAAATAATTGCCTCTATTACTGTATTGGGACAAGGATCATTCTCAGACGGGAAGAAAAGAAATTTCATTTGATGAAGGAAATAAAGCAGCTCCTGCCTTTTAACCTGCCCAATACAACGCACATTGGAAAGAGAAGCAAAATCAAAGTTCGAACGGGAGTGATTACCTATCAGCAAAAATTGTTCATTCGGATGTTTTTTAATTGTCTCATAAACTATATCCATTCTCTTTTTGCTTCCGACTCCCCACGTGACGTGCCCTATATAATTACCCGGTTTTTCAGAAGGATAAAATTCGGCGGTATCGGCTCCGTTTAAAATTATTTCAGCTCTTTCAGGATATTCTAAGTAAGGATGCATATTATTGTAAACAAAATTGCTTTGATACACAGTGGCGTTGGCAAAAATATTTATTTTCTTCAGCTTGGCATGTTTTTTCCTGCGGTAATCGTCTTCATTGCTCTCTACATGTTCATCAAGACGGTGAATTATAAAACAAGCTCGTTTTTTTGCCTTTTCAAGAATTTTAATATCAATCTTATCAGCAATAATTATGGCTTTATCTGCCTTACAGATATTGTAAACCTGATTATATTTTTCTTTATTATTCGCAAACCAGTTCTTAATATTGTAAGCGAAAGTATTAGACCCTCCTCCTTTATTTGTAGGGTAGATTGATACAAAAACATTAGTTTTGTTTTTTTGATATCTATTGAAGCTTAATAAAATACGAATGTTTTGAATCAGATATGTTATTTCCATCTCAGGCAATTTTTGCATATTTGCGGTTCGTCCTCAGAAACTTTGAGGAAATTATTAACACTATCTCTGAATACTTTATATTTTTCACTATTCCATATACTTAACAAGTTATCCTCACATAAATTGCCCATGATCATACTGCCATCTACATCATAGCAACAGGGTACGACATCTCCATTCCAGTAAATTCCAATCTGGTGGTATATATCCTTACACGGTTTTTTGTGATATGTTGCTCTGTAGTCAGGATTCTGAGGTGCGAGTTCCGGTACTGACTCTCTGTATCCTTTTGTAAAAAAGTGAACCCCAATCTCCTCAGCCATTTTTGCTGCAATCTCTACTTCATGCTCATTATTTCTTAAGGGCAAGAATTGCCACTCAATCCGGGCTTTTTTGCCTTCATGCGCACGAGCCACTTTTTTCATATTTTCATAGACCTTAGAGAACACACCTCCTACCCTATTTTGCTGATAGGTCTCCTCCGATGCCCCGTCCACTGAAAATCTTATAAGGTCAATATCTGCCGCAGCTAACTCTGCAATATTTTCTTCATTAAATGCCTGACCATTAGTAAAGATACCTACTTCAAAATTGTCTTTCTTCAGTATTCTCGCAAATTGAGGTGTCAGTTTATTCAGGAATGGCTCTCCCTGAAAATGGAGATAGACCTTCTTTATTCCAAACCTCTTTAATTCCTTATGGATATTATTAAAAGTCTCCGATGACATAAACCCAAATGGACGAGTCATCAAACTATGTGCTGCGGTTCCATACTTATCTGTCAGTTCATTCTGAATTCCGACCATACAGTACGGGCAGTTCAGATTGCAGGCATTGGTCGTTTCAAGAATAACCTGTGTTGGCTTTCTTAGGAGTTTCTCTCGGAGGTTTCTGGTAATGTTTGAAAATTGAGATCCAAAGTTTAACATTTTGTTTTTAAATGCGATTTATACACAAAATATGTAATCCTTCCACGAGCCAGCCCGCTCAATGTCAGCAAAGAGCCAGAATGCCCATTTAATATTCTATCCTGAAGTTGGATAGATGCCTGAGGCATAAAAGTTTTACGAATAGTTTCTCTTGCCTCTTTGAGTTCTAGCGGTTCCTTTCTGGGCTCCAGCTGTGTCGGCGACATAGCTGTTTTCAATAATCTCTCATTGATGTCAAAACATTCCGCAACTTCCTCATACCATGGTTCTGTTCTGATATTCCTTTTATTTGTTATATTACGATCGCAACCTATCAAACATTGACCTGAAATTAATCTCAAAACCTGAGTTTTTTTACTATAATCCATTATGTAAGCTACTAAATGCAGCGATCATATTTTACAATTTCCAATTCAACTATTCCTTTCTGCCATAATACATAAACCTTCCGTATTTATTGCCAGAACGATATTTACAACGTCCAAGGTTCCTAACTCTCGGGAATGCTTTTCTCAAAGCCCTTTCGAATACCTCGTGTGAAAAAGCTGCACGGTAGGGTACTAACTCAGGAAGACCAAGACTCTTCTCTGTTGGCATGGCAAATTCGACTATTATACCGTAACCGGCAATATTGGAAATTCTTTGAAAAAGTTCATCAAAGGAGTAAAGAATGCCCTTTTGGATACCAATGCGAAGTAGATGGTGAATAATACCGAAGAAAAAAACTGTATCATATTTGTTATTTATCAGAGAAGTGTAATCAGACTCATTATAGAAATTTCCCATGATTACTTCAAAATCATCAAGAATATAGTTTTTTCTGATGGCATGAAGCACATCGACAAGATATGCCGCCGGTTCCAGAGCCGTCACATGACTAGCCCCATATTCTAATGCCTTAGTGCAATACATACCGCGGTGCGCACCTACGTCAAGGATATTTTTATTTAAAACCGCCTCTTTAAAAACAGGCAATATTCTAGACCATTTTTGCCCCCCCCCCTTCTTGTTTTTCTTTCCGCGCATCACTGCGACGCCTTCACGTACGTAAAAATCTTGATGTGTGCCACGTCCAGGGTCATATTCGTCGCCCCAGAGACATTTCCTACAGGATTCTGTATGAGGCCCTGTATAATCAAGCCTTTCAAAGGGGTGTTCCACAATATGGCATCTTATTTTACGATTCCCTATCTCACCCTGACTCCGCAGATAACGTAATACCGCTATTCGGTGTCTGCCACTTATCGCATTATAGCGTCCAGTTTTCTTTGAGTATCCAAGTATTATTGGTGACAACGAAGATATTATATTACTAAAACCTTTTCTTTTAATACTTCTGTACAGAGGCAACACTTTGTCATCTTCCTTAATAATCCGGTCCGAAGGAGTATACACATACCCATCACAATCTCTTTCCAAACACACTGACATTTTATCAACATCAATCTTAAAATATGGCTTGCGTTTAAGAAGTATATTTAGAACCTGTTTTCTCTCACTGGAGCCAAAGGGGGTATCTTTATCAACCCAACCAAAGTTTTTATTATTCTGTGCATACTTGAACCAGCAAGTATCTTCATTCGGTTTATGCCGGTTAAGCCTCTCATATAAATACCGTTCCATGCACTTGTCATAATACCCTGTTATGATATCGTCAATTTTCACATACGTTAATGGCCTAATACCTCGAAGCTTTTTCATTATAGCTGAGCGTATAACTGTTAGTTCATGTATTGTTAATTTCTCATTAATAAAGAAAAAGACTCTTCTACGATTATCAAATAACAGACCTTGTTCGTCTCCTAGAAGTTCTTTAATTTTTTTAGACGGATTTTGCAGTCTTCTTAATAAATATTTTAGTATTATTTTAGTTAGTTTAATCATATTTGATATTGAAATTTTTATATTCTGAGGAAGTTGTTTTCTCTCTTAATACTGTTAATCTTCCAGCTTTCAGTCTTACTATATAACCAATCTTCTAAACGCTCATTTCTGTAACGCTTCTCTACAGAGGAACAATGCTCTTACGCAACCGATTGTACATACATAATCAAGTACATCCTCTTTCAGGATATTTGTATAATACCCTCTTTTAAAACCATCTGTTTTGATCATAAAATCTGGCCTGTATCCTCTTTCAGAGAAAGGATATAAGCCCCATGGTTTGCCATTCAGCAGAGGCTTGGCAATAAGAACCTTTGGAACAAAACCGGACTGGAATAACCATGTTAATTCTTTTCTCATATTAAACTCGTTGTCATCATATCTCGATCTGTGTACTTCAAAAAGGATCTTGATTTCATGTTCTGTCTGCTTTACAAAAGATTTCATCCCACGAAATACCTTTACTTCATAACCTTCGGTATCCATTCTAATAAAATTAACCGGCTTTTTGTTTTTAATTAAAGTGTCTATATCAAACATATCAACTACTTCTGTATCCACTTCTCCACTCTTGCCTGCGGATCTTGGACGATACATAGTAATAAAATTGTGTATGTTCGACTCCTCAGAGATATAAAGTGTCTCACTACCCACTTTATCAGAAATACCTGCATGAAAAACTTCAATAACATTTTCCTTGTTATTGAGTTTAATGTTATCTTTCAAAAGATTGAAATTGTCACAAGATGGTTCGTAGGCATATATCTTGCCTTGAGATCCTACAAGAGATTCCAGCAATAAAGCATAATATCCAATATTTGCACCTATATCCAAAACTACCATTCCGCGCCTGATCTCATTCTTTAAAACAAGTAACTGATCCTCTTCCCTCACCCCAAACAATAGAAGTGCCTTAGCTATACCCTTTTTCTTCTCATCTATTGGCAGCTTCATTCTGTAACTATGTATCCTCTTTATTACAAAATCTCTCTTCAACACATACCTGCAGAAATATAAATAAAGCGAGTTGACAATTGCCTTAAGTGCCATTTTTACACCCATATTTTTTAGAATACTTATAAATCTAGTCAATATTAATTACTCCTTATTATGTAAGTCATTAATTTTATCACACTCAAATCAGGAATTTATTAAATCGTCTGATTACGCACATCTACTTTACGCTTAAAAATTGTAGCAAGCCGACCTACTCTACACGATTGATATGAATTCGATTTGTATTGTATCCTCCACCCCATTAAGTAAGCATGTGTAATTTAGGAGTATTTTAACCTTTTTAGACAGATCTTGCGGTCTTCTTAATAAATATTTTAGTATTATTTTAGTTTTTTCAATCATATTTGACATTCAAACTTTTATTTTCTGAAGAAGTTGTTTTCTCACTTAATACTGCTAATCTTCCATCTTTCAGCCAATACACTCTTTCTGCATCATTTAATGAAGATTCTTTATGCGAACTGGAAATAATAGTTTTACCATGATAATGGAGTTCACGGAGTGATGCTAATATATGTTCTTCAGTTTCCCTGTCTACCGCGCTTGTGCCTTCATCTAGAATTATTATCTCCGGTTTACGCAGAAAGATTGTAGACAGACATAATCGCTGTCTTTGTCCCTCTGATAATTTTTCACCATTATTACCAACATGATAATCAAGTTTTTCTTCTACAGAATTCACAAATCCCAGAAGGCCAGCCTTTTCAAGAGCATCAAAAAGTTCTTGTTCTGCAGCAGATGGTTTTGCCAAGAGAAGGTTTTCTCTTATACTTGTATTAAAAAGAAAAAAATCCTGTGTAACCATCCCTATATGAGAACGCAAATAAGAAGGTTTGATTTCACTAAAATCTATACCATCAATAATCAGTCTGCCGCTAGTGGGATCATTAATTCGGGAAATGAGATCCAGCATTGTAGATTTACCCCCACCGGAACGCCCCATAATGCCAATATAAGCCCCTTTCTTTATTTCCAAATTTACTCCTCGAAGCACTAACTTTCCAGGCACATATTCAAAACCAACATTACGAAGACAAATCATGTCTTCAAAAAATGGAACTGGTTTACAAGCACCTTTATCTTCTGACAAAGTATCACCAGACAGAAATTCGCTTATTTTCATAACAGCTGGTAAGCTCGCAAAGATAGTACCATATTCTCTCGAAATAGTACCCAAGTGGGGCGATAACTTGACTGCCATAATCAAAAAGGCTATTAGTCCTTCTTTTCCAGAAATTCCCTCAGAAAAAATAGGAAAGTAATACCAGAAAAAGACGACCACAAAAACTATTCCTAACACGAGGTTTCCCGAAACAAATACCTGAAATCCTTGCTTAACAGCCATATATCTAGCTGTTTGTTCCGACTGCCTTGATACCCTGTCCAATCCATGTGCAATAATTTTTTCTGCTGACATGAGTTTTGTCAGCTTCAGCCCCCAAACAGCTTCAGTTACTTTGTTCATGAGCTCTGACCTGAGGGAAAAAGCAACTCTTCCCAGTTTTTTTATGCTTCTGACTATATATAAATTAGTACATATAATCAGCAATCCTCCTAAGAACAAAATCATACTAAGTTTCCATGATAGCAAAATTAGCAAGATCACAATAGTTAATATATTAAAGAATGTCGTAATAACTGAAAGAATTTGTTTGAAAACCGCATAAATACTTCTGGTTTCTGTTATCAACAGTTGCGTAAGCATTCCCCTGGAATATTGCAGAATAGTAGAGTATTTCATGGTTTGAACCGTATGAAAGACCGCCTTTCTGCAATCACAAGTCAACTTAAAGGTTAAGCCACTGCAAACCCTCACAATAATAAATTTAACAGCCATATTTACCGTCATCAGAACAACCAATACACCCAGTGGAATTATTTGTTTGTACTTTGATTCAGGCAAAATTTGACTATACAGACTGAGTACTTTACCAAAAAAACTATTTTCACCAATTCCTTCACCTCCAGAAGATGAAAAAAACGTGCTCAAAATGGGCAAAATAGTACTTAAAGCACCACCCATGATAATAGCATTGCCCAAGATGAGAGTTATGCACACTATAAAATGAACTTTGTGAGCTCTTAATAAATACCATAATACTTTAATGTATCCAAATCGTGTCATGTTGTCCCTTCATTGTGTATTTAATTTAGGTGAAATGCAACGCCATAATACATGATAGTTTTATTGAATTGCTCGTGAGCATAGAACCTGTAGTAAAGAAAAATTCTGCAATTATACGTTTATATTCTATGTCAGTTTTCATTTATAATTTTATTGTCGATTTGTTTCTTCAAAATAAGAAATACTCTGAAGCATTATGTTTTTGCCTGAGGGAAAACTAATACTGAATGGATTCAAGCCAATTGAACAAAGGGTATTAAACAGACAACGAAAAGCAAAGGAGATGTTATATATTTTATAAAACAACAATGGCATAAATGGCTTAACTGTTGTAGATGGAAAAACATTTTTTAACAACAACTCCAGGGTTTCCTCTGTATATTCACAAACATGATTATTATCCCACAATCTTCCATTACGCACTCTGGGAGTAGTTATTATGAGTTTACCACCAGGCTTGCCAACTCTCTTGATCTCATGTAAAAGGGATACCGGATCTTCTAAATGCTCTATCACATCTGCCAAGACGACTACATCAACACTTTCAGATTCTACACAACAGTCTTGAAAACGAGAACATTCAAATTGAACCGCATCAGCAAACGGCAGCTCCTTCACCTGACTTATTGCAAGGTTAATTCCTGTCTGGTCCGTATCACATCCTAGAACGCTTAACCCTTTCGTGGCAATTAGATAACTCAATGCTCCGTCTCCACAGCCAATTTCAATGCAGTATTGAGTTTTTTTGGGGATATACTTTAAACACTTCTGATAGCGTGTGTACACAGATAGCGAACGGTTTAATATCTTATAAAACGAACTTGAGTCTACATCGTCCCAATGATATGCCCCTAATTGTTGGTACTTATCAAACATAGTTTCATGAACTACTTCACAACAAGTCTTTTGTATTAATCCCTGTATCGTCTACACTGTTTTCCTTACAAAAAGAATAATCCACCTCACGATCAAAATCATATTAGATTTCCAATACATTTTTATCCCTGAACGTTCCCTCATGCTCTCTGAAGATGGTGAAAAAACAATGCATAACAGGCAAAAAGGTAATTAGTTATTTCTAAGAAGCTTACAATTAATATTTGTATGTTTAATTGGAATTGATGTATCTTTCATTACAACTATTTAAAATCAGGAAATAACGGAATGCGTGGGCTGAGCATATTGTTTTGATTGCCAACGTACAAATTCGCCCCTTTTGGTTGCAAATATAGTTCGTTTACAGCGTAGTAATAGTCTTCCATTGTTCTGCGTTTCATATCTTTTTGAGGTAACAAATCTTCAAAAGTACCTTCCTGTGAGGAAACATCTCTCTTGTATGTTTCCTCTCTCTCTTTCTTCATCACTTCAAAATTGTCATAAAAATGCCGATAAGTATGCAAATCAACACCCATCAGCACTATATTTTTATACCCCAAAAGATCCATCAAATGTATTCCGAGTCCCATCGAACCTCTGTAAATAAGGCTATGGTGAAAATCCTCTATTTTAAAAGGTCGGTCCGTCTCAAGCTTTATACCTTGTGGGAAATCAAACAACGCAATCCTCGCATTTGGAGGAAAAAAATATGGTACTGTGCGAGGATAGGTAAGGCGATACAACACCTTCATAGGAAGAAGCCATAAACTCTTTTCATATATTACCCGTATGTCTTCTGAGAAGGATTGAGATAAAATATTATTTGAAGATGGTTCATACCCTAAATAAAAATATGTTGTAGGGAACTTTGTCAGGAAAGAATAGTTCATCCCGAAACTGTCATGTGCCTTTATTACTTCCCATTGTTCCCCTGTAATATCATTAATAGAAGGGCCACTGCCAAATAGAAATATCGTATCGCTGGTCTTATACTTTTGCCAGTCTTCTTGATTTATAAGACTATACCTTACGTCCCTGTTCTTTATCCAACGCCAGATCGCCGTATGAAGCGGAAGAAGAGTATATCGCCTATACTCGAAAATTGCCTGTCTTATGCTAAATCCCATATTTACGTCTTCAATTAAATTTAGCGCACCAGTAGTTAGTTATGACGGTATCCACGAAATGTAGCATCTTTTTCTCCATACAGTTTTTTAGTCTCATCAAGAACCAAAGCAAGCTTATTCTTATAATAATTTTTTATCAACCTATCATTTGCCTCCCAGAGAGCCATGGTAAATTCATCATCACTAAGCTCTGTAAAATTAACTGCCAAGATATCAGAATTCACATGTTTATCCTCATAAAAATCCACGCAGTCTCTAAGCAGTCCTTTCTCAATGGCATAATAATATAGAGGTGAACCGGGATATGGGGTTACCGGGCGAATAGTCCGTAAATCCGCCCCGTCATCATGTTTTATCAAAAATTCAACTCCCTTATTCAGAGTCTCCTTATTATCTCCAATATTTCCAAAAATAATGTTAAATCCGGGGCTTATCCCTGCCTTAAGTGTCTCCACAATGCCTTCAGTAATTATGTTCGTTGTCAGTCCCTTCTTCATCTTTTTCAAGACTTCATTATCCATTGCTTCAATACCATAACTAATGTAGACACAGCCTGCCCGCTTCATTAACTTTAACAACTCTGGCTTTGCATAATTTAGACGCCCACTACAATACCATTTTATTTTCAGTGCAGATTTTATTAAAGCCTCACATAGACTTGCTGTCCGCTCTACGGACGACATAAGAAGTTCGTCTGCAAAGGTAATATAACCGATTCCGTATTTGCTTTTCAGGAATTTTATTTCTTCGATAATACTCTCATTACTTCTAATACGCAATCCTGTATCTAAGCGGTAACAAAATGCACATGTAAATGGACAGCCTCTTCCAGATATTACGTTTAAGGAAAACTCGCTGCTCGCAATGTGAGGTGCCCTAAGAAGCCGGTAATATTCTATAGGAAACAAATGATGCGCTGGTAACGGAATACTATCGATATCTTTAATCAATGGTCTTCGTTCATTAACAACAACACTAGAGCCATCTTTAAAAGCGATTCCTTTAATATTCTTTAGTGATGTACGGCTTTCCACAGCAGCCAATAATTCAACTATGGTATCTTCACCCTCACCTAAAACAGCAACATCAGCACCAGTCTTCTCTAAGAAAAACTTGGGCTCAGGGCTAGGACCATGCCCTCCTATTACAAAAAATGGCCTGTTTTTTGAATGGTTTATTTCTTTTGAAAGGTTTAGAATCTTGCGATATTGATAATACCCAGCAATGAAACCCAATCCAATTACATCAAACCGGTTTTTATCCAAGTACTCTCTAAGATGATTATCCGGATTATGGTGCACATCCTGATTATATATTTTTACCTGGTATCCAGCTTTCAGAAGAACCGCCGCGATGTACGCCACCCCCAATGGGAATGAATGCATGTAACCGTCATTGTCATACACTACCAAAAGAATACGAATTGCAATCCTCCTCTACACTATAATCTTTAAATATAAAATGCTAGTATCCGTCCTTCAAGCTTTGAAACCACAATTCCAGATTAACCAATTGCCAGAAGAACATCATATGGTTTTCCATCATTGCGCCAGTTGAAACTATCTCTTCATGCTCTTCCAGTAATCGCTCTACTTCCTTGATGTTATAAATTCCCCGATTTCGAAATGAAGAGCTCCTGATCATATCTTTTAAGACATCTTGTCCTTCTCCTGAAAACCACCTATGCGCCGGAGCATTCCAACCGGTCTTCTTAACGCGAAGACGCGTTTCCTCAGGCAAAATACCCCCCATTGCTTCCCTTAATAGATACTTGGTTACACCAGCGTCGTATTTCAATGTCCCTGGAACTCTAAACATAAATTCAACAAGTCTATAGTCAAGAAAAGGCAAAAAGTTATCTAAGCCAAAAGCTATTGTCTGTCTATCTTCAGCACGCAAACAACATGGTATTGTTTCTCTAGTCATATCCTGAAACGTACGGTTTTTTAGATAACTGCTGAACGGATGGTCCATGACAGGATCATACACACTTGTATCAAAATAATCGGTATTAATCGCCCTGCTATAAGAATTGATTCTATCTCTATCTGGCAAACATTTCCCCCGTTTATTAAGATCAACTATTTTATTGAAGCTTTTATAAACTATTTCAGCATTTTTACGGTAAAGTGGGTGATCATGGTACTGACTCCACATTTCAATTTCATGCTTTAGTCTCTCTTCATTTCCAGACACATGCAAATCTGCAAAAAAGAATAAAAAATGCTCATATTCACCTGCATTCAATTCATCACCGCCTAACCCCCCAAACAAGCTTCCAAACCCATGCTTTTTTGTTTCCTCACACAAAAGATAATGAGAAAGCCACGTAGCAGTTGCAACAGGTTCATCATGAACAGAAATCATCTTTTGTATAAGATTCACAACATCAGGAACATCGATACAGATTTTATGCCATTGATCAACACATGAATCCAGCATTGAAACAATTTCTTCGGATTCATCATATGTTTTATCCTTATAAACTGTAGAAAATGCATGTTGTTTCTTTCCTGCAATCTTAACCGCTGCAGCCATAACAGATGATGAATCCATTCCTCCGGAAAGTGTAAATGCCGGTATTTTTGAAACCCTCAGTCTACGAGTAACGGAGTCAAGAAGAAGATCACAATATTGATGAGCAAGATCTTCTTTTGACCCAGCCCAGTCTGATAGTTCATTTAATTGCCAATACCTGTATACCCTTGTCTTCCCATTCTTATGGCAAAGTATGTGGGCTGCAGGAAGCTGAGAAATATTCTTATAAGGAGATTTCTCTATATCATTATCGAAATAACGATAATGCGAACCTGCAAATCTCGCGACAAACTCATGCCGCGGTTCACAGTTCACTTCAGGAAGGACCAACAGGGCTTTTAGGCGTGAACAAAATGCAAAAAAAGAATATTTTTCAACATAGAAAAGCGGCTTTATTCCGAAGCGGTCACGTGCCAGCCAAATGGAGCCATCGGATGCATCATAAAGCGAAATTGCGAAGTCACCATTAAGGCTTTGTATCATTTTTTCAAATCCATATTTTTGATAAAGATTAACAACTAAATCAATATCTCTCTCTCCCAATTCATCATGATTATATATATGTCCATCCATAGCCGCTATAACGTTGCCTGTCTCAAGCAACTTTGAATCAGAATCGCCTATCCAGCCTATTCCACCACATCCCAGAGAGTTAGTATATACTGACCAATCTGGAACAGTTTTTATCACCTTAAGCATTTCTGATGTAAGAATGGAATCATTGCTCACTCCATCTTTATGATAAATACCTGCTATTCTTGACATAAATGATTTAGTTGAAAAATGTGCCAGCCCTTTTCCATGTCCATATCTTCCATCCACTTTGTCTCACATAACGGTGATAAAAAATGAAATATGGTTTTAATCCAGTGTGTCTTGAGATCCAGCCAATCCTCTTCTGAAATCTCTCTTATTTTCTCATACATATTCATAAAGACTGGAAACATGGGACGAAAGCCTATGTCGTAAACTTTTGCTACAGTTGCCGGAATAAACATCTCATGTTTTGTAACTTCCATACCACCTCCGGCAAAAGTGCTTTTCCACTCATTAAAACTACGGGCATGCCGAAGGACATTTTCATATCTCCCTCGGTCTAAATCCTGAAACCATTTCATATTAGGCTGTTTGGCAAAGCGGTATAGCATAAATTCCAACTGTCTTTTGTCAGGAGCAATGGTAACAATATGCCCATCAGGATGAAGAATTCTTTTTAATTCACTTAATGTTTCAACAAAATTGTCAGACCAGTATATGTTCGGTGCCCAAATTGTTCTAACACTTCCACTGTCAAGCCTTGTATGTGGTTTTTTCAAATCAATCTTTATCAATTTGTTAAAGGTTCCCATTCTCTCAGATTTCCTCAAGTGTGCATCTTTCCAGTCCACACCATAATCAAATTGCATAATTGGTTTTGTTCTTATATCGACTGCCAGCACTGAATCATCAGTAGTATCAAAATAATCATCATCTAATGTAGACTGCATATGCGAATTCTTGTTCCACCGAACCTCGCGATACACATCAAACGTCTCACCAAATTCACCTCCTAGAAGGACAACAGTATTTACCCCGTCCATACATCCAAATTCCAAACTGGGAGATGCACAATTGTTACCCAGGAATTTGCGCGCCATATATAGCATGTGAGCATACCATAACGCACTTTCAGGCCGAAGCCACATCGGAACCAACAGACGATGCATAATCTGGGTAATTGTCAAATATCCATTGTCAGTCGCACGATATGGGTGATTGTTTTCACGCATGCTGAAGCTCAAATATATGCCATACCTTATCCATACCCTTTTCTTCCATCCATCCAGTCTCACATAATGGAGAAAGAAAGTGAGAAATGGTATCAATCCAATGCATCTTGAGGTCCATCCATTCTGTTTCTGAATGTTCCCGTAATTTTTCATACATATTCATGAATACAGGAAACATTGGGCGTAATCCGATTTGATATACTTCACTAACCAGCGACGGTATAAAACGTTCCTGCCTTGTCACACACAAACCATATTGACCAAAGCATTCTTCCCAATCTTCTAAACTACGAGCCTGACGAGTTAGATTTATATGCATGCCACGATCCAGATCATTTATCCATTGCACATCAGACTCTTCGGCAAATCGATGAAAAAGACAATCTTTCTGAGAAATATCAGGAAATATGGTAATTATCCTTCCGTCATGACATAATACTCTTTTTAATTCAGCAAACGTACTTGATAAGTCATTATTCCCCATCCAAAACAGATTTGGAGCAAATATTGTCTGGAAATAATCATCCTGCAATTGTTCAAGAGGGGCTCCAAGCTCGACACACACAAGCTTATTGTATACAGACAACCGTTCTGATTTTCTGATATGTGAATCCTTCCATGAAATCCCATACTCAAAATGGTTTGTCGGAAGCCTGGCAATTCTTGTCTCACTTTTCTTGCCGGAATCAAACTGATCAAAATAATCACTGCTAAGCATTGAGTGATCTTTAAATGAGTTTTTATCCCATTTTACCTCCTGATAATCGTCGAAAGTAAACTCAAATTCTCCGCCTAACATTATAAATGTAGGCACACCATCAGTACACCCATACTCCATACTCGGCTGTGCGAAATTATCTCCCAGGAAATCTCTAACAATAAACAGTTCGTGTGCGTCCCATAATGCCCGTTCAGGACGAAGCCATAATGCCGTCAAAAGTCTAAGAAAGATATCTTTAGTCGATAATTTCAACTGATTTATTCTTTTTCCACTCAGTGTTGTTATCCTCTTCCCACTACAAAAAAAGCGGATGCCATGAAAAATCCGCGCCAGTCATCAGGATTTTCCATAGCAACACCCTGTTTGACAAATAAGTCCTGACTTTTCGTACTGAAGATAGGTGGTAGTGGATGGTAATGATAAAATTTCAGGCTAACCTCTGCCAATCCAGCTTTTTCAAACATTGCCTTTAAAACCAATGGGTTGTGTGTGCGGGAGAGAACTTCATCATATCCAGGTTCTGATTCCTTGCCCTTTCGTATAGGTGGTAAATCCATACAAAACTGCTTCTTCATAGCCTCAAGATATTCATTAACTTTGTCCACATGCTCTCCAGATTGCTGCAAAAGTTTGTCAGCCTGCACCAACTCATTACGAAAAAAATCATAGGAATATCGATTCAGGGAAAACAAGGAAAAAAACTGGTTACGGGCCTCAAGTGCAACTAGTCCGCCAGGGTTTACTGCGGACTTCAGGTTATAAAGAACCTTCTCTTCATCATCTTCACTGATATGCGGTAATACACCTGAGCATACAATCGCATCAAACTTTTTCTGTTTACCCCCCGGAACAACAAAAGATCCTTTATCAAGTACACTGCCCTCCCAGATATTTTCTTCCGGCAATCCATTATCTGAGAAAATACGTTTAGCCTCTTCCACCATCTCTGGCGTCAGATCAAATCCGAAGAGAGACATCCCATCATTAAGAATATCACGCAGAAATGAAGCAGGCCCACAACCCGCATCCAGAACGCTCTTTGCATTCGATTCTTTTAACAATAATCTAAGCAACTCTGTCTGCACAGGTGGATAAGGTGCGTTTTTCCCATAATATTCTTTATAATATAACGTGTTCCATGTTGAATAACATTGTGTGACCGTTTTCTCATAGTCTTTCATAACACCTCCCCTAAACCATGATTTCCATTTCCAGAGGCAGACACTAAGAACGCATAAAGAGTATATTTTGTACTCGGCTCTCTCAACCGTTCAATTAGAACAGGCATCAAGCCCGATTTTTGTGCAAGAATTGTTACTGACAGAAAACTAAATACATGCAAATGATCGACAAAAAACTCTTCCCTATCCGGACCGTCATAAGCAGCTACTTCTGCATCAGGCAACTCAATATACACAAAACCTCCTGGTTTAAGATATTGACGGCTAATTTTCAGCATTTCTATGGGATTTTCAACATGTTCAAGTACCTTATTAAACGTAATAACATCAAATGTATCAAGGTCTGGGACTGTTAAGAAATCACCTTGCACAGCCCTCACTCCCACAAATTTTTCAAGATGGCTTACTGCATTGTGATCAGGATCAAGGGCAGTGCAATCCCAACCGGCCTGCTTCATAGCGTAAGGAAACACCCCTAAACCAGAGCCAACATCTAACAGAGTTCGGCCTTCATAAACATCTCTATAACGCTTTTTTAAAAAATTGCTAATCCTGAATGTACGCAAGATGTTATCTGATTCATTTGGATCAAGGGAAATAATCCTCTTAAAACTGCTCCGAATACCATCCATATCCTTATAATTGGAAGCAACATAATCGCCCTGGTAAAGAGAAGTAAGATCCATTTTATATGTCGAGACTAAATGATTACAGGCATGGCATTGCAGATATTCTCTGTAATACGAACTATCATTACTAAAAGCAAAAGAGACTTCGCCTTCAGGAGGTGAGTTATATGTGAATATTACGTCAAGTGATGTCCCACTGCATATCGGACATTGTTGTATTTCTGTACATTTGTTTACTTGCATACGTGTACCTTATGTATTACCTAACGTTGATAACACATCTTTGTTGTCCATCCAGACAACTACCTCCATTTTCTCTTCCTTAATATATTTATCAAACAATGGTTCCTTGCCTTTCTCTACAAGTATAATAAAGAATTGATCATGTCTGTTCTTTACAAGTACCGCTCGCATATCGAACCTCTTAAGCCTGCCATTCAGTGATGGGGTTGCATAATAACCAAAGTTTTTTCGTGTCAAATCATATTCATTTCCCGACTCTGTAACAAAAGTTATCTGCTCATCAGGGGAGAGCTTAACCATACCGCAATCTTTGATAATACGCTTAATATCAAAACCTGCTTCAAATGTTCGTGGTGGATTTTTTTCATTAAATATCATTGCCACTTCCAATCAGATATCAGAAAATCCTTAATTTTCCATGTTCCATCATCGATCAACCATATATCTCTGTTTCTATATTCTTCACAGATCTCATTAAAACATTTCCTGCTTGTCCCAACAAATTCACAAAAGCCTTCGATATCTTCATTAGGCATATCATCCCCTCTTTCCCTTATAATCTGAACCGCTTCGTTACGCGTCATCCGCTCATTTCTGATTTCAAGTGATAAATTGTCCCACAGTCTGGTAAACCCAAATTTATACCATTTCAACCAGTGATGGATCGATATAAAGTTATCATCTATATCTGCATAATTATAATACCCGGTCTTCGGCCCTTCCTCTCTCACCCTGAATCCATTCTTCTCTGCAATCCTAAGGCTGGAAGTAACATCCCAGGAAAAATAATAGCCAAGAAATACTGCCAGTACTCCTGCATTTTCTAATTCCTTATCGGCTGGACCAAAGTAAGGTGTTAACTCATGCCTGGATAAACTGTCTGACACCCAATCTTCAGCAGTCGTACCATTGGTTACACCAAATTTCCTCACCCAATTGTTATCTAATGTGAATCCTTTCTGCTCATTTTCTGTCCCACCATATTCAACGGCAGAATTCTCCCCCCATATAACCAATGGAATCTTAAACTTAATTGCAAGCTTGAGAGGGATGTTGAATATCGCCATGTGCATTGGTATTGCGGTTGATCCATATTGCACAAGAGTCTGGTACATGAATTTCCTTTCCACCTCCGGACTGATTTGGTAATCGATATGGTCTACTCCTAAATTCACAAGATTTTCCAGATTCCTGCGACCAAGTTCAGTTCTGGCTGGTGTCTTCCATGTAACGGCTAAAGGTTTCAATCCATACTCAAGGCATTTAACTACCTGCCAGAAGCTGTCCTTACCTCCGCTTACCGGAACAAGACAGTCATAGCCCTGGCTGAGTGCCTTTGCATTCTCTACCACCATATGAAAGGCTCTTTCTCGTTTTTTCCAATCTATATTCATTTTTGTCCTGCATGACTTGCAAGCATTGCATACGCCATCATCATCAATCACCAAGTTAGGCCGTGTCTCAGGAAGAACACATTTCTGACAGTAATTCATAAATATTCTAATTCATCTCTAAAAACATCTTTGCGTTTATAAAATTAAACAAAAACTTACTGTAGTGATTTGGAGCTGGATTTAGATTAAGCATTTCTGACACACTTTCCCTGTCAATTAATTCAAAGACCGGTGATCCTGGCTCCAGAAAATAATCAACTGTCTCTTTGTCTGAGAAATCAAAAAGAGAGTTAATGGATGCATTGAAACCTTTCTTTTGCCTGTCAAGTCTAACCTTATCGTTTAGTATTCCCTTCATGGCTTCCCTTAGAACATACTTTCCATATCCATTCTGTATTAAATATTCATTAGGAATAGAGTAAGCAAACTTAAATAATTTACTGTCTAAATATGGACTTCTATTCTCAATTGAATAAAACATCGAATTTAAATCGTCCTCATGGAGGATTAACGGGGTGGCTTCATGAAATAGTTCATTCATCATTCTGTTTCTCAATAGATCTTCCGTGAAACACACCTCTGTAAATACTTCATCAAATGGTACCTTTAATAAACCTGCAAACTCTAAACTATTGTCATAAACATGCTCCCTGTAGTGCGGTGTATCTCTATATAGGTTTGGATTTCTTAATATCGGATTTCGAATATATTTCTGAATATTGTCATTCCAGCTCTCTAAGTATTTAGAATAATTAGAACTATTGCTAACTGAATTTAGATGCAAAAGGAAATGATCATAATATCCTGTAAACATTTCATCAGCAGATGTACCTGAAAAAGCAACACGATAACCTTTTTTAGAAATCTGCTCTGACAGCATCGAGTGAACAAAGTATGTAATAGTTGCAACAGGCACATCATGGTATTCTATGAGTTCCTGGAGTCTCCACAGGACATTGTCGTATGACAACTCTATAAACGTACTTTTACAGTCAATATGATCTATAGTCGCCTGTATATTTTCTTGCTCGTTATACCTTTCATCACTATCAATAATTGAGAATACAGATACATTATAATTGAAAACATTAGCTGCTATAGAAGCGATTGATGCAGAATCTACCCCACCGCTCAAGCAAAAGGCCAATGGTACATCTGAACGCAAGCGCAATCTGACACTTTCCAGAAGATGCTGCCTCGCACCCTCCACTGCATCATCGAGTGACATCTTTCCATCAATCACACTTGTAGGTTCCCAGTAACGGTAACTCCTTATTTTCAGATCAGGATTTACAACAAAATTAGTTGCATATTTTATTTCGCTTATTTCCTTAAAAAATGTTTCATCCACTTTATACAAAGATTTATATCCCTGTACTAAGTACCTCAATAAATGCCTTTGATTTATGGTCGGTGTTTTTCCACTCAGCGACTTAATGGTTTTTATTTCAGAACTAAAATAGAAACCATCTTCTGTTCGGCAATAATATAAAGGTTTTTCAGCAAACCTGTCTCTCGATAAGAAAAGATTTTTTCTGCCTTCATCATAAATAGCAAATGCCCACATCCCTTCAAAATGGTTCACACAATCTTCACCATATAACAAATAATATCTGAGCAGAATCTCTGTATCAGAGGTTGTTTGACATTTAATTCCCTGCCTTTTTAATGTATCTCTTAGTTCGATGTAATTATATATCTCTCCGTTGAAAACAAGAGTACAACCGTCCTGTGTGTACGGCTGGTTAGATCGTTTATCTAAGTCGATAATGCTTAAACGAGAATGAAGTAGGTATATATTAAAACTATTCTGCTTGATAAACCTGTAATCTTGATGGTCTGGGCCCCTCCTTTTCATCAAATTTAATGTTTGATGAATGATTGGCTGTTCTATTATTTCTTTACCAATATAACCGGATATCCCGCACATAATTATATCAAATTATTCAAAGTTATTAATTCCCCAGCTGCAACTCTTTTTCTTAATTTTTTTCCCAAAACCATGTTTTCATTACCAGGTGCCAAGCCACTACCTGGCCTTACCCAGGAAATATCATCACCAGTTATAATAGTATTTGCGTCTAGGTTCTTTCTAGAAACAATTGATCTGCGCACCTTATCAACAACCAACATTTCACTCTTCTGCACTACTTTCTCTCTCTGCCCTAACAGTTTAGTGGCATTCTTTACCAGTTCTACCAGCTGAGAAAACTCTTTCGGATCTGAAGATAACTGGTGGTCACGAAAACTAGAATAATTCTTATCTATAGTAAAATGCTTTTCAATAATTCTTGCCCCTAATGCAACTGACAAGACAGCAGCTTCAATTCCGATAGTATGATCCGAATACCCGACCGTAACGTTCAAACTATGCAATTCTCTTATAGCTAGCAAATTTGCTTCTTCTGGTATGGTTGGGTATGCTGTTACACAATGCATAATTGCCAGTTCCTGAACAATTGCAGACTTGTTCCAAATATCTGTAATGAAATCTACAGTTTTTCTTATCCCACACAAATCCATCAGACCTGCAGACATGATTATTGGTTTTCCTGTACGAGCGATAACTTCTATCATAGGATAGAAATCGTTATCTCCTGATCCTATCTTATATGCAGGTACCAGTGGTTCCAGAAACCAAGCACTCTCTATATCAAAAGGAGTTGACAAAAATATTATATTCTCGCTTTTAGCAACTTTAATTAGTTTTTCAAACTCCTCGTAGGTAAGTTGAAAACGTTTGAGTTGTTCAATTCTATCTTCTTGAGATACGGAAACTAATTTATCAGGTACAATAGTTTGAAATTTTACGGCTCCCGCGCCAGCCTCTGCAGCAAGACCTATCATTTCCTCTGCCAGTGAGTAGCAACCCTCATGATTATTACCTATTTCTGCAATAACCAAGACCGATTCATCTGTACTATATTCCCCTATTTTCATACAATCATCTTTTTATATATTATGATAATGAAATACATATTTTGAACGACACATGCTAAAACCCAACTTTTCATATAAACGTATTGAAGGTATATTTGAAACTTGAGTGCCTACAATAATCTTGTTCTTATTACCATAAACGATTTCGAGATGGTTAATTAAATCAGATGCTATGCCTTGCCTCGTCAAGCTCTTGCCCACCGCTATTAAATCAATACATACTGAATTATCTTGCCCACAAGTAAGTTGGTTGAAACCAACTATTTTTCTATGCTTTTCCGCTACAAATAACTGATCTCCGCGTTTACCCTGGAAATAATTCAATACCCAGGCAGATTTTATTTCATTAGCAGTCTCTACAGGAATTTGTGGATCAAGATGAAAACGACTGTAAACAAAATTGTTTCTCCCTAATTCTCCAACCGCTTGAATATCTATATCTTCTGCAACACGGATCTTTGCATTAATTTGCTTCTGCCCCCCTTTGAGAATAGTTTTCTCAAAAACCACATTTGTATCAATTAATCGAAAACCCCAAGACTCTAGCAGTGCTATTGTTTTCAGTTCCAGAGTATCAATCTTCGCTTGAATAAAAACCTTTTGTGATAACAAATCAACAATCTGCTTTTTATCTTTAGATTCATTTTTGCTTGCATTTTCTATCCACTGAGTATTTATATTTAGAGTATACGATTCCCTATGTAGGAGACCACTCAACCACGGATCTTTTTTTATGGCATTGTTACAGTCACCCATTATCTATATTACTCTGAGAAAAACTGCTTATACCAGTTGATATAGTCAACATACCCTTTATCTAAAGGACACTCCGGATTATATCCCATCAAACGTCTTGCCTTATCAATTAACAATGTCCCTCTATCAGGTGTTAACTTGTCTTTTGGTACATATTTTATATTAATTCCGGGAAAATGTGCCTTGATTAGCTCTGCCATTTCTCCAATCGTGCGGAATTCGCCATAGGTAAGATTAAACGTTTCATTGACCGCATTCTTGTTTTCAATAATCGCCTTAACACCTACAGCTAAGTCCTTTATATAAGTAAAGTCAAGGCGGTCATTCCCATCCCCTGCAACTGTTATATCTTGTCCCTTTACCGCATTTTCTATAAATATTTGTCCTACCCTGCGGCTGATACATCGTTCACCATACAATGCCGATGGACGGACAATTGTATATGGTAAGTCAAAAACGTTATTATACGCTTTTACCATTTGCTCTCCAGCCAATTTCAAATTGCCATATATTCCTATAGGATTACAAGGCGTATCCTCTGTAACACCATCTTCCGGAAAATGGCCATACACCATGCTCGATGAGAAATATATAAGATGATCTTTATTTACTCGTGCATAATCCAGTGCATTCTCAAGACTCCTCATGCTGTGATCAAATGTATCAAACGGATTTTTATCAGACCGATTAGCATGTGACACCGCAGCCAAGACAACTATAACCTGAGGCTTGATCTCTGATAATACATGTGATAATTCATTGTAATGCCGTGCATCTTCTACATGTAGCGGTATCCCCGCATTCATCAACAACTCCAGCCTACTATTTATCATCTTTATATAAAGCCTTCTATCACCCGGAATATCCATGTCAGTTGAATGTAAATACAGCAAATTATTAACCGATAACCCGTCTATTACAAAAACTTCTGCCCCCTGTTCTTTTAGATATAAAGCCAGATGATGTCCTATAAAACCAGCACCACCGATAAGTGCAATTTTCATACCTTTAACTGATTGTGTCATTTATTAACTCCTTATAGCATTCCAAAATTTTATCTAATTAGCTATTCCTGAAATAGCCTCTCTTTGAGAACGAATGGTAAACAGAATATATATCGTACCTCGTTTCTTTATACAAGCAGCCCAACTTATCTATATTTGCTCAAATGGTCAGTCATTCAGAACAAATCTTTGTGTATTCTAGACGAAGGAGCATTTTGCTTTAGTTCTTATCCCATTCTTGTAACATTTCATAATGAACCCTCATATCTTTTCTTCTTTATACATTTCGCCTGTTCTATCAATCCATAGCTTTTTAGCACTTTCTCTAAAGGAGAAATATCAAAAGCGAGATAAAAACAATATTTAAATAATTTCCTGCTATTACTAGATTTTTTCCTTAAGCTTATCAATATATTATGCAGAATAGGTATATTTTTAATCAAATTTTTTAACAACTGGAAAAAATCCTTTTGCTCAGCCTTGTTTTTATCTTGATAACTTGATTTGCTTTGAAAACGTCTCTTGCTTTGTTCAAGAGTAAATCGCTGGGAGAACGTTTTAGGATATGTCTCTGGCATGCATTCTAATTGTTTTTCCAGTTCTTTTAGGAATCTATAATATACGACAGACTCTAACTCATTCTTAATTTTCTCATCAATCATAATTTTCTTTGCAAAGTTCAAACATTTTAATCCGTATTCAAACTGATGATAAATTATTGATATAAAAGCAAGCTTATTTAACATAATATAACGTTGATATTCATCTTTGATGTTAAGATGATCAATATCTTTTATAAAGAAGGCATCCGTGCTCACAAGAAACCCTTTACTACGCTGTCCTAAAGGTGCTCTATATGGAGATAGTTCTCCTAAATCAAGAAAATTAACAAGCAAGAACCCTTGTTCGGATAATAAGCAATTTATATCCCCAAAAAGTTTTTGATTCTTATATAGTGGATGAAACATCGTTTCAAGTTGTAAAGCCAAACAATTTGAACCTAAGATATTCTTCGCGCCAAGCAGTATTTCATATTCCGATCCTTGGGTATCCAGGGAAAGAAAATCAGGAGGAGGTACCGACACTATTTTGTCTTGATAGAGATGGTCCATACTTGTCATTTCAATTTCTCGTTTTTCAACAGTCCGCGCTGTTTCAGAAACCAGGTAATCTCCCTTATTGCCATAATCAAAATAGTATGAGTCATAGTCAGAATTCTTTTCATATAAAGAACTGGTATAAGGGTCGTAGTTGACATTAAAAGTACTATATCTTTGATCTTCACCAAGGCAATATGAAAATACATGAAGTTCAGATTTATTGTTTTGATTTTTCTCACTAATCTGAGCTATAGAGTCAGAATCTGCGTCGTAGAGCACATTTATAATGTCTTTCTCAAATTTAGACATGATTGGAAAGGCTCTCGAACCCGCCCTTGCACCAATATGATGCACAGAAATATATTTTTCCTTCACCTCACCCTCCTTCTTTAAAATTATACAAACCTAGATGTTCTCTTTCTACTTTGAGGCAGGCTAAAATCAGCTTATTTGTGAGCATTTCAATCAACCATTTACAATCCTGTGGTGTATTGTTGATGGACATCGTATACAGACTGGCATGGATCATAATCTATTTGTTCTTGGAGTACTAAGAATGATTCTGCTTTTATCAAAATGTACCGTCAGTAGAAAGCTTGGAACATCAAACAATTTCGCCTGGTACTCCTAGGTCTTGCAAATAGATGTTGAAACAACGCACAGATTAATTGAGGATGATTTTATGAGGCAGAAGCATTGTATTCCAGAGAAGGTTTTATGGCAAAAATAACGACATATATTCTCTGGCTTAATGCAGTCAGAAAGAACAGAGAAAAGGAAGGTCAAACTCCATAGAATACCGTATAATAACTAATCCCAAATATCTTTCCTGATATCGTGATATTACCAACTTTTCATCTTGATAAGCTTTTCAATAATATGTCTGACTCTACTAATAGGGATGGGGCCTATGTTGCTCCACATCCCTCTTTTTGAAAATAAAATCGTTTATTTCACCTCATGAATAGATTGTTTTACAGTTTGGACGATATATTCCATATCTTCATCTCCTAAGTGTGGCCCAACCGGAAGGGCGATTGAACTATTACTAATCATGGCTGCAACAGGATATGTTTCTTCACCATAATCATATTTTTCTTTATAATAAGTCAGATGAGGAACCGGGTGAGGATAGTAAACACTAGTCCCAACACCGCGACCTTTCAAATAATCAACTATTTCAAAACGCTTTTTTACTAATGGTTCATTCAAAAGCATTGAGAGGCAATAATAGCTGCTCTGATAGTCACCGTGCGAAGATTGGAACAAAAATAATTCATCAATTTCCTTAAGTCCCTCATATAATCTCTCATAGTTCAATTTCCTCTGTTCTAGAAATCCATTCAAACGTTTGACCTGTTCAATTCCCAACACTGATTGGATCTCATTCATCCGGTAATTATATCCAAGCATTGTAACATCATAGATGCCAGGAATCTTTCTTTCACCCTGAGTACGGTCAACCCCAAATGCCTTTTGTTTGGATATAATTGTCGCAAATTTGTCATTTTGTGAAATAAGCATACCACCTTCCGCAGTTGTCATATGTTTAATTGGATAAAAAGAAAAACACCCGACATCCCCAAGCAACCCCGCATGTACACCCTTATAATATGTTCCTATTGCCATTGCCGCATCTTCTACAACGAATAATTCGTACTTTTTAGCTATCTCATTAATTCGATCCATATTTACTGGCATCCCCAGAAAATGTACAATTGAAATAGCCTTTGTACGCTCAGTTATTAGTGGTTCAATCTGGTCTATATCAATATTGCCAGTTTTTATTTCAGCATCTACAAAAACCGGCTTTGCTCCGCAAAACTCCACCGCATGTGCAGTTGCATTGTGAGTTTGGGCGGGAACTATCACTTCATCTTCAACACCCAACTTAAGATAAAAATACGATAGGTGTAAGGCCGCGGTACAGGAAGAAACTGAAACAGCATGCGGAGCCCCTGTATAACAAGCAAAATCAGCCTCAAATTCCTTCGAACGAGGACCATGTACCAATATAGGATCGTCAAGAACCTTCAGCACAGCATTTTTTTCTTCTTCACCAATAATAGGACGGCCAAATGGTATAGTTCTCAAAATAAATCTCTCCTTAAGATTAGATATACTCCACTTTTACGTTCGAGTTTGTATGCATCGCTTTTTCAGCGGCAAAACAAACCGACATAGTATTGAATATATCATCAGTGCTCACTAACGGTTTAATATTCCTATTAAAAATAGAGTTAATAAACGTCTTTATTACATCTCCTCTATTTGCCTTCCCGGGATATTCCTCCGCAATATCCACAGGTAAAACGTCAGGGTCGGAAGAATTAATCCATACTCCCCCCGCAATTCCATTGATAAATGTTTTTTTTGTTCCATAAACACGCAAGTCATGAAAATGAGGATGTATGCACCCGCCATGAGCGCTAACTTGCACAATAAGCCCTGTATCATATTTTAAAAGAATTGCCATAAAATCGGAATGTTTCAAATTAGAGTTTTTAGTTGCGATTTGATTTCCGTAGGCTTTGACTTCAACTGGAAGCAAATTAGTCATCCAGTTTAACAAATCTATCATGTGAACTCCGGCACCGAGAACAATTGAATAATAATCCATGTCCTTTCGCCACCCTTTCGTAAGCTTGTACTTTCTTCCCCATAAATAATCGGCACTTATTGAATAAATATCACCCATCTCTCCAGATAAAATAGCATCTTTTAATCGCACAAATCGAGGACAGGTTCTCAACACCAAATTGGAAGACAATTGCAGCTCCGGTTTAGAATTTAAAAGATCTCGAATGCTTTTAGCTTCATGATCAAATAAACACATAGGTTTCTCTACATAAACATGCTTTTCATTTTTAAGAGCCCGTAATATTTGCTCACAATGATAATTATCATATGATGCAATTGAAACCACATCTATACAGTTATCATCCAATATTTCGTCTGGATTACTAACACCATCAATTCTGTAATACTCTCTTGTAACCTCTTTCAACCTGTCATTATTGATATCACATATCTTTACTACTTCAGCAGAAGGGTGTGACTGGTACGCATCAATATGCTTGCTTCCAACTCCCAACCCGATTACGCCTACTCTTAATTTCTCCATTAAGCCCTGTTTACGATACAATTACGCAACCCTAATACCTCTTCCCAATTATATTTCCAATGCGAGCGATCCATCTTAGCTACTATTTGTTCAAACACCTTCATATCATTCTTGGTATCAACTGAAAGCTGAATATTCCCTGCATCCCTACCTGAATCAATATTATGAATTCTGTAATTATCTTTATTGTCATAAAAATATGTTGTTACATGTTCACAATAAGTATTTTTTCTTGTTTCTGGAAAGGCTTTAAGGAAGGCGCTTGAACGTAACACCTCGACACTTTGACCTTTAGGATATGTACGTCGCAATACATTTGTGACAATATCATAATCATTTTCTCGGAACAATGAGACAGCTTTATCAATTATTCCTTGATCTATCAAAGGGCTGTCACCTGACAATCTGACAAATGCCTCTATATTGCTTTTTTTAATAATATCATTGAAACGTTCAGAAACATTCTGTAATGATCCCCTGTAACAAGTAACGGCATTAGCATTACAGTAATCATAGATAGAATCATCATTTCTGTCTGTGGAGGTGGCAACCACAATCTCATTTAACTCATGGCATCGATTTACACGTTCAAGCAAAAAAGCAATTAAAGGCTTGCCGTTAACTTTGTGGAGTATTTTACCTGGAAAACGCTGAGAGGATATTCGTGCTTGCACTATTGCATATATTTTCATTTTTGAAGATTTGTGTATCATAACGTGTACACACTTTTGTTCAACCTAATTAAAACAAATAATTAACATGTTTGAAAATGATCATTTATTGTCTGCACCATCTTTTCATGATATTTAATTCTGGTATTAAAATTACCACGCTGTCCAGCCGCCATCCACCATTAGTATTTCACCAGTCACATACTTTGAGGCATCGGATATCATAAATATCACTGGTCCAATAATATCCTCAGGCTCAGCCATTCTTCCTAAAGGAGTATTTTCTTTATAATTATTTATGAACTCAGGGTCCTGGTAAGAATCGTCCTGAAGTCCACCGGGACTAATACAATTTACCCTGATATTATGAGGAGCTAAATAAGTTGCTAAATACTTCGTGAAAGTATGAATCCCACCCTTTATAAGAGAATACGCCGAGGCCGAAGTCATGCTTGTCTCTTCATATATTGGGAAATGTGGCCCAACTTTCCCATAGATTGAGCCTACATTCAGAATTACACCATTTTTCTGCTTCTTCATATAAGTGGCAGTTTCCTGACAGCATAGAAAGTATCCACCAGCATGATCACACAGATTCTTGTAAAGTGAGGAAGGTTTTACATCTTCAAACAGGGCTGACCAGTCTTTAGTTTTTGGAAATGCGTTATTTATTAATACATCTACCTTCCCGAAATCGTTGATCACTTTCGTAAAAAAAGACTGGACTGATAAATGGTTCGAGATATCCAGCTCATAGCAGAACGGTTCAAGGCAGTCGCCAGGAAATGACATACTCCTAACTTGATCATTGAATTTGTCTGTATTTCTTACACCAACTATAACTTTTGCTCCTAGCATTGGCAATTGACGTAAAATCTCTGATCCTATTAGCCCACTCCCTCCGGTTACTATTATCACCCTGTTATCAAGCCGGAAGAGTTTATTAGGGTCTGTCTTCATAATCATTGAAAAAGTATGAAACAATATCCAAATCACATTTAGAATGACACATAAACTCTTCTGGAAAATCTGTTGAAAGCTGCAATGCCCGAAACTCTTGGTATTTTTTTGAGTTCCAGATGTCACGGAGTGGTTGATTATTCACATTACCAAAAACCCACGTCCCGTTAATATCCTGAGTACACGGCACGACAGACCCATCAGCAAGAATAGTTATTGAAGTCCATGCGTACTCACAATACTGTCTTTTATAATGACTTTTGTTTTCCCCTTTGGTTTTATCCGTTTCGTCTTTATGCTCTAACAACCATTTATTATCTACGCTCTTTGCAAAAGCATACACATCTTTTCCTTTCCAAAGGTCCAGGAACTGCGTGGCCTTCGTACTATCATTAAGAAAGTCCAGCATTGTGACAACTATGACCGTATCCGCCCTCATCTGCTTTTTGAGCTCCAAAACATCCAGTACCGCTTGATACGATCTCTTAAAGTCTGCCCTTTCTCCCCTAATTTGTTTAGCCTCATCATCATCCAGACTGTCAATGGCAAATTTGATATATCCTGTTCCAGCCTCAAAAAGTTGTTTTATGAAGTCCAATTTAATATTGCATGGATTACATGAAAAATATGATGGTATGTTGCTTCTGGTTAGAGCTGAAATCCTCGCTGGCAATCGAGGGTCTAACAGAGGCTCCCCAAACCCATGCAACGTTATAGATTGAGACACAGCATCATAATAGAAATTATCCTCGGAAGGAACACTATCAAGTCCTCGAAGATGTTGATTTACAAACACTTGCCATCTTTTGTGAACAGTTTCATTTTGGGGTTCAATCTGTGCCAGAATTGCATCATAAGTTTTATCATCCATATGGCGCAATTTCTGTCTAAAGTCGGTCGTCCTTTGACACATTACACAACTCATGTTGCATATGTTAGTAGTTTCTATATTGAAAACAAACGGTGTCAGACTAAGTTCTGCATTTAATACCTGTAAGATATTGTCACTATCTATACTGCTATAATCCCGGTTAATGATTTTTTGTTTTAATTCAAACGTATTTTCTAAAAAAGTAGTATCGTACATTGATATATGTCCTAAAGCCTAACAGAATATTTAAATAAGAAAAGTGGGGGGACACTATTTTATTAACAGCTGCTTCTTATCTTAAGTTGCTATTTTATTGCTTCTAGATACACACTTATTTCTGGTTCTGAATTTGAAAATTCTTCTACGTTGTTACTTATTTCATTAAAATGGCTCGAAGTGTTATCCATTGTAAATACTTTCTCAAAACCAGCTTCAAATAAAAAATATACAATTTTATGTTCATTCCACCAATTAACATGAAAACCTGTTAAATGCCGAGAAAAAGTATCGTAATATTCTTCTGATAATTTTCTAAAATATTCAAATAAACCATATTTCCCATATTCATTTAATATTTCTATAAATCTATCTTTATTTATTTTTGGGACATCATTTAAGAATTGATTGTAAATCTCTGAATCAACCATATCTAAATCTATTACTCTTGTGTGCGGACAAAAATACGAACATTGAGCGTTTATAAATTGTTCAATAGGATCACTAATTTCTGCACACTGATTCGTAAACCTGAACAAAACTTCATCACCTCCATTCATTGCTTTATCAAACAAGAAATCTGCATCCGGAGTACATATTCTAAAAACACCGCCATTCTCAAGCATTCGATATATATCTTTAAAAAGATGCCTAGCATGTTTATCTAGTAAATGCTCAATGACATGTGAACATAAAACAACCTCTAAACTATTAGCATCTAATGGAAAAGGTTCATTAATTGTCAGATCTAAATCAATGTCTGCTTTATCCCAAGTTCCAACAGAATATTGACTATCATTATTTTTCCAAAGTTTGTTAGCCACATTTCTATACCATATGCTTGTTGAGGTATCATGTGAGATCCATCCACCTTTTCTAACTGGGCCAGAACCGATATTTAATTTCTTGCTTTTAATCATGACTTTAGTTGGCCACCCTCATCTATTCTGCATTTGGTTTTCCTTAAGCAGCCATTTCTTATCCATACTTACCATAATAGGCATACACATCACTGATACGATTTTCAATACTAGAGCTTTATTTCATTAAATCTTTGTCATATGGTTTTCTAAAATGTATTCGCAGAACTCCCTGACTGCACCTTCTCCTCCTTTTAAAGAAGTAACATATTTAGAGTGTTCCTTGATAACTTCCATACCGTCAGCAACGGCAGCACCCAACCCTACAAATTTCATTACTTCTAAATCGTTTATATCGTCTCCTATATATGCAACTTCTTCCCTATTGATATTATATTTTTCACAAAGATATACTATTATTTCCTTCTTATCCTTTACCCCTTGAAAGATTTCCTTTATATTTAGTTTTTTGGAACGCCGTTTAACAATCTCTGTATTTTCTCCAGTAACAATTGCTACTATAACACCTTCTTGTTGCAACAGCGATAGTCCCATACCATCTCTTGTGTTAAATTTTTTCAATTCATCACCATTTTCTGAATAATACATCCCCGCATCAGTAAGCACTCCGTCAACATCTACCGCAAGCAATTTAATATTCTTCATATGTAAGTATTGAAATCCTGAAATACCTAATCTCCTCTCAACTTCTTTCTGACTGCAAGTTCCGACTCATAGAGATGTTTTTTTCCGTCTCCCATTGCCCTTTCAACTTTATTTATCCCATCCATAAGTGCCATCAGTCCATGGGGCTCAACAGATGCGAGTTGGTCGCTCCCCCATTGAGTTCTGTCCAAAGTTATATGTCTTTCTAATACCTCTGCACCCAGAACAACTGCACTAATAGACGTCACCAATTCAAACTCATGCCCCGAGTATCCAACCCTACAATTATATCTGTTCTTCAGTGTCTGTATATATCTTAAATTAAGATCATCAACATGGGAAGGATAAGAGGAATTACAATGCATAACCAAAAAATTATTTGCATTATCTCTTAACAATTCTACTGCTTTGTCAGCCTCTTCCTCTAATGACATGCCGGTACTTATCCATATATCCTTATCTGTCCGACAAGCCTCTAATATGAGAGCCTCATTTGTAAGCATAGCTGAAGGGATTTTTATGAATGGCACATCATAAGACATGAGAAATTCCAAGCTGTCACTATCCCAAACACTTGCCGTCCAATCAATATTCCTTTCTTTACAATACTTGTCAATGACATCATATTCTTTTCTCCCGAATTCAACCTTATGTCTATAGTCAATGTAACTAATTCTTCCCCATGGCGTTTCACGCATAATATTTTTTTGATGTTCAGGAACACAAATTTCAGGATTTCTCTTTTGAAATTTAACACAACTACACCCTGATATTGCAGAAATATCTATCAATTTTAAGGCATTATCCAAAATACCGTTATGATTTATACCAATCTCGCACACAACATATGTCTTTGTTTTCCCTATTCCTATTTGGCTATTTTTTAAATCATGAGAAGTAATATTCATTGAGAGTCTCCTAACGCTGGCTTCAAAATTGACAATTACTACTTTATATGGTAGAGGCCTTCATATTCTACCTGACAATCAAAAGTATCTACTTCTTTTGCTGTTTTCTTCTAGATCATCCAAACCAGACTATAATATGGTTAGATTGACATATCATTGGGTCCAGAAATAGTATATTTTGCTCAACCCTCCCTGCACCCCAAGCCCATACTATAAATAGCAACAATAATTCTTATCTAAGAGGCAAAGCTCCTGATAAAATCCAAATAAATCCTATACGTTCATCATAACCCCTTAAAAATTTAGGGTTAAAGCCAGCATCAATAAGTAAATTCTGCCATGTGCACTGTTTAAGATGCCATTCAATTTGACGGCTCCCACCTTTTAACCTTCTAAATCCTTCACTCTGATCATCGCGATTAATATCATATCCTAGCGCATTTGGAACTGACATTAGAAAGAACCCATTCTCCCTTAGAATTCTCCTAGTCAGGAATAAAGCACTTTCAATATCTTCAAAATGTTCAAATGTACCGTTAGAGTATATAATATCATATTTTTTAGTTTGTTTACTTGTCCAATTGAAATAATCATCGCATATGAATTCAACTTTAGCACATTTTCCTTTAGCAATATTAATCGCCTTTGACGAATAATCTATAGCGGTCGTGCTGAGTCCAAGCCTCTCTAATTCATTATATGAGGTATCGAAGAAACGACCATCCCCACAACCCACCTCTAGAAATGAAGACATGTGGCTCAAATAATTTTCTACAATAATTCCCGTGAAATACTTATCAAAATTTATATTTAGCTCTTTGTTCCAATGGTTATCTCTCGATGAAAATATTTTATCGTAAAAGCTAACCTGCTCATGCTGGTATCCAGATTTCTCAATGATTTTTAGCATTTTCAAGCCTGCCTCCCAAGCACTTATCTAGTTGTAAAGCTAGTATAAGATCATATAATTTGGTGAAGAATGAGGACATAATGAAAAATTCGTAAATCTAATAACTAAAGAAAAGATTGTTCTGGAAGAACTCCAAGTTGATATTCAAACTGCCAAGATATCTATCAATTTTAAGGTATTTCCTAAAAGGCCATTGTGATTTATACCAATTTCGCACACAACAGACGTCTTCGGTTTTCATAAACCAATTAGGATATTTTTTAAATCGTGGAAAGTAATTCCCGTTTATAACCGCATCATTTCAGCTTATTGCTTTCATCAGTTTTTGTCATTTCAGATTAATCCTATCTAAGTAAATCATCTCTGCATATTTAAATTCCAATTCTGTATCAATATCAATACTTTCATCCTCCGAAATTTCAAATAGAGAAGGGTTATTTGGACTATTGCCCCAGTAGGCAGTCTTTTACA
>Ga0233429_1000544_pt1 | contig 58697 bp, 72 predicted proteins | sample SI_118_April2016_3_FD_179879 | JGI IMG/M metagenome (GOLD analysis project Ga0233429, IMG submission 179879) | Seawater microbial communities from Saanich Inlet, British Columbia, Canada - SI_118_April2016_135_MG | ecosystem: Environmental > Aquatic > Marine > Inlet | place: Canada: British...
ATCTGTTTTTAGAACAATCACCACTGGTTCCGCACTCAAAATTGGTGCAAGGGTTGATAACAACCTTTTATTTAATGGCTCAATAGGACTTGTTGAGGCGTACAACACAGCCCTTTCAGCAAGTGAGGTGAAAGACCTCATCTCAGGTAATATCCCGTTCAAGTGGCAGTACGGTAGTCAGACGAGTACAGTAACTGGTGACGATTCGGATTTTGACACAGACACAGGCAACTGGCTTGATTTTTCGGGTGGCGTATTCACGGGTGTTGTCGGTGATTGGGCAGGCGCTGGAGGTACAGGAATTGGAAAAATCACTTATGATACGGGTGGCTCTTGGAGTGGGGTTCGCATCGCGGGAGTATTTACTATTGGTCAAGAGGTAACTGTTCGGCTTCAAGCCAAATTACTTACTGGCGCAAGTTTCTCTCCCTATATCGGAGATGGCACAGACTACACTATTGGCGGTCACTTTACCCCAACGGGAACAGAGACATATTACGAAGCTACTTTTATTGCTTCCCATGCCGACATGTACCTTAATGCTGACGGTGCCGCAGGGCAGGTCATGTTAATTGATAATGTTACTGTGATTTATAAGGGCGCAGTAGCCCTATACACCCAAGACTCGATTTCGGATGGATACTGGTACGATGTTTCTGGTAATGATAATCACGGAACCAAAACTGGTGCAGAAGTCTTGAGTTACAAGGGCTGGCATTCTGATGGGACAGATTTGTATACTGATGGTGCCGCAACCTTTGGTGGTCATGTAAGGATTCCAGCTACAAAATATTTATATTTAGATGGTGGTAGTAATACATACCTTCATGAAGTTTCTGCTGATAAATTAGATATTGTTGTAGGTAATTATACGATGATGAGTTTTGATGAACAGTCATCACCTAAGCTTATATATATCAATCCATCTACATCTGAAGATATGGATTTCGCAGTTGGTTCAAATGCAGGTGTAAATGCCATTTATGTTGATGGTACAGATGCAAGCTCAACCTTTGGTGGGGATGTAGGAATTGGTGGAAGTGCAGATTTGCTTTCAGCAGGAACCGCCGCCACAGTTGCCACAATTCAAGGCTTAACTACAAATCGTGGCAGGCTTGAAATTGCATCGGCAACAGTAACAGGTAGTGGTGTTGTTGGTGACATTCAGTTTGTCCGTGGTGTTGATAATGTTGCAAGTGTTGAATGCTCATTAGATGGTGCAGATGATGCAGGTGTTATTAGCTTTTATACACAGCCAACTGGTGACGTTGCAACAAAGCGGTGGAGCATTCTATCTAATGGTACCTTTGAAGGTACTGGTGCAAGAACAATACAAACAACATCAAATAACTTGCTCACTCTCAATGGTGGCACAGGTGGAGTAAGTATTGGAGATAAGCTAATTCTCCCAACATCTTCAACACCAGCAAGCGCAGGAGCAACAGGAGTTGCAGGAACAGTTGCTTGGGACGCTAACTACATCTATGTATGTTCTGCAACAAATACATGGCTAAGAGCCGCAATAGCAACGTGGTAAGAGAAGGAATGAAAATGATACCATATAAAGATGGAGTAAGGAATGCAGATGGTACATGGGATATTTGTCCTGTGCATAACATCTTAGGCTTCCATGTTAGATGTGATTTTTTTCAGACACATCATGGCTACTACCCCTTCGGCCTATGGCCTCTAGGAATTTGGCTATTGACTTTTGACAGTTATTCTGCTATATTGTTTGGTGAAGTTTTAATATTTATTGGAATGTATTTGTTCTATGATGACTGGTTTGACCAACACCACGAGCAGGTGCATAAATTCAAGCCATTATACCATTCGCCTGCACACAACTTCTTTAGTGAATACTTGTGGCAGTTTTGGTTAGTAAGGAAAATTACTCAGTTTGCGGACTGGTTGTTCGGGCTGTTTAAATAACAACGAATAGTGAAGGGAAACACTAAGATGGGAAAGATGAAGGCAAAAGAACTGTTAGCGTGTGAAGATGTAATTAAGACTTTTAGAAGTAGAACTCTATGGGAGTTTGACTTCGCATTGAAGGTCAAGGAAGAGCTTGCACATGCTGTTGGATTAATTGAAGAACTCCGTGAGCAGTATCTTAGCATACTGAAAGCTAATGGTGGAGTTGAAGAGCAAGACCCAAGAACAGGCAGGGATATGGTTGCAATTAAACAGCCAGTATTGAAACAGCCTGAAGGGGGTATGACTGCAAAAGATGTTGAAGCAATGAATGAGTCGAACAATAGGGCTATCGCTGAATACAATGCGACTATGGACATAGTTCGTGCAGAAGCAGATAAGCTCGATGAAAAAGAAATTACTGTGAAAGTTAATAAGATACCAGCTGGTGAATTTAAGTCTAATTTCATTTCATACACAGTACCTGAGTTGAAGGGCAAGAAGTTTGCAATGACTGGAGAGCAGATAGAGCTATTAGACTGGTTCATAAACTTTAAGAAGAAATAGGTGGCTAACGTGCGCAAAGCTTTAAGTTCATTAACATTTGGGAATATACTGCAACTAATTGGGATGTTTGTTCTTGCCCTGCTATTTGTGTCTGGCGGGAACTTGAAGGCGAATGCAAATGAGAAGAAAATCGTAGTAGTTGAAGAAGCTGTTGCTGAACATTCAATACAGCTTGAAGCTTTGCGTGACGTTGATGCTGGTAATCAAAATGAAGTGAAGAACATCAAGGGCGACCTTGTGTATCATACTGACATACTTGAGGCTGTTGCCAAAGAGTTGAAGGTTGCACTTCCTATTCGGAGGCCAGCAGAATGAGCAAGAAATTCGCTGCTTTTTTTGTAACTATTATTGCTATTCTTATTGCTGTAATAGCTTCGCCTGAAACGAGCATGTATTCATGTCCAGCTATAGGCTTGGCAGGAATGACCTACTCTGGTGTGCAGGGTGCTGTTGACCACAAGCACCAAGGTAATGAAAAATAAGTTACAACATATTGTTCTGATTGCGATAGCAATTCTCCTAGTGTATGCAGGCTGGCTTCTAAAGCCAGCTTCGCATATTACAGACGTTCAGTATGTTGATGTGCCAATGCCAGTTGATTCTGCAAGTATAATTAGCAATGCTACGGAGGGTCTATTAAGTCGTGAAGAAGCTATCGAGAAGTTTGGCAAGACTGTTACAAAAACTATTTGGAAATACGAGACTCATGTTGACACTTCTGACACTACTATTGTTGATACTGTTTGGCTCGCTATACCATTTATCTCAGCACGGGACTCAGCCAAGTTTTCAGGGTTTAACGTACTAGATGAAGATACTGTTAAATATAGCCTAGTTGCCAGAGTTGCAACTTCTGCCTACTTCAGTCCAGTCAACCTTATCGAGAATAACATTACCATAAGTGATATTATCATTTCATTCGAGAAGGATGAGATAACGCTACTTGAAGCAGCTAAGTTAGTTTGGTGGTTGCTGCCTACAGGAATGCTAATTTGGGAGATAGTTAGATAATGGATATTAAATATATTGTTGTGCATCGTACAGAATCTAAATTTGGTGATATTAAGCTTGTTGACAAGTGGCACAGGGAGAGGGGGTTTGACATGTGTGGCTATCATTGGCTCATTGATAATTGCTTCCCTACAGCCGCAAGCTGGAGAGATAGGAAGCCTGTATTTAAGAATGATGGCAAGATAGAAATAGGCAGGGTATTCGGTACTCGTGGCGCACATTGCAAGGGGTTCAATAATGAATCGGTAGGCATTGCTCTTGTAGGCATGAGGGACTTCACATCTAAGCAGTACACTTCACTTGCACACTTAATAAGAAGGGTTAAGGATGCTTACCCTGATGCTGAGGTCGTAGGTCATTACGAGCTTAACCCTGAGAAACCTAATTGCCCTAGTATTAACATGGACTACCTGAGAGGTTTACTTGGCTGATATTGCTAAACTATTGCTTTCATCTATTGTTCAGATATTAGAAATTGAAATAGTTAAGGCGTTAGGTTCTACAGAGCCAAGCGTAGGAATAAGTTTAGACGGAACAAACATAGTTGCAGAGCTTAATGGTATTGGTGACTTTTGCGTATTGCCAACTTACAATATTGACATAAGCTCAAATATGCAATTTAAAAAGATGCTATCAACATCTGATGCAAGACTTAGATGGATAGCGGGAAGGCTATAAAATGGCTAATGCAACAAGAATGAGAAGCAGTCAGGGCTTGAGTGTCTATCATCGTGTTCCTGCCGATGGTGACATGGCAACGAAAGATATAGCTACCAGCGATGAAGATGTTATTGGTCTTGGTGGCAAGGGAGACTTTGAGATAGAGGCCGATGCTGATGTAACATATACTGATGCAAGTAAAGTGGCTGTAGCAGGTACAGGTGGAGTTCCTATTGCTGGTTCAGATGCTATAGGTAAATTTCTGTACATCAAGCATTCAGGTTTTACGACTGCTTTAAAAACTGTAGCAACAACTCAGCTTTTAAAGTATGGTGTTGGCGACCCTGATGTAATAGGCTTCACATTAGCTCCAGGCGAATCTGTACTTTTACACGGTTTAGGTACCAGTGTAGATGATATTGCAAACTGGAATTTAGAGTCAGCCTCTGGAGATATATATACTGAGGTCATTTACCTATAGGGCGAAGGTGATTCGATTGCTTTTTTCATACCTGTATAGGCGTATAAAAATCATGAGCTTAGATTGCCTTTCAAGGTGTCTAAACGTGCATCATAGGGAGTTATAATGGCTACAACTAGAATGAGAGTTCATCAAAGTGTGGAGGTTCTACATAAGATTCCAACCTCTGGTGACCAGCCTGAAGTCGAGACAAGTACACTTGATACAGCAGTTCAGGGTCTTGGTGGCAATGTTGACTTCCAAATTTATAATGGTGTTAATGTTGCCTACAATGATGTTAGTAAGGTTCAGGATATAAATGAATCTAAAATTGGTGGAACAGCAACGATAACTAAGTTTATATACATTAAGCATACAGGGTTTAAGGATGCGGCTAAGACGCTTCCAACCCCTTCAACAGAAGGTCTTGCAGTTGCACTTGGTGGCCCTTGGGCAGCCAATCCTATGTTTCAGTTATATCCCGGGGAAAGCTTGTTGTTACATGAGTTAAACTCCAATATCAATGATATAGCATTATTTTATCTCGATGCCGAAACTGACGATATTTATGTTGAAATTGTTTATCTATAAGGTGGTATAGTATGCCTAAAAAACCATATCCTATTGAACGCTATGATGGTGACGACATATACACAGAAATCATATACCTCTAGGATTCACTTTGATGATGTTTAACTTATCCTGTATAAGCCTCTCAAAATGATGAGCTTAGATGACCTATGAGGGTGTATAAATGTGCATTAAGAAAGTAGTGAGGTAGTCATGCCAAAGAAAACTAAGAAATATGGAAATTACAGTGGCGGACTTAATACATTCTCTGACCCAAAAGATATTAAGACGAATGAGCTTTCAGAGGCAAAGAATGTTGACCTGGATATATCTGGGCTTATCCGCGCACAGAGACATTTCAATACATATAATGTACAAAAGGCTGGCATTGTAGAACCTGGCTATGGCGCATTAACACTAGATAATGATAAAATATTTCACGTTCTTGATGACAGTCAGCAGACAGCAGACTGGACTCTTCTTTACGGGTCTGCAATAACACTGGTTGTTCCTGATGCAGATAGTAAATATGGTGGATACGGAGTTGGTTGTCAGAAGTTAGTTGGTGCAGACCTGACAGCAGACTATCGTTGTGCATTTACATCTGTTAATATGGAGGGTGGACATATCTATGTTAATATATTTGTAGGTTCTTCATTGTTTAGTGCTCCAGCAGGCATTACACTTAGGGCGCAAACAGGGACAGCGAATTATTATAACTTCGATATAAGTGCTGGAGATATTATATTCGGTGAGTGGAATGAATTTATCCTAGAAGAGGGTGGACATAGCAGTTCATTTGGCAGTCCAGACTATACAGATATAGACTATGTTGGTATATCAATCACTAATGGTAGCGGATTAACTTATACTGAACAAGACTTAATTCTTGGCTATATTATATATGGGCTTGGCAATGGCGACAATACAGTTCATGCTGATTCTGAAGGTGTTTTGAACCTGTATTGCCATGACTACGGATGGAATCCAGATGGAACAGGATTGCCTTTTGATTATGCAGATGGCTCAGCACCAGTTCCAGCTATGTTTTCTGTAGATGGCGCATTAAGAATTTGTAATTCAAGTCCAAGAAGTGCTAGTGGTGATACATTTTGGTATGGCTTTGTCAACAAGGTTAGGTTTAAAAACTATTCTACATCTTTAACTGACATTAGAATACCTGAAGTTGGCATGAAAGCTCTTGTCAATAAGCTATATCCTCCAGACCTTAAGATAGTAAATGAAGATGATGCTGGACTAGCAATCCATGAACCAACAGCGAATGGTGAGATTGCATTAAATATATTAGAAGTATCGACAACTGGGAGTTCATGGGGTGCTAAGAACTGGGAGTTTGCAGTATCTTCTGTGTACGATGGAAACCAAGAGTCTCCATTATCACTACCTTCAACTGGATATGCTATAGATGATGCAGCCGCACCATACGATAGCTATATTTCTATTGCCGTTGATAATTCTGTGAACTTAATGTTTGGCGTTAAGTGCGATGCACAAGCTGAAATAAGTGAACGCATTACTTCATACAAGGTATATGCTAAAGAGTACGGCACAAAGGAATGGTACTTGCAGGCAATATATGACCTTGAAGAGGGCGGTGTTGAGAATGGGCTTGATGCACCTAATGCATGGAATGATTCAGCAGATATATATGTAGGGACTTCATTCGTTACATGTAATGTATTGCTTGCTGAAGTCGTTGTTGCAGATACATACAATACTGAGACTGGCTATATAACTACAATTACAAATGAAGAGCAGATTTCAGCTAAGTTTCTAACTGCCGAAGTTCTTAATAGGTCTGTATATGTTGGTAATGTAGTGATATACGGAAAGCATTATCCTGATACAATGATAAAGTCTCCACCAAATAGGTTTGATACGTTAATGTTACAGAACAAAATTGACGTAGCTATAAATGACGGTGAAGATGTAACTGCTATAGCATCATTTGGCGATAGATTACTCCAGTTTAAAAGCAAAACATTGTATGTGATAAATACGGCACAGGATTTTGAGTATCTTGAGTCTACACATGCAGGACTTGGCATATGGTCTGATGCCGCTTATTGCAGAACTAACAATGGTATCGTATTCGTTAATGAGTATGGCTTATATCTATTCTCTGATAAGGGAATTATTAACCTTATTGATAACAGAATAGAAGCTAACGAATGGGCTACGAACATGAATAACCCAACTGTTGGATTCTCTGCAAGGGGAGACTATATTCTTGTTGCGAATACTCCATATGGAGCAGATGGTTATAGATTTTCAATGTCTTATAAGCATTTCACTAGAATTGATGGTTTATTCCAGACAACTTACAAGAGTAATTTCATAACAAATAAAGATGGTTATGCTACATACTTTTACGGTGATGGATATTCTGAATATATGGGCTTCATCTGGTCTAATAGTGACGTAATTGTAGAGTTTAAGGATGATGACCTTGAGTTCTCTGGTATTAGGAAGAAATTCTACAAGGTTTATGTAACACATAAGGGTATTCTTGCCACAACATTGAAATTATGGTATAGAGTTGACAGGGGTTCATGGGTTGATGCTGGATATTTTGATGCGAATGCAACATTTGCTGTGCAAGTATTTTCAGTCAAGTCTGCTGGCTATTCCTTTCAGTTTAAAATAGATGCTGGGGCCAATGCTATCAGCTCAAACATGGAAATTAATGATTGCACATTAATATTTAGGGTAAAAAGTGTTAAATAAGAACCAAAGGCAGAATGACCACACGAAGCAACCGATGCAAAAGGTCGCTATAGGCCGGCCTAAACTTGATGAGCTACAGGAAAACGTTCCAGTGATACGTTTTATCCCTGGAGATGGAGTTTATCAGTTCGTAAAGCTCAACAACAAGATTTTTAAATCATCTAAATACACCCAAACATAGATTTATATTGTATTTAGCTTGAAAATGTTTATATTATTGTAACAGGAGCGAATGATGGGTAACCAATATCAAAATTTTGTTAGAGCGCAGATGAGAACCCGTGAAACTCAGCTCAGAAATCAGACAATCCAAGAGGATGAGCGCAGAAGTCGCAATATTGCATTGGGTGAAATGATTGTAACAGGACTTACTCAGGGTGCTGACTTCAGAAAGGGTCTTGTTGAGGACAAGTTTCTAGGCAAGACAACTGAATCTGGCGAGAAGATGTATGAATATGGTGACTCACCAGACTCTACATTGGGTCTTATTAGGCGCAAGTTGTTGCCAGGTCAAAAAGATTTCAAACTTACAAAGGCTGGTCAAGCAGAGGAAGCTCTAAATGCTGAAATAAAGGCTGCTCCACAAAAAAGTGCTGATGCCTTTAATGCTAAATATGGCTTTAAGCGTAGTGAAGCAGACCTATCAAAACAATTATTGACAGACCCTGGAAGACCAGAGTTAGATTCTGGACTTGGTAGAACTGCAGAAGCTAAAAAGGTTAGGCCGAATGTTAAGCCACCAATGAGAGACCCGAATAGAGGGACTACATTTGACGGTCTTAATAAGTCTTCAGATAAGTTGATGGGTGAAGTAGCACCTAGAACAGACCTTGTTGACCAAGACGTGCTTAGTCAAATTGCAAACCCTACTGTTAGGGGTGGTTCTCCAGAGTTGTTAGATATGAGTGTAATGGGAATAGGAATACGAGATAAATCTACAGGTAGTATGGGGATGCAGTTTCAAAAGCCAAGCCCAAAGCCAATAGTAGATAGAATATCAAAGATTAAAGAAGCTAAGAAGTATTCTGGAAGAGCGTTCAACAGAAGTAGCCCAGAACTTCGTACTGATGTATCTAAGTATGAAGATAACTTGACAAATATGCGTGTAAGTAAGCAGGCTAGGCAGGCAGGAGCGCAGGTTGGAGTTAATTCAAGCCTTACTAAAGAGGCTGTAGCCGGTGCAAAGCGTGGCAAGGGTGTTGTTTTCCCCCATGCTATAAAAAATGCAGGTGCAAGACTGTCTGATGCTACAATTCATGCAAGGGCAGGCGGTAGGGCTATTGAGACTGGTATTGGATTGCATTCAGGGTCAACACCAAAAGCTCTTGATATATTAAACAGCAAGACTACTGCACTCGCAGACAAAACTAATTTACTCGCAGACTCAACTGGCGGTGTAGGTAAATTTGCAGGTAAGGCAGTTGGAGCATTGAATCTTATAGGTGCTGGTATGAGTGCAAAAGATTTAGTTACTGGTGGGGTAGGTAGAACTCAGGCACAAAAAGACTCGAATAGACTTGGAGCCATTTACGACCTTACTGCTACAGGAGCCGCTACATTTGGTGGGCCGATAGGTGCTATCGTTGGTGGTGGAATGGCCCTAAGTAAATTTGGCTTCAATGCGCTGAGTAAGGGAGGGAGAAGATAATGAGTTGGCTATACAATAAAGACAAGGGTTGGTTTGGGAGAGGTCACTATGGCGGTAAAGCTGGAAGCGATAAAGACTATGCAACTGACCAAGAATCATACGCAAACTTTCAAGATACTATTGGACTATTAAGCTCTGAAAAAGCTGGTATAGCAGATGACTATACAAATGCTATGGAGTTTGCAGGGCAGTCAGGACAGTTTGAGCGTAAGGGGGTAAGGGCTGAATATGATTTTAAAATCGGCAAGGCAGACTTTGCAGTAAATGCTAGTGCAGACACAAGCTTCAATGATTCAATTAAAATGAGTATGTTGCAACAGAGGCAGAGCGAGAATCAAGCGGCTAAAGCGCAGAGAGAAAGTATATTTGGCGTGAAGTCTAGCATGCAAGAAGCATATACTTCATTCTTGTCTAACAGGCTTAACCTTGATGCTGGCGACTATGACTTTGATGTAGAAGACCAGTTTGGTAATGGGGGTTTAGTCTAATGGCACGACAAAGTGATGCAGACTTAATAAGAGCTATTACAGGTGGCATATCACAGGTTGGCCAGTTGTTTAAGCCTACTAATGCTGAACTGCAAAGCCAGAGAATTACCTCACAGGAAACTCAAGCGGCTTTAAATAGGGAGTATGAAACAGCAAGAATTGATTCTGCCCGTGAGTATGAAGAAAACCAGTTTGCACATAAACTTGTACTCAAAGAAATTGATGAGTCAATCAATACATACAAGCAAAGACTTGAAGCACAGGAATTAAAGGGTATCGCCATTGAAGATGCTGGCTCTGGCGATAAATATACAAAGGGTTATATTGAACTTGTAAAACAGGGCTATAAAAATGATGAGGCAAGCAAGAATGAGTTAATTGCCTTTATTGATGATTTAGCACAAGCCAATGATGCCTTGTATGCAAATGAAGCTAGGTTTGCGGCTATTGATAGAGGTACAGAAGCAATGTTTGCAGGGGCAGATACAGACAAGAACTTTGCAATGTCTGACGAAGAATTTAAAGCTTTTGCTGAAGTATCTGATTTTGATGAGCGCGAACTTCAATACATTAAAGATAACTTTACTAAGAATGCTCCAGGATATGCTGAAGCGGCCGCTGATGCTCAAGCTACAAGACTTAAACTTGAGAATGCTGATGAAATAGCGGCTCTCGGAATTAAGGGTTTGAAAGCTGGGATTGCAAAGGATGAAGCTGCTATTAATAAAGCTGATGCAGAGACGGCAAAACTACAGCTTGAGAATATTACAGAGTTGCAGAAAGCTGAAGACGCAAATAATGGCATCCTTTCAGGTGCACTTGTTCAATCTCATGGCTACAACAGGAGAGGTGGTTTTAGACTTCCTCCTGATGATGATAAAGACTCAAGTGCTATTACATGGAATAAGATTGCCAGAGACACTATCGAGACTGGTTCAGCGAAGGGTAGTGTTGGCAACTTCAAGTCGAATACTGTAAATATGGTTCTTGGTGTTATGCGTAATACTGAGCTTGGGAATCAGCCAGACTTCACAAAAGAACAGGCACTTGAAATGTTAAATGCTGAGAATCCTGGTGCGGCAGTCAATAAGTACAGAGATAAATTCTATAACAGCAGACTTCAGCCAAGGGAAGTTGAGAAACTTACTGAGGTTATCGAGGACTATTGGAATCCAATGAATGGAAAGTCAAGTGCGCAAGCACAGGAACGCAAGGCTACTAATGATGCTATTGATGCACAGAGAAGAAAAGATAGTGACGGCACTGGCGATAGCGATAAAGATACTGCAACAAATGCATTACCTGATGAATCATCTGCCGACTTTGCAAAGGGTCGTGCTGAATACAATAGGATTTTAGAGGCTTATAATGCATCAACAGATGATGTGAAAGCCAAGCTGGATGAGAATGAAGAGTATAAAGCCTTGCAGGAAAAGTATGGCGATGCAGAAAAAGCAGATGCTACCTTTAATTCAATAGTAGCAAGAGAAAAAGAATCTGAACCTGGTAGCGCAAGCAGTATTGCAAGCGGTATAATGTCAGGCAAGACTGCATCTGAGGCAGAAGCAAAGGTATTGAGAGATAGTCTTTTTGATGCAATTAAAAACTTCTCATGGACTCCAAAAGAATCTAAATCTCAGAAGGCAAAACTTGCAGAACTAGAGCCAGCTGGGCAGGCTGAATTTAAAATTAGCATGGATAAGGCTATTGCTGAATTTGGGCCAAAGCCTGATATGAGTGCTATTCAGAAGAAGAATAGCGAAGAGCGTATTGAGAAACATTGGAAGAATCAAATACAGACCCTGAAGCGTAAGCAGGACAGAGAGACACGTTCAGCTAATGCTGGCATTCAAAAGCCAGACAAAAACAAATATCTTGAAGGTCAAGAAAATCTTATAGACGAGTTTGGTAAGCATGAGACTGTAGAAGAGCGCATGGCAAAGACTAAGGAATTAAAGTCTCTTAGCAAAGAAGAAATATCAAAGCGTGAAGCCACAAAAACTGACAACCTTGTTGCTGACAAAAATAGTTCCATTACAAGAGAAGATGCTAAGGCACTTGAAACTAAGTATAATAAACTTGCAAAGAGTAAGGGCGACCCAGTATTCAATTTGCTAATGGAGACCATTTCATCCTCAACGGATGATGTTGCGGCAGAGAAATTATGGAAAGATGAAAAGTTTAAAGCCCAGATGCATGAAGTCAAAATTACCTCTATGGCTGAAGTCAAGCAATTTATTGAGTTCACAAGGAGGGTCAAGGAAACAGACCTTATGAATTGGCGTGAAGTCAATGCAGGAAAGTTTACTGGCGTTGACCGAATAGATGAAGCCTTAATGCAGGGCAAGACAAAAGAATTATCTGATGCTGACCTAGAGAGGTTAGCTCGGAGTGGAATAACAATGTAACAAAAGAGGTAGAATATGCCATCAGAACAATACGTCCGCGATAGGATTATCTCCGGCTACAAAGAAGATAATGTAAGTTTCACGCCAGATGACGTAGACAGAGTAATGAAGTCTTACTTTGAAAATGAAAAGAATCAACAGTCATACTCCGCAGGCAAAACAGCCTACGAGCAATCAGGTAGTGAAGCAGCCCCTAACTTCATAGACCAATTCATGTTCAACATGGGTCAACACATGGACTCATTCATCTCAGGTAACGTAGGTATAGCTGGCTATGTAGCTGGTGCTCTCGGCCTAGACCCCAACAATGTAATCTCAAACTATGCTAGAGAATTGCAACTTAAAGGCGAGGAAGAAACTCGCAAGCAGATTGCAAACGATATTGAATTACAAGCTCTCATTGAGTGGCAGGCAGACCAACCTATAGGTTTCGATAACTTCTGGCAACTAGATATGCTTTCGCGAACTCTAGCATCATCACTTCCATCTATCGTAGAAATGGCAGCTATAGCTGTAACGTCAAAAGGTATCGGTTCACTACTGACGAAAGCCTCTGGAAAAACAATGGCTAAGGTTGTCTCTGAAAAAGGCAGGAAGCTTGCATTACTTAGGATTGCTAAGTCTGGCGAAGAGATGACTAAAGAAGGCTTTGAAGAAGCGGCTAAGAAAGCTACACGCGACCTGACACTAGATACTATTGCGCAGAGAACATCTATGGCTGGGATGACAATGCTTGAAGGCTCAAGTCAGTACAATGAGGCAATGTCATATCTTGTAGATGAAGAGGGTCAGTCTGTTGAAGAAGCAGCAAAAGCGGCTGGGCCGTCTGCAATGATATATGGTCTTGTTTCTGGGGGTTTTGAGTATATGCCAATGGCAGGAATGCTCAAAAAGGCAGGCATCCTCAACGAGACAAAAAGGGAGGGTGCAAAGCTATTTGCAAAAAGTACATCTGCTGTGATACGAAAGGCTGGCCATCTTACTCAAGACGGCTTAAAGCAAGCCGCAGAGGAAGGTACTACTGAGTGGTTGCAGTATATGGCGCAGGTTGCAGTTCAGGTTCCCTATAAAGAGGGATGGGGAGACTCCCCTGAAGAGGCATTCAGGAATTTCTCAGAGGCATGGAAGCGTGAGGCTTGGTCTCCAGAGGCAAGGGAGTCATTCTTTGGCGGTTTATTAACTGGTGCCGCTATTACTGGGCCAACTTCACTTCTTAGGAATACTCCCGATAGGTCTGGCGGCAAAAAAGAGCTAGACCCTGAAAAGATTTTAAAGAATGCATATGAACAACTAGGTGAGGACTTAACTCCAGAGCAACAAGAAGAACTGTTGAAGGGTACTAGCAATACTGGCGGTGATGCATTTACTGAAGGCATGACCCCAGATAGCGGTATGACTTCTGATGGCATGTCAGCAGATGGTGAGATGACTGCCGAAGGTGAGATGACTCCAGTTAAGCGTGGTCAGCAAAGTGAGCGTGGTGAAACGAAGGCTGAGGCTTTAGCTCGTCATAAGCGTGAGGCGCAGGAGATAGAGGATGAGACAGCAGAGGCTACGACTACAACACCTCCTGAAACTCAGGCTGAGACACCTACACCTACACCTAAAGAAGAGCCTACAGTAAAGATAGTCGAGCCTAGCAAGCCTATAGGCAAGATGAATAAGGCTGAACTTCAAGAGCATGCACAGGCAATGGGTATTGATGATAGTGGCTACAAGCCAGAATTAATAGCTCGTATTAATGAAGAGACAGCGAAGGCTAAGAAGGCTCAAGAAGCTCCAGTTGTAGTTGCCCCTGAAGTCAGCACAGAAACAAATACTGTTGATGTTAGTGAGCAGAATCGTGTTGCGAAGAATAACGAGAATATTAAAACTGTATCTACAAACCTTGGCGAAAGCGAAGTATCTGTAACTGTTGTTAATGAAGAGGGGACAAGTATAGATATTGGTGTTGGCAGGGTAGGTAACGATGTTGGATATTTTGCAAGGACTGAGGATGGGAATACAACTGCCCTTACGAAAGCACAGCTTGCAGACTATGTTGATGTAAAAACTCAGGAATCGTTGGTAGCCGCAAGCAATACGTTCCTAATGAACGCTCACAATACTACTACTCCAAAAACTCCAGCAGAGCAATTCTCAACAACATTTAATAAGGCAGATAAAGCACCTTATGTTCCAGGGCAGAATAAGGGAAAGAATCAAAAACTTACTGGCAGAAGGCCAGCTACAGGAAGTCAGCCTACTACAAATTCTCAGGTTGCTAACGACTCTCAGGCTACAGATAATGCTACGGCAGATGGTAACCAAGAGGCAGATGATAATGCTACTCCAGTTGCAGGTAGTGGTTCAAAGCTCGCGCAACTCAAAGCAGCTAAAGCAGCGAGGGAGGCTGAACAGCAACAGCAGGAAACGCCTATCGCAGAATCAGATGGTACTGTTGAGGGTGCTAAGAATGTACTCAGGTCAAAGCTTAATAGAGTAAGAGAGTTGGTATCAAAGGAGAATAAAAAAGATAACCAAGATGCTGAAGAGGAATATGCTGAAGAAAATGCCATTACTTATCTTATGGATAATATTAAGGAAGAATATGTCCATGAGACACTTACAAAAGCAGGTTTTACTAGCTCAGAGGCAAACGCACTTATTGATAACTATGATAAACTGTTAGATGAAGAAAGCCCGTATGGGGTTACTGATGAGCAGTTAATTGAGAGTGATGACTTTTCGCAAATCATAGAAGCTGAATATGTTCGTGGTCTTCCAACTATGTTTGATAAGGCTGAAGCTACAGCACCAACTCAAGCCACTGAACCTGTTACTAAAGAGCAGTTCAAGAATAGAGATGAACTCGTAAAACTTGCCAAAGATGAAGGCGTTAAATATACTGGTAACATGGACAGTATTGTTGAGGCTATCAATACTAAGCGAGAAGCAACGAAAGCTACCGCACCTACTCAAGCTACAAAGACTACTCAAGAGACTACAGGCAGGGAAGGTAAAAGTGTTATTCAGGACTTTGTTCAGGGAGATGAGTTTACTGGCGTTGATGGTAATGTCTATGTTGTAACAAGCACTCCAAATAGAGTGTCAGACATGCTGTTCGTTGATGAATACAGGGTTGACGAAAAGGGCAATCGTACAAAGACAAGAGGGACAAGACTAAGCGATGTAACACTAGCAAAAGCTCTTGGTACTAAAGCAACTAAGCCAACTCAGGAGACTAAGCTTACTGCACGCGAGAAACTGGCTGCTGAAAGAGCTAGACGTGAATCACTTACTCCAATTGAAAAAGAGATAGAGGACTTTACTCGCCACGGTAATTATTTCAATAAGAAAACTAATAGATATACTGATGATGAAGCAGTAGAATTTCTTAATGAATTTATTGAGCAGGCAAAAGTTGACAATGACCGTATATCAAAATCAGACGTAACGCTTATAAGGCTTGATGATGGAAGGTATCGTGTTACTGGGAAAAACATGAATGCAAGAGTATCTACAAGCTTGCAAAATGCAGTATTGATGGCGGCACAATCAGACCCAACTGTTGCTATTAGGGTTAGGAAAGCTTTAGCTGAAAGGCACCAAGATAGAGTTGTTGACGAACAGTTTATACAAGAATATAGAGAAGATAAGGGGCTTGAACAATTACTTGCAGAGGATATTAAAGAAGATACAACTCCAACTAAAGAAGATGTTGATGACTTTTTCGATACGCCTGATGGTAACAACAAGACAAGCAATGATGACCATGTTTTCAAAGAATCCATAACTGAAAATGAAACGCTTGTAAAGGATGACCAGTCACTATCAGCTAAGATGCTCAAGCGTTTACATGAGCAGTTCCCGAATGTTAAGGTAGAGATAATTGAAGAGCTAATTCAAGCCAATGGCATTGAGGCATTCGGCATGGCAGTTCGTGATATGATTACTATTAGTGAGCAAGGTACTATTGACACCATTCCTCATGAGTTCGCACATATCTGGGTTTCAATGATGCGTGATACATACGCTGTCAAGCTTGGTCTCAAACGCTACAGAAAGCCTGGTATGACACAGAAGCAGGCAGAAGAAGCACTTGTACAGAAGATAGGCGAATACTATACAAACAAGATGCGTGAGGGTACATACGAAAAGAACCTGATGCGTAACTGGCTAAAGAAGTTTGTACAGGCAGTTAAGGGCTTTCTAGGCAATGTAGATGCTACAGGCGACTTACTTGGAGAGATGTTCTACAATGCAGACCTTAAAACGGTAGAATCATATTATGATGGTGTTGCCTACTCTAAGAACACAGAAGAAAACTCAGACGTTAATAATATTGCAGTAGGTACAGGCGGTAATGATGCTGTTGTATTCCTTAGTGAGATAGGCGTAAACTTCACTGGCGAAGAGTATGCAATGCTTGTTGACGTTATCAGGGAAAGCCCGAATGTCACTACATTTATTAATAACTTTCGCAAGTTCGGAGAGAAAGGTAGGAGTCTTGGGTCCAATGAAGATGGTACAGAAATTAGATATGAAGGCTTTAAGGATAGAATACCAAAATCTAAGATTGAAAACTGGAATAAATTTAGTGACAAGTTCGAGAACTCATTGAAACAGATGTTTGCAGGTAAAATTTCAGCTACAGAGTATTATACTACAGAAAACAATCAAGGCATCCTACGCACAATGTGGGAAGTGATATTTGACAAAGCTGGTGAATTTCAAACTATTCAGCGCAAGCAAGAGCATCCTGAAGTTAAGGGTAGACTATGGGATAAAGCGGCAGATAAGCTATTAGCCCTAATGGTCAGCGAGAACTTCCTAGAGAGGCGCAGGAAGCTGAACAGTAAGCTTAAAATTGAGACCCATTCAATATCTAAGAATGACCTACTGGAGCACATCTTTGATGAAAAGGTTGGCGAAGATGAGAGCAAATATAACTTCTTCAAGAAGAATGCAGATGGCATAACAGTATCCCTTGTAGATGAACTTAACAAGCAATTCGCAAAGAGCTTTCAGAGCGGTGCTTTCGACAAGCTATATACTATTGCGGCAACTAAGGGTGGTGATGGTAGTCAACTTACATTTGCCTCAGTTGAAGTTCCCTTTGATAAGAATGTAACGAGAGCTAACTATCTTGAGTTTATAGAAACACAGAAGGAAACATATCGAGCATACATAGATGCTGAAGTTGAGGATGGGACTATTCCAGTTGTAATGGCAGACCAAATCTATGAAGCTAATTTACCGCTATTGAAGAAGAATCCTTATGCCTTAATGCAGGTTATAGGTGTGCATGAGTGGGCTAAAGAGACTCGACATAGACAGTATCTAATGCCTGGCAAGTGGAAGGGTATTGAAGACTTTTTCAACCGCTTGCGTATTGATATGACTGAGGGCAAGACACCTGTTGGACTCAATAAGTATATAGAGAATACTGCTGTTACAAATACAATTATGATAGTTCCTGAAGATACTATTATTGTGATGCCAAACGGCAGGGAGGTTGAGTACAGTAAGATTGATGGTGCCACCCTTACATCAGGCGGCTTAATGAATGCCTATGCTGAAGTATTTGGGTATAAGCGTACTGGCGATGGTCATAATTTAGCATATGCTAAAACTGTTATTAACCACAGGGATGACAATGGCAAGCATGAGCTGAGTAAGCCTGGCATTACTGACTACTTAGGTATGAAGCATGCTGAGTTTGTACTGCCTGAAGGTTTGGTATTTAAACGCCCAGATGGTACTGTTATTGCTACTACAGGCAAGGCTAAAGACGGCACTTATTTCATGGCAGGAGGCAAGCGGTTCGACAGGATTGCATCTCCGAATGAGGCAAAGAATACCAATGGTAGATTCGATGCTATGTATGAAATACATGAGCTAGATGAAAATGATGTTAAGCTACTGACTACAAACGGAAACAAGTCAACAACTACTTCAGCTTTTCCATATGCGGCCGCAGAGATGATGTCCACAAGGTTTCAGGATGAACATATAGATGCGCTTGTAGATGCAATTATAGAGAATAACAATCTTAATGTTGTTAAGCATTCAGGCGTGTTGTTTGAATTGTTGTCAAATCCTGCTGTTATGAAGGCTGAAATCAACAGGACACTTGAGGATGGAGAGATACCTACAGAATTACAACAGGTATTAATTAAAGACCCTACAGGCTCAATGCTGTCTCATCCTACAAACATGCCGTTAATGCTTGATTACCTTGCAAACAAGTATATCAAGAACAATATCTTTAAGGGGCGAAGGAATGATGGTTCGCAGACTCAAGCATACTATCAGCCAGACATATTCTCCGATGAAGTTAAGGATGGGGAAGTTGCCTTTGGTGTTGATAACAAGTCTGCATTGAACCAGGCAGTTAAGCACTATCTGCTAGACAAAGATATTACACTCAGAGAATTTAATGCTCAACCATTAAAGGCTAGAGTTGAAATAATTAACAAGTGGATTACAGATGGTGGAGAGGTTTATGTATTAGCCTCAAGACAGCCAGTTAATAGATGGACTACTGCAAGACCCTTTAAGCTTGCTCCATTCAGATTCGGTGCAGGCTCAAATGTATTTCACACATGGGCTGACATTACTGAAATCTTTGAGGGTGACTGGGATGGTGACAAGGGCTACTATGACTTCTTCAGGACTGAGGATGTTGAGAGTGGTTATCTCCAGGCTTATCGTGATGCTTTTGAGGGCAAGAGCGTAGATAAGAAATGGAGAGACAAGCTATTACGGCTTGAGCTATTCAGCAGGAAGCTAGATAAGATTGGCTCGAATAACCTTTTGATAAACAGCGACATGAAGCAAGTTATTCAGAATCAAGATGTAGCGGAAAATGCAGTTGGTATAGTTGTGACTCAGGCATCATTGCACAAGTCTCTATCATACAAACAGGTGAAAATTACTGTCAATGGCAGAACGTACACAATGAAAGAACCTCACGAAAGAGAATATGATGAAGATGGTGAGCCAATAGAAGGAACGTTTGCACCTAATGAAGTATTCCCAATCCCACTTGACGTTGAGTACCTTAGTAATGAGGACATACAGAAGTATATTATAGCTCAGGGTGATATTATAGTTGATGACCTTGTTGATGGTAACGAAGTTGAGTTTACTACAGTTGAAGAATTGCGCAAACTTGACAACCCTGTATATTTAAAAACTACAGTAGAGCATGTATATTCAATACTGACACAGGCCGCTACAGATGATGCTAAATTTGGCTTACTATCCAAACTACCTGCAAATTATATCGAAGACCTTATGTTTGCGGAAGAGTTTCCAGTAGACGATAGTGAGACTGGCGACAAGGACAGGAAGGCAATTAGCGGGTTCGCTATGAAGTTCCTAAACCAAATAGGTCGTAGACAGGGTAAGCTTGGCGGCAACCAGCTTAACTTTAATGACCTTGTATCTATGGCTGAGAGTCTGAATGACTTATACAATGCAGAACCTGAGCATTTTCAACAGCAACTTGATGACCAAATGGAACAGTTCCTTAAAACTATAAACAGGCTTGATGGAGACTATACTGCTAAGATAAATAGTGGGTATTATAAAAAGACTAGCATTGAAATGGGCAACCCATCACTCAGCCCTATTGAATCAATGATTGCTAAGTTCGGAGAGGAAGCATCTAAGCTAGACAATGGCAATCTTAAATATGACCCATTGCATTGGACTCCAAGAATGAATACAGCGGCTCATGTCATTGCAGGGCAGGCACTTGTTGATGTATATAATACACTTACAGAAGGTGATAGAATTACAGATGCAGAACTAGCCGAAGCAGTTCTCTGGGCAGATGGTTTTAACTCTCAGTACATGAAAGTTATTGATGAGACTGGCGACCCAGATAAGGTGAAAATAGACAAGAATGACCGCTTTGCTAAGTTGTTTGAGGATGCTGGTGTTGTGTGGAATGCATTAACAGATACACAGAAAATGATTGCTACGCTACACTCGCTAACTTCATTAGATACAAGGAATAAGGAAGGGAAGGCTACGAATAAAGTTGACTTCCAAAAGCTATTCCCAGTAAGGTTCCAACATAATAAGATATATCAAATGTATGGAATGATACGACAGCAAGCTCTTAATAACTTAGTTAAGTTTGATGGTGATGTTACTCAAACTATAGAGACAATGGTTGAAGAGCATGGCTATGAATTGATAGAGCCAGCAGATACAATGAAGTCACAGAAGATATATGATGCATATACCCAATTAAGGGGCTGGAGGTTTAAGTCTATACAACAGGCTATTGCAACAGTTGAGGGTAGGGAAGCCATAAGAGAGGCTTTGTCTAAGAGGGTTGATGAATATTATAATAAGTGTAAGGTGTAATCATGGCAACAACGTGTAGTAAAAACAGCAACCGCGACAAGTCTTTAGAGAATATTGCAAGAAATTCATATATAATGATGGCAAAGGCTCATGTCAATAGGATGGTAGGCAATGTTACTGAAGCTGATGTGAAGGCCGCTACTGGCAATGAAGCAGCGAGACTGAAGTTTGCAAGAGTATTGAACAATATGCTTGTGACTGACATTACAGAAGTCGGCTCATTCAGGGAATATGACACCACTATCATCGAAGACCTTGTTACTGGGTGGAATGAGGAGTTGACAAGGTTCACAGGCGGCCAAAGCATTAACCCTGAAACAGTTATTAATGGGCCACGCAGGGCAATGGCTTTAGTCAAGATAGTAGACAAGACAATTAAGAACAGGAATGGCAAGGTTGCAAAGGCGTTAGCCGCTAATGGAGGCAAGGGTGATATTCCACTATTAGACAGAGCTTTAGGTCGCCCTGCTGTTGTTATGTTTAACTGGGATAAGTCAGGTATAGCTCAGAAGCTTGTGCGTTTAGCTATGGACACACCTGATATTATTAACCAACACTTCTTTAAGTACATGGCTAATATCAATGCCTCAGAAGCAGAGCTTACAAAAGTATTGAATGGGATGATTGCTGACAACGCTTTGAATATCGGCAATCTTGGACTTGGCCCAATGCATAACCAAAACAGGGCAAATAAAGATATACGAATTATAGATATGCGTATAGTTGGCGGTCGCAGGGAGTATATGTGGACTGACAAGAAGTGGCATACAGCAGGTGAGACAAACCTCACAGACAAGATATATAAGGAAAAATTAGCCCTTATGGTATCTGCCGTATTCACTCAGGAAATACTTGATGGGCAAGTGAAGAAGCTAAAGTTCAGAAGATTCAATAGACTTGAGGATGACTTTAGGGATGATGCTGAGTTTCGTAAACTGTTAGATGATAAAGATAAGAATAGTAAAAAGCAGTATATTAGAATTGGCACAACGAACTACATGTATGTAATAATTGAGGACAAGGATGCTGTTGGCAATGGAGATGCATACATTGTAAGTGAGCAGGATGAGGCAGATGGGAAATGGCATAGTCTTGTAGATAGTGGGAATACTCATATCAAAGAGATGCCAGCTGACGGCTATTATCGTTCAGACTATGTTTCATATATAAAGACTCATGATGGAAACCAATATCCAGTATATAAGAAATTCACTCTAATGCCAGATGTAAACAAGGGCATATTCACACAAGAGTTCTATGAGGCACTTGCAATCAAGCGTAGTGACTTGAGAACGTTTGCAGAAGAAACTGCAAGAAGGAATGAGATTACAGAGCAAAAGCTTAACAATGTAGCAGATAGTATAGAAGCATGGTTAGCAGAAGAGGATAAGAAGAACGGCACTACGACTGATGTAGATGAATGGATAAACGATGTGCTATATTCTGGCGATGTCATGAATCGCGTATATCGTGATAGACATGGCCGTATAAAGACTGGCAACTCATGGTTTAGTTATATTCGTGAGAATTATTTTCCACGCAGTTACAGGGGTGAAGTTCTTGATGAAATGATGGATAAGGAAATCCTCAGTATTCAGAATCAGATGGATACTAACGCAAGATTTGACACATCTGAGTTTACTGCCGAAGAGAAGGCCGCACATATAAAGCAATTCAAAAAACTCAAAGAGAGTAGAGCACATATACAAAAACTCAGAACATATAACTCGGAGAGGTCAAGCGGTAGTGATGACGGGAAGACTGTAAATTCAACCATCCTCAATAAGCAAATTAATTCATTTAAGTCAAGAGTGTCATGGACTGACCCGCTGAAAAGGCGTAAGGGTGCGAATGTTGTGTCTGACTATATGAAGGGTGCTCTTACCCAACAATTCAACAATGAGCTTACCCTGAAATTATTAGAGTCTAAATTTAACATGACTAAGGCTGGTGTGAACCACAATGTAGTTGACTATGCAGAGATGAAGGTTAGGCAGACACTTGGCGACCCAAGCATTAGAGGGTTGTTAGGTAAGAACAAAGACAAGGGCAACTATATATGGGTCGCAAACCTATTAAATAAATTGCCTAAAGCCTTTACTGGTGGCTCTACATACGATGCCTATTCTGCAAGGAAGTTAATTCTGACTATGGCTGGCGCAGTATCAATGCGTGTATTGGGCGCAAAGGGTGCATTAGGCAATAATACACAGATTCTCAACAACTATATTCGTTATGGGATGAAGCCGATAGGTGAGGCATGGTCATCTATTAATTCAGGTACTGTTGAAGAGCGTAAAGTTTGGGATGATAGGGTTGCGCAAATGGGTGTTGAAAATATGCTGTCAGCCTTTGAACACTATCTGTTATCTGATTCTACTATAGACCCATTTGACACGCCTAACATCCCAGGCACAAACATTCCATCGCTTACAATGATAGACTGGGCTAGACTTGCAAAGCTGAGTCAAAGTGATTTTGTCAATGGTAAATTTAGTGACAGGAAGAAAAAGTCAGTAGATGCACTATTGGCAAGGATACAGGAAAAATATCATGGCGACAAAAAGCAGGATATTCGCTATGCGAGGAAGATGCTTCACCAACTCATCGCTTCCAAAAAAGGGGATTCTAGGGAGTTAGTTGCAGGCAGGCTTAAAGCCCTTGTTGGCAATATAGCAGAGGATAGGTTCAAAGCTATGGTAACATGGAAGTTGTCTTGGTGGTTTGAGTCTTTGCCTGGCAAGGAACTATTTACGTTCACAGGCGGTGAAAAAAACATGAGGAAGATGACTGCACTAGCGGCCATCTTTGATGCTATTGACAGGGGTATCATTTCAAGGATAGGCGTTAAGCCCGAAGACCTTAAAACTATGGATGAGGTATATACTTCACCGCAGGCTATTGAGATAGGAAGGCGGGCTGTATACGCAACGATGTTTGGAATGACTGAGGCTCATTTAGGTGAGGCATTCTCTGGTATATTTAGACTGCTAAACCAGTACAAGGGCTATCAGACACAGCAAACACAATTTGAATTTGACACTATGAAGGGATTCTTTGCTGGTAGTAGGAGTTCTGCTCACAGCATACAGAGGTTGCACAATGCACAAATGCAAATATTAAAGCATTTATACAATAAGCATTTCAATAAGCAAGAGGCTGAAATAGCGTTTAATGCAGATACAAGTATTGATGGCGATGCAGTCATTATGTTGCGTTTAATGTATACGAGGTTTCTAGCATCTGGACTGTCAACTTTCATAAGTCTAGTTCCATTGCTATCTACAATTATCAGGAAGGTAAGTGTGTTTAACTTTGGCTCAACTCTTGTTCGCTCAGGTGAGTCTCCAATATTATCTCAGACAATTAAGATGGCTGCTTTCACAGCTATGTTTATGATGGGATATGATGATGATGATGAAAAGTATGGGGAAGTGTCCGAGAATGCTCAGAATAGTATACTAATGTTTACTACTCCAGCACTCATCGGACTGCTCTTCCGCCAAATTACAGATAGTGCTGACTTATATAATGAAATCTTTAGTGATGAATAAGATGGAATACAAGAGACACACCAATCTCTTTGTATCCTCTTATCGAGATTTCAAAAGCAGACTTATATCTGTAAGTAAGTTGTATTACAAGGCCAGCAAATTCAAGGGTTGTAATCCTTTGCATGCCAGCATCTGATTTTATGCGTATAGATATTATACTGAATAGCCATGATATGTTTTTCTCCCATAGCACTTCTGATATAAACGTGAATCTTGTCATTTAATTTTATTCATCTTTAGTATAGGATAGAAGCATTGTAGTTCAGCACCTTCTGACTTAAAGTGGAGAAATTCCTTCTCTGCGATAACATCATCTGCTGATACTTCATATCTATTTTTGCCAATCAATAGTAATATAGGTTTTTTTGATAGTAGTTCCGATGTGGCAATCAAAGTAAGGGCATGGTAGTTAAACCCTATCATGCCCCCCTTGACCCGATTTTGCAACATGATATTGCTAGTCGGTACCATTCTCGTTATTCTTCCGCTATTAAACGTGAAGATTTTGCGAAGCCTTGGGTCACCCTTTAGCTTCAAATGTATTCCATCATTGTGGAGGATTACCTTGTTCCCGTCTTTGTCTTTTATGAAAGTCTTCAAGTGTTGTCCTCCTAATTCTTATTGGTATTCGTTCAAGTTCTCTTGACCTTTGTGCGATATGGCGACTGAATGCAACAGAGGTTTCAAAGCTTTCAATGTCTTTCCCAGACTCTAAAGCATACTCTACTGCGTACTCAAAAACCTTGCCCATCGCCTCTATGTACGGCTTGTATTAGCTTGTCGTCTGCACAATTCTCACAGACACATCCAATGATTTCTTCTGGGCCAGTAAAGCCACATTCTCTACAAAATGAAATTTTAACAAATCCTGCTAGTGGTTGTGGTATAGTATTTTCATATATTTTAGGGTCTGTTTTTCCGTAGTCTTTAATCTCTTGTTCAATTTGTTCTAATGCTGGCTTGTCTGCTAGTTGTGTAATCCTGCCTACTGTTTGGTCATTGCTCATATTCTCTGCCTATAGTTTAGTATCATTGCGATATTAGAAACGTCAACGAAGTCTCCAGCCTGCATGTTCTCAATTAGAATTTTCTTGAGTTCTGCATCACTAACTTCTTCAGGCTTATCCCATCCAGTTACACCTGCATCTTCTTTATATACCATTCTGTCGTAACATTTTTTGTGAAATTGTCCAAGGGCAACTGTAATTTTATCCATTGTTATCCTTTCGTTTCATGTACTCAGCAATAAGTATTCCATCGAAGTCCTCATGGCTGTGTATGTTTGCAGTAGGAAAGAACCGCTTCCCTATTGTATTGCTGGCAACTTTTGTGTCCTTAGTTCCCTTTGGGAACATGTATCGTTGCCACTCTTTTGAATCTATGTAGTCGTAAGGAATCTGTAATAGTTCTAGTACATTTATTGTAGCTTCCATAGACCTTGCGGCACTTATGGCTGTATGAAAGAATCTATTGTTTATCATTGGTCGCTCAAGTCTGCAAGTAATATTCTTTACAGTCTCATCATCTTTAAATTGTTTGAGAAATTCATACAGGGCAATAAAGTCTATTCGCTTAATGATTCGAGTTTTACTCTTTATGTAATCCTGCTCTTTCTTCACAGGCGTTTTAATCTGTATTGCATCACCATCAGAGCTAACGACTCCTATCGAGCCTGTCACACCGTTGTCAATGCCTATATATATGTTTCTCATAATTTTCTAGCCTTCTTTACGAATAGTACACTTGTATCTAAACATTGCAGTATAGTTAATTCCCATGACTCATCGCCACGTTCAGAGGCTGGGTCTATCCCTACATGAGTTGTATAATTAGGATGTATTTGTTTCCATTCTTCAAAACGCATTGGTGGTATGTCTGTGAATACTTTTGAAGTCTTATCTTCTTTCGTTTCTTCTATACTGTAGAATTTAGCCATTTACAACCTTAGTCTTTAGGCATGTTTTACATTTCATTATGTAGTCATCACCAACCTTTCTGGAGAAGATGAGTTTTCCTCCGCATCTGCAAGCATCATCGCCTGTATGTTTAGTCTCAACTAAGCCATTCTTTTTTCGTAAATAGTATTCTCTATTGTACTGTCTTATCTTGTCGGGGTTATCATCCCTCCAGGACTTTATTCTGCGATATTCTCTCGATTTCAGGTCTGAAACAGGGTCTGAGGTCATATTGACACCTTATTTTTAAGTATACAAGCGACTGCTAACCCTCTAATGTAATTAAGTATACTTATACTTACAAGCATTATTTACTCGATGGCCAATCAATTATTCCCTGATATTCAAATGTCTCAGAGAAATCATCTCTTAGCTCTCCAAAGCTTTTGTAAAAGTGCATTTTTCGTGGTAATTCTTCCATTCGCTTAGTGACTGGAATTAAAAAGTGAACATCTAGTACATAACATTTGTCTGTATCATATGGCCCACCTACAAGAGTTGCTTTAATACCATTATTTACTGGTCTTGTAATCGTAGGAATCCATCCAAATCTATCTGCATAAAATTCAGGTAATTTAGAATCATTAGGATGTTTAATATATGCTTCAAGTTGTTTAACATATAAATAAACTTCAGCACTTACTTCATGCCTATGATATTTTCCATCTTTATCTTTAATTGCTAACGTATACGATACAGTCATTATGCTGCCTTCCTTGCAGACTCTTCATCACGATAGAACTTACACCTATTGCCGTTAAAGCCTACTTCATAAGTGCCAACCCTTCCGTAACGTGACTTGCCTACAATGAGTTCCATAGCATATTCACTATAGTCATCGCTATTGAATACATAACCTCTGAATACAAACAATGCTGTCTCTGCAACCTGCTCAATTGAGCCAGATTCTGAGAAGTCACTCATCTTAGGTTTAGGGTCAATACGCTTTTCAATCTCTCTTGAGAGTTGACTCACAGCTATAACTGCAAGGTGTAATGACTTAGCAACCCATTTGTATTCATTCATGATTTCTTCTACTTCAAATCTGCGGTCTTTCTTATTAATGTCAACTTTGGTTAATTGAATGTAATCATCAATAACAACATCTGGCTTATATCTCTTAATTTCTCTAATAGACTCATCTAAGTCTCTTACGTCATCATACATGATAAGGTTTTTGTATTTAATTTTGAATTGCTCTTTTATTTTACTCAACCTCTCAACGTCTGATTCAGTAAAGTTCTTCCGTCTTAATTCACTATATTTAAAGTCACCACGCAAGGCAACAAGCTTCTCTATCATTGCGGCATTACGCATCTCTCTATTGAATACCATAACTGTCAAGCCCTGTGCAAGCAGACTGTCAACAATGTTAATCATAAGAGTGGTTTTGCCATGTGAAGGTCTGCCACCTAATGCTGTTATTTCACCTCTCGTCATACCTCCAGCGAAGTCATCGAGTTCAGGTATTCCGAACTTAATAATGTCATCACTTGTAATAATAGACTCAAAGGATGTATCTAGTACGTCACCAATTTCAACTTTTCGTGTTGGTTGCAAATCCTGTAATTCATTAATATATCGTGCATGCTTGTTTAGTAATTCTGAGGTATCGGAGAAAGAGCCTTCCTCTGACATTTTCTGTAGTTCAGCACTGGTCTGAAGAACTTGCCTCTGAACATATTTCTGATATACGACTTTAGCATAGTATTGTGCATTGGCAGTTGATGGTGTCATTTCAGCAAGACTGCTTAAATAAAGACCGCCACCTGCTTTTTCAATTTCATTGTTTTCTCTGAGTTCTTCATATATAGTAATTTGGTCAAGGGGCTTGTTCTCCTTGGCCATAGTGCGTATTCTGTTCCATATAATCTTGTTGTTGTTCTTGTAAAATATGCCTGGCTTTCTAAGCCATCCCTCAACCTCTTCAAATACAACAGGGTCAACAAGGACAGCTCCAATTACCGCTTTTTCTGATTCTTCACTATGTGGTATCATGATGGGTAGACAATTACTGCAATTAAGAAGATGACAAACAGTATAACTATTGTGAGGTTTGTACCGATTTCAATATTGATATATTTCATTACAACTCCAAGGTTTCTTGTTCAGCAAAAGCGTAGTTGCTTATTGCGAGTTCCTGCTTCAGTACGCTATTTGAACCGTACCTCACCATGAAGGGTTTAACATTGTAGTCTTTGTATAGTTCTCGTATCTCTGGAATATCATCATAGCTTATTAGGAACTTTGCATTAGCTTTGTCAAGTACATCCATTTGTTCTTTTAATTTTTCATGGTCTTCTTTGCCAAAGTTGAATTTGTAATATGGTACTTTACCTGTTATCCAATAGGGTGGGTCTACATACCAAAATGAGTTTTCTTTGTCTTTGTGTTTATCAACAAGCTTTACATAGTCTAAGTTTTCAACTATAGTGTTGTTAAGTTTCTTACGTGATTCCATTAAGCGTTCAGCTATACCGCTATTCCAGTTAGAGGACTTGTCACTAAAGCCAGTTCCTATACGCTGGTTAAAGCAGTTAGATATGTAGAATAGATATAGTGTTGCACGTTCAATGTTTGGTATATTAAATTCTTCAACTTTTCTCATTCGGTCTGCAATATCATAAAGCTCTCTTGACTGTACAAGCCATTTGAGTCTCCATGCTACTTCAGCAAAGACCTTCGGCATGGATAGGCAGAGATATAGGTTTGCTATGTCTTTGTTTAAGTCATTTACACAACTCCACGTTGCATTGGGCTTACGGAAGAAAACCGCAAGCCCTCCTGCAAACATCTCGATGTAATGAGTATGGGGTGGAATCATTGCAACTATTTTAGAGGCAACACCTTGTTTGCCCCCAAAATAGGCAAAGACTTGTTTCTGCTTTAGTTCAGTCATGTAACCTTACTGGCATTAGCAACACTGTAAGTTCAACATTGAAATTAACATTAAAGCTTTCGCAAAACATTAATACTGGTGCAATCTCTCTTGCAAAATTAAACTCAACATGCAATGGACTAATGCCCTGGCTTAATGCCATTGCAAGCGCCTTCATGTATTTAAGGTTAATTCCCACACTAGACACTTCTGGTGTACCTGTATATGGCTCAGGAATAACTGAACTATATTGTGGATATTGTTCATCAATAAGCTTTTCACCATAGACAAGTTCCTCATCTAGCCAGATATTTGCCTTTTCTCCACCGATATGAAGATGGTGTACTCTTTTTGGTAGTTTTTTATATGGTTTATTTAGTTCAAGTAACATTTCAAATATTCTCATTGGTATAATAGCAATATCTTCTCTATCAGTTATAATTTTCAAATCATTAGATACTTTTGCGACTTTTACAAGTAAGTGACCATTTGTTGCAACCAATACATCATTCTTACAATCATATGCAGGGTGCATTAATGCTGGCTTATACTCATCTTTAGAAACAACATCTTTAAAGAGCTTTTTGTAATCTATGACCATTATGCAGCATTCCTTTTAATGAATCTGTATGCATCACTCTCTAGTTTGTGTGTGGACTCTTTGTTGCTGTCCATCATATGTGTAGTCATGAATGTAACTGCGTTGTAAACATCCCATGCATTCTGAGACTGTATTTGAGCATACATTGGGCCACGATGAACTTTAGGAAACATCTCAATGAGTTTAGAGATTTTGTGCATCTCAAGGTTCTGCTCAAGCAGTGGGCCGAACTTCTCGCCAAGCATCTCTTGCATATTACCAACAGCACGTTCAATGATGTTGCCAATGTCATCAAGCTCAGTCCTTGCTCCAATGTGCATATACGTTTCAGTCTTAGCATCACCTATCATCATTCCGTTGCTACATACAAGGCGAAAGGCTCCGTATTTAAAGCCTACACGTTTTGTACCATCGTAGCTATTGATGAGGGTTAAGCGTGGATGAAGGTCATCACCCTTTGCTATTGCTATCTCACTCAGGGGAAAGTCAAACGAAAACTGTGAGCGAGCATTGCCGAACACATGGTTTGACCGCATTTCAAGGTCATCATTTGCCATTACAGCACCGAACTTATTAAGGTGAGGTAAAGCAGCCATCAATAAGTCCTGATTGCTTACAAGGCGATAGTCCTTAGACATGACGGAAATAGGTTCTCCTGTATCTTCCCTGACTATCATTTTAAATTGTGAATCATCGCCATAGCCAGAATCCAATATATATGAATTATTTGGCATTTGTGGCAAAGGTATTGGTACTTCTGTTACTGGAAAAATTACATCTTCATAGTTTGCAATATCAATCATTGTTTAACTTCCTTTTTTGTTGTAAAGCTTTGCAGGTATAGAATTTTCTATACGGCTTTCTTGATTCAGTTATTTCAATAATGCAATGGTCTAGTATTGCACCACCGCCTAATGACCGAATATTATGAATCAATAGCGGTATCTTAGATGTTCCTGTTGAACGACCTATTGTTCCAGTAATGTCATATTTATCTTCCCATGACTTTCCTGTTTTTACATCACCATAATTTAGCTTTATTCTCGTTTTGTCATTTCTCAGTATTTCAAGTATTAGACATAAATCTCTTGGTGTTTCTATATGATATGATGTGTTGTTTATTACTTGATATTTACGTTCCATCATTCCCATCAAGTTTCCTTACTGGAGGACTAGTGCCTATCCGTTTCTTTTCGTTATATTTAAACCTTTCAGAGTTCTGACCTACGTTGCGAATAATAGCCGCTAAGTAGTGCCAACCCTTGCCTGTTTGCCAATGAGTTGAATTAATATATTGCTGTAATCCACGAATTAACTCAGGGTCTTTAATGTCTGATATTTTGTGCATGAATGCTAGTTTAGCTTTTACTGTATTGTCTGATGGTATGTTAGCCCCTATAAGCTCAGAGGCTTTCTTCAGCGACTTCTTTGCAGATTCGCCACGTTGTCCCCAGAGCGAGTTCAGTTCATTAGTAGGGTCGTCTTGTTGCTTCCCATTAGTAAACCCGCACCGAGGACATGTACCTAAAAAGAATGTTCTAGCCACCAACATTTCCTCTCATAGTTTTAGCTATTTTAATAGCTAGTCTAAGATTACTCTTATAATGTATTCTAGATTTTGTATTCTGGAGTGTGTTTATGCGTGAATTAAATATCTTTTGCTGGTTCAGTATATCTTTTCGTAACTGATTGCTTTCTCGATATGCTGTCAATATAAGACACAAAAGCGTAATTACAAGAACTTTAAATATTCCCTGTAGAACCAAAGCCACCAGTTCCACGTTTTGATTCTGATAGTGTGTCAACGATTTGAATTTCACAATTCTCTCCTACTATTAGTTGGAATAAAGCTGTGCCTGCATCAACATCTCTCTGCTTGCCTAAGTTATCAACAAAGGCCATGAGATTGCCTCTATATCCTGCATCTATAAGGCCAACAGAGTTAGCAAGGCGAATAGACGTTTTACTCATGCTTGAGCGTGGTATCATCATTATGTGTGATGGCTTGCTGACTGGTATTCCATCATGATGTGTAGTTTTATAATATTCAATTTGTACTTTATGGTCTAGTTTAATTGAAGTTCTTGAGCCTAATAGAACATGTGTATCTGGGATGAACAAGTCAAACCCTGCATCCATAACATCACGCTCTTTTATTTGCTTTTCGTACAAGTCTCGTATTTCATGTGGTACATCTTTAATTCGTATTCTTAATAAATTCATCTCTCACTCCGATTCTATGGGGTTAGGGTTAATCATGTATGACCGCATCGAGCCACAACTCAAACTCATCATCATCGTGGCGTTTGGTTGGGTCTATGTCTGCAAGGATTAATGCCAATATTTCATCTTCAGAATATTCAAACTTGCCATCAATATGACCAACTTTCTGCCCCTTCTTATCGCCACCAAGAGCCGTGAATCTTCGCATTAAACTTACTTTTAATTTCATCCCTCTTCCTCCTTATCGGTTTCACAGACAGCTAAAAGGGCATCAATAAATAGTGATATTTCATAAGGCTCATGTTCTATTCTCGATTCCATCAACTTATTTCTGACATCAAGAGAAATGAGATAACCAATGTCTCCATCTTTAACCAACGCTTCCAACCCTTCCGCTATCTTCGCCTCTGGGGATTGTGGGGGAGTGGCTAAAACGTACTCAATATCATCATCGTTAATTTTATCCTGACACCAAGTAGTCTCGCCCTCTTGCTGTAGCCATATTCTTTTATGCGCCTTCAACTCTACCGATTCGTTAGTCATGATTCCTCCTTTATCTCTACGATGGCGCAAGTTATCTCGGCTTGAAGTACGTTCTCGGCTTCCCATAACTCACCATTCTTTTTGTAGTATGCCCTCTTTGGCGCATCCTTAATCCTTGCCTGTAATGTGTCACGCTCAGATTCAATCTTCATTCCCTTACCGCCAACCATTATTATGTCAATAGCTGATTGGTCAAGTTCTTCATTCAAAGATTTAATCGCTTCAGCCTGTTTCTCGCATAGGGATTCGAGCATATCAATAGAGTCAATAACATCTTCTCTGAGCTTTGGTGATTCTGGCTCATATATCTTCAACAGTTTAGGTAGCTGTCTTAAACATCTAAATGCTGTTCCTATGTCAGGTATTCTACTCATTCTGGCTCCTCATTTCCATCTTCGTCAACAAAGGTTGCATGTTCTTTACAGTCAGAACATATATCAGAATCATCCATTCTTGGCATACTACAACAGCTAGATAGATATTCAGGTTCTTCAGGTTCGGGCACTTCATTTCTGTCGTGGCCACATCTAGGACAAATACCATATCCAGGAGTTTCAAGAAACTCTACCCAATTATGACCACAATTAGGACAGGTTGACCAACTCATATAAGTGCGCCTCCTAGACCATCTCCTTGGTTCTCAATAGGAACTTCTGTTCCCATCCATTCAAAGTCAAGAAAATTAGATGAATTAGTACATTCAATAGTACATATCAAAAGTTCAGCATCATAATGATGGTCATAGTCAACAAGGCTACCGCCAGCATTAGATATTGCTTGTCTTACTTGTTCAATATCTCCTTCATGTTCTACATCACAAAGTTCAAGTTGTATTTTCAAATTGCATCCCCTTTCTCTTCCAAATATTCTCTGTCTTGTATATCTTTTTCTTCCTGTAATTTACGCACAAGGTCACAAGCTTTATGGCAACGCATACTCCACTCAATAGTTTTCCTTGTCTTCCTATTTTCTACAGTATAAGAACCAAAGAAATTCTTATATGATTCAAAGTCTTTAGTTTTCATAAACTTTATTCCTTAAATATACTGAAAACAGCAAAGCATCCTCTTGTCTAACATGAGAATTGAATTGATAGTTGCTATAGCCATCTTTAGGTTTACGGTATTTGATAATCAGTCTATACTTCGATTCTGAAAGTTTCATCATTTTGTTTAGTTGTGCAACAATAGCTCTATTCTCTTTTGTATTTGGAATGGTGCTTACAAGATGATTATATTTATATCCTTTAGCTTCTGCTTTTTCAGCTCTCTTATTTCGCCATTCTGTATTTAATCTGTCATTTCTTTTTTGTCGCTCTACTCTTTGGTTATAATATTCTTTCATGTTGTTATAGCTTTTAATAACTTCTTGCCATTTTCTGTAATACATCTTCACCTGACTATTCTTATAGACAACGGCAAAGAATAAAAATACAATAGCTAAAAACATTAAAGGTATTGCAATGTAAACAGTAAAATTATCCATCATACTTCCTTTCACATTTAGTTGAGCAATATTTGCGGAGTCCTTTATAGGCAACACCACACTTACACGTTTTATCAAATCTTTTTTTCATACGTCTGGCTTCCCACTTAACTCTAGCATTCACTGCCAGGCCTCTAGCCCACATGAATATCTGGTGGTTGTTGTGCATATTATCCAGCATAATGCTCTCCTATAAAAAAGGGGCTGTAAATAAATACAACCCCTTTTTGTTTCCCAACTTATCCTGCACGAATTTAGAAGGGTGCTTCCTCTTTAGCTTCTTCGATGGTAATTGCCTTACCTTCAGGCCAGGGCAATACATCAAGGACAGCCATGAACTCACCTGAAGTACCAGCCTTCTTGTTTGTCCATTTAGCCATACCTACTTTGATTTTTACTGGCTTGCCGAGAATATCATCGCCATCAATCTTCTGCAAGACTTTGACCATTACTCCTGCAACTTTCTTCTCAGGGAAGTCTACGCCAATAGCAGCACAGATATTAGCATACTGCTCATTCGTCTGCCAGTCATACTTTGTGCTTTCATAGAACCACATGCCATTAGGCAGTTTGAACTCACGACCTTCAAAGCGTAGGCAGTCAATAAGAACAGGGTTATCATCTTTATCAAGGATAGCTTTCTGCTTACCCTCTTCACCTTCGTCATAGACTGCGAAAGGTATTACAATGTCTTTCAAGCCTTCTCTTGCCAGCTTGAATTTCACGTTGAACACTTCGTTGTGGTCTTCAAATTCACGAGTCACAAGCTCAGATACATGAGCATTATATATACCAGGTTGAAACATTGCTCTGCGGTCATTGTCACCGAAGGTCTGTTGTTTTGCAGGTTCACGCATTTTTGGTGTTTCCTTTACATTTGTGTTGTTAAGATGAAAAAACCCCAGGGAGACATGCTCGCTGGGGCTTATTCTTTAATTCAGTTCGATGTGGCGTTGAAACCAGTGTTGACTTATTTAGTCGCTTTCGTTTCAACTGTGCAATGCTCTGCGAATACAGCTTGTACGGCAGTTCTCAAAGCTTCAACAGCAGACAGGTCTGCATCTTCAGCTTTATCGCCATCCCACTTGAAGTACAATTTAGGCATGGCTTTTGCATCGCCAACCTGAATAAACTGCACTGGACCTGCGGAACGACCTTCACCACCTACTGTACCTGCACGAACAAATCCTGCATCCTGATATGACTCTACGGAGCCACTCAGAAGACCAGCTTTGATGTATTTCTTGCAATCTGGAATGCTGATTTTCTTTGTCAGCTTGGAGACTGTAAGACATTCATCAAGAGAAATGGTAATCTCTTTGTCATTGATTGCTCCGACAAGAATTTCTACGGAACCTTCATATTTACCATCTTCAACCATCTTCTGTAAGAATGATTTTGCCATTGTGTTTCCCTTTCGTGTTTCGGTTAGGTTGCTTATCATGCTACTAATATAATCCTATACTAGCATAATGCAAGCGTTGTTTGTTAAAAATGTCAAAAAACATTAAGAATTGTTGTCTTTTTCCCATTGTTCCTTGTTATCATTCCAATCCTCTAGCATAGTGTTCATTTTTCTGCGAGAGGCATTGATATTACTCTTGTTTATAGTGCCTGAGAGCACCTTATCATTCATTGATTCGACAGTTTCCCCATATTCTTCCTCTAGCCATCTTGAAGAAATAGGTTGTATGATGAGTAAAAGCTCTGTTCGCTCTTTTTCATCGAGTGAAACGTCAACATTCCTGTAAACATCATCAGCTATATTCATATAACTATTGAATGCTTTCTTCTGACACTCTGTAACTGCACTCTTCCATGCGTTGGACACAGAAAGATAGCCTGATGGAACCTTATTTCCGGCCTCATCTTCAACAGCTACACCGTTTTTCTTGAGGTAAACAAAGAGATTCGCATGACTAGCAACCATATCTCCCTGCCTTAGTATGCCGTTATCGTACCATGTGAGCCTACCATGCACAGTAAAGGCGACCTCAAACTTGTCAACTCTGTGCGTAGTGTATGATAGGACAGTAAAAGACCATCCAGGGAATTGCTCATTAGCAATCCTACGCATATAACTGACCTCAACATACTCCATTCCGTTAAAATCCTTCTTAACTTCATTTGTTGGAGTAGGTATATTACTAACAAGCCTATGTTGGTCAGTAATAGACTTGAGAAATTCCTTTATTTCATCAGGCTTATAGCCTATCAACTGATTTTGAGGTATTGTTTGAACGCTAGAGTTTGTCTCCATGTGCTATATCTCCTATAGGCAAGCGTGTTTCGTTGAGGGTTACAACATTCTTTTCAGGTTGAAGTACATTTATGTCAAGAGCGTACTGTGCTCCAGCCTTCAATCTGCGAATGTTAGGGTCATGTAATGTGTCAGTATCATATATTGGCGTTAATTGTACTTGTTTCATGTCATCAGAGAAGCCAGCTATTGAAACCTTTTGGTTGCCAATAGTCAGCACTTCACCTATTCGCATATCATAGGCTATAGTTTTGATAACTCTAACGCCAGTTATCATTTCTTCTTAGCCTTAGTAAGTGGCGAGCCACAAATATATGCATAGTCACAGTATCCGTTACATTCAAATGAATAGAATGGACAACCATGTGTTTCACCTGCAATTAATTTCTCACCAGATTCTACTATTCCGTAAACAGCAGTCCAGTAATCAATAGTAGGTTGTCTCCAAGTCTCGGCAGAAATAGGATTATGCTTCATTGCACTATCTTCTTTCTTATACCAAACATTACTGTGCAATATAGTCTTAACTGGCCCAGGAATAAGCTCACTTCGCTCAAGTCCTATGCCATATGTCATGAGTTGCTTCTCATACCATCCGTTAGTAGGCTTCTTTTGCCTTCCGAATGTCTTAGACCATGTATATGTTGCAGAAGTTTTAATGTCAATGACCTCAAGGATGCCTGTTTTGACATGATAGAATGCAAGGTCGAAGAATCCCCTAACATTCCATTCAGGTATATTGATTTCTTCCTCTATCAATGTAATAACATCAGGAAAGCCACCCTCATCAGCTATCTTCTGAACAGCCGCTTGAATATCCTCATGAACAATATCACCGAGTCTAAACAGTCTCAGCTTACTTGCATCAGGCTTGCGTGGCTCTACAGTAGGGTCAACAGCGTATTTCTGCATCTTTATACAACGACCCGCACTAGAGGCATGAAATTTATCTTCATGCCCCACATAGCGGTCGGCCTTCTTTGCAGCGTTTAAGTCATCAATGTAACTATCATAAACGTTGCTTACAAGTGGGCCGTATAACATCAGTCAAACCCTACTTCCGACTCAGCTCTACTCTTTGCTTCAGCTTCAATGCCTAGAGCATTATGGATAACTTTAACCCTGTCAGTATAACTAAGGTCATCAGTACCCTCAAGGAATTTAATCATCTTTGGGCTTGCAACATCAGCAGACAGTTTAGCTATGCGCTTCATGAGCAGATGCTTGTGGTCTTTAAGTGACTGAACAATATCAACACTCATAACAGTAACGCCAATACTTGCACGATATAGAGACTTACCTACAGCCTCACCATCATTGCTATTCAGGGCATTGACCAAATCCTTAATGGTAAGGAATAGTTCAGTCTTAGTAGGTTCAATTATAGCCTCAAATTCATCCTGAAGCTCTTTTGGCAGGTCTTGGATGTTTACTCCCTGTTCTGCCTCTTGTTTCGTCTTGCTATCCAATTTAGCTCTCCTATCTACTCAGTTTCATTGCTATCTCACGAACTTGCTCATAAGATATGGTTATATGAAATAGTATATCTATCCCTGCGCCAAAGTTTGCACGAAAGGACAATTTCAAATCATCTTGTATTGAAGGATGGTCAAGTATTAAGCCAAGTATCTTCCTTGTGTCTTGCTCAACAGTTGTTTCATCTTTCCAGTAGTTACCTTTAGTAGTAATATAATATTCATCACTTGCATCGCTACTGACTGCAACCCTACCAGGCAACGTCATAACCCTAATGCACATTTCTTCAACGGACAATGAGGCATAAGACGTTGCGCTGATACGATATAGTCTATCAATATTACTCACAAGGAACTCTTTCGTTCAGCTTTGCGTTTAGCTCTCGCTATTTGACCAGGAGTTCTGCCATTCTTTGACAGCTTTCTGTCCATCTCTTCACGCCTAATTTTACGATTCTTCGCCTTCTTGTTTGGCATCAATATCCTCCAGTTCATTCAATTTATTATCGTTGACTTGTGAAATGTAAGCACAAAGAGTATCATGTAATACTCGCATTGTATCTTCAGTCATATTAATGCTTGTAATCTGCTTAATACGACCTTCATCATTCATTATGGAGTAAATAGATAGAGAGTGCTTAGTCTCAATAATATCATCTTTAACACCACTAGCTATAGGATGAAGTGCTATAGTTGTTGCACCTTTAGATATGCCTATTGCTCCAGGTGTATATTTCTCACGCATTACAAACTCTCCTTCGCATCGAACAAATCAAGCGTTGCTTCATCCGCTAATTGTTCAGCAGGATAAATAGTCTCTTGATAAACATACAGGTCAGGTATTGGTGCAACAGTACCCTCAGACACGCCAAAGAAATGACGTTCAGCATCAACTTGCTTATCTGCTATGAATACCTCAACAACATTACCACGAGCGTGATATTCAGCTACATATACTGTACGCCAACTACTACCCTCTTTGACATGAGTAAGCTCATACAATACATCTTTGCTCTCATGCCCCTCATAGACAACTCCAGGTCTATTGCTAAAAACCTCTTTCTTCGTCATATCAATTTGCCCTCCAAGTGGTCAAGTTCATGCTGAAACTCAACAGCCGTTCGGCCTGCAAGCTTCATTATCTTTAGTTCAAAATTCTCATTGAGGAATCCTACCTTCAATCTCTTGAATCGTCTCACCTTTATTGGCTCACGCCCTGGCCTACTCAAGCATGACTCCCAACTAGGGAATGTGTCAACTGAGTACATAATTACTTCAGGGTTAATGGCCAATATAAACTTATCCCCGAATTTAAACACAAACATGCGAGTTATGTGTCCAATTTGATTTGCAGCAAGACCTAAACAGCGTTCATTTGAATAGGCTGTATCTAATAAGTCTTGTCCAATCTTCCTGACTGTCTCTTTGACAGCATTAGAGTTTTTGCCATTAAGTATTATTGGCTCTGCCTTTGTAGACAGTCTCTCATCTATAATCGCATCACTAAGTGGCATCTCTATAATAGGTCTTATCATATTTAGTCTTTCAATTTAGTTGTTAAAAGTTAAAAGTCAATGGATATATGAGCCACCCTGACATGCTAAAGGCTATTTTGGTATGCCAGGGCTTCAGGCTCAATAGGAGCGCAGTCACCCAATACTACTTAGAAGCCGTTAGGCGTGGGTAGCACAGGCTCCTGCGCATGTAATATTACTGACAGGCTAAAGTGGGGGAACACCTACTGGAACTTCGGAGAGCAAACAGTAGTGCCTGTCAGTTGAATGCTCTATTCGTTTAACCAGGGATGTTTGAGTCGCCTTCTCCAATGCGCCCATAATCGTATCATCTTAAAGACATAATAGATAGGCCACATGAATGCAACAACAACATTTGCTAGTGCGTACTGTGCGCCAGTAAAGCCATTGCTCTTGCTGTCCTCCTGTATAAATACAAGAGATATGATTGCACAAACAAAATATATTACAGCATATGCTTGGTCGTTAATCATTTATCACTCTCCTTAATAGCATTGATTATGATAATGGTCTCCAAATGCTCTGCCACACTTTTTGCAAAGCTCTTTGAACTTATGACCATCTTCCTTATAATTACCATCCTTACCTTTCCATCTATCTAATGTACTGTAGACTGGTTCAGCAAAAGGTGTAAACTGTTGACTTACATTCTTTGGTGTAGCAGGAACGCCATCACTAACTTTGTATGTTTGGACAGATAGTTTCATTTAATTTCACCTCTTGCAAATATATACATTACAATTAGCATAATGCTATAGTTTGGAATGTTTCCATCATGTGCGTATGATAGTAATAATGTAACTATTAGTGCTATAGACCAATTAAACAGTCTGTCAAACTTAGACAGTTTCATAATAGCATCATATCTGCAAAGGATGTAAAATCGCAACCCTTGCCTACAATGATATGGTCTAGTAAGTCTACATCAATAGAACTCAATGCAGTATTTATCTTTGCAGTCACATTCCTATCTGGACTGCTTGGAGAAGTTTCACCGCTTGGATGATTATGTGCAAGTATCACACCATTAGCACCCTTGCTGATAACATTCTCAATGATAGTTCTTGGGTATACTGCGGCACTATCAATAGTACCAACAAATAATGCCTGACTATCTATAATTGTTAATTGGTTGTCAAGATAGATAACTACGAAATTCTCTTTAGTCATATCAAGCTCTTGAAAGAATGCTATGACATGATTGGCAGTATCTCTTGTGCTCTTGAGTTTGGTTCCCTCAACCTTCTTAAAGCGAGATATAAACTCTTCTCTTATCTCGTTGTCTGGTACTTTGTTCAAATTCATTATGCTCTCCTTTAAATAAGGGATGATGACTAAGCTTCAGCATCACAAGTCATTCAATCATGACAAGTCTATCATCATCCCTATATCTTCACTCAGTTCATTGATGCAATAGCTTCAGCACAGGCTCCAGTGAGTTTAATTGTCTTATTCGTAACAGTCTCAACTGTCTCCTCGACCACAAACTCACAGTCTGAAGTTTCACCAAACCTTACAAATACATAAACCCTGTTAGCCTCTTGAGGCTGAATCAGCTTATTGCCCTTAATCCAGGTCTTATCCCTGACTACAACCTTCGGTGCACGAATAGTTGGCAGATGCTGTGATATGCGTGGCTTAACCTCAATAATGAGATGCGCTGACAATTCAGGCTTATCATTCCAGTGTGTGCCAATCTTTATATCAAGCTTCTGACCCAGCGCATCATTTATAATGCCACACATATTGAGGAAGTATTGCATATCGGTCTCGCCCTCTGGCTTGAAACCCCATTCCTTCTCAACTGTAAAGCTATTGCTCTGCACTCTCGTCTTCCAGCCTTCCATCGCAACTAAAGGCTCTAGCTGTTTAGCTATAACACTAACAGCACGATAGTTTCTGATGTTCTTACGGGCTGAAGCAATCTCTTCCCGTATTCTCTTGATAACACTCTTCGTAAGCATTATTGCTCTCCTTTAAGTTTGGATGTATAGTTCATCCATTTAAGTATTTCATTTGGCTCAACATAACCCTTGACATCATCACCCCACTCGTCTTGCATATCTAACAAGTCTCCATTTGGGGTAAGAATTGCTATCTCAGCAGTATTGCTACCTTCCCTGCCAAGATTAATATTTGACTCTCTAAGGAGAGCAATAAAGTCAAGCACATCGCTTGGCTGTGCATCATAGTTGTCAGAATAGTTACCCCAGCCAAACTGTACAGATATTCCATATCCATTGTTAAATGTCATGTGAAAGCCCTTGCCTGCACATATAGCTATATTCTTACTCATCCTTGCTCTCCTTTATAAATGTGCCACACCAAACCATTTGGCATGACTAATGTATCAATATATGTCATCTCATTCAATGCGTTGTCAGTCATTGTTCCGCCTGTTGGATATATGTAGAAGTCTATCATCTCTGTAACACTTAGATAGTCTACATTGACTAGTACCCACGCAAATATTCTCTCATAAGCCTCTGCAACCTTCAAGACCTCCGCACCTGACGGAAGCCTTAATTGCTGATAGCTCTTTATCTCCAACTCATACTTGTAAATACTATTCATTATGCTCTCTCTTTCTAAATGTTTTGAGTGGGCTTAGGTAGCTAACCTATATAACAGCCCACCCCTTGACAAGTCTTTATACATCACTTGCTAGCATTCGCAACCAAATATCACTGCACTCACGCTCATTAAGGTCAAGAATGTAATCCCTAACCTCACCTGCATTAATGCCATCAACCTTCAGCTCATCACTCAGCAAGATAGTAAACTCCCTAATAGTATGAAATCCACCCTCATTTGTCACTTCTTCACAATAGCCTATCCTGGCTTCTATCTGGAACATATTAGCCCCGTAAGCCCTATCAATGAAATTACATGCAATCCTATAAGCCTCTGTTGCGGTCATCCTTGCTCTCCTTTGATGGTACTGGAAGCTTAATTGCTCCCAGCACCTTAAATTGTATTTGCTCTGTTAGGGTACAGTCATTTCACGGCCTACTACAATGGCCTGACAGCTCAGGTGCACCTGGCATTTTGTAACCTAGTCTCGGTCTTCCGCATTGGATTCCTCTCTAGGTTGTCCCTTTGGGTGGTCTACACCCCTGTTCTAGTCCAAAATATGAATACCCCTTATGTATACCAAGTTATAGTTTAATAGTCTGAATTGTGCTATATATGTGTAGGATAAGGAAGAGAGTATGGCTATTGCCTCTCACTACCTATATTGGTTGCAACTGCGAAGCAGGGGCCTGTGGAAGCACCCCTACAATGACTAGCTGATGAGAGCTGTGAACTCTGCAATGTCAGCCTCTGGAACGACACAGTCCTCAGCACCTGAAGCAAAGCAGATTTGCCCTGTCTTGGTGTTGAATGTCATGTCACAGGTCTGAGTCTTGCTGGTCTTGATGGTCATACCCTTGCGAGATACCTTACCTGTGAAGAGAATGTCGTCTGTAAATTTGATAATAGACATGGTGTTGTCCTTTCATCTAAATTAATGGAAAATAACGAAACTTCATCATGTAAAAACACGATGCTAGGGGGTACTGGTTGTAAGGTTACACACACGCGATAGAGTTGTAATTTTTAAACAAATTCGGCACACGAATACTGTTACGTCACATTTTTTAAACAAATTGAGAGGGTTTTTGAGGATTTTTGCGATGGTCTGAAAATAAACAGATTTAAGCTATATATATATGGTTGGTAATGTTAAAGAAAGTTTATATAGTTTGCCTTAACCTCAGCGGTAGCAATCTACTCTAATAATCGTGCCAAAGCAAGGAAAAAAGTGAAATAAAGGAAATTTAACGTAATTAGATAGTTTAGCCTTAAAAGTTTAAGGTTGGACTATTATTTTGCTTAAAAATTTTAAGTGGTATAGGAAATATCTTGACTTGGGCTATTGACCTATAGTATATTGTATACATGAAATTCATTAAAGCCATTGTAAACTTCTTTAAACCTACTCCAGTTTTCTCTAAATGGGAAATTGCATATCAAGAGAATATGGCAGAGATTGCCAAGACTTACTTTCCTCAAACAAAAGATGAAATCAGGGCTTATGAGCTAAAGCTTTATTTTGGAATAGATGATGCCTCAAGTACATGAATTTACCAAACATGGTATAGCCGTAGAATGGCAGCCTATCCGCAGCAAGACTGACGGAACTTATGAGAAACACTATGTATTTGACTGCGTGTCGGACTTTGAGACATACTTCATGATGGAGCAGGGCGTTATCCCTGAATTGGTGGAGAATTGGCGTCACAGCAAAAAGGGTGACTGGGTGAGGGCTGATGATGGCGGTGTTTGTCAGGTACTTAGGCGCAAGGAGCATATTCCACACCCGAAGGATGGAAAGAAGCAGGGCAAGTACACATATGCGAAGAATGGCTACGTTGGCACTATAGTCGGCACATTTATAGCTAATGACAACATTAAGATGGACACAGACTTCCTCGCACACCCTACACGCTACAGCTTTAAGAAGGTTGACCCTTCAACATACGTTCCAAAGAAAAGACAATCAAGATTGGGAAATAAGAAGAGGGATTTCATAGCTCAAGTGGTGGTATTGTCACAGAGTATGAAATTCTACGAAATGCTTATCGTTGCCTACCAGCGGGCTTTTGGCTGGACTGGTTCGCCAATGAAGGCATATGAAAAAGGACTTAAACTTTTAAGGGATGAAACAGTCGTGAGAGTATTAGCAGACCAAATTAAAGCGGCCGCTGAAAAGCATGAAGTTGATGTGGACTTCATTATAGGCGGAATAAAGGGAATAGCCGAAGATTCTAACAGGGATGATGTGCGCCTTAATGCGTTTTTGTCTCTTGGTAAGATGATAGGTATGGATGATGATTCACAAGACCCTAACCAACTGCCTGAAGGATTCACTGGCTTTGGTCAGGACAAGCTTAGTGATGGCAAGGATGAGCCTAAGCGTGATGAGGCTGAAGAGGCCGACTTCACTGATATAGAGGCTGAGTTTGGCGTATCACTTACTGAAAAGCCCCAGATGCCTAAAATTGAACAACAGACAGTCACACCTGATGGTGATGACATAACAGCTTACAAATAAGGGAAACACAAGATGATTGAAAGTGCAGTATCAACAAATGTTGACAGGGATGAAGTGGAGGCCATAAAGGTTTCACAGCGTTTGAGTGCAAAAGATGGGATGCCTGAGTACAAGGCTCACAAAATTGTGCAGGCGTTGAAAATTGATGAGGCGAGAATAACGGTGAGTGGGACTCTTCTGATTCCAGAAAATAGAGACTATGACCCCTTCATCGTTACCCGTGCCTTTTCCTCTAAACACATGCCTGGTGGCGGTGGCTACTTTGTACGCTACAAAGATGGCTATGAGAGCTTTTCACCTGCTGAAGCTTTTGAAGAGGGTTATGACCCAATCAAGAGAACTGATGATGGCGATGTTGATGAAATCTCAATCGTTGAGGATGTGAAGCTTGAGTTACTTTCTACAAAGAAAGAATTGACCGAACTGAAGGCAGATTATGAGAATATGATTGCCGACCTAAAGAACACGAAGGACAGCCTTGCTGTGGCGGAGGATGCTGTATCAAGCCTCACTAAAGAGGCTGGACTGCTTGAGCAGACACTTCAGGCTTTTAAAGACCTCCCTCCAGTTCCCTCTGTGCCTACTCAAGCTCCAGATGAAAAGGTTGAAATTGACGACACTCCAGATTCTAATGCTGACGTTGAAGTTAAAAAGGCTCCAGCTAAAGCTAAAAAAGCTCCCGACAATAGAAAGAAATAGTCATGGCTGTAAAACTAAAACCAACTAAGGGTCGCTTCATTATGCGCCCACATAAGGCAGGTGAGGTGAAGACTGCAACTGGCATCATCATACCTCAAGCTGTAATGCCTGAGTTCGGTGAGGTTATGAGGGCTTTTGAAGTCATTAGTGTTGGCAAGCCTCTTGAGAGTAATGAGTATGAAATGCCTAAGAAGGGTGACAATGTATTGTGTCCACACTTTGCAGGGCAGGAAATACGCCTTAATGACCTTGAATACCGCCTTTGTCAACCAGAGCAAATCTGGGCACACATAGATGGTTATGTAGCACAGGAAGATGCTGAGAAGGTCGGTAAGGTCTAATGGGTGTCAGACTCACAGATAGCGAACTCTTTTGGGAACTCGATGCTGAGTTGCGTAAGGGTGGTAGTGTATCTATGAGTGGTAGTAATTTTGTTGTTAAGAACCGCAGGGATGAACCTTTCTATGGGGATTCCCTGCAAGTGGCTGTTAGCCGTATGGTTGAGAGCTGGGAGGAACACGAAATGTTTCAGATGCCAAAATGACGCCAATACCTTTTCATTGCCACGACTGTGAGGCTCCTACTATGAACAAGAATGGTTTATGTGACGACCATCAGCCTCACCTTCCTGAACGTGCTGTTGCTTCTAAGAAAGCTAATAGTGCAGAGCGATTGGGCGAAGCCCAGACAATTAAACTAAGCGACTTATCGCAAAGCGAATAATGGAAACACTAAGCCCTATAGCGCAAGTCAAGCCTATTGTAACTCCGAAGGAGTACAAAGAGGAGTTAAAGACTGGCAAGATAAAAACATTCAATATCCTTAAAGGTAATCCCTCTAAGGAAGAGCGAATGCTCTATATGGCTTTTAGGAAAACAGTAGTGTTTGGCAAGATGTTCCTTGCAGGTGACTTTATGAAGTCAGAGACACCATTCTTTCACTACGAAATATGTGACGAATTGGATTCAGATAGTGAGAAACCTCTAGCTGTAATCCTTCCGAGAGAAAGCGCAAAAACAACCCTTGTCAAAGGTAGTATCTTACATGACTTCTTCTTTGCCAAACTTGCTTTTGACTGGGGCTGGCGTGACTATGACGAAAAGTTATTCTATGTTTGGGTAGCTAAATCACAGAAGGACTCATTTACAAATGTTGAATACATTGCTATGCACCTCGAAGGGAATCAGAAGTTCAAGCGTTACTGTCAAAATTGGAAAGGAAAAACTTGGAACAAGGAAGAACTTGTCCTTTCAAATGGCTGTAGGCTCTCATCATTCTCCACTTTACGCTCCGCTCGCGGACAAACACTTCCTGACATTGAGAAGGGTGCGCAAAGAATATCTAGGGCATTTATTGATGATGCCGAAAACGAAGAAAACACCAAAACTGCCAAGTCGAGAGATAGTCTTAAAGACAGCTTGCTCAATGGACTTCTGCCTGGAATTGAAAAGAACTTCCCAAGACGAAGAATGATTTTTACAGGTACACCTGTCCACTTTGATGCTATGGCTCAGAATCTTCTTGATGACTGGGCTACGGTGACAAAAGAGGGAACTGAAGAGTCGTTCCCCTGGAAGGTGATTACCTACAAGTCTACACAGCCTACAATGCCTGGAGGTGTCCTATGGCACTCTCACAGACCTAGAGCCGTACTAGACCAGATAAAAGCTGTCTATCAAAAAGGGCCAAGGGGTGTATCTGGCTACAATCAAGAATATGAGTTGGAGGTACAGTCAAGTGAAGATGCTAAGTGGACTAAGGAGCACATTAGATTCCATGATGGACAGTACATGTTTATCGAAGGTCAAAGTTATTTACACTTTAATGGTGACATGTTTCCTGTTAATGTATTCGTTGGCTGTGACCCTGCTACTGATATTGATAACAATAGTTCTGACTATTCAGTTATTATGGCGGTGGCTGTTGACGCGCAGGGGCGGAAGTATGTACTTGAATATGAACGTCACCGCTCCATACCTACTGCTGGAAGACGAGAACCCAAAATAGTCGATGGTGAGATAGTTGACTATGAACTGATAGGCAAGATGGGTGTTGTTGACTACCTTGTTGACTTTGCTAAACGCTACAATATACAGGGTGGTCGCATAGAGGATGTTGCGATGAATCGTAGTGTCTTTAGTGCGCTCAATGACTTGAAGCAGAAGCTTAATGCTAACTATGCTATATATGCACCACACGCTCCAGGGGGAACGAACAAACACAATAGAATTTACTCTCATTTATCAACTGACTTTTCCAACGGGATGGTATTCTACAGGAAGAATCATTATGAATTAATAGATGAGACTTGGAAATTTGGGCCATTCATGGCGCATGATGATACGATAGAAGGGTTCTTCTACGCTTGCGTTGGCTCTTATCCGCCACGACCGAAGAGAGTTACTAAGCAGGGTGTTGGGAATAATACAAACAACCACCTTGTTAGGGTACAACGTCTTAACAACCACATTAATAAACCGAAGCGCAAAAGAAGTTGGAGAACTATGTAATGGCTTTACAACAGTCAGTACCACATGCAAAGGTAGCTACTGCTCACAGCAATAGGCAACTCATTGAGTTTGCTAATAATGGGCGAAGGAACAAATGGCTCGGAGACTTACATAAGGGTGAACGCTTTTATGAAGATGAGCAAATTGATGAAGATGAATTGGAGGATTTAGAAGATGCAAATATGCCAACTTTTACGTCTAATAGGTCTACTCCTGTTATTGATACCCAAAAGTATTTTATAACTGCTAACAACCCACGTTGGTCTGCTACTGGTCGCGGAGGTGATGACTCCATGATTGCAGGTGTAGCCGCTAGACTAATGGACTATTCCTTTGAGCAATCAAATGGCAAGATGCATATGGGTCAGGTCGCCTTAGACATTCTTACGAAGTCCAAAGGTGTTCCTTATTTATATGTTGACAAGGATGCAGACAGGGGAATGGGTGAAGTCATGTTTGGGACTATCAATCCTGAAGATGTATATGAAGACCCAACTTGTCGTGATATGTTTGCTAGAGATGCCGCTTGGATTCAGGTAGCTCGCAATATGTCAAAGACGAGCATATCGAATAAACTGCCACAATTTCACAAGGAAATATGGGCCGCTTCAGGTGCTGCTCTTACTGATACTGGTGGCGATGGAACGAAGGAAACTAAAAATAGTCAGGTTAATGCAGATGCAATTAATGGCTATGATGGTCAGTATGAGGAAGTAATTCCATACATCGAAACATACAGGCGTGTTCCTGTTGAATTTGTCAACCTAATGGTTCGTGATATTCCTTCACCTGATGCAGTCAGGGAGATGCAGATGGAGGGCAGGGTGTCTCTTGAGGAACTGGCAATGGAAGTTGACGTTAGCCTACAAGAGAAAGAGGCTCAATTTCAGAAAATGGTTGATGCACAGGAAATGCTTCCTGCTCGTATGGAACTTGAAATGTCCAAAGAGCGCAGGCGACTTGAGCAACAGCTTGACGCACAAACAGAGGCTTTTGCCAGTGCTGTTGAGCAACTGAAAGCCCAGATAAAAAGTGTTGTAATTCGCAAAAGTGAATATGAAGATGCTATCAAGAAGGGTGTTGTAAACCCAGAAGATATTCTTGAAGAGATTCTTTTTTGGGATATGAGGGTTAAGCTTGAGTGTTCTGTTGGTGACGATACAATGCTATATGAAATTGACCTCGACTACAAGCACTATCCCCTCGTTCCAATTCCTTATGTATATACAGGAAACATTTACCCTATCTCTTCTATGAAGTATCTTATGGGTAAGCAGGAAGAAATCAACAAGGCTCATCAATTAATGATTCACAATGCTACGCTTTCCTCTAATGGCCAGTGGTTAGTGAACTCAGGTTCTGTGATTGATATGGATGTGTGGACAGAGAACTCGACTATGCCAGGCGGTATTCTTGAGTATGTTTACTCTGGCCCTGAGAGCAAGCCTGAACGCATCATGCCTTTGCCTTTGAACAACGCCTTTTACACCATTATGAATGAGGGCAAAAACGAACTGGAATATACAGCAGGCGTAAACTCTGGAATGATGGGTATGGCTGATGTGTCAGACCGCATTCCCTTTCGCTCACTAATGGCCAATGATGAGTTTGGTACTCGTAAGCTGAAGGCGTGGATTGATAGCGTTTTCGAGCCTGCATTAACTCACATTGGTAATGTCTTTGTTGACATATCACAACATGTATATAAGGCTCACAAAATCTTCCGCATTGTCAATGAAAACGGCTTTGAGGACTACGAGCTTAATGTTCCACTGTATGACAAGAATGGTGAAATCTCTGGTAAATACCTTGACTACGAAACTGCAAACTTTGACATTCGTGTTGTTGCAGGCTCCACATTCCCAACTAATCGTGAGATGCGAGAGAGTAAATACTATGAGTATTTCAAAGATGGATTGATTCCAGATACTACAATGATTAAGTACACAGATATTGAGGACAAAGAAGCTGTGATTAAAGAGAAGAGTCTCCAAGCTCAACAGCAGAATCAAATCGAAAGCCTCAATGATGAACTCAAGAAGCTTAAAGGCGACAATGAGACACTTGAACGTCAAGTCATCCAGTCAAGAATTAAGATTAATTCAATGTCTGGAGAGATGGAAACTCGCAAGGGTGTACTTGAGACAGAGACTGCATTACAGCAATTTGAGAATAAAGCACAACTTGCACTTGATAAGCATATTGCTAATATGGCTCAAATTGAGAAGGAAGCTAAATTAGCTACAAAACCAACAAAACCTAGCTCAAGTTGACACTTGGGCTAGGCTAACAGGCTTGTATATAGGATAGTCTGACAGTATATTAACAATGAAAGGGAAACCGTACAATGAGTGAAAACGACTTAGATTTTAACGACAATGCATTTGCATTGATGGATGATGAGAGAGCAGAGACAATAGTTATGCCCGGTGGAAGCCCTAAGCCTCCACTACCACAACTTGTTGACCAGCTTAATCAGCCTGCAGAACCTGAGAAAAAGGGCGGGTCCGAATCAGAAGCGTTACTTCAAACAGTTGCTAAACAGGGAGAACAGTTGGAGACTTTAGTCTCAACTCTATCCCAGAATCTACAAAACTCAAATCAACCTCATAAAGAAGAGAAACCAGCTCCTAAGAATTTAAAGGAAGCTCTCGGCTTGCCAGAGGATTTTGTGTATGATGAAGCAGAAGCAGTTGATGACCCTGATAGTGATTCAGGTCGTTATCTTAATGCACGAATTGCTATACAGGCAAAACGGCTTCAGCTTTCCGAAGATGAAAAGAGACAGCAAAAAGCAGGCGAAGACCAGTATAACACGCAGAAGAAACAGCTTATGGAGAAATATAAGCTTGATGAAGCTGGTTATGCTAAGTTTGAGAAGCAGATGGAAGCAAGAGAATTTACACTTGAAGATATGTTTCTTACAATCAATCGCCAGCAGTACGCTGAGAATGTTTCACGTTCCACAGCAAAACAGTTTTCGCAACAGAGGGAGAGGGTTTCATCTTACATTCCTTCTTTAGCTGGAAATGCTGGCGCACCGAAACAGCCCTTGAGTGATGCTCAACTTTTCAATAAATATTTCGGAGTAGATGACAAAACTTTTGAGACAACAGCTTAATTAAGATAAGGAAGTCCAGCAATGGCAGATGATTATAGTAGAATTACTGGAGGCGATGAGCCTTTAACCGTTATGCACCCTGCAACAAATCTGAACCAGTCGGATGTTGCAGAGGTAACCAGGGCATCAAACCCTGACACTGGTGATTTAAGACGCTCGTATGATTTTGGTAGCTCATATACCAAGATTTCCTTCTTACGTGACCCATACCTGCATCACTTGAACATGATGCGTAAAGTTCCAACGACAGACCCTAACTTCAAGGTTACATCGAAGAAGCAGTCTGCCGCTCTGAAACGCTTTGGTTACGTTATGGGCATGTCAGCCGCAGGTGAAGTGTCCGCCGCAGACCAAACTGTAACAGCAACAACAGCTTGGGACACAACACGTTACTTGCTGTTCCTAGCCGCGACTGTCAATGGCAATGCAAATATGTATGCAAGTGCAGAATTGCCAGCCGCTGATTCAACATTCAGCCTTTTGATGATGGGTGATTTCACTATCATCGGTCAAAAAGAGAATCGTATTGGTCAGGCTGTATCTGATGGTATTACTCTCGGTGAAGCAGGAACGAAACCGAATTACATTCATCCAAATCAAATTCTCCGTATTCCTACCACGTCAACTACACCTACTACAGCCGCTGGCGCAGTAGTTGTTGAAGACTATGCCCTTGTGCGTGTGTTGTCAACATACACAATGACAGGTAGTGCTTATGGTGAAGCATTGATGGTGAATGTCCTTTTACTGAAACGGCCTGCAACTGCATTGAAGCCGACTTCATATCGTGCAAGTTCAACTTTTGACCAAACCACAGCATTGCTGACTGATACTGCACACGGCACAGCCGCAAACAGTATTGCTCAGAAGCTAGAGCCTATGCGTACCTACGTTTCAGGTACTGCTTATCATGAGCTTTCTGGCTTTGGTGAAGTACATCGTGACAAGGAATATCGTGTTGACAATGGCTTGACACAGATTTTCAAAAAAGAAGCAATCATGTCATATCGTGCCATGAGTACAGAGCTGAAATTTGAACAGAATCCTTGGTCTGAAGAGTGGAATGACAAGATGTTGGAAATGAACCTTGATATGGCTCGCACAGCATACTTTGGCGAACAGATGACAGATGCCGACGGTATTACATATACTGAAGGAATTGTGAACTACATCCTTAACAACGGAAACCAGTTTGCTCTTGACCTGACCTCAAAGACCTATGATGATTTCCTTGAAGATATGTCAGCCTTCAATGACCCACGCTACAGTCCAACTATGGGTTCAAGTAAGGTTTACTACTGTAACACACAGGTATGGAACTGGTTCGGTAGAATCGGTACAACTTCATACATGAAGAATGTTGCAGAGGAATCAAACAACTACCGCATTTCTGCATCAGGTAGCCTCAAGAAGCTTGTTGGTGTTCCAACTCGCGTACTTGACGTAGATGGCACGACAATGAAACTTGTTCGTGACATTCACCTTGACGGCACAAATGTCAAGTTGTTAGGTATTGACATGAATGGAACTGCTATCAGACCTCTTATCGGTAACGGTATCAGCAATGATGTGCATGTTCATCAGGGTGTGAAAACGAAAGCTAACACTGGCGAGAGTCGCAGAGTTGACATCATTGATGCTGACCTTGGCTTCCATCACAGCAAACCTTACCTACACGCTGTTTGGCTATAGGTCGTAACCGAAAGGAATAAGACTTATGAGTACAAAATTAGGTGTATCACATGGTTGGGATTATAAGCGAGTAGAATCTCTATCCGCTGACCAACAACTGTTAGCTGGCGATGCTGGTAAAATCTTCATGGTTGTCCAGAACGCTACTTCAGCACTTGACATACAGCTTCCTGAGATTGCAACGATACAACCTGGCTGGAAAGCCAAGTTTATCTTGAAAACTGCAAGCTCGAAAGATGTTGTCATTAGTGTTGCAGATGATGATGGTGACTTGATGTTTGGAATGATATGTTCAGCAGATGCTACTGGTGGTGAATCTGCCGATACTGCTGTTGATGAATTAACATTCATTGCAAGCAAGGCCGCTCCAGGTGATTGGGCTGAAATCGAATTTGATGGTGATTATTTCTATGTCAATGGCATGGAACATGATAATGACCACATGACGATAGCTTAATTATCAGAAATTAAATTGACCGGATGGGGTGGGTGTTTCCCAGACTATCCACCCCTGAAGGTCATTTAACTAGGGAGCATCATGGCTACTTTAATAGCAAAGGTTAGACAAGTAACAGGTAGCGTTGTTGGTGACGTGCCTGATGATTTAATTGTTCAAGCTCTGGATGATGCACAGGGGTTTGTCTTAGCATCACTCCCTCTTGATATTCTACAAACTTCTTTTCGTGGGCAGACAGCAAGTGTTGCTGATGGTACTGGCATTGACGTTACAGGTGAAGTCGTACTTGGTGCAGAGCGTAATGGTAGAGAGGCAGAGATAAGGCCACTTGATGGCTTCTATGCTACTGAGACTGCTATTGACAGTATCTACAAGCCAACTAAACTATTCCCATTTGCATTCATTAAGAACAACAAAATTTTTATTAAGCCAGACCCTGAAGATGACGAGCTAGGTCTTTGTGCCATAGCTAAAGATGTAACTGTATCTTCAATATCAACAACTTTTCTCGGCAAGTATGAAAGCATTGGAATGAACTATGCTTGCTATATTGACTATATGCATCAATTCGCAATATATGCAGCCAAAGCTGAGGCAGATATTGTAAGTATCAATGGTACTGGTGGATATATTGATGACTTTGTTGCTGCCTTGCCGACCTACGACCCTGTAGTTGACCCTGTGTTGCCTACTGTGCCAACTATCGCAATAGCATATACTAAGCCAACTACTGCATTGCCTTCAGGTATAGAGATGGATACTGTGCTTCCTGTTATAGTTATACCTGAATATCCAACAATGCCTACAGCACCTACAATATCTATTCAATATATATCCCCAGTTGGTTATTCATTACCAGCAACATTGACAGTTTCTACTGTATTGCCTACAATCGCAATGCCTGCTTCACCTACGTTACCAGTTAGCCCGACTATATCAATTTCCTACACTAAGCCTGGTGACTATACATTGCCTGCTGAAATTACAATAACTTCAGCATTGCCCAAACCTATATTTCCACCTACTCCCGCATTACCTAATGCTCCAACAGTAGGTAGCACATATATTTCCCCAGGTGGGTATACGTTTGACAAGTCAATTACCGTGACAAAGACGTTGCCTGTAGTTGCAATGCCAGACCCACCCTCACTCCCTGTTGCTCCAGTTATAGGTAGTACATATACTGCCCCTACTGGTTACACGTTACCTGATTCATTGTCAATAACTGAATCATTGCCTACTGTTGCCAACCCTGCATTGCCAGCTATTGACTTTACAAACTTTGCAGATGCTATGTCAAATGCACAGCTTCTTATTGATACTGGTATAACAGCAGAAGGGCCAGTCACAGCACACTCAGCAGGCTACTGGCTAAACGATGAAGACCCAGAGATGGTTCAGTCAACGAATCAGTCAGCCGCTCAAGAGGTTCAACGTGCAAGCACAGAACTTGGTAAGCAGAAAACATTGCTTGAGAAGTTTAGCGTTAGTCTTGATAGTGAGACAAAGCGTGTTGGTGCTGAAATCAATAAGTATCAGGCTGATGTGCAAAAGGAAGTCCAGAGAGTACAGTCTTTACTTGCCAATTATAGCGCAGAGCAAAAAGATGCAAGTGCTGAGTTGCAGGCCAGTATAGAGGGTGACAAGAACGCTATCTCTATTTACGGAACTGAAGTTCAGTCTCTACTCAATCAGTACAAAACGGAAGTTGAAGCAGAATCAACCCGTGTCCAGACTGAGATTGCTAACTATAATGCAGACTTACAGAAGGGTATTGCAGATATTGATGCAAACCTGAAAGCTTATTCTTCAGAACAGAAGGATTCTGCTGCCAATCTGCAAGCTGAAATAGAAACTGACAAACAGCAAATATCAATATTTGGCGTCAATTCAAAAACAATACTTGACAAATTTATGTCAGATATTGAAGCAGAAGCAAAACGCATTCAGTCAGATATACAGAGCTATAATGCTGAACTGCAAAAAGAAGTGGCTGGAGTTGATGCCCTACTGAAATCGTATGCATCTGAGCAAAAAGATACTGGAACTGACTTTCAAGCAGAGGTAGAAACTGCAAGTAGTGAAATTGCCGTTTACTCAGCAGAAGTGCAGTCTATACTTGGACAATACTCAGCAGATATTGAAGCTGAAGTCCAGCGTGTATCATTTGAATTGCAAAAATATAGTGCCGAATTGCAAAAAACTATTGCAGACTCAGAGGTATTACTGAAATCATACGGTGCAGAACAGGCAGATGCCAGCGCAACACTTCAAGCATTAGTAGAAAGCACACAGAATCAAATAGCAGTCTATTCTGCGGAAGTTCAAACTCTATTGCAGGACTTTACATCCGAAGTTGATACTGATGTTAAACGTGTTAATTTTGAGTTGCAGAAATACAACACAGAGCTTGCTAAGAAAACTGGAGATGCAGACATCACAATTAAAGTCTATGCATCAGAACAGCAAGATTCAGCCTCAGATATGCAGGCGGAAATTGAAGCCGCTAGAGCAGATACAGCAATTTATGGTGCTGAAGTGGGTGCTAAGATACAGGAATTTAGCGCACTTGTGCAGGCTGAGGATTCACGCTTTGGTGGCGAACTTGCTAAAGCTAAATCATATCTTGATGCCGCAAGCACATTGCAAGTTTCAATTAATGCTTCTCTAGGTCTTGCACAGCAATTTTCACAAAACGGTGTGGCTATGTTCAATGTTGCTAGGCAATCATTAGATTCTGTAATCAATAACTCCAGAGGACAGGTGGCACAATGATACAGGTATTGAAGGTGATGGAGAAAGCTGGCTCAAGAGAGACTGGTGTTGTCATTGATAATATTCGTGATGCATTCCTTGAAATTGAATCAAAGTATCATGAGAATATTGAGACTAACTATATAGACCTTGTTGTTGGTCAAAAGCTTTATGACTTGCCAGAGGGCTTTGTCATGAATAGTGCTATCGAGATAAGTAAGACCTTGACAAACTATGAGGACTATCAGTGGACTATTCAGGGCAGGAAGCTAAAGATACTCAAGAAGAGTTATGACACAGGTGAGTTTATTGCACCTGATGAAGCCTTGACTGATGGTATTGCTATTGTGCATACCTCACTAGGCATGATGTTTGTCTATAATCCTGAAGGTGATGCTACATACTATGACTATACAAGCACAGGCACAGAGACTGTTTTAGAGGATGAAATTGTATATGTTCTAAATGGACACGCTTCAGGCGGTGAACGCTACAATTACTATAAGGCTTTAGCAAACCAGGCTTCGGCTGACTTAACTACAGTAGATTACTCTGATACCGACACTTGGGAGAACGTGACTGAGATTGCTTCACCTGATGAGTTTAGCTATATTAATGCAGATGAAAACCTTAGCCTCGCCATTATCGAATTTGTCAAAGGAAAGATAGCTATGTCCAGCGATGTAAACCTTGGTGAGAACTATATGAAAAATTTTAGAGACAAAGCGAATCAGGCGGTTGTTATTCGCAAGGGTCGTGGCGCATATGTAGCCAGACCTAAAAACAAAGCAACCTCATTCATGAGATAACAAGGGGGTGTTGTTCATCCCCACCTAGCTTTTTATAACTCATAGCATCCTCACTAACGTAGCCGTATGCGGAGGGGCTTTAAAAGGAGGCAACACTTATGGCAAACCTTGGCCGTAGAGTAGCAGGCGCAGAGAAAAACGCTGCTTCAAAAATTGTTCAGGGCAATTGGAATACGATTGCACCCATCTCTCTCGCAACTGGAGCTACAGTAGCAACAGAACTCACATGGGATAACGATACACCAAACACACCTAGTAACCCAGTTCTTACATTAATCCTAACGCCAGACAATGACGTTTATATTGACTTTGCATCTAGTACAACAGATGTTATAGTTACAGCTAATGCTCATGTTTTATCAGCTGGCGAGAGCTATGAGATAGACGTACCTTGGGGCGAAGCAGTCGAAGAGACAAAGAATAGTGTATATCTCCAACTTCAGAGGGTAAACGCTGTAGCGACTTCAGTTAAAGTCGTGAAGGGATAATATTATGATTCGTCAACTCACAAACAACAATGCTAAATTAAGCCTTACTTCTGCGCCTACAACTGGCGACAGAATGCGAGAAGGTAAGTTCTGGCTCAAGCAGGACACAAATGAGCTTTACGCATTACTTGACGTAACAGGCGGTGTAGCTACTTGGGATAAAGTCCTGACAGCCAATAGCACCTTGCCAATGGATACTCAGACTGACCCTCTTGTAGATACTGCACTCGTTACTGCTGTACTCGATGCATATAGTGGTGTTATCATACTCACTACAGGTGCAGGTGCAGACCAAACTTTTGGTGTTCCTACGAACACAGACCCAGGCAGTAGATTCTGGGTAGTCAACGATGATAGCTCTAGTCACAGTTTTGATGTTATCGGTGCTAGAACCATTACAATAGACCCAGGTGAAGCTGAACAGTATATGTGGGATGGTGATGCGTGGATTCATATTACTGCTGCAGATGCAGAAGATATTACATTTAATCCTGCTGTAAGTTATCTCAGCGATACAAATGTCCAGTCTGCTATAGATTCTTTTGCACCAACAACAGAAGGAATCGTTGAAGCAAGCAGAGCACTTGTATCTGATTCTAACTTGGACTTGAATTTCTCAGGTGGTTACCTCCTAAACGACCAAACCACAACCAATATGATGTCAAAGGGTACGGTGTACCGATTTGATGGGGTGGATGATTATATCACTGTAACAGATGGCCCAAACGTAAACTTTGGTACAGGAGACTTCTCGTTTCACATAAAATATACCCCTGAAAATGTGACAGATGCACAGGTTTATCTCGTGTCAAAAGGGGCTGCGGGTGTTGACTATGGCATTGAATTAAGAACTAATGACCTATGGATTCGCTTTGATGATGCAACCGCAGATGCAAGTGCAGTAATTGGAACAGATGTATTCACAGCAGGGACTGAATATGATATTGTTGTGACTTTTGACCGATCTGGGAATGCAACTGGATATGTGGATGGCGTGGCGGTTGGAACAGTTGATATTTCATCTGTTTTTAGAACAATCACCACTGGTTCCGCACTCAAAATTGGTGCAAGGGTTGATAACAACCTTTTATTTAATGGCTCAATAGGACTTGTTGAGGCGTACAACACAGCCCTTTCAGCAAGTGAAGTGAAAGACCTCATCTCAGGTAATATCCCGTTTAAGTGGCAGTACGGTAGTCAGACGGACAAAATAGTTGAAGCCAATGATAGAACATTTGGCGGCGCGGTTGTTAATTGGGCGGCATGGTCGGGTGGTGCAATAGTCACCGATACGGGCGAGGGTAAAATCACTTTCGACACTGGAAATTCTTGGTCAGGGGCGCAGCTTACAGCCGTTGGGACTCTCGGCAAACGGTACAGGGTTAGTATGGATTTACGCTCAGACACAGGAGAGGGGAATCTAACAGACATCAATATTGGCTGGAACGTCAACAGCGTAGCAGACGAGAATATTAGTTGGCAAACAGAGACCATAACAGAAGCAGGAATAACAGTTGCTTTCGATGTCTTTTGCAAAGTTGATACGTATTTTAGAATAGGAAAAGATAATGCAGCAGCCGAAATAATCTTTATTGACAACTGCTCAATTATCGAACTCGGCGCAGTAGCCCTATACACCCAAGACTCGATTTCGGATGGATACTGGTACGATGTTTCTGGTAATGATAATCACGGAACCAAAACTGGTGCAGAAGTCTTGAG